>Ga0307510_10001436_pt1 | contig 26206 bp, 39 predicted proteins | sample 12_EM_MG_FD_207224 | JGI IMG/M metagenome (GOLD analysis project Ga0307510, IMG submission 207224) | Populus trichocarpa ectomycorrhiza microbial communities from riparian zone in the Pacific Northwest, United States - 12_EM | ecosystem: Host-associated > Plants > Roots > Unclassified | place... | reverse complement strand
AATGGGACACCTAGCGTTGAGGCTATGAGAAAGCTGGGAGCCTCAGGGAAACATATTGATATCGGTAGCTTACGAAACTAGTGGCAAGAATGGCAACGCCAGCATCGAGGTTGGGTAGACTCTTGTGCGCATGGCGTGGCGGCCAATATTGTGTGAGGGTAGGGAGAGACATTCTGGTTAAAGATGGCCTGGAAGTAGTTGAAATATATATACTCCTGTGGAGGCGCGGTAGCAGCTCACCATGCATCATGCATCAAGGGTGATCTCGATCGATCAACTCAGCGTTCAAACGCCTTTTTTTTGAGCTGACAAATATTGATTTACACGCGAAAGCAGTGCTTCTTTAGAAGGCCCGGCCGGCCCAAAACCCAAGCCCTTGAGGTGGCTTTGAAACGGCAAGGATTATTGGACTAGACTGCACTGAGCCTGCAAGCCCAGGCGTTCAGTACTTTCAGTGCCTGCGGGGTATAAAAGTCTGCCGTCAAGATCAATGATTGTGCAACAACTGCACAGTGCAAGTAAGGTTACCTTACAGCTACGCATGAAATGAACGGCCTCAATGGACCGCCTTTCAACGCCACATGTCGTCCTTCGGGTTCATCCGGTCTCCAACCTTCCTTGGCTCGCATCGCCTTATCTGTCCATACACTTTCCGTCTTGCTTTAACAACGTCGACATCACCTTCATTCACTTCTGACATCTGCCGTGTATTGTGGTATACTATCAGTAGAATTAGTTGAAATACAGCAGATGATGGGATGAATCAGATGTGCCTTGCCTTGACTTGGCTTCACCATGGAGACGAGATTGCGTGCCCTCTTTCGATTGTCAGTGCTTCCCAGCATTGATAGGTACTATTTCTCCTACCATATGGCTACCAGTGCTGGTCCGTATCCTCGACACGCCAACACCACTGCCTCTCTTTCTGCATCGTTTTCCCGCCTTCGCCTTTGTGGCCCCGTTCTCTCAATACTGTTGCCTTGTTACTTATCTAAGTAGATAGCGTATATATTTAAACAACACCCCCTACCCTTGTGGAGTGGTTCCGCATACAGGCTTTGGCCCTCAATCTGACCCTATGAGTTCGTTCTCGCAACTCAAGGCTGGCGTCGGTGGCACAGTCGCAAGGCAGTGGCAAAAACCCTAGTTTATGTCCCATCCAGTGGAATTAAGAGCGACACTGAAATTTGGTGAAGGTATCCGCGAAGTTGTCCTTGCAGTGACTGGTGTTGGTTCCATACGTGCACCTCGACAAATCGGCGAGAATGGGTTGTTTCCGTGAGCTTCAAAAGACAATACCAGAGCCCATTGAGAAAAATATCCGCAGATAAAACGACTGGCAATTCGCTGTCTGAGTAGGAATCCATGATGAGGATCCTCAATTTTGAGTCACCGAGAACAGGAGCTAATGATCATGTGCCCTTCGGGTAGCGGAGAACTCGGATGGCCAGCGACCAATTTTCCAGTCACAGGCAATCAAGGAAGGAGGCGAGTGGAAAATCTGCTACCTAGGCGATGTCTGGGAGTGTTACGACAGTGATATCCTTTAAGCCATTGACGAGTTCGCGGTAAGGGGTAGGGCGGGTCTATTCGGTGATGTCGGGCGGTGTGGGTAAAGATTCATCTGTCAGGCTAGCCACTATTAGCGTGTCGACGGGCATGCACCATACCTGATGGAAGTGGTCAAGGATGTCTGATCTGGATTAGAAGATAGGTATCGAGTGTTCATAGACATCACAGTGCGAGTCGATGGCGATGCTGAGTGCGATCTTTGCAGGAACCGAAGGGTGTAGGATTCATGTGGTGACCCGGGACCAAACGGTCTCAAGTTTCATCCCCTCAATGACTGGCAACGCCCTTCGGCCCTCTTCGGGCAACAACAGACGTAACGGCAACAGGTGTGAAGCCTTGGCCCTTTAGCAGGCAACAGCAGGTGGTAATGGCGACGGATGGGAGGGTATTCTGTGTCCTAGGCGAGCGACCGGTGTCTACAGCAGGTTTGGCACCGATACATGGCGAAACAGAGATATTAAACATAAAAGGGAAGTAAATTTCACATTTGTGTGATCATATAAACGATGAAGAAATGGGTTGTTCTGAGAAGGCAGACATCGTATTTACTGATGATACAACAACTACAAATAAAGAAGCGGAGATCGGACCGTGTCCCGCCGTCATCGAGCCTATCCCATATTGAGTTTCAAAAAGAGATGCATGAGGCTTCCGACGGATCATGTCTAACCTTCCCTCCGATGGCTGATGGAGACCACAAGTTCGGACGGGACCTGTTCAGTTGACAGTTGGGCCCTCCAACTGTATTAGACACTGTTATCTGCCTTGCGAAATCAAGCATAAAAATGAAGAGAGAGAGGAAAGGTAGTACAATGAGGGAATTCGTATCAACAGCATTAACTTTGGAAGACCAGGTCCAGGATTGTTACACACTGGCAAGTTGAGATGAGGTACCATCAGGTGTCGAGTTGTAAAATGAGTTTAAATGATATGATTAGCTGACGTCAGACCATCTATAGTTGATCCCACACTTACAGTAATTGACGAAGTGCACTGGCACCTCAGGGCGCTGTAGACAGCTATCAGGGTATAAACTTTGCAACTATCTGCTAGTCTCCTTACCCACACAGAATGTCTCTGCCTACAATGTCTCTGTCTACCCTGACACAATATTTGCCGCCGTGTAACACACACACTGGCAAGAACCTATCCAACCTCAATGCTGGTGTCGCTATTCTTGCCACTAGTTTTGTAAGTTACTGTTGATCCTCTGGATGCTGCCAGCTTTCTCATCGTCTCCCCTTGACGTTAGGTATCCCACTTGATTTTCTGTTTCGAGCCAAAGTCCAAACTGTCACGTATCACTCTTCTTTTCATAATCCCGGCGCTTCTTTCCCAACCCATCTCCTACACTGGATGTTCCCTCTACGCTGCTATGCCACTTGCCTTTATCACCTATATTGGTGCCCTGATATCTTTCACACTTGCATATCGCCTCTTGCCTTTCCATCCTCTTGCCAAATACCCTGGGCCAGTAATTGCCAAAACATCAAAGTGGTGGACCGCATATATCAATGCAAAAAGCAGTTTACATAGGTACTACAAACACCTACATGATCGTTATGGAGATGTTGTGAGAATAGGTCAGGGTTGATGTTTTCCATTCTGATCTATCCATTTATGCATCTTCAGGCCCCAACAAACTCTCCATTTGCGACCCTTCCCTCATTCACCCTGTACTCAGCCAAGGTGGCTTGCCCAAAGGACCACGTGCATGCATATTATCATCATATTGGTTTGCTGGCTATATTTGATGATCAGGTTGGAATGCTAGGGAACCATCATTGATTGCCAAGCGGGATCCAGTAAAACACATGCACCGATGCAAACCTTGGAACTGGGCATTTTCGTCTACAGCCATGAAGGAGTACAAATATATTATGGCAAACTGTATCAGACAACTGTTGAGTAGTCTGGAGAACTTGGTGCACAGATCAGCTTCAAAGGAAGGCGCTTTGTTGGACATTGCCGCATGGTTGAACTATTTTACATGAGGGCTAAACATCATCATCAAGCAAAGCTCAATTCTGACGTTGGACTTCAGTACAGATTTCATGGGCGATATGGCGTAAATGTCTTGCATTGTATTTTAGGACCAAACACTGATGCTACTTTATCCAGTTTTGGGGGTGGCTTTGAGCTCATGAGGACCAGGGGTGACAAGGACAGTGTTTGGGCCATTCTGGAGTCCGGTCTTCAGTGTGTATCTGCACTAGGCCCATCGTTGTGTGTCTGATGTCCCTTTCCCTAGGCTTGGTGCCATTATAGCGCATCTTCCATACATTGAGGGCATTCTAGAAATACTCTCAGGAAAGAATGGGATTATACCGCATCTCCAGGCATTTGGCAGAGAACGTGTTTTGAAGCAGTTGGAGGCCGGCGCAAGTAGGAAGGACATTTTCTATCACCTGGTATGTCAATGCATTGGTTCTGCCGATGTTCACCTCACTAAAACCGATTACAGAGTGGTGAGGAACTCTCTGAAACAGAGCGCCCCTCCATCGATAGTGTTGCCCATGATGGCATGTTAGCCATCATTGCTGGTTCGGACACAACAAGCAGCGTCCTTGTGGCCTTCGTCTATTACCTCTTACTCAATCCAGAAGCATACAGACGCCTCCAAGAAGAAGTTGACTCAGCCTTCCTGGATGGAGATGAACCTTTGGACACAGTGAAATTGAGTCAAATGGAGTGGCTCAACTGTTGCATGTGCGTGGCTGTGCATCTAAAGAATGTCCAATAAACTCATTTTTACTGTTCCAACAGTAATGAGACGCTTCATCTTCAGCCTCCTGTCCCAAGTGGTTCGCAACGGTCAGTGAACAAGGGCAAGGGCGCCAAAATACTCAGGAACCTGTAAAGAGACGGCTTCATCATCTTAAATATGTTCTCATACACCTCTGCTTGCAATGTGCAGGGTAATCCTGGAGCAGATGCAGCTCTCCCTTCACATCCACAGCATCCATCGGGATGCACGTTACTTCCACATGCCAGAGGCATTCCTGCCGGAACAATGGCTCAGCAAGGGTGCACCCATGGGAGAACACAACACGGCTGCTTTCATACCCTTCTTGTATGGCCTGGCAAACTGCGTGGGCAAGAACCTGGCACTGGTGGAGATGCGAATGGTGCTTTGCTGGGTGTTGCAGCGGTTCTGGTTCTCGAAGGCTCCCAGAGTTGATTACGAGGAATAGGAGGAGAAAATTCAGGATTGGTTCATTGTGCACCAGGGACCTCTGGTAGTTGGCATTTCATTCAAGGGATGAACGATTTGCGCACCCACGAATGAGCTGTTGGCTACCCAACACACTGTGACTTGTCAAGTGATGGTTGTATGGCTTCTGTGAGGCTGTATCAACATAGTGTAGTTTGTTACCAAACATTCATCGCCTGAATGCTTGTGTAAAGGATAAGCAAGAAGCATCAGAAAACAATCCAACTTGGGCCCAGATGATGGGTGGCTGGATCTGCGGTTGTAAAGATTCCTTTTCTGGTTTGTAGATGTTATGGTGTCCCAACTGTCCCCATCATGCAATGCAGATTGATGCTGAACACAATGCCTTCATGTGAAAACAGAACGGATCCAAACATAACACATACTGATCTGTTTGGAGCCCCACACAAATGCACCTTGATCATCAAGATCTCCCATGTACAGTGCCTTTCTGAGATTCCAACTGGGAATGGGCCATGGTCATCCTTCACCACCCCTGATGCTCTTGCCCCATTCTATTGGGTCGTACTGTTGTGTTTTTCAACTATGGGGCCAGGGACCCCACAGGTACCCAGAATGGTGGTTGGAGATGGACGGGTGGTTAAAGTGGCAGCGGTGGCCATAGACCATAGCAGAGGTGCTGCATCCTGTTTAGTGGATGGACGGAAACAGTGGTGGCTCAATATGACCGGGAATGAGTGCATTGTTACTGCCATCACCATCTGTTGCTCTTTTTTTTTTCTTTGAATTAAATTTTATTGTCCACTGTCTACTGACAACAAGACATGACACAACTCTGTTACGAGGGTAGCAAATACTGTCCAGAGTAATACAGGGTAAATAAAGGCAGGTCGGGGTTCATAAAGTATGGGCGTGAGGGCAATCCATTGGCCTCAAAAGGGCCGACCTTGAAACAAATCAGGGTGGATCAGGGCATTCAGGCAGAGGGCAGAGCATAGAGTTACTGCGAAGGAGGAAGGTCACAAGCTTAGTCGTGCCTTTCGCAGTGTGGAAGAGGGCATGGAAGGAATCACCTTGAAGGATGTCCCTATGCGATGGGGCAGTAAGGGGGTAATCGAGAAGGACGTGGCAGGCAGAGCGGATTACAGGGGAGGGTTGAGAATGACAGATAGGGGCGCGATGGGGGGCAGAGAATCTCGGTCTGACACAGCTTGTGACCGTGCCTTGCCATGTCCATCTACCAGATCCAGTAGTTGTGCCATGAGATGATCAAAGGAATGTTGATCTGTTACAACTTGCGGCTGGGACTCATCGTTCATCCTTGTCACAGAACATGGGCATGTGGTCGTGTCACCTACTGTGGGTCGAAATCTGATGGAATATTCCCCACAGAAGCAATGTGTGGAGTGGACTTGAAGGCAGACACTTGTGGCACATCGCTGTCCAAGGGTCAAGGACCCTTTGAGGAGGGGAGGGGGGGGGGATTTTGAGCGTAGAATGGGGATTAAGCCCCCCATCCATTTACAGACAGAGGATCCACACCATTCACCCAAAGTTCATAGGGAATGTTTTTTTTTTTTTTGGGGGGGGGGGGTTGGTAAGAGCAGTGCTGTGGGGAGCTGCACAAGGACATGGAGGTCATCAAGTGTGCCATATTTGCACAGAGGACCCGGCCAGTGATATGAGAAGGTATGGGGTATGGGTTTGCGACCTACTTTGGGCTTAGGCAGTTTGGCTTCCAGAAGGAGCATATCAATCGTCAGCATGTCATCCCTGGAAAGGAGGGAGGACAGGGTGGTGGTGAAGAAAGCTGCCTGGGGGAGGAAAGATTGTTTGTGAAGGGAGAAGAGGGGGTTGTAGAAGCAGCGGTTAGGAAGGAAGATTGACATGGGAAGGGCTGGGAAGGGAGCAAGGGCTTGGAGGCCTGCAACTGTGGCATTGCATGCAGCATGGGTGCGGTCTGTGTCAGCTCAAAACCCCTTGGAAAGAAGGTCTTGGCCTTGGTAAAGTAGCCAGCCCACGGCGAAGTGATTGGGGTGTGGGATAGGGAAGATGAGGACAGAAATGTGAGAGGGGGGGGTTGTTTTTGTGAAAAGGTCTGAAGGGGGAATGATGAGAAGGTTTTGGACTTTGGGATGTGACCAAGTGGCTGCGGAGGGGAGGAAGAAAGGGGGGAAGTGAGACAGGGTGATAGCAGTGATTGGGGTGGGGATAGAGAGGGGGGGCAATGGTAAGCTGATTGATCAGAGGTGGGGAGAGATCAGAGGAGAGTGAAAGGGGGAAGGAAGGGAGAAGCATTTTTGGAATGACAAGCAAAGCTTCTCGATTGGGGGAATTGCTAGGGAGACATAGAGGGGTTCAATGGGGGTGGTCCGGAAAGTGCCGCTGATATGTTGAACGGCATTGTTTGCAGGATATTGAGGATGGATTTGGGGAGGCGAAATGACCAGATTGGAACACTGTAAGTTAGGGCACCTTGCGCTAGTTATGGAAGTCAAGGCCTCAGACTGAGTTGCCCAGGATGTGCAGTGCACATATGGAGGAGCAAGCTCTGACCACCATTATTTTTGCATGAGTGTCCCACTTGAAGTCCGCCTGGATAACAACCCCTAAGTACCGAATCACTGATGATCAATGTACTTGAAGTTCCCCACTGCCGGGGAGCTTGAGACAGAGCCCAAGAGGTTAGGTGCCTATGAGGTTTGGGTTGGGGCAAGGGGTTGGAATATCATGAATTCTGTTTTGTCTGGGGTCAATTGCCAAGCCATTCCTAGCCAACCAAGCAGTAACCAGCTCAGCTCGAAACCCGCGGCGGCTTGGCCAGCGGCACTACTGTGCATGGGGTCAGAGGCGAACATGGAGCCGTCATCTATGTAGAGGGAGAGTGAGTGGAATTTCCAGTCGGCGGTTATGCAGAGGGGTGGAGACATGTAGATGGAGGACAGAATTGGGGAAAGGGGGGAGCCTTGTGGGGTGCTGTGGTTTAAAACAACCTCTGGGAGTGGCCCACCATTGAATGACAGGGAGATGCATCTGTCCATGAGGAATGATCGGACCCATTTGCATGGCAATGGGGAGAATCCAAGGAGGGTGAACGAGTGGACAAGGCGGTTGATATGAAGGTTGTTGAAGAATCCTTGTATGTCAAAGAGGATGAGGGCACCAATGTGGCTGGTCTTTACACAAGACTGGGCAGAGTGGACCAGGGCAAGGGATGCATCGACGGCTGAGTGGTAGTCTCAGGAGCCGAACTGGGAGGAGGTGGAAGTGATTAGAATCCAGAAGGGTTTGTTTGGCGATGATCTTCACCAAGAGTTTGCTGCAGCACTCAAGGAGGGAGATGGGCCAGTATGCTTTAGCCAACCTATAGTTGATTTTCCCGGGTTTTGGGACTGGGATCACCAAGGCAGCCTTCCACAGGTGATGGCCTAGGGTCACTGCTGCATTTAAAAGGCTGGTAAGATGGGATGGGTTGGCAGCATGGCCCCACTTCAGAAGCTTATATCCGATCCCCAAAGGACCTGGCGCTAAGGCATTCGACATCCTGGTGAGAGATCGCGAAACCTCCTCCTCTGTGATCAGGAGAAATTGGCAGGGGGGGAAGAGGAGGTGGGTTGTCAGGGTCATCTGTTGCTCTTGTGATGGTACGTACTGTTTTATCAAGTAATGCACCTACTTGGGCAACCTCCACATCAAGTTTCAAGTTGAATGTCAAAGGGCCACTGCAGTCTAGTGTTGCGGCAGCTCCAAAAGCCGGAGCCAGCTGGAGCCAAGCCATCAGAAGCTGGTCTGTTGGCTTTCAAGCTGGGCCAAGCCATGGGTTTTGCACCACTGAGCCGAGCCAAGCCAAGCCAATAAAAACACTGGCTTTCTCTGGCTGGATTCTGGCTCAGCTTGAGCCGCTGACTCAGCCACTTGTCTCCCTCTCATCATCGTGCTTCTGCTTGCACCTCACACCCAACGACACCATCTCCTCAAACACTGATCTCTCCAAACTGATTGTTGCAAGGTCTTGACAATGAATCCCTATATCTTTGGCAGTGCAAAGAGGGTTTGTGAGGATGAAACCGACCCCCAGTCTCCAACTCTCCAATGCGTTGTCTCCTAGCATCACAGCAGTGGCCTCTAGCAAGGTGAACACCACGTTGGCAGCACATGCAACAACAACAATGAGGAGCTCCCACCTTTTGTTGTGGGGTTCAAATGGGTGAGTCCTATTTTTTTTTTACCCCAGTTCTGTGTACTCTGCCCAACTCTCCCGCGCGCCTCACACTCTTCACGTCCAGCTTGCCAGAAGCCATCAAATTTGCATCAAAGACTATGTTGTAGATTGCAATGCCAATGTCGGTAGCACATGCCCCTTTCCAGAGTCACACTTGTTCAAGTGCCTTCTCCACATGTTCACCCATTGTCTCAAATGCACACACATGTCCATGATTCTAGGTGACATTGCCCTCCACGCCATTCGATCTTGGGTTGAGTCCAATCGAAAAGTTTCCTGACTTGTGAGTGCCCATCGCTTGGTTGTGTGTCCCAACTCATCCCTCCCTCTACGCTCCCCAAGCATGCCCCTTAACTGGTTGATTTCTTTCTGCATCCTCACTTGTCCTCTGTGATCCCTAGCTACCCCTTTCTTGTTTACTTGTTCCCCCCTCTGTGGTCCCCTGCGCGTTTCCCTTGCTTGGTCGCTTCCCATGGCTGACAAGTCCCTCCATTAGCAGTCTCCAGAGGGTGAGTGCCCACTCAGTCCCTTTCTTTCCGTGTCCTGACATGTCCCCCCTCTGCAATGTCCAGAGGGTGCCCCTCACTTGGTTGCCCTCTTCTGTGTCCTGGCAAGTCCCTCCCTCTATGGTCACCAACTTGTCTGTGCCCCTCACCCAGTCACTTTCTTTCTGGCCCATCAAGCGCTCGCTCACTTGCTTGCTCTGTTGCACCTGCTCCCTGCCCCACCATATGTCCCAGGCACTAACGCCTCGAGTCCTGTAGTGGCAGCTTTTTCAGCCCCACCAGCAGACTTGACACCAGCGGTGCCCTTGGCCATGGAAGGTGCAGCGCCCCCCTCATTCCTGGGTGTCAAAGCCCAAGGGTTCGACTTCTCTCCCATCCGTGTTGGCATTCACATCCGTGTCAGCAATCCCTTGTGTATTCTCGAAACTCCTTACCTCACAGCTAACCCACTCCAGCTTAGCTCAGAGTCTTTGGCAGCAGTGAGCATACTCTATTATCGCGTTTTGGTGGCTCAGCCACTTGAATGTGGGTGCTGGTTGCTGTGACGATGTGAGCGATGACAGTGGTGTGATGCTCATGGAGCGGAGGGCAGCAGGGTCTGGTTCATATTTCTAGGTAGCTTTTATCAAGATCTTTGTGATCAAGTGTACATTATACACCAAACTCCAACAAAATCAATATTTAAAGTGTGCTACAATCATGTACCCCAAAAAGATGTCCACAGAGCTTTAAGCCTGCCATTAATCAGACCTAATGCCGAACTAACACCAAACCCTTCTTCTTGGAGTGCATGGGCAGAATAAATATTGAGGTTCATGGGTGGTCATGGAAGTTGAGGTACAGAGGCTAAGTGACATGTAATAAGTAACTGTAATCAATTATTCATATGTCATAAGTTTTACTTATGTGGGATCGCGAACGGGTGTGCAATTCACATCAACAGGGGAGGGAGCAGAGAAGGGCGGCACTTCACTGGCTTGGTTGATCTTGGCTTCCGAGCACTGCAAGAGGATGGATTGAAGGTGCTGGTAGTCTAGCCTTTTGTTGAAGCCAAGGGAATGGACATGGATAACGAACTTGCAGAAGGGAGCAGGTAGGCCATCACACAGCTCTTCTGCTTTGATCAACTTCTTCTTTCGGAGGACCGCTTCATGACCTCTGCAAGCAGCCCAAGGTAAGCTTCTGCATGCTAGATATATGATGGTGTAGGTGAGGGACTCCAGGTTATCGTGATGCGATTGGGCATATCCTTGCTGGCCATTGACAGAAGCAAACCGAATGGTACTGACAATTGAATGTCCCATGGTGTAGGAGCTGTGTAAAAAGGTTGCAGGATTGCGAAATAGCTGCACCAAACCAAAGTCGATGAGGAAGACGGTAGGGCCCATAGGGGGGGTATCAGCTTGAACCATGAAGTTATCTAGCTTGATGTCGCAATGAATAAAGTGTTGAGCATATAGTGACTTGACTGTTGAGAGCTGGGCATGTGAGAGAGCGTTCAGTAAACCTTTTTTTTTTAAATTGATATCACAAACATACCATTTGGGAGGCATATGAGAATAGCTTCCTGCTGTCGAACTCTGGCTTGTTGATCAAATCGTCAAGTGGATTGCCAATGTATTCCAGGACGATAACTTCATGCCAGCCCTCTTTACCATACCAAAGTACTGGGGAGGTACCTGGGCTGCCAGCGATGCTCGTATACACATTGTATTCGTGATTGAGCCTTGAAGGCGACAAGCCTGCGCACCCTATCTTTATAGCAACATCTGCTCCTGTCCTAATATCTCTTCCTAGATAGACACTACCTAGAGAGGTGTCAGAGAAGCGTCGAAATTGAGTCAGAGTCGGACTCACCAGATCCACCCGAACCAAGCAGTTTTCCTACCCTGTACCGGGCACTGACACACACAAAATCTGGCCATAGAGAAGATCGTTCTTCAACAGTATTTTCTGGGCCTTGAAGGGGCATTGCTATTGTCAGCTTTGAGCGCAAAAAGGAGAAGGGAGGGTTTGTCAAATTGTTGGCATTCAGTCCTTACACGTTATTTCATCAATTCCAACTCCAATGTCAACAAACAAACATCTGCATTTTGGTTCAACTGTGCAACATGTAAGATGCTACACATACTATGGGATGCTACATAACAACAATTAGAGTAAAAATACTGAAAATGGTCAAGACTTGCGATTGTAGGTAGTAAATTCATTCAATATGTTGTCCATCACAGAATCAGGATTGTGCACGAAGAGATCATTAAGGAGGTCACCACTTGGGTTGGACGGCCCACCCATTGCACTTTCTGACATTGACCACCCAGCTGTAAAGTTGAGGCATTGTTTTTTGAGCTGGAACTTGAGTAATTGAATGGCCTCCATTAGCACGGGATTGATGCAGTTTTGTTTAGCAGTGTCCGTCCCCTTCAACAATGAGAAGACTCTTTTGCATGGCACAGATATTGCCTGCACTGGGAGATAGTCCATCACAATTGCAAATAAAGTTGGGAACTCATTCTTGTTGGCCTATTCAACAAGTGAGTCATATATGGTGCCATTCGACAAAAAGAGTCTCACCTCCCAAAACCACAGGACATCTGTCATGAGCGGTACTCACACCCCCCAGTCTCAGCTACAAACCTGTAACTTCAGCATCACGTGACCATGGGAACCTATCACATGATCCTGCATGTGACTCATCACGTGACCCCTCTGCCACTCATACATCACATGACTTATCAGCACGTGACCCTGGGAACCTACGACCCTGTGACCCTGGGAAGATAGCACATGACCTATCAAGGAATTGGTCATCAACAATGTCACCTGACAAGACACGCTTTGGACGTGTGTCTAATCTGTTGATCAACACGTGGCAGATCATGGGAATGATCAACAAGATGCATCTATTCAAGAGTCAACCAACACGTGACGTGACTCAATCAATGAAGACACGACTCATTAGGGCTAGACCCTAATCGAGATGTATAATGTAATCCACAGTTACTGTGCATCGACTGTGCAGTCCCCCGTTACCTGTAATTGTACCTACCCTAAACTGCGCACAGACCACCCTGTATTAGTATATAAGACCTATGAATTTAGGTGAACAGTCCTTAGACTGTTCTCTTGTCAATCCCCACACTGGAGCCTTTCAAAGCTCCCTCATCATTAGCAGCAACCCGCTTGTCATCCCCAACAGTCTACTCTGTCCCGCCCCTTCTTGCCTTCTGTCTCTTCCTTCTCAACATCTCCTTGCTGCTCCTTTGGATCAGTTACCTTCAACTCCGCACCATAGTCAAGTCTCACTACCCATAAAGTAGTGAGTTCCCGATATTAGAACAGTCTCTTAAGTTGAAGCTGACTGTTTGGAAGTGTCCTTACCTTCCCTCTCCATCGCCTCTTGGTCCGACTTGAACACCGTCTACCAGGAGAACTCCGCCGCCGCTCTTGAGGTTATCAACAATGTCCTCAACAGTCCTCACAACACTTGGAATTACCCAAGTCCCGGAAGCCCCTGTCTCCAGTACCCCCCTAGTTCCACATCGTCCCCTGTTGTCCCCTGGTCACCCACTGTTGCCTCCAGTCCCAAACTCCCCTTCAAGTTCACTGTCCCTGGCTTTCCCTTCCTCGAATCCACTAGTCTTGGCCCCTATGACGACTCCATCCCACAGTCCCCATGGTACTCCACCTTGTTTGCTGACACCGGCATCACCCTTGTCAACCCGGACACCCTCAAACCCACCCCCATTGATCTTGACCCCTATGTGGTCCGCTCGCCATCACCACCTACTCCTGAGCCCACTGCGGAAGCACTTCATGCCACCGCCAAGTTCAATCTTGAACAACTCAGAGAAGAAACCGCTGCCCACATCGTCTGTCTCGCTCAAGCAGAGCTTGACGCCCTCCTTCCCCCACTCACCCAAGACAGCTGGACACACTTCCAGCTTACCAGGGACCTCACTGACCATGTCTCGCTTGAGGACATTCTGGTTGAGAATATCCCCCTGCCCATTGTCGAAGCACCCATTGCCACCATCGCTTCCCCCACCCCGCCATCGCCCGCTCCTCTCCCTCTCCCAGTATTTTACCCAATGATCGATGTCGCCCCCTTTGAATACCTCTTCGCAGCCCCACCTTGCCTCCCTGCCACCGGCCACCCTCATCAGTACACAGTCCACTATGAGCAGGACCACCACATCTGGTTTTCATCTGAGGAACTTGTTAACAGTCAATTCCTCAATTACATCCCCTGGGCCCAAGACCTCGATACCACCACACCCCTGTATTTCATCACCCCCTTCCATGCCGATGCCCACCACTCCATCTTTATCCACTCCAATGGCGCCCTCCCCCTGGTCCACATTTGTGCCAAAGTAGGCAAACACCCATGGTCCCCCAACTTCCCCTTCAGTTATATCGAGACCACCTTCTGGGACTCAATTAAGTTTGTCTTTTCTTGTTTCCCTCCCCTTTGGCTCGCTCACTTTGAAGGAGCCCTTGTCCCCCTTGTTGCCTATGACTTCCTAGACAGTCGTACAGCTATCCTCTGTGGACACTTACGTTTCACTAAGCAGGGGATTCTTTTTGTTAATCGCAGTACCCGGATTACGGACTTATTACATATGGACCCCCAGTTTTCTTGTTTCATACCCACTCCTTGTGTCCCAGCTAAACCTTTTGATTTCATAACACCCCCCTCTGAAAACCCTTTGTGATAATTTACTTTTTAAGTAAGTTACAAAGGACTTGTATTTGGTGTTAATAAATCAAAGGTTTCAACTCAATCTCTTTTCGTTTGTCTTAAGTGGCAAATTTTCGTGAAGAAATCTTAAGACAAACTTACTCAAGGATCACCAATCTCCAGGAACAAGTCCAACTTACTTATTGGAGCGAACATCACTTGGTTCCTCAAGACCTCTTAGACATTCTCCCCTTTGGTCGTCTCTTCAGCGCCCAACATTTTTATCATTACATTGATTACCAACTTGTCAACATCCTTAACTCAGCAAGACGTTGCACTGCATATTGGCAGCTCTCTGGCGCACATAACTTCGACCAATCCCCAGCCACCCAGATCTCCTTGTTCTACGACGAAACCTTTTTCTGGCACTACTTCGTCCCATCACACAGGCCAGAAATCATTGCGCAGATCCAAGCCGGACACAGAATCAGATTTCTATCTAGATTTCACATGTCGGAAACCAAAGTTGAAGTGGAATTTAACGAAATTCAACTACAGACAAACCCAAGCGGAGAATTCACTTCAACTAACTTGTACCAGTTCATCTACAGTGACGAACAAGTCCTTACGTATCAGTGGAACAACCATGCCTGGACCACAGATCTCCTTACCCCACATACAAGCCTCATTGATCCCCCTTCCCATTTTACCCTCCCCATCACCCAGCCAAATACCCAGGGAAGAGACACCGAATACCTGGAACGTTTCCAGCATATCCTCTTGGAACCAGATCTTCTCACGCTCAATTCATCCTATCATGACAGTGTGGACAGTTCTTTACCCCCCACTTTGGTTGGTACCCCTCAATCCAGTCCTCCAAGCACACCTGAGTCGGTATATCAGCGTGCCTGAGAGATCACCTTTTCGAACGACCACCCAGATCTTTGTTTCTGTGGAATCGACCTTTGTTGTTGCAATAGCCATTACCCCAGAACCCCACCCACCCCACTTGGAATCCACCTCTGGGACCCCTGATTCTTCAGAGCAGGACCTATAGAAGGTCTCCATTAGAACTGACAACCTGGCCAGTCCACATAGCTGGAGAAATCACTCAGCCCCAGCCCAGGAACAAGGACACTTCATACCCTCTAACGAAAGAGGACGACACAGACTCCGTCACACCCAGAACTTTGTCAACTGACGACCTCAGCCTGTTCCCTCTCCCCAAGTTTATAGAGAACCAACCCCACCTCCAAACCCTTTCACAGTACCAGTAACACATCACATCCAAGAAGTCCTACACAGACCATATAATGTGTTACCAAGAATAGAACAACCACTACCCCCTACTCCCCATAGTCATCACACCAGCATCTTGGGAAATTCAGATCTAGTTGGAGCCACATCACAGATCTACCTACCGGAAGTTATCTACCTCGGCGTCACTGCTCCTACAAGAAATCGCACAGAGCTCCACATCTTCAAGCAACATTGTTTGTTTCTTCTACAGAATTGTACTGAGAAACATATTAGCCACCCCTTGACAGAGTTACAGACTATCACTCCGCATATCGGGGCCTTTAATAAATTCTTTTGGAAATACCATACTTCGATCACAATCAACAGTGTTCTAGAAGATTATAGAGGCATTACCCATCATAGTGATACTAGAACTCCTTGTCTGGTTAAAGTGTGTACAATTTTCTACAGTTGGGACAACCCCAGTTATACCATCACTCTCGCATGAGCTCTTGGGAAAATGTCCTTAACAACTTTCCACCCAAAGAACAACTTGAACTCACAGAAGAAGAACAAGCGTATATACCAGTTTACACCACTGACACCTTTGCTGCAGACTATAAAGAAACTAGGTGTCTCTTTGCCCGTTTCTTAACACCAGGAATCTGGTGTGAAGGAGTAGGAACCCCCTGGAACTTTACTGCAAATAACAAAACACTTGTTACAGAGAAATTTCGATTCCTTGTTCTCCACCTTGACGAAGTCAACGACTTTGACTTCATACAACGCACTGCTACCTATCACAATAAACAAATCAAGTGGGATACTACAGATTCAAAGTGGAAGTACCTCAATAATCGCATGGTACACTTCCAAAGCCCTAGCACTTCTGAAGCAGAAGACACCAAACCCTCGATCCCTGAAGAATTCGAGAAAGATGATAGCTATAAATCCGCAGAATCTGACAAAGAATCTACACATCGTAACTCCTCCTCCGACAAGGACACACTCAATGTTAGCAACTTACTACAAGAAGCTGAAACAAGGATTGTTGCTAGTCGCCCTAGTACCCCGAGTCCCCAAGGAACCCCTTCCCATCCAGCAAGTACGCTTCCTGGAAGCTCCAAACTTTCAATACCAGAAGAAAGTTCACTTCCTACTCCACCTGTATTCAAAGGCAAAGCAAAGGAAGAACCTTTACCCCAGACCCTTACCAGCTCTTCAAGATCCTTGCAAACCACTCCAGTACCCGCCACAACCTAGCCAAAGACACCACCTGTACCGAAGGGAAACCCCAAGGGAATACCACTGCAGATCCCTTCTCACCGGCCACATCCAGGAAGAACAGGCCTGCCCCAGAGACCACCTAGTCCCCCAGCACCACCCCCACCCCCAGTTGTCATGGCAGGAAACATCGCGACTCCCAAACTCTTGGGAAGTACCCCTGATCCCTATGATAGGAACCCAACAAAGGCCCAAGCCTTTTGGAACACCTTGGCCAATTATTATACAATGAACAACGCAGTCTACAATACCGATGACAAGAAAGTACCAGCAGCATTGACCAATTTCAAAACTGGTACTCATGGAGGAGATTGGGCCAACGATCGCATCACTGAAGCCTTAGCAGCCAATCTGCATGATTATGGAACATGGGCCCAACTCCAGACTGCCTTCCAGAAACAATTTATCCCCCCTGAAGTCCAATAGGAAGCTATTAAAGGGATGCACAACACATACATGGGCAATCGAGAATTTAACGACTGGTACCAAGATTGGACCCACCACGCTCGACAATCAGGTGTCGATGATAACACCAAGATGTATGCATTCAGACGATGCATTAACCCGGCACTCCAACAGAAACTAGTTGCCCTATCACCTCAGCCAGCCACACTCCCAGATCTTGTCAACAAAGCTCAAGACCTGGATTGTTCCTTCCGCATGTTCACACCACAGTCCTATACACCTTCTATGGGAAGAGGATGCGGAAGAGGTCGTTTTACCCCTTGACTCCAAGCCATGGAAGAAGAAGAACCCACTGTGGAAATAAATATAACTTGCAGATGTGGTCAATTTCGAGGACATAGCCGTGGAACCTCATTTCATCAAGGAAAGCTCTCCCCTGAAGAAAGGGAACACCGCTTCAGAGAGAAACTCTGCATGTACTGTGGCAAACCAGAACACATCACCACCAATTGCAACTTAGGAAAACGCCCCAGGACCTTGTTACGTCAAATGGACTCTATCCCAGAAGATAGCATGGATAAAATGAGTATCCATAATAATGTGGAAGTGAATGAGCTGTCCACTAACCGCTTTGCACCCATCAACATGGACGTCACCCTTAAGACACTGTCCATTTTCAATATGGATCCCCTGAATATTGATGTGGCCCACATCAATCACTTGTCTTTTTAGCACACTCTCCTGTTGCATCATCAGTAAGAGTTGTACCACCATCCTGTTGTAATTCTAGAAATCTCTGAAATCTCCAAGTTCCCAAGACTCCCCATGTACCAATAGATACGATTTGGAATATATGTTCCCCATCAATTTGGGTTAAAGTTTGAATTATATGCCACAGGAGAAAAATCGATGCTCATGCAATACTTGACAGTGGAGCCAAGGGCGTCTACTGTAATATCTCGTTTATCAATGCACACAAGATCCCCACAAGTACCCTAGCGAAACCCATTTACCCAAGAAACGTTGATGGTACCTTGAATAAGCAAGGACCAATCCGCCATACTGCCATCCTGCAAATGGAGATGGGCGAAGAACACAAAGAAACCACAGAAATGGCTGTGACCAATATTGGACAGCATGACATACTCCTAGGAACTAACTGGTTCAGGGCACATAACCCCCAGATAGACTGGGCAAAGAACAACATACGTCTCGACCACTGCCCCACATCTTGTTACCCAAATTACCCCAACAAAACATCAGACTTGGCACACCTCCTTCCAACTAAAGACTTGGAAGTACACTATGACAATCTACTCGAATCCAAGTACCAAGGCATAGATCCTACACAATGCATTTTAGCTCACCTACATGGTGAATACAAAGACATGATACAACCAAGTGAATCGGTGGTTTCGCCCACAATGTCACCTCCCAAGAAAAGCATAGTTGCGTCGCAGCACAATATGGCTAAAAACAAACCGGTGGTTACACCCATGGTGTCAATTACACGAAGAACAGGACCAGTGGTTATGTCCACAGTGCCTTCCAAGAACGTGTCACGGCACACTACTCCACGAAATGAACCAGTGGTTATGCCCACAGTACCTCCCAAGAACATGTCACAGCACAATACTCCACAATACGAACCAGTAGTCGCACGAACTATGGTGTCAACTACTCTAGCCAAAGCAGAACAACCAAAGAATGTCGAAATACCCCCCGAATTCTGTCAATATGGCAAAGTCTTCTCAGATGAAGAAGCACAGTGACTACCCAAGCACCAGCTGTGGTGTTACGCTCCTGGGCACTTGGCCCACATTTTTCTTTCTTTTCTTGTCTGATATGTACTTATACAATCACATGATCTCGACTCACATGACCGCTTACCTGTACAACAGAGCCATCTTGTTGGGAACACCATTGTTCCCTCCTTTTGTACACTTTCTATTGTTCTCTTCTTATGGTAGTCTGTGACCACCATTGTTCATGACCCTATTGTTCTGTGACGCTTATTGTCTGTGACTCTATTGTCCTCTTCTTTTGTATGCTTAGTCAGGTAGCTGCCCTTTTGTATATAAGCTGGGCTTATATCCTAGAGTTGGGCCTTAAGCCTGACTTAGTTTGCAATCTATTGCGTTCTCAGTCCTTGTTGCTTGAACAAACATTTTCCTTTTATCTTTCTTTGAAGTTATCTTCAAGTCCTTGAAGATACTTCCCTTTCCTCTTTATCACCACCCAGACATTGGTCTTAGCGACCTTCTCGCTTTTATCACTTTCCAAAAGCACTTAGGTTACTAAGGGAATTCCAACCCTTGTAACTTCGTCACTGCTGCATATCTCACCTTTGCGCATGTCGTGCCTTAAGGTTCAATAGGCCTTAACACATGGGATCACAAGATAGACCTCATCCCAGGCATGGAAATGAAGAAAACCACAGTTTATCGTCTTACACCTATCGAGAAAGTCGCCCTCAAAGAATACATTGAAGATGGCCTGAAATGAGGCACACTCTGTCGATCCGAAGCACCCCACGCATGCTCCTTCTTCTTCATCGACAAGAAGGATGGCAAACTACGACCAGTACAAGATTATCACCCACTGAATGCGATTACTGTTAAGAATGCGGCTCCAATCCTACTTATCCCTGAACTTGTTGACAAACTATTGGGAGTGCGATTCTTCACCAAGTTAGACGTACAATGGGGATATAACAATATCTGAGTACATGAAGGTAATGAATGGAAAACGTCCTTCAAGACACCTATGGGATTATACGAATCCACAGTCATGACCTTCAGACTATGCAATGCACCCACGACATTTCAGACATTTATGGACATCAAATTTGGTCCATTAATCAAGGATGGACACATAGTCGTCTATCTTGATGACATCCTTATCTATGCAACCACAATCACAGAACTCGTCTACTGGATGCACAAAGTTTTCCAACTTTTACTCAAGTTGGACTTGTACCTTTGACCTGCCAAATGCTCTTTCAACCAAACATTGGTTGAATACCTAGGACTAATTATCTCTGAAGGCAAACTATGTATGGACCCTGTGAAACTCAAGGCAGTGCAAGACTGGCCTAAACCAAAGAAAGTCAAGGACATACAGCAATTTCTAGGATTTTGCAACTTTTACCGTCGTTTCATGCAAGATTACTCCACATTGGCATAACCTCTGTTTGACCTCACAAAGAAGGATACCCCATGGGCATGGACCCATTTACAAGAAACCGTGTTTACTGCGTTACAGCACGCACTCACCTCCGCACCGGTCTTAATCCTACCAGACTACGACAAGCCATTTACCCTGATTACTGATGCCAGCGACTATGCCACGGGCTCAATTTTGGAACAAGATGACACATTAGGACAGTCACATCCAGTTGCTTTTTACTCCAAGTCACTCCAGCCAGCAGAGCAAAACTATGAAATTCATGACAAAGAACTCCTGGCTATCATTCATGCTCTCAAGCATTTCTGCCATTACCTCCAAGGCAGTGCCCACCAGACAAAGATATTTTCGGACCACACAAATCTCAAGTACTTCACCACAAAACAAATGCTCACACGTCACCAAGCGCGGTGGTCCCTATTCCTCAGCACTTTTAACTATGTTATCATCCCCAAGCCTGGCAAAATTAACAAGGCAGATGTGCTGTCCAGGCATCCAGATTATAAAGAGGGGATAGCATCTGAGAATGCAGAAACAATTTTGCTCACACTGGAAAAATTCCTACTCAAGCCAGAGCAATTCCATATACGGGCACTACATAACATGGCAATCCCTACGGGGATCAACGAAGAGCTCAAGGAAGCTATACAAGAGGCCATAAAGACAGACACATTGACGGGCCAGAAACTCAAAGATATCCTCACTAGTGGCCCAAGACAAGTAAACAAAGGATTACAAGAATGGAACTACGAAGATGGCCTAATCCTTTACAAAGGATTAATATACATTCCAAAGACAAAGAATGAAGAACTCAAATGAAGAGTCACCCAGCAATTTCATGACAACCTAATGGGACACCCAGGACAATGGAAAACCATCGAACTAATCTCACACGAATATTGGTGGCCAGGCATTACTGAATTTGTCAAAGCCTATATATGAGGATGTGCCACATGCCAAACTACAAAGATACGGCCACCAACCAAAGTACCAATCAAGCCCAACGAGATCCCTGAAGGGATATGGGAAACAATCACCATGGATTTCATCGTAGACCTCCCAGTATCACAAGGATATGACAGCATCCTCACGGTCGTCGACCGTCACAGCAAAGCCATCATTCTATCCCCCTGTCATAAAACCATCACGGCTGAGCAAACGAGCCAACTACTAGTAGACAACGTCTGGAAAAGAACAGGCGTCCCCAAGGTGATCATCTCTGATCGAGGACCACAATTTGCTGCACAAGTAACACAAGAACTCTGGAGAAAGCTCAGAATCAAGCAGAAATTGTCCACCACGTTTCACCCCCAAACTGACGGTGAGTCAGAACGAGTTAACCAAGTCATCGAGCAATACCTTCGTATCTGTGGAAACTTCCAACAAGACAATTGGACCACACTCCTCCCCATTATCGAATTCGCACACAACGCACGACCACACCGCAGCACCCATAGATCACCCTTTGAAGTCTGGTATGGCTTTCAGCCAACCTTTAAACCACCCTTGCAACTACAGACCAGACTACAAAGCGTGGATAACCACATCCAATACCTAGAGCAAATATGCAAAGAAGTCACTGCAGCACCCATGATCGTGGCTAAAGAAATGCAAAGCGGAGGACCTGAAGAACTATCCTACACATTCCACAAAGACGATCTAGTACTCTTGGAAGCCACCAACTTACAAACAACACACCTGAAAGCGAAACTCGCTCCACAACGATATGGACCTTTCAAGGTCATATGGGCTTCACCTACAAATTGCAAATTGCAATTACCCAAGACCATAAGGGTTCACCCTGTATTCCACAACTCATTGCTGAAACCCTACCACAAAACACAAGCACATGGACCCAATTTCGAGTGACCCCCTCCAGAAATCATTGGAGGAGAAGAAGGACATTACAAAATCGACAAAGTCCTAGCAGCATGTCCCACACAAAATCGCAAGAGCACACAGTATTTCGTCCACTGGAAAGGCTACACAGACGCAGACAACTCATGGATCCCAGCTGGAGAACTAACACACGCCAAAGAATTAGTTGCTGAATTCCACACCCGTAATCGCCCTAAAGAGGGGATACGCATATGAGCCTTGCAGGCGCAAGGAGATCCTAAAGAGGGGATACTGTCGCAAGCGGTACTCGCGCCCCCCAGTCGTAGCTACAAACCCGTAACTTCAGCACCACGTGACCGTGGGAACATATCACATGACCCTACACGTGACTCATCACATGACCCCTTCGCCACTCGTACATCACGTGACTTATCAGCACATGACCCTGGGAACCTATGACCCCGTGACCCTGGGAAGATAACACATGACCTATCAAGGAACTGGTCATCAACGATGTCATATGACAAGACGCGCTTTGGACGCACGTCTAACCCATTGATCAACACATGGCAGATCGTGGGAACAATCAACAAGACGCGTCCACTAAACAATCAACAAACATGCGACGCGACTTGATCAACGAAGACGCGACTCATTAGGGCTAGACCCTAATCGAGATGTATAATGTAATCCGCAGTTACTGCGCATTGACTGCGCAGTCCCCCATTACCTGTAATTGTACCTACCCTAAACTGTGCACAGACCACCCTGTATTAGTATATAAGACCTATGAATTTAGGTGAACAGTCCTTAGACTGTTCTCTTGTCAATCCCCACACTGGAGCCTTTCAAAGCTCCCTCATTGTCAGCAGCCTGCCCCTTGTCTTCAACAGTCTACTCTGTCCCACCTCTCCTTGCTTTGTGCCTCTTCCTCCTCAACGTCTCCTTGCTGCTCCTCTGGATCAGTCACCTTCAACTCCGCGCTGTAGTTGAGTCTCGCTACCCATAAAGTAGTGAGTTCCCGACAGAGGAAGGGTTCTTATACTGCTTGAGGTGCTTTGAAAGTCTGATAATAACTCCGGAGTGTGGAGATCCTCAGCGTTAACCCATGAATCATAAGCTGGCGAGTAGTCCTTCCAGCACATAAGGTACTGCTTCTTCTTCCAATGGCCAAAAGACCTCTCTTTAAGAATCTTCTGGATTTCCCATTCTGGTTTGCCGTCTAGTATTTCCGGTGGAGGTTCCAGAAAGTTCAGTCCATGTTGGTCAGTTTCTTTGTAGGGTGTGAGAAGGGAAGCATGAAAGACGTTATGTATTTTCCAGGTGGAAGGGAGTTCGAGTTTGTAAGCGACTTTTGATATTTGGGAGACTACCTTAAAAGGTCCGTATCTCCTTGGGGAAAGCTTGGGTGTGATGTTGCTGGGTAATTTTAGATTTGTTCCTTCTAACCAGACCTTTGATCCCATGGGAAATGGTGTGAACCGCAGACGTTCTTTGATCCAGGATTCTTGCGCTTTACATTGGGCCTCTTGGGCAGCTTTCCTGGCTTCTTCAATGGATGAGAGTCGTTCTTCTAGGGAGGGAATGGTAGTTTTTCTGGTGGGTTGGTGTACTTGGGGGGTGTATCCGATAAGTAAGTCGTACAGGGTTTTCTTGGTAGTTGCAGATGGCCATGAGTTTTTGGTATATTGAGCGAGCAGGGGCCATGTGTGCCAGTTGTTCTGTTATGTTCTGCAGAATACTCAGAGATATTGTTCTAAGGTTTGATTGGTTCTTTCACTTGCCCCATCGGTTTGAGGGTGATATGCCATGCTGATATTTTGATGGATGTTGAGGATTCAACAGAGTTCTGTTGAGAATTTTGAGACAAAGTGGACGTCGCGGTCCAAGATGATTTTATGGGGAATGCCATAGTGGGGAATGACATGATTGAGGTAGAGTAATGTGACTCCTTCTGAGTCAATGGTCTCATGACAGGGGATGAAGATAGACGCTTTGGAGCAATCGGTGTCCATGATCGTGAGAATGGTGTCGAAACCACCTGATTGTGGGAGTTTAGTGATGAAGTCCATTGCGACGGTCTCAAAAGGTCGCGCATTGTCTGTGGGGGTAATAGGAAACATGGGTGGATGGGTAGGATGGGTGTTGACTTTGGTCATTTGGCAAGTAGCACATCCTTTGATGTATTCAGTGACGAAGAACTTCATGTTGGGCCACCAGTAGTAGGGTGCGATTAATTGGAGGGTTTTGGTGATTCCAGGATGCCCAGCAGTCATGTGGTTGTGAAAAAGGGAAATTACTCCCCTCCTAAGGCTGTTGTCTGCCACAACAACCAGGGCAGTCCCATGATACCAGTGAGTGCCATCAAGTAGGGATAGATTATGTAATGGTGCCCATTGCTTGAGTTTTGGTTGATTGGGGTATTGCGCTAGTTTGACCTTGCTGTCTAGGTTATCGCTGATACTATCCATATCAAATACACAGATTGAGGTGTGGTTTTCACAGAAGTATTTGTCAGGCCAAACAGTAACATCTTCATTGGCAGGGTTTGTTCCTTCATAGTCGGGTCGTCTGGATAGAGCATCTGCTCAGTTTGTTGCACCAGGTTTATATTCCAAGACTATATTGTATTGTTCCCTTTCTGGTAGATAACCAGCGACCTGTGGACCAATTTTTCTGGGGTCCCTATAGTAGCATAGGTTGTTGTGGTCTGTGAATATCAGGACTGGGATTGCTGTTCCTTTGAGTAGGTGGGACCAGCATCATAGACTGTGCATGACACCTAGAAATTCTCAATCATATATGGGGTAGTTTTGTTTGGTTGTGGTGAATTTCTGAGAGTGGAATCCTACTGGTCTTTGTGCTCCTAATTTTTCTGTTCCGTCAGCGTTTTTGGTTGGGGGATCGCATTGATAGAGTATTGCTCCTGTGCCAATTTGTAATGCGTCCGTTTCAAGTTCAAATTGGCGACTTGGGTCTGGTTTGACAAGTACTGGGGTGTTAGTGATGAGGGTAATAAGTTTCTCTTGTGCATATTTCTGTTCTTGACCCCATTCGAATGGTACAGTTTTTCCAGTAAGCTTGGTAAGTGGTGCAGCAATGATGGAGAAGTTTGCACAGAACATGCAGTGGTAGCTGGCAACCCCTAAGAATCCTCAGACTTGCTGTTGGTCTTTAAGCTCTCTTGGGTAGTCCCTGAGGCCTGTGACTTTAGCTGGATCAATAGTGGCTCCATCCTTGGATATTCTAACACCCAAAAAGTCCATTTGGGGTTGCATGAAGACCAACTTTGATAGTTTGAGGTGGAGTCCATGTCGTGCAAGGAGGTTGAATAGGTAGTGGATGATTTCGATGTGGAGTGCTATATCTTTGAGTAATGTGCCAAGACCACAGTCATCCATGTAGTTCTGTATCATGCGCCGGATATCATGGATACCTTTTTGCTCAAAGTGCTTGTATAATTCTTCCAGTATGCCGTTCATAAAGCGTTGAAAACTGGCAGGGGAGTTTGACATGCCAAAGAACATAACTTTTGGTTCAAAGAGGCCTTGATGTGTTTTGAATGCAGCTTTCCATTGGTTGCCTTCTTGGATACGGATATTGTTGTAGCCCCAACAAATGTCAAATTTACTGAATAATTCCATTCCTTGCAGGTTTTCAATGCACTGCTTGAGGTTTGGGAGTGGGGTGACATCCTTTCAGGTGACGTTGTTGAGGGGGCGATAGTCAAAAATGTATTGTTGGGGGCTCCTTGAACCGTGACCAACACCAGGCGCGATTTTCCCACAAGTAAAACCGGGCAAGGAGAGGTGTTAAAACCACAAATACCATCGTCCCCCCAGTAAACCACATAACTGTAGTGCACAAGCACATCCTTAATCCATAAATACATGAGAAAAGAACCAAGCAGAAGCCACCACACACCTGCAGTGCAGTCATACAAAGTCTCCCACCACATCACTGTAATGCTGCTGCCACGTCACCAAGGCAAAACCCCAATTTCAACCAGTATTCAACCCCAGCCAGCCAGGCATGAATGTTCATGCATTCATGAACCACTGCAATGCATCCAATAACAAAGTGAGCACCGGCCCAGC
>Ga0307510_10001435_pt1 | contig 26211 bp, 22 predicted proteins | sample 12_EM_MG_FD_207224 | JGI IMG/M metagenome (GOLD analysis project Ga0307510, IMG submission 207224) | Populus trichocarpa ectomycorrhiza microbial communities from riparian zone in the Pacific Northwest, United States - 12_EM | ecosystem: Host-associated > Plants > Roots > Unclassified | place... | reverse complement strand
GCCAGATCTTTCTGTCTTTTATCCCGAAACACCAAGTGAGCCTCTAAATAGCGAGAGGCACAAGTCTCTGAAGAAGCTACTCGACGATATTCAGCGTTCGAAGGGCGACGCAAAATACGGTCGGAATCTTTGGCAGGCAGAGCAGCGTGGGGGGAAAGGGGAACCCTTCTACCGGAACCCAGTGGTGAGTATTTCAATCCTGTGCAGGACTAACCTAAGGAAACTGACATTTTCTGAAAACCCTCAGGGATTCGAAAAAGCGATAAGGCACTGGATTAAGACTGGTAGGGCTATTTTCGCTGAAAAGTGGGGCCATCGGGATTGCGACATATGGGAAATTGGGAAGGAATCCGACAAGGCTTGGGAATACAAGAAAGACTGGTGGATCTAGTTTTTCATGCAGCTGTTGACCCAATGTGGGCTGTGGTGGGGGAGGATAGGGCTGGTCTATAAGTGGTGCCGGAGTATTATAAAAGGATGATTGGCCTTACTAGACGACAGCTCATTGCTTTGCCCCCAATAAATAAATAAATATGCTAAAAACCCCTATAGCTGTCTCGTGATAACCTATCGGCGAACAACAACCATTGTATAGCAGGACGGATACCGGAGGCGAGGGCTCAAAGGATGATCTAAACCAGCCATGCGGGTAGCAGCAGAACGATCTACGTATGGTACGTTGTGGTATGGATATAATAGGTTAGCGCTCACTGTAGGGAGGCTCCATACTAAAGGGACTTCGATTATACGGCGCAAAACACTTAAAAACTGCGCCAGAATTGAAACTCAATGAAGGGCAACTGCATCAAATTGCGGTTACTTACTTAACACTCGGAGAGTCCATACTATGAGAATCCGACTAGCCAACCAGGTAGAATGCTCTTTTATCCAGTATCCGTGCTGTAAATATCCGGGAACTTGATTCAAGCTCTCCTAAGGTCTTCAGGTCTACATTACATTGGCTCCCCGAATTCCGCTGTCTAGAAGAACAAAAACAGAACTACAGGTGACTAGTACTAGATCTTAACTATCATGCAGGCGGTTTTATTGGTGTAAAATTCTGAATTGGTGGATACTGTACCTATCCGATTTCAAGTCCGAGTGATTTTGGAATTGATGGTACTAAGCGATTTGAACTGAACTGTACTCGTGCTTGTCAACCAAGATTTTGGCGCCCCCATTCGTAGTACTAGAGTGAGTCTCACTAGCCCTCTCGTGAACAAAGGATAGTGGTAGTGTTGAACTAATGTATGCTAGAATCCGGAAGGTCAAGATTGTCTAAATATGTTGTGGAAGGGTTCTTATTAACATGTGGAACATTTCCAAATCGACTAAAGTAGTCATTAGAATTTCCTATAATAAACCCCGCGGATCTTGCGCTATTAAAAAACTTTCTAGATATCATACCTCTTCGTCAGAAATGGATTGGGAAACCCTATTACGACAAATGGGGAAGGCTAACAGGAAGTAGGAATAGTTTACGTAGGGCTTCAGCTGTGAGGGTTTCCAACATCACCTTAGCTGCTGACGTAATTAATTGATTCCAGAAGGACGGGAGTCCGCCCCCCGAATCCCTCCTTTCCCCCATAGAACAAACTTCCACCCTGACCACTACAACAACCTTCACATAAAAAAGCACCACAGGAGAGTTTATTTCCCACAAACAACTTTCCTATTTTTTTTCTACCTTCCGCCCACCTATTCTCATTCAGTTTTTAGATACTGCCATTAATTCCTATTAGGTTAATATACCTACAAATGCTCAAATTTATCATATTCATGCTAACTTCCTTGGTACTCCGAGTCAAGCACAGGTGATTTTTCCGGAAATGGAATATCAGTCACATATACCATGGAGTTATGACAACTGCTTAGATAACTTGATAAATCTAGATATTTACTTTACTGAAGAACCTTTTCCCCTAGACGTACCCAACACTGGCAGCCTTTGCCCACCTCTTTCCCCTTATTTGATTGGTATTGATGGATCCAGAGTTCTGTTTCAATTGGATTAAAACAAAGGAGGTTTCTGAGATCCTGGATCCTGGGACAGGGTATGTTGGACAGTATGTGAAAAGGTATAGGAAGTAGAATTCTCAAAATGGTGCTCTGAGCTCTCAACATAGGAAGATTTTGATACTAATTTGATTATTGATATTGATACAGGTGATTTTCTTAAACCGAAGAGCTTTAAAGGTGAATGCGAATGAAAGATAAGAGTACTTCTCTTTTCTATCAAAATATTTGCTTACTTGTATTAGATTTCAAGATTCTCATGGAATTTATTGTCCACTCTACTTAAGCTCTATTGTACACGAAGCTCACATCATGAAGAGGCTGTTTCCACTCTTTCAACTGTTTTCAAAGAATTTTGCACTGTAAGCCAGAGTCTCACTACTGGCCTTTTTAGAAGAATTCCTGTTGTTTCAATGGAACACTTCACAGATTTTGAAGGAGTATATGATAAATGTCAAAAGACACATGATTGTACATTAAAAAAAATGCGAAATCTGATGGCTGATGTTGATATTAAATTCGTGTGGGAAGTTGGAGTTTCTGAGACTAATGACAAGCTGGTTCATAAGACTAGAATGTGGATAGAGGGAAATGTTGCCTTATTAATGATTAGGCTTATCAAACAGGAGGAGAATCCAACATTGGCATATGATACTCTACCTGGAATTTCAGCGATAACAAGTTTGCTGAAAAGGAATTTCATAAAAGAAAAAGGATAAGGTCACGAATGTGCAGTCTTGATGGCCAGTATGGGCATGCCAAGTATAAGGGCTTGACATTGGTTGGGAGGATCTCAGGATTTGTGATTGAAGTTTGGGTATGAGATCCTACAATACAATTAGGTAAGAGCTCAGCTTTAGGTTGTCTAATAAGTTTCTTATAAGATGTAAAGGAGTTTGAACTGATATATGAAAAACCCTGTTGGGAGACAGAAATGAGAAGGATAAGTGTAACATCCCTACAAATAGATAGCTACAGTAGACCACAATCCAGCCCTTATAGGAGACCAAGAGGTGACCTGACAGAGGCTAGACCGGTCCACTTAGTCTACGCTTAGTAGCCATGAGTTGGTACAAGTACCTACAGAGGAACTTGGGGACATAGAGTTAGACAGGGTAATCCAGGAAGGTGATAGGTACCCTGCTGGGTAACCTTCGGAGTGCATGTTCGTGTAGGACCAAGTAAATATAGTGAACATTATAGGGCTCTCTGAGTCAACATTATATATGATGAGGGAGACTCAAGAAGAGAATAAAGGTGTAAGAGGGTAAAGGTAGCCTACTTTAGGAATATCATTACCCTACTACCTGGAGGACCTAGTTACCCAATCCTCACTAACAAAGTCATATGTGAACTTAGAGGAAAGTTTTCCGACAATAGTGGTGCTGTTAGATGTTATTATGAGAGTTTTATATGGTAAAGAACAGCTACCAACAAAGCAGGAGTTGTGTGAACCTCCAGTCACTTTGAAGGGATATTCCTAATACTCCCCTCCAGCCCCAGCGTTGACACAGTGTGATAGCATACTCTGACTATGTAGTTGTCAGCTTTCTGGTAGTGTGAGATCAATGGGAATACTGTAACAACATCAGAAATATTATGGTTGTCGATCAGACCAAAAGTGGTTCTCTGGAGATATGAGGGGGAAGAAGGTGACTACCTCCTGGAGCACCACGTGGATGATATCTGAGAACCACTCTACTACCATTTGTCCCAGATTATACTATGAACTATACAATGACGATGGATTATTAGTGGACTCTTGAGGTATGAGTCTTGTCATGATATGAGAGTGTCCGGCATGGTTGCCTTTGCATAGCATCCATGTACTACTGGCAGTCCAGTAACATGAGACTTCTCATGATGTGTAACAGGTTTATTCCTGTCAAACGAAAATAGAATAGGACAGGAGATAGACATGCTAGCGCTAGTTCTAAGGAAGGCTTCAGGGGACCGGAAGTAAGAGATAATAGTTGAAGGACAAATTGGACTCAGGGATTGCTGTTCAATCAAGTATTCTTAGACTGAAGGTCTGTCAAAGTCTGCAGTCTCCTGCCCGCCAGGAGACTGATTTAAATACAAAACCCAAGAGCGATAGCCTTTCTGCAATCACGATCATTACCAGTAGCTGTGCACATACCGGAATCCTGTAATCTTGCAAGACCAAGGAAAGAAACAAACAAAGCTGAGTCTTTCTCCAGTGTTACATGACCATTCCATATCTAGAATCCTAAATATAAACTTCCAGCAAAGCAAACTAAACATAGCAATAGGATGGTATTGCCTATCTGACTCAGAGACAGTGGCGGAGCTGAAATTAAATCAAATAAATCAAATATAAATTAACTAAACATAGGAGATCCTGCACTGCCGGCTCCTGTGTACCGTTACCGGAACATATACACATGTTAACTTCCCTTATTCTGAGAAATCAACAATCATTCCAAAGTCCTCACTATCCTCAGCGCTCTTGTCAGTGTGCCATAGGAGGCTGTCGTCATCTGTGGGGAAATAGTCCTACTCAGAGATGCTAGAATCATATTCCTCATCGTCATAGTGTTCACAGAAGTCGTCTGGGCAATTATTAGCTGTGCAGGGTGGGGAGGAAACTTCCATAGGTTCCCAGGAAGCTTTAATGTAGTTGGAGGTGATCTGGGGTGTTGGTTCTGCAGGGTGGTTGGTGTCCCAGGATTCCTGTATGAGTTCCAGGGAGTGGTCAAGGTTCTCGATAGGTTCCCAAGAGTTGTCAGCTCGCTTATTGCCTTTCCAGTGAACCAGGAATTCGTGCCTGTTGTTCTGGCGGCGGTAATTGAGTATCTGCTCAGCTTCCGATTCTTCTGCATTGTCGATTAGGTTGGGTGCTGGCCTCTCCATTCTGCTGGACTTGAATCTTTCGGGATTGTTGTCTTTGTATTCCTTAAGGGAGCAGAGGTGGGGCTAGGGTTTCTGACGGGCCATTCTGGGCGGGAGGTGTAGTTTGTAGTTATCTGTATCAGGTTGATGTTGTAGTACCTTGAACGGTACGAACCAGTGTGGCTTTAGCTTCTTGGATCGGCCGAGGGTGGAGGTATAAGGCCGGCCTCTAACAAGAACTCTGCTGCCATTCTTGAAGGGTTCCGTTATGTGTTTGCTGCATTTGTAAGCTTGGACAGTCTGGTGGAAAGTAGCATGCTTTCTGGCCATGTCTACTTCCATTCTCACTGCTTCATGGATGTTGAGGATATCGTCCACAGCTGGTACCTTGCTGGCGGATCTCTGGATAGGGCTAAATATCTTCTAGGGGCGTCTATAGAGGGCATGATGTGGCGGGATGCCTAGGGATTCAGGAGGGGCGCCGTTCATTACTGCTGCAATAGCTGGGAGGGCGCCTGACCAGTTGTTGTAACGGGGGCACTCTGTAGGAAGGCGGATCCTAAGATTGTGACCATACTGAAGACTCAAAGTAGAAGTAAGGATCAAAATAAAGATAATTATAATTCAAAGTAGAATCAAGCAGTAAAACCTAATATCGTTAAGCCTGAAAGCTTCACGCAATAAGTTCTCTTGAGGATCGTTGGTTATCAGAATAGGGTGTTTCTCGCTTTAGTTAAGTAGAATAATATAAAGCCAGAGGACAGCCATCAACTATTGTGAGCTTTCGCGAGCACCCTGCTCATCTCAGGGCTGTCCAACTCACCCTCCTAGAGTGGGCTAACACTTGGAGGCACTCGGACCGCTCGGATATTAACTATCTCCACAAATAGGAAGTGCTTCGGGTGATGACTCTCCAACTACATCTGCATGAGCGAAAGCCCTTTCCTATCGGTAGCATGTCAGTGGCTGACCGACATGCCCACCGTAGAGATAATATCCATTGAGACTCACTGGCCCAGCGGTGGTTTTGTCTATACAAGCTACGCAGTCCATCGGCAAATCTACTTGGCTATACTAAGCTTCTAAACCTGACTGCATGCTCCCACGATAAGAAATCTCCTGCTGCCGGACTGCATGGGCGCTACCCACAGTCAACTATTCGGGACCGTCTTAAATTGTGACAAGACTCACACCTCTAGAGTCCACTAATAACGCATAGTAATGCTACAATTCACGGGGTAACCCGGGACTGGCTTTGGGGTGGTTTTCCTGGAAGCCTTGCAGCTTCCCCGGTCAGCCTCAAGCCCTTTACTGTTAACCATACAACTACCCGGAGGTCAAAGTATGCCCATAGGTGGTTCCCAGGTGTTATCCAGGTGGCGCCCCAGGAGGCGGTCACCCTCACACCCCTTATATATCCTGCGAACAGCTTCTGGTCGGTTGGACCGCCACAACTCATATGGTGTTGTGGGAGTGTTCCTATGGATCTTACTTTACTAGGAAGCACACAACTACACAGCTGTACTGTGCTGTCGCGCCGTACCAACGCTGGGGCCGCAGGGGGGTGTTAGGAATATCCGCTGAAAGTTACAGGAGGTGCAGACCACTCCTGCTCTGTCAGTAGCCCGTTTCGTGCCCTACGAAGCGGCCCTTGGAACATCTAAGAGCCCCACTATAGTGGGATAACTTCCCCCTAAGTCCGCAGATGACTTTGTCGGTGAAGGTAGGGTAACTGGGGTACCTCAGTAGGGTAACTGGGGTCCCAAGGTAGGGTAATCATGTTTCCAAGGTAGGGTAACTTCACCCTTCCCTGCCTTTATTTCCTTCGGGAGTCCGCGCGACCACATATAATGTTGCCCCGGAGACCCGTGCAATGTTTACTAGGGGTCCTTAGCTTTATGCGAACATACCCTCCGAAGGTTACACTGCCTCGTAGGGTAACTTTGGCCTACCTAGGTTACCCTGTCTAGCCCTATGTCACCAAGTCATTTTGTAGACACTTGTACCAACTCATGTCTACCGGTAGTATACTAAGTATACTGGCCTATCCTCAATATGGTTACCACTTGGTATACCATATGGGCTTGAGTCTAGTCCACTGTAGCAAGCTATCTGTAGGGTCATTACAGTTGTTCTGTCTGGGGTTAACGAAATTCCTCATTAGCTCTTTGAGGGTGCAAATCCTTTGCTCAACCTGGCCATTTGTTTGGTGGTGGTATTGGGTCGCCATCCAGACCTGTATATCAAGGGACTTTATCGTTTGTGACCCAAACTTCGAGGTAAAGCGAGAGTACTGGTCAAGGACAATGCTGAGAGGGAGGCTATGGATGTCGAAGATAGTACTGTTGAGCTTTTTAAAGATCTTCTCAGAGGTAGCGGCATCCTTGAGGGGGATGAGATATGTGTAGGAGGTAAAGTAATCCATAATGACCATGATAGATGGATAACCATCAGATTTGTTGAAAGGGCCGGCGAAGTCTCGGGCTTGTCATTGGTAGGCTTCGTCGGTCTCAGGGACAGTAAGCGAGCGTCCATCGGGTAGAGCAGTGGGCTAGTTGTTGATTTGGCACGTATCACATGACTGGCAGTATAGGACAAAGTCCTGGCGCATCTTTGGCCACCAGAAGAAGCAAGCCGCATAGGAGCAGCATTTGTAGGCTGAGAAATGTCTGAGGCCTTCATGGACAGTCTTGAGGATGAAATCCCATAGGGATACTCCCTTCTCAAGAGGCCGCACCGGTATATAAAGGCTTTCATACCCATTGGTGTTCTGGGCAAGTAGAAGGCCATCACGGATGGAATAGTGTAATTTATTGTCAGTTTGCTTGACTCTGGTGTAGAGGGCGTCGGTTTCGAGGGCCTCTCTGACTCTCTGGGCAAGGATACCCATAAGGCAGGAGTAGAGAGTGCTTAGGAATTGGTTGGCATTGGTAGCCTCATCGGAGTCATAGCCTGCATGGCTGTAGAGGGGGCTAAAGGCCGGTGAGGCCATGAGCAGTGTGGCTAGGATGGTATCGTTCATGCAGAAGGGTGGGAGGTTCTTGGAGAGGCATGAGATATCAGGGAGCGAGGCCTGGCCTTCCTCAAGGGCTGTATTCGATCTTGAAGTCGTATCCTGCTCTTTTCTCTTCATCTTCTTACTCTGCTTCTGGACCTTAGGGTCCTTTGGCCAGTAGCCTGCACCTTCTTTTTCATTCTTATGTATTGCACACCCATCGTCAGTGCATGACATCTAGCTCATTTCTGAGTGTTGTTGTTCCATTTCACTAGAGATTGGGAGAGTTCTATTATCACCTCAAGAATTTCCAATCAGTATTCTGCTATCGTTGCTGGGTGTGCTGGAGGTAGCTGGTGAGGAAGCAGAGGCCTTATGCTTCTGGCGGCGGGTCACTGAATTGCTGGTAATCTCGTCCATAAGGTATTCAGAGCGGCAGCGATTGATAGAATCACTGCTGGTTAGGGTGCAAGAGGTCTGAGGTTCGCCTGAGTGATACATGACCTGTCTGATTGAAAGCTAAATTCGGTAGCGGAGGCGTAGCTTGTATTGATTTCAAGTTGTAGGGGTTGGGTAGGGTCAGGTAGCTCAAGGCTGTCATAATCGATAGTGGGGTTCTTGAGACTTATATCTAATGGACCTAGGGTTCCTTCATGGATTCTTGATAGGTAATCTGCTAGGAAACCTTTCGCTGCTAGCTGGTATTCTATTTTAAAATCAAAGCAACTGATGTGCGTTAGCGATCTCTGCTGTTATCTATTGAGATTCTTTTGTGTCATGAGTTTACTGAGACTCTCGTGGTCAGTAACCACTGTAAATTGCCTGTGTAGCAAATGGGGAGCGAATGGTTCCATAGCCTGAATGATTGCGAGTGTTTCCTGTTGGTGTGTGGGGTAGTTGCTTTGTGATGGCGTCAGCTTCCTGCTGTGGAATGCTGCAGGTCTGGCTGTATCTCTGGTTGTTCCTTAGTCTATCCAAGCGCCCCTACCTGTAGGTAATGCATCGGTAAAAAGCCATATCATATCGGGGTTATTATAGTCGATCGGTCTAAGGACTTTGTGCTTATCTGCAGCTCGCTTGACTGCTTCGAAGGGTGCTCCCTGCAGATCCATCCATAGCTATTCAGTGTTCCCACTCAGCTTTGTGAGTGGGGCAGTGATGGTGGCAATGTGGGGAATAAACTGTGAGATATAATTAACTATTCCATTGAATCGCTGCAGTGCTTTCTGGTTCACTGGTCTTGTCTAGTCGATTATGGTCCGGATTTTCTCTGGTGCAGGATGGATGCCATCATCGTCAATCATATAGCCTAGGATATTGAGTTTAATGGCAAAGAAAACACTTTTCCTAGGGTTGGCATAATAGCCTGTGTTCTGCAGCTTACTCAAGGCATTCGTAATGTTCTTAATGTACTCTTCAAGTCACTGAAGACAAAAATATCGTCAATGTATACACATATGTTCTTGTCTAATTTGTCATGGAACAGGTTCTCCATTGTCCTCACAAAGGGGCCGGGAGCATTCATATCTCCTTGCATCATGACCTGGCTGGTAAAGCCACCGAATGGTGTTTTGATAGTGTTGTACTTGACATCATCTGGGTGTACTCTCATCTGGAAATAGGCCTCACTGAGATCTATCTTGCAGCGGAATCGTCCTCTGGCTACCACATTTAGCATAGTGTTCTGCTGTGGAATCTGTGTGTGATCGGCCTGTATTTTATCATGCCCGAAGCGGAGGTCTACCAAGGGGCAGATTCTGCCATGGACTTTTGCTTCCACAAACATGCTGGCTCCACCAGGCACACTGGTCCTATAGAGGATACCCGCATTTATCTGTTGTTGATCCATGCCTTGTATTTGGTCATCAGTGCTTCTGGTGCGTTGAAGGTGGGTCTCTTTAAAAGCTTCATCTGGTCTATGAGATTTATCCTGTGTATTATATTGTGTGCTGGGGGTAGTTCCTCATGTACTTCTTTGACAAATACCTTGGGGAACATCGCCAGGAAGTCGGGTACTTCCTGTGGCTTCGTCATGGCTGATCTAGACTTCTTTGATTTTCCGTCACAGGTAACTCTGACCTTGTATTTGGCGAAGTAGATGCTGTTCTTTTGACAATCGATGACCACTCCTAGCCTTATGAGATCGTCCATACTTATCAGAATATCATAGTATGATACTGGTATGACCAGCATAGGTACCTTGTCGACTCTCATCTGGCCTAGCTGAATCATACCCTCAACAGAGAAGTTGCTAGTTGATCGCCATCCTTTAACTGCCACTTTCAGCATGACAGGGTTCTTCCTAGCTGTGTAGGGAATGTTGTATGTGGTAACGAATTTGTTGGATATCAGGGTACCGCTATTGGTTCCTCTATCAGTAAGGACTCTGGCGGGCTTGCCATTGATATTGATAGTGAATTCGAGTGCCTGGAACAGCCAATCCTTAGGTGTGCCCACTGTAGTCTTGTAGGTTATGATAGCACCATAGCCATCTAGCTCTTCAGGACTGTCTGTATCGGGCTCAGATTCGCCTTCGCTGCTATCTGGGGTTTCCTCAGAGAGGCGAACATGGTTGGTGGTTACTTTTTTCTTTGGGCATTTATTTGCCATGTGCCTGCTTTCGCCACAGTAGAAACAGGGTCCTTGTGCCTTGGATCGATCCATTTCAGCCTTACTGGGCCTGTTGGACTTGGGATAGGTCCTCTTCTTAGTGGGGGCCTTTCCTTTGCCTGTGTTCCTGGATGTTGATGTGATAGAGGGCTTGCGGTGGGTGTTCTCTTTCTTTGGTGTATGGGTTTTGCTACTAGGAGCCTGGCTTCTATTCCTGCCTTTGTAGCTGTCAGTTCTGTACATGAATGCATCATAGCATTCTGCCACAGCCACCATCTGGTCCCAGGTATCTTCTGGTCTGAGCTGGGGCTTAACATTGCTGCGTAGTCTAGAGTCCATAGCATCAAGGAATCACTACTTCTGTGCATAGTCTGAGATGGAGCCTGCTGGGAGGGATTCTTTAAGGTCCGCTAGCTCTCCAGCTATCATTGTTATGTGTGCTGGCTGTCCTCCTGCTGTCTGGCAAATATTCTGGCATTTGTGGTATGTGTTATCAGTATTTGTAGAGGCTTCGAATAGCTTCTGAAGGCGTTGTGTTAACTGTACAAGGTTGAGGTCTTCTACTTGTCTGTCTAGTGTCTGATATGAGTTGTTGGCCTTGCCTTCAGTGTTAGCGCCATAGTAGTCTGCCACTCCAGGGGAGTCGTCATTTTGTCCTGATCTCGCCAGGTGCTTCTTGGCTGTTCTAAGCCATCGCTTGAGGTTGTCTGATTTTGGGTCGTCTCCTTCACCGCTAAAGATAGACGGGTTGGGGAGCTTGGGAGGGGGCAACCTGGCTGGGCCTGGGTCTGCCATGGTGCCTGTAGGTGGGTCTGGGACTGGAGGTGGTGGACCTGGTCATTCAGGAGGCTGTCTGCCTTTCCTGCGTCTTGAGGGTCATTCTGGTGTATCTCGTATGAATGTGCCGGGTAAGTTAGTAATTGCTCTCTTGAGTGTGCTCTAGTTGATGTCTGACTTCTAAAGACTCCTAGAATGCTGAGTGCTTGCCACCTGCTTGTACAGGGGCGTTCTGGTGGGCGTTCAGTTTCCGAAGTTTGCTGGGCTGTTGCTCTTGCTGCTGCTCTTTCCTCAAGCCACTGGGTTTCTCTTTGTATGAGTTCCTCAATTGTGAGGTCGTGGTCTTCATCTGAATGTCTATCTAGATATGCTGGAAGGCGGTGACTGCTTCTTGCTCGTGTATCTGGTGAGTCTGGCCTAGGCCTAGGGGTTGGTTTCTATGTGGTTGGTTCTGGGGTATTATCTGTAGGTTCTGCTGAAGGAGGTTTGTAGGCCCTGCTGGACCTGGTAATACTTCTGCTCCTGCGTTCCTCTATTGTGAATGTAGCACCTGAGCTGGGAGTTCGTTTCCCTGCCGCTCCTGCTTCTAACTAGGTATCAAGATACTGGGAGGGTGATCAATCCTACCAGGCTGTGGCCAATCCTGAGAACAAAAAGGTTTTCATCTGGCGTAGGCAAAAAGATGTAACAGGTTTATTCCTGTCTAACGAAAATACAATAGGACTGGTGATAGACCTGCTGGCGCTAATTCTAAGGGGAGCTTCACGGGACTGGAAGTAAGAGATAATAGATGAAGGCCAAATTGGACTCAGAGATTGCCATTCAACCAAGTATATTCTTAGACTAAAGGTCTGTCGAAGCCTGCTGTCTCCTGCTGGCCAGGAACTGGTTTAAATACAAAACCCAAGAGCAATAACCTTCCTGCAATCATGATCAATACCAGTAGCTGCGCATATACTGGAATCCTGTAATCCTGCAAGACCAAAGAAAGAAACAAACAAAGCTCAGTTTTTTCCCAGCGTTACATGACCATTCCATATCCGGAATCCTAAATATAAACTTCCAGTAAAGCAAACTAAACATAGCAATACGATAGCATAGCCTATCTGACACAGAGACAGTGGCGGAGCTGAAATTAAATCAAATAAACCAAATATAAATCAACTAAACATAGGAGATCCTCCACTGCCCACTCCTGTGTACTGTTACCGGAACATGTATACATGTTACATGATGGACGCAAGCAGCCAGGTTTTGTAACGAGGATATTTAGAGTTTGTTACAGGGCAGACGGTGCTCTGAAAAACATGGACCACCAGCCCTTTTCCCTGCTCCGCCCTACATAACAGCCAGGAGCGGAATGTGTTTTTAGGCATTCCCTGCCCCTGTCCCCACTCAGCCCCCCCCCTACCCATCCACCAGATGGGTCTCCATTAAAAATACATGGTAACAAACGGCACCCCGTTCAGGGAATGAGTGTGGGTGGGCCCCAGATGGGAGTGAGTCTGAGATTACCCGAAAATACCCCCTCCGCCCCGTCTAAGCAAGGGGTCTGCCCTGTGAAAACTTGCCCCACTGCACCCTGTAACGAACACTAAGTATATTGTTCTCATGTTATGATCCAACAGTTAACGACCTGTTTTACCAATATTGTAATGCGTTACAATCTTGTCAGATAAGAGGGAACTGTCTTGGCTTCTTATAGTTGTACTATCCCCAGGGATAGTATCGAACTGTCTTATTGTCTTGGAGTTCTCCTATGTTATCAGATAGTGGAAAACTGTGTTGTGGCTATATAGGACTATCATGATAGTTCTATATTATTGACACAACACTTTGGACTGTCACAACAGTCATCAGGCGGGAGAGCTTAGTAGTGGAGTATTTGTAAAACTCAATAATGTAGTATAGATAAAGAAGAACTAGCATGCATTGTAAGATATGGTGTAAAGAAAACCTTAATTCCAAAAATAACCCACTTCCTCTCTTCAAGAGAAACATCTGTACTCTCATGACCCTGTAGCCTGGGCCTAACCACATATTCTATCCCAAGGAATAAAAAACTCTCCCTCAAGACACCCTATCCCTCTTTACGCAAATACAGAAGGCAAAGCTATTTTCAAAAGAAAGACCTTCAAACTCAGCAACCGTAGACAGGAAAGCATGAGAAAACTCTTCCGCACGCACCTATAAAATAAAAGTAACAAAAATAAAAACTACTGTGGTGGCAAAATGTAAATACATAGTTGAAATTAATATTTGGTATACAATGCAACAGCCTTAATAATTGCCTCAATTCTATCCACACGAACCATTGCAACAACACCTCCAGTGATTGAAATCTCAACACCACGAGAAATCATCGTCACTTTCCCCCACCCACTTCTCATCTCCCACGATGACTACTGCCTAGGAGTTGACGTTAAGCCATCTTCCCTCCTAGACTGGGGCCTGTCGGCCCCCCCTTCTTGGGGATCTCGTTCCTGTTCTTCGTTGACTCCCGCTCATGAAGTTCGGTTCTCCCCGTTACCCTGCACTTGCTTTGCACCTGGCTTAGCATTTTGCATGGTGGGAAACCTCCTTGCTTCGTTCACGGTCGGCGTTACGGTGTTGGACTCTCAGTGGAAGTAGGCCTGGGCTTGCGGTGCTTGTACCTCTGATGGGGAAAGCCTTGGTTAGTAACATCACGGTCCCGTCCCGGTCTCGTCGTCCTCCGAAAAGCCCTTGCTATGTGTAACGGGGGCACTCTGTAGGAAGACGGATCCTAAGATTGCGACTGCACCGAAGACTCAAAGTAGAAATAAGGATCAAAAATAAGATAAAGATAATCCAAAGTAGAATCAAGCGGTAAAGCTTAATATTGTTAAGCCTGAAAGCTTCACTCAATAAGTTCTCTCGAGGATTGTTGCTTATCAGAATAGGGTGTCTCGCGCTTTAGTTAAGTAGAATAATGTAAAGCCAGAGGACCCCCGTCAACCATTCTGACCTTTGGCGAGCACCCTGCTCAGCTCAGGGCTGTCCAAGTCACCCTCCTAGAGTGGGCTAACACTCGGAGGCAGTCGGACCGCTTGGATATTAACTATCTCCACAAATAGGAAGTGCTTCCGGTGATGTCTCTCCAACTACATCTGCAAAAGCGAAAACCCCTTTCCTATCGGTAGCATGTCAGTGGCCGACCGACATGCCCACTGTAGAGATAATATCCATTGGGACTCACTGGCCTAGCGGTGGTTTCGTCTATACAAGCTACGCAGTCCATCGGCAAATCTACTTGGCTATACTAAGCTTCTAAACCTGACTGCATGCTCCCACGATAAGAAATGTCCTGCTGCCTGACTGCATGGGCGCTACCCACAGTCAACCATGCGGGACCCTCTTAGATTGTGACAAGACTCACACCTCTAGAGTCCACTAATAACCCATGGTAATGGTACAGTTCATGGGGTAGCCTGGGACTGGCTTTGGGGTGGTTGTCCTGGAAGCCTTGCAGCTTCCCCGGTCAGCCTCAAGCCCTCTACTGTTAACCATACAACTACCCGGAGGTCAAAGTATGCCCGTAGGTGGTTCCCAGGTGTTATCCAGGTGGCGCCCCAGGAGGCGGTCACCCTCACACCCCTTATATATCCTGCGAACAGCTTCTGGTCGGTTGGACGGCCACAACTCATACGGTGTTGTGGGAGCGTTCCTATGGATCTCATTTTACTAGGAAGCACACAACTACACAGCTGTACAGTGCTGTCGCGCCGTACCAACGCTGGGGCCGCAGGGGGGTGTTAGGAATATCCCTTGAAAGTTACAGGAGGTTCGGACCACTCCTGCTCCATCAGTAGTCCGTTTCATACCATACGAAGCGGCTCTATGAACATCTAACAGCCCCCCTATGATATGATAACTTCCCCCTAAGTCCGCAGATGACTTTGTCGGTGAAGGTAGGGAAACTGGAGTACCTCAGTAGGGTAACTGGGTCCCTAAGGTAGGGTAATCATGTTTCCAAGGTAGGGTAACTTCACCCTTCCATGCCTTTGTTCTCTTCGGGAGTCCGCGCGATCACATATTATGTTACCCTGGAGACCCGTGCAACGTTTACTATGTTTCCATAACTTTACCTGAACATGTTCTCTGAAGGCTATCCTGCCTAGTAGGGCAACTTTGCCCTACCTAAGTTACCCTGTCTAACCCTATGTCACCAAGTCACTTTGTAGACACTTGTACCAACTCATGTCTACCGGTAGTATACTAAGTATACTGGCCTATCCTCAATATGGTTACCACTTGGTATACCATATGGGCTTGAGTCTAGTCCACTGTTGCTACCTATCTGTAGGGTCGTTACACTATGGCCCATGTGTCGGCTGCGGCTAGCCTGCTCGCGATCCTTGCTCCATCCTCCTCCCAGCTCTGGCCGCCTGTACCATACTGCCGAATTCCTTTCCCTGGCTGGCACCCCACTGCTCATCGTCGGCTGGCACCCCACTGCTACACGTCGGGTGGCACCCTACTGCTCATCGTCGTTGGCTAGCATCCGCTCTGCCCGGTGGCTCCTCTCGCCCTCTCCTCTCCGATTGTCTCACCTTTTCTCGGTTACTCCTACTCGTCGTCTAGCACTGTCTCCGTGGCTATTGTCCAACGCCTTGGATCGATGTAATGACCAGCATGGTCGCGCGAGCGGTTGTACTGAGCCCGCGGTATCCGTGTTTTCCGCCGTCAGCAGTAATCTACCCACCCCCCTCAGGCCCGCGTTTCCGGTCTTCGAAAAGGTGGTTTATTTTGTTTCCGGGCGCCTGTTGAAGGGTTTGGGTCTTTCTACCTGTACGTTTCTATGTATTGTTTCCTTACATGTCTGGGGTATATTATCTTAGGGGCTAAGCGGCGGAGACTTTTCCTATGGACTCGGGGTATTTGATTTTTCCCATGAAGAGGTGAAGTGGGCAGTGGTTTTGCATTTATAGGTTTTGTTTTCTCTATAGCTCGCGCTGCATTAGGCTTTTTGTACCTAGAAACAATGAACGCATTATGACAAAAAAAACAAAATAAAAGTCTCAATTCTATCCACCATTGACTCTGCTAAAGTACCAAAAACCTTTGAGTCTTCTGACAGAAGTTCCTAACAATTAGTAATTGCCTCCTCTATTGCCTTCTTAACTCTATTGACATCACCCCTCATAATATACAGCTTAGGATATTGCTTATGAAGCTTGTCTTTCACCAGAGACCAACCATTTTTAATTGGATCAAGATCTGGTGAATACGCAGGAATTTCTATAAGAGCAATTCCCTGCTTTCTGTGTCATCTCCTAAATGGCACGTAAGTCTTAGCATTGTCAATGATAAAAAATACCTCCTCTTGTCCAATCTGTTCCCTGATATCCTCCCATATCTCTAGAAAGTCATAATGATCATCGACATCAATAATTGACTTCTCAGTAAGTCCAGTCCTTGCAGAAGAACGATCAGAACAAACAGGTAAAAAAAAGACCATGAGTTTGACTATATAAAAAAACCCTAATCATCGTGCTAATTCCTCTCTCCCCTCTTCTCACAGTAGGTTCAACACAATCCTTATTCTGCTTCTCATTTGGGTATCTAAATACTCATTCTCTCCTCTTTCCTCCACCCCTCTTCACTCATACCTTATCCCCCCATATTGACTTCCTTCTCCACATCTCCCTTATTTAATGCCTATACGCTAACGCTCATTCCAACCTCTCCTCAGCTGGGTCTTCATCTAAATAAACTCTCTCTTGTACTACCCAGTTTTTAAGATGCTTTTGTGCAATTCTTCTCTTCACTGTCTTGGTAGAAATATTGGATGCAACTTTTTTAGCAATCTCAAAATAGGTAGTGTGGCGATTTTTGAAAGCCTCTTCAACCATGGCTTTATCCTGCAACTTGATAGTCTTAGAATATCTTCCTCTACCCTGATTCTCCTTGCCCTCTTGATATCCCTTTGCAATTGTGGTTCTAACAGTGGTAGAAGGTGTGTTAAAGTAGTGGGAAATATGCTCAGATCGTATTTGAGGCTCATGTAACCCAAAGATTCTGCCTCTAATAAACTGAGAGAGGTGCTTGGAGCTGATAGGTTTTGTGGAATGACTGCGAAGAATAGAAATATATAGTTTATCGAAAAAATAATTAGACAGGATGGTTTAGTTTTGGTGGATTTAGAAGATTGGTTTGAGTGGTGTAGGAACTGAGGGGTGATAAGGAGGGGTATGTTGCCATCGATCATTGAACAGCCATTGTTTTTATCCCAAAACAAAAATCAAAAAAGAAAACTGCAAGGGAGATATGCAGGTACGAGCTACTATAGTAACCATAAACATAAGGTCGGACAAGCTATTACATCTCCCACGGCGTTGGACATCTTCCAAGAAGGCAGGGCAAAACTATGACAGAGCGTAAGCGAGGAGTCCATCGTGATTGGGATGCGTGAGCAGATAGAACAGTAATATGCCAGCTAATAAGTGTGATGACGGAAGGATGGCAGCTAAAGGAGAGGGCATGGGGGCAGAACACCAGGCCAAGAGGAGGATGGGGGAGTACTGTGTGAGAAGACAAAACCGATATGCAGATAAATAGTGGGGGAAGGGAAGAATCATATCTCTCGCTAGCTACAACAGGCAAACAGGCCGTGGGAAGGGCATTTGGGACGACAATAAAACTGTGATGAGACTGAGATGTTACTATCGGAGGCTTTCCCAATAAGAGGCTCAAGCCAAGCAAGCTGAGCCATACTACAACCGAGAGTCCAGACACTGTAACGCAAACTGTAAATGAAGGGAGAAGCCTTCCAACCACTGGCATGTAAAATGCTAAGAGAGGTGCAAATCAAATGAGGGGTAAGCGGGAGAATGTAACTTCATGAGCCTGTCAACGAAGAACAAAAGCGAGAACCCTAGAAAGGTGGGGTAGGCAGACCACAGGAGAGAGAGGAAGAGGGGGCTTAATGTTGAACTTCGAGGCAGAAGCCATCAATGGATATAAGAGGTGGGCTGCGTAAGTGAAAATGATTTCTCATGATATTGAGATTTCAATCGCTAGAGGTGTAGAAGAGATAGTTCGTGCATATCCTCCAGGTCCTTCTTCATGTTTTCTTGTGATACTCTTCTTCAACTTCCTTTGTATTTGTTTTAAGGTACAACTGTCATGTTAGCTCACGCGATGTACAGAAAAAACCTCCAACTACAGTCCATCCTGCATCTCTTCTGCTGAAAACCTATAACACTGTCCAACTTGTAAACTACTTTGAGTAGAGGTGGAAACAAGGCTCAGTACTAGAGGTAGAAACTACGAAGGAAATCAGCGGCCTGAATACAGCGAACTAATAAACCTCCTCAGATGTGCAACCCAAAATAAAGAAACCCGCGACTGTGAACGAACCAACTTGCAAAAATAGGAAATCCTCAAGCTTATCTATAATGGAAAACACCTTAGCCCAAACTAGTAGACAATCTACCTACAGCCCAGGCATGAACCTCATTCTGGTAAGGAAGAGGAGGAACACAGAAGCCAGCAAGACAAAGTCACAGGACAGAGCCACACACAACAGGTAAATATACCTGAACAATATAGACTTGGCTGCTAAAGAGAGCATGTTCGTCAACTGGAGGTCAGTAACCAAGCTAGCACTTATGAGAGTGTGTGGCAGGATGAAGTGGCTTTTTAGGCTTACAGGAAAGTCAATGGGGGAGTGTTGCATGTTCCCGAGTAGACATAGCCAGCAGGCCCTAGACACCAGCAGCCACAACTGTTCAGGCAGACATGATGATCACGCCAGGCAATCAGGAAGAGATGCAATACCAAGAAGCAGAGCCACTAGGGCAACAACTTTACTAATAACCCAAAGCTAACAGCTGTGTGATGATGATGTGTTATGACTGTACCCTACTGTTATAATATGCCAAGTGCAGGGTGATAAAGCAGGTACAGGGAACAGGATGTGAGTGTAATCGTAACCACCTAGAACCAGGCAGCTTGTAGACGGTGCCATCAGAAAAGGGAACAGGGAACTGGCTGATAATGATCTCTCCAAGTGTTGAGATTTCAATTGCCAGAGGGGTAGGAGACATGGTTCGTGGCCTATCCTCCAGGTCCTGTTTTTTATTTTTTATTTTTATATCAAGTATTCGTTGTTAAAGTGCAAGAGCTCACATGCAGTACTAGCCATAGCATAAACAAAACCTCTCTCTCAAAATACCATAAGCAAAGGAAAATTATAAAACCCTTTCTAGGTCATGTCAAGTACTTGACATATTGCCCTCTCATGGCTTAATAAAATACAATATTATCATAGGAAATCAGAACAACGGCCTACGTATGAAGGGAAAATTACCACAAAGTCAATCATAGGAGAAAACCTACATGGAGTGAGGTGGGGAGGAGGAAAAAGCACCCTAGTGGGTGTGAAATAGGGGAGGAGGGGTAGACCATTGAGGCTAGGGAAGAGGAGAGGGAGAGGAACATGTCTGGTGGGTGATTGGTAGCAGTGGCACATATGAAGGCTGCCAGGGCAAGTAGTAGAGTTTTGTCATTTGAGAACGGGGAGGCAGGGCCGAGGTCAGAGAGGCCCTTGAAGATCCGGTTCCTATGATCGGGGCTTGACAAGCAGCAGAGGATGGCATGACTAAATGATTGATCCTAGTCACCACATCTATGGTTGTGCCAGAGCTTGTCTAACCTTAACTGGGTGGAGTGCACAGCGAGGTAGCTATGGGGAAGGTGTAGTATAGGGGAGTGTTGAGCTAGGAGTTTCCCCTGGGTGAGAAGGGGGAGCCTACATCAGCAAAAAAAGCCTTTGCTCCAGACGGATAGGCAGTTCGTCTGGACGCAGGAAATCCGCCTCCAGCATCCTGTCCGCCCAGCCCACCCTCAAAGGGCCCTAGCAGAATGGTTGCATCCTAGTCTGTTGGATGCAATACAACCCGCATCCTGTCCGCCAAGTGTACTCAGATGGTCCATTTCACACCCTAATCACCCGAAGAATACCAAGGTAAGCAACCCATAGTGGTCTGCATTGGGGAACTCTCCCTGCCCCTGATGGCCTCTGCTTACAACGGACTACTTCATCACCAGGCAAAGGCTATTCAGACGAAAAAGGATGTTAACATAGGATGACTAAACATCTATTGTCCCGGTAACAACCCAAAACGTACCGCTTATTTGATCACTGCTAACAACACTCCCAAAAGATATCTAAGTCCCTTCACACCTCGCATCATGCTTTATGATCGAATCGGTGGAACTATTGAATATTATCAACCTTGGGAGAGGGGCATGCTCTTCCATCCAGGCTGACACTATTCATTACTCCTAAGCGAGCGGATTCCAATCAGGACCTTCCTGACTCTAGCGGACATCTGCCAGTGTCCAGTGAGGTTTCTGCCTTTTTCTTCCTGCTGACCTCTATAGCCATGCGGACGCATCGAGACCTATACCATTCAATTCCCCTCAGCGAGCGGACTCCAATCAGACCATTACCGACAGTGCCAGACGTCTACCCCCTGAGATATCTGCCTTTGTCATCCAGCTGACCTCTATAGCGATGAGGACGCTTCAAAGCCTATACCATTCGATTCCCCTTGACCGGCGGATTCCAACGCACCCTGTCCCGATGCTCTCCGACCACTGGCTGAATGGGTATCCATACTTTTGTACTTTAATTCTGAGGGTAGGTACATGCAAATTGTTGGCTACTGAGTGCTACAGGCATGAGGACACTTCGAGACCTATACCATTCAATTCCCCTTAGCGAGCCGAGTCCAATGAGACCCTTTCTGACTCTGGCGGACATCCTCTGGCTAAGGTATCTGCCATTTCTCGCTGCTGACCTGTATAGCCAGGGGGACACTTTGAAACCAATACTATTCAATTTCCATAGCTGAGCGGAATCCAATGCACTCTGTCCCGAAGCTGTCTGACCACTGGTTAAAGGGTTATCTATTCTGTAGTACTTGAGTTCCCAGGTCAAGTACTTTCAAATTGTTGGCTACTACAGGCATGCGGACGCTTCAAGGCCTATACCATTTGATTCCCCTCAGTGAGCAGACTCCAATGAGCCCCTTCCCAACTCTGGAGGACATCTGCCTGGTCCGGTGTCTCCCTTTTTCTGCCTGCTGACATCTATAGTCATGCAGACTCTTCGAAACCTACACCATTCAATTCCCCTCAACCGGCGGATTCTACCTCACCCTGTCCCAGTGCTGTCCGACCACCTGTTGAAGGGTTATCCTTACTTTTGTACTTTAGTTCCCAGGGCAAGTACTTTCAAATTGTTGCCTACTGGATGCTACTGGCATGCGGACACTTCGAGGCCTATACCATTCGATTCCCCTCGGCGAGCGGACTCCCAACTCTGGCGGACATCTGCCTCCTGAAGTAACTCCCTTTTTCTCCCTACTGACATCTATAGCCATGCGGCCTCTTCGAAACCTACACCATTCGATTCCCCGCAACCGGCGGATTCCAACTCACCCTGTCCTGATGCTGCCTGACCGCAGGTTGAAGGGCTATCCATACTTTTGTACTTGAGTTCCCCAGGCAAGTACTTTCACATTGTTGGCTACTGAGTGCTACAGGGATACGGACTCTTCGGGACCTATACCATTCAATTCCCCTTGGGGGGTGGACTCCAATGAAACCCTTCCCAACTCTGGGGGACATCTGCCCGCTGGGCTATCTGCCTTTTTCTCCCTGGTAATCTTGATAGCTATGTGGACGCTTCGAGACCTATACCATTCAATTCCCCTCGGTGGGTGGAATCCAATGCACTCTTTCCCCACCCAGTCCGACTACGGGTTCACAGGTTATCGATACTTCGGTACTTTAGTTCTCCGGGCAAGTACTTTCAAATTGTTAGCTACCCAGTACTTCAGTTTTCTAGACTAGCTTTAATAAATATATTCCTATTTTACTTTTTAAATGACTCAAATAAGTAAACATGTGAAATACTTGGTGAATTTTTCCGGACAACTCCCTCAGTATTTGGATATTCTCCACAGTTTTCACTAACTTATTCAAAGTGCGCAAAGGTTGAGTTCTTCATTTAGGAGGTATCGGATGATAGCCAGTTACACCTGAGTACTTCCATTGTTCTACTGTGGTATTGGGTTGCGTTCGGAGAACCTTTCATCAGCACAAAGTCTATTCCTCTTCCTGTGAGTCAGACGCACAGGACGCATAGGACGTAAACTCCCCTTGTGGATGCGACATCGACCTGACGCCGCGTCCGGAAGATTCACTCAATGTCCTGTTGCATCCTGACAATGTCCTGAAATGCACCCTAGGTCCTGTGCATCCTGACGCCTTCCGTCACTAGCCTCTCATGTCCTGACTTTGGTGACGTTCAGGTATCATGTCCTGACACCTTCCAACGCTAGGCCATTGTGTCCTGAGGGCTTCCGACGCTAGGCCATTGTGTCCTGAGGGCTTCCGAGGCTAGGCTATTCATCAGGAAACAAAAAAGGTTACACCCGGAAGCACCCGATACTCCCTGTGCGTCCGGCAGTCCAGGCGCACAGAATGTAAACTCGCGTCCTGGGTGTGCGGTCTTTGGGGGGGTGGTTGTGGACAGGGGTCCATGCTGCCCAGACATACCAGACGGAACCAAGGAGTCAGAAGATACCGGACGCAGAACGGTTTTCCAGACGCAGCCCGATATGATAGCAGAATAGGAGAAGTACTCAGGTGTAACTAGCTATCATCCGATACCTCCAAAGTCAACAACTCTAGCTTCGAGGACTTTGAATGAGTTAGTGAAAACTGTTGAGAATATCGAAATTGTCCGGAAAGATCTATTCAGTATTACTCATGTTTATTTTTTTGAGTCATTTAGATACTAAAATAGGTATAGATTTATTAAAGCTTGTCTAGAAAACAGTAGCACTCTGTAGCTAACAATTTCAAAGTACAAGCCCGGAAAACTAAAGTACAAAAGTATGGATAACCCTTGAACCAGTGGTGGGACAGTGTCCGGACACAGTGCGTTGGATTCCCCTTGGCGGGGGGAATTGAATGGTATAGGTCTTGAAGCGTCCACATAGCTATAGAGGTCAGCAGGGTGAAAAAGGCAGATACCTCAGCAGGCAGATGTCCGCCAGGGACAGGAAGGGTCTCATTGGAGTCCGCTCGCCCAGGGGAATCGAATGGTATAGGCCTTGAAGCGTCCGCATGCCTGTAGCACCCAGTAGCCAACCATTTGAAAGTACTTGCCCGGGGAACTCAAGTACAAAGGTATGCATAGCCATTCAACCAGCGGTCGGACAGCATCGGGACAGGGTGCGTTAGAATCCGCCCGTCGAGGGGAATCGAATGATATATGTTTCGAAGCGTCCGCATGGCTATAGTGGTCAGCAGGATGAAAAAGGCAGATACCTCAGCGGGCAGATGTCCGCCAGAGTCGGGAAGGGTCTCATTAGAGTCCGCTCCGCGAGGGGAATCTAATGGTATATGTCTCGAAGTGTCCGCATGGCTATAGAGGTCAGCAGGGTGAAAATGGCAGATACCACAGTGGGCAGATGTCTGTCAGAGTCGGGAAGGGTCTCATTGGAGTCCGCTCGGCGAGGGAAATCGAATCGTATGGGTCTCTAAGTGTCCGCATGGCTATAGAGCTCAGCAGGAAGAAAGGCGCAGATACCGCACCGAATACTGGCTGATGTCGGAAGAGTCAGGAAGGGCCTCATTGGAATGTGCTGGCTTAGGGGTAATGAAGAGTGTTAACCTGGACGGAAGAGCATGCCCCTCTCTGAAGGTTGATATTATTCCATACTTCCACTGATTCGATCATGAAGCCTGAAATGAGCTGTGCAAGAACTTATAAACCTTTTGTGAGTTTTGTTAGCAGTAATCAAATAAGGGGTATGTTTTGGGTCGTTACCAGGACAATAGATGGTTAGTCATCCTAGGTTTGGATCCTTTTTTGCCTGAACAGCCTTTACATGGTGATAAAGTGGTTTGTTGTACGTAGAGGCGATCAGAGGCCGGACGAGTTCCCCAATGCTGCCCCCTATGGGTCACTTACATTGGTGTTCTTCTGGAGATTAGGGTGTGAAATGGACCATCCAGGTGCACGGGGTGGACAGGATGCGGGTTGTATTGCACCCCATGCACCAGGATGCAACCCTTGTGCTGGGGCCATCTGAGGGCGGGCTGGGCGGACAGGATGCTCCCGACGGATTTCCTGCATCCGGACGCAATGCCTATCCGTCTGGAGCAAACGCCTTTTTTGCTGATGTTGTGTCCTGAGGCCTTCCAATGCTAGGCCATGGTGTCCTGAGGTCTTCCGACGCTAGGCCATCCTGTCCTGATGGTATCCTAGCATCTGTTGTATGCGCCTTCGCCATCCCGATACCTATACCCTTCCTCTCCTCCTCCTAAACTCTGGAGTATTTACCTGATCCTTCCAGAGGCTAGTTACTTCTTGTTGTGCCTTCTAGATTCACGATACTCCTGCACTCCATCTGGACGTGCTGATCACATAGCCACTATTCTGGCTCTCTTCCTCACACTCTCCCATATTCTAGATTGCAGTCTGTTTTCCTAAAATTATCGCCATATTGCTCATAATTTATTGCTGTCATCCCGACGCCCTATACTCCTGAATCTACTATGATACTATGTGACTATTACATATGACCTTTATTACCCCCGGTTCTGCGCGTCCCATCACTAGAACAGAAATTAGATCTATCTAGAGGTACCACCTCCCCTTAAGCACCCTCAGTGGTATTCACACCATCCTGCCGTCCACTGGGTTCCAGCAGCGCCACCGGCGCCCCCGGCCCTGCTTCTCCGCTCTCAGAATCCTCCAGCCTGAGCAATAAGCAATTGCCCATTTGAGAGTCAACTGCCCCCCCTGCACTGTCAAGACTCCCATGATTTGAGCCAGGATCCGAATCCAGAAACGTTAGATTCCAGTCAATCGATGTTTGACTGCGATCCAGTGATATTTCTGTATCTTGCGACCGATTTTGACTATCTTCGAGCCCCGGCAGGCCACTGACGTGGGTGTCAATAGGCGTCTGTCTTGGTAGGGCAGGGTATCCCGGAGTCTGGTTGCCTAGCTGATGCTTTAGTACTGTATAAACAGCGTCATTATCGTCGGCAAAGCCCTCTCTCTACTCATGCCGGATGGTATGCTGTTTCTCGAGTCTCTGTGCAATCTTCTTACGAAGGTTTAATATAAACATGTTCTACGTTGCCCGGGCGAACCCCCGCCACGTGTTCTTCAGCCCGATAAAAAGGATCTTGCGTTTTTCACTATTAGTGGACTCGGTTATCAAAAAACAGGCAATTATTGGGACTCTCCCACCTCCAACTACTTCCGGATTGAAGTTGGGGGGTTTCTTATATATTTTTGTTTGCAATACCTGTAGTGAATGGCACAGTATTGCACATGTCTCACAGACCATGGTACTGTTTATGCACTTCAGAAACTGAGTGTCCAGCATGCCTGGCATTTTGATTCTATCGAAATACTTGCCGTATCTCGCGTCCCCAATCTGGGGAGCAAGGAACCTGATGTTACGGGGTAGCCAACACAGTAGGATTCCGGGCTAACTAGGCCGGGGATATTCGAGACAACGGAATAATGGTCAGGAAGGCTCAAGATGAATTGTTCGATAAAGTAATAGAAGAATATCGTAATAACTTATAATATTGTTAAGGTCTCTTCTCCGTTACTTCATGATGTTCTCAACCATCGGGGAGAGCCCTACTATTTATACTAATGTTCACGCTACTTTGACTTCTCTAGTAAAGAAGTATCTTTCTAAGAATTCAGTTTGTCAGAACAAAGTGCGAACACTGTTTGACCCTGAATCTTGCCCAGCTTGACTCTGAGAATCTCCCGACTGCTATTTCTACTGAGGGTGTCCCCACTGCACCAGTAGCCAGTCTTCGATCTCTTCGTCCTCATAGACTATAATGGGATATGCAGTCTAAATGCCTACATACCAATAGTATCA
>Ga0307510_10001434_pt1 | contig 26228 bp, 29 predicted proteins | sample 12_EM_MG_FD_207224 | JGI IMG/M metagenome (GOLD analysis project Ga0307510, IMG submission 207224) | Populus trichocarpa ectomycorrhiza microbial communities from riparian zone in the Pacific Northwest, United States - 12_EM | ecosystem: Host-associated > Plants > Roots > Unclassified | place... | reverse complement strand
ACTAGGAAAATGATTTTTCTTGAAAAGTCATTCATGCTAATTGTTTTTATAGAAACAAAGAGACCCATGCCATAACACACTGACCTCTTTCACCTGAATATGATTTTTCATAACTTGTTTCACCTTGAAAAAGTTTTTTCTTAGTTTTTTTTATCTGTTGATCTCCTAATAGCTCAAAATAGTTTGGCGTGGAACAACATAATTAACTAATGTCAATGTCATGAATGTTTAAAAGAAGACGTCTAGAGTTCCTAATGGGCATGGGGTATCAGAATGGCATGGACTTCCGGAGGGACTTGACAAGCGTCCAGGAAATATCTCAACACCATTAAGCTACATCTCTGAAAAAAACAATAACTATAACAATAAGATAACTTCAGGCTTCAAGTTCAAGACTTCAAGGAGATGAGGTTCAAGGCCTAGTGGGTCATCAAATTACTCCAAACATTTTCCGTTGCCAAACTCTCTCCCGAAAGTGACACGTAGGACAACGAAAAAAGGTTCCTATATTAATCAAACCCATCCACCTGTACAAGAAGCCTCCACCTGGACCACTCAACAAATAACATCCATCCAAATTTCCTTGTAATCGATTAGTGCTGGTTTTTTTTTTTTTTTTTGATTTACGTGCGGTGTTCGGGTCAGCTTACGCGCACCACGACTATTCCCCACGGCTCACTGGACATCCTGCAAGCCCAGGAGCAGGTAAGGCACCGCGGGGGTGACAGACGTGCACATAGAAAGTCGAACCCGGGACGGGGGCGGAACAAGTCACACGATTGACCACAGCAGCTATGCCCTCAAGTGTTTAGTGCTGGGTTTTTAGTTGGATAAGATATTGTATCAATTCGGTAAAGCAATTGAACTCAAATTAATTAACCTAAGTCATTTTTCATGTCACCCTGGATGTACATATCCATGCCAGAATTCATTACGCTACACCATCACTGCCCCCTCTGAAAATTATGGAAAACTTCAAATCAGTCCATATACATTGCTTAATTTTCAATTTTATCCAAAAACATAAAAACATTTTATTAAGTAAAATCGTTTGCATTTCATAGATTTATTGATTGGCATGTCCATTAATAATTTATACGTAATGTACAATCTTTTCCATAAAAAAAAACTCGATGGTAATAAAAGACTTGATTTATGAAAAATGTTATTTTGGGATGAAATTAGGGATTGAAAAATATTAGGGACTAATTTCAGGTTTCTCAAACTCTCCCACCAGTGGATTTCTGAAAAGGAAAGGGCAAGCAAACAAACAAATCCACGTGGCAGAGCCCCGCCCCCAGCCGCATCTCTCACAAGCCTCCAACCGCTTGCGTTTCCCTCTAAAAATTAGCCCTTTCACATCTCCCAATTTCATATCATAAGATATATCTTTATCATTTGGGTCCTTAATAGAATAACATTCCGACACATCTCAATTGGATCCTCGTATCCATGTCTGTTAAATTTGCATGTTCCATGCAGCCAAAAAAAAGTATGGCTAAAATCAAATGTCAATATAGAAATTAATTAAATATACGTAATTAAAAAAAAGAAGAATGCTTTTAGTTTTTTTATAAAATAAAAAGGCTATATATTTTATTTCTTGCATAATTAAAGTTGTAATTTGGAAACATTACAAGTATCCATATCAAAGGAGGAGCTCTTAATGACTCTCGTTTTAGAGATTGAGTGATTAATTTCGTGATATCATAGAAACGGTCCCGAATCGATAAAAAGTTATTTTTTTGACATGAAACCATTACTTGAATAATATAATAAGGACTAACTTGAAGTTTCCCAAAATTTTATCCATCCATTTCCAGCTTATGTGGTTACCCCTTACCAAACCATCTCCATAGCATGACTTTAGCTAGCTCTCTTCTCTTCACTAAAATAACCGTTTTTTCCCTCTCCTTCTCTGAAACTCAACAGCAAATATGGACTTGATTTACTATCCAAATTACACAATAACCCCTTCCCTTTCCTCTCAAAATCCAAAACCTCGCTCTTGGATTATCCTCCAAAGAAGCAACTTCCGATCATCTCCAATTCGCGCTGCTGCTGCTTCTTCCAATGTCGAAACCACCAAAAACGGCTCCGCTTCAACAACAACCAGGAGAAACGTAACAGTAAAAACAACTGACAGGGGCAGCAGCAGCGCCATGGATCAACTCGACATCGAACGCGGCGTTTGCGTGCCGTTTCGCAAGTACTCTCCCGAAACAGTACGATTTCTTCTTCTTCTTCATCGTCAAATAATAAATAATAATTTATTTTTTTCTTATTTTGATTTAATTTTGGTTAGGTGAGGAGTAAAGTGCTGGAATCGAGAGGGGCAATATCGTCGTTGATGTTGAGAGGAGTGGAGATAGTGTGGAATTTGGGACTGTATTGGTCTAATCTGGCGTATGATTTTTTGGTTGGAAGAGATGAGGAGGTGGTTCCGTATCGTGCTCGGCAGCTTAGGAATTTGTTGTGTGATTTAGGACCTTCTTTCATCAAAGCTGGACAGGTTTGTTATCTGAATTTGCTAATTTTGTTTATCAATTATGTCCTCTATGAAGAGTTTAGATGCGATTTTTGATGAATTTAAGACTGAATTCGTGAATTTTCTAGAAATTGAAGCTAAAAATGTATTGGCGTAGCAAAAATTTGAGTAGTTTTTATAGACTTTGGTTTATGTTGAATCAAGGAATTGTAATGGTGGGGTCCATTTCCCCGACTAGTTTTATAACAGGCCAACCAATTTAATTAGTCTAGTCTACTTGGATTGAGTCTATGTAGTAATTTCTGCATTTGTAAGAATTTGGATTTTGAGGTGTTTGTTTATTCAAATCTAAATGCTTGTTTCTTGGCAAATTTTCGTTATGATATCAGCGTTTGTGGATCCCATGTGTGGCCCACATGATCCGAAAATACTGAAATGTGATTGGAAGATGTGTGGTGCGGTGGGAGTAGTGAAGTTTAGCCAAGTACATGTGTGTCAGTCTTGGTTTTGGGGTTGACTGGATAGTTTTTGTGCTTTCCAGGTTCTTGCTAGTAGACCTGATATCATTAGAGAGGATTATATGAATGAACTCTGCATCCTCCAAGATGATGTTCCTCCTTTCCCCAATCAGGTAACTGCAGACTTTGCTTAGATTTTAGTTTGATGTGGCATGTCTGGATCATGTTTTTTGCTTAACCAGTGAATGTTTTGATAGGTTGCTTTCAATATTATAGAAGAGGAGTTGGGGCAACCGCTTGAAGCTGTATTCAGTAAGATTTCACCACAAACAATAGCAGCTGCGAGCTTGGGTCAAGTTTACCGAGCTACCTTACGAGCTACTGGGGAGGATGTTGCAATTAAGGTTGTGTGTGGTGACTGTGGTCCATGTACTGGCATAATTCTCTTGTGTATTTATTGCAAACAATGATGTAAAGTCATTATTTTTCAGGTGCAAAGACCTCGAATAGAGCCTATAATCTTTCGGGATCTTTTTCTCTTTAGAACTCTTGCTTCATTCCTAAATGGAATCAGTTTACAGAAATTGGGATGCAATGCTGAGCTGATAGTAGATGAATTTGGTGAGAAGCTTTTGGAGGAGCTTGATTACACCTTGGTATCTTTCAAAACTGTCTTCTGGTCTGCATAACAATCTTGTTGTATGCTCTTAAAGATAGACAAGAATGTATCTTGGTCCATGACATCTCCCAGCCTTTCAGCTGTGTGATATCTATGTTCATGCCAACCACTTTGATGGATCTCCCCCCTCAAACAGTAATATTTCTTACAGTTTACGTTTTATATGTGTACTGATGTTTCTGTTTCTTGTCCTAATCAGGAAGCTCGGAATATTGAAGACTTCCTGGAAAACTTCAAAGATGATCCTACTGTTAAAATTCCTCGGGTTTACAGAAAACTTTCTGGTTCACGTGTTTTAGTTATGGAATGGATAGATGGCATTCGATGCACCAACCCACAGGTGGCTATCAAAATATGTGCCTCTTCTTTCTTCTGTTTTTTCATGATGAAAGAAATAATGTATTTTTCATATGCTCAGGCTATCAGGGATGCTGGTATTGATTTAAATGGATTTTTAACAGTTGGGGTGAGTGCTGCTTTGCGGCAATTATTAGAGTTTGGGTTATTTCATGGAGATCCGCATCCTGGAAATATCTTTGCCATGCGAGATGGACGCATTGCTTATGTGGACTTTGGGAATGTTGCTGTGCTTAGTCAGGTAGGATATTTGTCTCCTAGGTGTACAGTGAAACAACAGTATTCAAGTAAACAATGCCTCATTTATTTTTTGGTATGATATAAAAAAAAACTGATATATTTTTCTGTTCTTTGAAGGTAATAGTACAATTATATTGAATTGGCTGGGAAGGGAATGCTTGGCAAAGCATTTATATACAGACTAGTCTAGTTTACCAAGTGCAAAATTGTAGTTAATTTGATCTGCACAGAGTGTATATGTTTTGTTACCCTGCCTGCTAATCCGCGTACAATATTTCAGCAAAATAAGCAGATATTGATTGATGCTGTTGTTCATGCTGTGAACGAGGACTATGCTGAGATGGCAAATGACTTTACCAGGCTTGGGTTCCTAGCTAGTGACACTGATGTTGCTCCTATCATTCCAGCTTTGGAAGCTATTTGGCAGAATTCTGCTGGGAAAGGACTTGCTGATTTTAATTTCAGAACTGTTACAGGTAAATTGTATGCCCACAATCTATATTAATCATGTGTCTTTGAATCACACTTAATCATAGATCACCAGAGAGTTTGCTATAGAACTTTTGCCAATAGTATGAACATTTAAGTACATTGCTTAAACCAAAACTTTTTTGTTTGGTTTTCATTTGCATGCTTTACTTTGTAGTGCATCTGGATTAAGATAGTTCTGTAAACATTGCAGGGAAATTTAATCAATTGGTTTACAATTATCCCATTCGTATACCAGAGAGGTTTTCCCTTGTTATTCGTTCTTTATTGACTCAAGAGGGCATCTGTCTTACCTTGGAGCCAGATTTTAAATTTCTTGAGGTGAGCCAGGTTTTAAATTTCTTGATGCTTTATATGTTATAACTTTCTAGGTATAAACTAATAAATGGTTTGATCCAAAACATTTTATTGCTCAAACAGAAAACAATACACAGGCTGATAACTTGAAGCAGTTAATCCATAACCACCAGCTTGTTTTGTCAGATTTGTACAGAATAAAGAACCTGTTTGACCAAGTTTGTGTATAATGTAACTAGGTTGCCTATCCATATATTGCAAAACGCCTCCTTACAGATCCCAATCCAGCACTCCGTGAACGACTCATACAGGTTAGTTCCAATCCTTCTTGTTTAGAAATCTTTTTCCACACAATGTGCATCAATTGCTTATATCATGCTGTTAAATTGCAGATGGTAGGTCAATTTTTTATTTTTTACAATAACTGTAAGAATGTTTACCCACAAAAATAATTTTACTTCTTTGTGGAATATCCTGGTTGGATGTATAACCAATTGCCCATTATTGTTGCAATATGGAAGAGAGTATTCAACAAATCCAAGCAGGAGTGCTTGCACAACAGAACATGTCGCTCTCTTAGGGATGGGAATAATGTGGGTAGATTGTTAAATATGCCCATCACCTCATCCTAAATGAGGTGGTTAAATGGGGATGCTAAGATCTAAAAAGGGTGGTGGATCAGGTTTTGTTGCCTTTAAAAGCACCTACTGTCAGGTTTTTGTCAGGGAAGGGTTTAAGGGCCCCTAATTTTCCCCTGACCCTGATAAAAAGATAAAATGCAGTTCTAAACCACAGAAACACTTGGCTTCAAGCTCATGGACAAATGGCCTTGATATCTGAAAGTCCTTTCTTAGAGAGTGAATCCTCTCATCTCTGAACAACCAGGTGGATTTAACAGAGAAGAGTTCACATGCATTTGTCAAAACTAGCGAGCCACTTATGGTTATCAATTCTTGATGTTGATTTTGCTGTCAGCAACTTCAGGTTCACCTTAGTTGAGAGCTTAGAGTCATTATTGGATGCGGGGCGGACAATTTATGTCATGGGGTTGATTCATTGTCAAGTCTGAGGTTCAATGTTGTGTTTCACTTGATTGTGTCTTTCTATATCTGGGTCATTGTCCTTATCTGATGTCAAGCTCTTGTCAGGGAAGGACTCAAGGGCCCCCAATTTCCCTGACCAAAATAGGTAAAATATATACATTAGTTCTCAATCCTAGAACACTTGGTGTCACCTCATTGGCCAAATGGCCTTAATCTCTTAATGTCCTTTCTCCAAGAGAGGATCCCTTATCGCTAAACAACCAGGTAACTTTAACAGAGAAGCATACACATGTAGATGTCAAAACTAGGTCTAGCCAATTAAAATTCTGGATTCTCAATGCCAATTTTGCTGCCAGCAAGGACAGGGTCACCTTACTGGACAGCGTGGTCATTATGGGCTGTGGGGAAGATGTGGGTGAAACAATTTATGTCAGGGGTTTGATTCATTGTCAATTCCTAGGTTCACTAGTGTGTTGCAACTGATTGTGTCCTTGTATTATTGAATTTTGGCCATGTCCAAGTTGCATCAACCATATGGTTTCTCACAATGTAATCCCTCAAGAAGGATCTGCTTCCCTGTGTCAGGTTCTGTTCAAAGGTGGTGTTTTCCAGTGGAAACGGCTTGAAAACCTTATTGTTCTTGCAAAGGAAAACGTAGCCAAGATGAGCAGCAACCCTGCCTTGCAAGTAAAAGACATGTCTGTATCTTTTCATGACAACCTTGATTATTTTGATACAATCTGGTTATTGTTTCAATAACACATCCGCATGTCTGCAATTTTGTTTTCGCAGCCAAAATTCAAGAAGCTTGCAAATTGAAAAGAAGCTAGACTTGACAAATACCATTAAAGATGGAGCACGTCTCTTCTTTACCGATGAAGGAATTCGGAGGCAGCTGCTTTTGGCTATGACAGAAGACTCGAAACTTCACATTGAAGAGGTAAGCAAATTCGAGCCACTGATTGCTAAGCTTGCCATCATCCAAATATAGAAATGGCACCTTTTTCTTCTTCTTCTGGTATAGTCCATACCTTATCTGAATACTGAAATGAGTTCATCTTCTATAGCTTGTTGACGTATATAGACTGGTTGAAGACCAAATCGATATCCCCTCGGTGACTAGGGAAGTTGTGAGAGGTAAAGTTTCCTGGAATCTTAAATGTACCATTGCTTACTGAATTATATGAACAATGATCTTATGCTTCTGACTCGCAGACATTCCAACTGTTATCCGAGATCTCATACTTTCCTGGAGCGACTCAATCTTATCTGACCGATGATCAAAGCTTTGATGTAACATGGTTCATTCCTTACAATAGAATTATAATTTTATTTCGATCAAGACTACAATATACCGGGCCAGCAAGAAGGATTCTGCCGTTTTTCCTTTTTGTCAAGAGGCTCTTTTATCATGTTGTAAATGCAAAGTAACTTTGTTGACACTGAAAATATTTCTGTCTCTGTATAGAAAGAATTATCTTACTCGGTAGATAATTGGAGAGAGCTGTAGTGTCAGAGGAACTCAAACATTTTGTCAATTTTCTGAAGTAATGCATGCAGTTTGTTTTTGCCTCGTTTGATCTGCCAGGGAAGTGAATGAAGAACACAATGCTGTTTTCATATTGAATTTGGATTTATTTTAAAGGCTTTTGGATGTTCCATCAAACATATCAGTAACCAAAATCTATTAATGGTATTTTATTTCTTTAAGAAATACTCAAAAAAGAAAAGAGCTAAAAACACGAAGTGGGCGTTCTCGTTCTCTTCCCCTTGTTGTGTGGCATTTTTAAGGGCTTAATCTACTATCTATGGTAGCATTTGAAATATTATTCCCAACTTTTTGACTGATTCAAAAGTTTTGTAATTGCCAAAAGAATTATTACCTGAATATTCAATTTCAAGGCATGAGATGCCAAGTAAGCACACGAATTTCTAAATATTCGAATTTGTATAGGACCTATACATAAAGGATTTCACAAGGTGACTTCCATGTTTTGGATCGGAGCTCTTAAACCTTCATCTTCAAAAAACACTTTTCAAAGTTCGAGTTCCTTTTATTATGAGGAGAATGGTGTTAGAATGCAAGATAGATTCTTTTAGAACTAAATATAACATTTATTTTTTTATATTTTAGTTTTCTTATATAATAGATATTATTTAACATAGTTGTGATTACCAGCCTAGATATAGGCCTGGAAAAGTGCTTGGGTTACTTATAGCATGTTTGGGAACACCGTGTTCTCTTAAAAAAAACAAAATTTTATGTCAATTTTTTTTTTATATTTTTAGATCGTTTTGATGTATTGATATCAAAATTAATTTTTTAAAAATAAAAAAAATATATTATTTTAATATATTTTTAAGCGAAAAACATTTTGAACCGCCATCGCTACCACAATTACAAACATGTCCTAATCAACTTGTAAGTTACAAAAACAATGTTTATTATTTTTTTAATATTTTTTATTGTTAAACCATATTATTAAAAACATGATCAAATTAATTAAATTTTATCAAATTAATATTTTATTTTATTTTGCTTGAAACTTAGTTCAATCCAAATAATAAATTTTCTATATTATCTCGTTACACTATACCGGGTTTAATAACTTCACAAAAACCTTTGGTTATATGATATTTCATTGAAGATTTAACCATTATCACTCTCTCTATCTCCTGATTTTCTCTCTCTTGAATAATCTCTAATTTCAATTCTCAGGTACCTAATAAGAAGAAGAGACAACCATTATAACCGCAGAAGTATCTTTTGTCCTCTATGTATCAAAAAGCGAGGCAATTATCTTATTACTCTATCATGATAATTGTTCTGTCAATAAAGTTAATGATGCATGGTTTGCTGACGAGTCTGGATCAGTTCTTGAAAAAGTAGGGTTGGTACTAAGAGAAACAAGTAGTAATCGATGATGATATTGTAAAATTATTGCTTGCGGGTTTTGTGCTGGATTTTACCTCGGCTTCTTGTGGACATATCCTTACTGTAACGCATGCTGGTCTAGTTACACTAGCAAATCAATTAAAGTGATGGTTTTGGGTGTTTGATGTTGAGGTGGTCTCCTGACCCATCTTGTAACGCCGCTGTTGGCGAAGACATGATCGAATCGTTGGTGTCTGTAGAGGGTTTGAAGAGGAATTCTGGCTACATTGTCAGGTCTTATATTAAAGAATAGGAAGACAAAGTGGTGTATTGGTCGAGACTGTAAGTATGCTATTGAGTTTTCCGGTGGAAATGGAAGCAGCTTTGATGTTAAGGTTCAGAAAAGGTGTTGTTTGATATTTTATTCTTACCTCTTTGGCTACTTGTATGGTCTTGTATTCTACTCAATGGAAAATAACTGGTAAAGAAAATCCTAATATAATCTAAGATAGTTGTAATAAATTATAACTCAGAATTCAAGTCAGAACTCCAAACTCCTCAACTCACAGACCTGTTTCTGCCAGGTTGAGTTGCTGACTTTATGGCCGAACTCCTCAACTCACAGATCTATTTCTGCCAGTTTGAGTTGCTGAATTTAAGGCTGTATCTGCCGCGTATAAGCCCTTTTTTTTTTTTTTTTTTGTATAGACTTTCCGTCTCCCTTTCCTTGTAGGATTGTTACTCTTTCTTCCAGTCCAGTTGCCGCAAGAAATCTCTCCTTGGTTGCCGACTTACAGGTGCTGCAAATCCTCCCCTGCAAGGATTCTGCACCGACCCTGCTGCCAGCAGCTTCTGCCCTGTTTCCACGGCTGTTTCCTAGCTCCCTCCTCAGCTTTCTAGCTCTCTATTGTAGGCAGGCAAGTACTACAATGGAGTTATGTATTTGGACACTACCTGCCTGGCAAAACGCCTATCAAGAAACAGTTTTTGGATTACTTGCAAGGGGCTGCTGAGATTAACTGGAAAACTTCATCATTATGTTGAGAAAGAGCTGAAACAGAAACATTTCCCAGCACTCTCAGTCAATTCCAAACAGACTTACATGAACTGACAACTATGAATCGAATTACAGAATTTCAGAGTTAAATAGATTTTTTTCTTATCTTCAACTTGCACAACAGTTAAAATTAAATTTTTTCCTTAAGTAATCTTAAGAACATACCATCCATATCAATATGATACATTTAAGAAAATTTAAAAGTTACTCCACATTATTTTTTATCAAATATTATTAAACAAAAATATCTATTTTTTAAAAAATTTATTCTCTTCTTTCATTTTTATTTAAAATAGTTTTTTTTTTATCTTTTAAAAGTTTTGGTTTTTCTCTCTTTTCTCAATTTTATTTTTTTTCTTACTTTTTTATCATTCTTATAATAGTAAGTTATTTAATCCATAGACCAAAATTTTAAAAAGTAAGTTATTTTATTTTTAGGGATAATATTGATTTTTTTTGGAAAATTAAAATGGTAATATATATATATAAGAATAGAAGTAAAACATTGATGAATCTATTGAAACAAAACTGAAATCCACTCTAAAATAAAATTTCTTTCATAACCAGTACTATATATATGTATGTTATGATGGGGTGAGAGAGAAACAAAAACAGAGAGAGAGAGAGAGAGGGGAGGAGACGAGAAAAGAAAAGAAAAGAAGCATCTTCTAGGCTCTGCTTGCTTGCTTTGCCACTGCGATTTCACACAGGTCACAGTCCATTAACCCTAAAAAATCTCCAGTTCTCCAACTAATCCTCCCAATCCCACTCTCCTCTGTTTGGTTTCCGAGAAAATCCCAGAAAACCAAACAAAAAATTCAGTGATTTCTTCACTTTTTCAGATCAAAATCAAAACTTGCTTGGAATGCTGAGTTAATTTTTTTTTATTTGTGTTTAGCAGGATTAATATGCCTCGTAAAGGGAATTACGGATTTGATTATGATGATTACGACGATTATGACTATGACTATGATGTAGAAGATCAAGGTTAGTATAGATACGTTATATTAATTATTTTTTGGGTAGCATTACTAATAGGAAAGGTATGTTGAAAATCACTGAGAAAAAGATTGGATTTTTAAGAGATTTGATTTGTGGTTTTCTCGAATTACAATTTCAATTATCCAAATAACCTTTCTAATGAATTAATTAGGATTTTCTGTTTTTTTTTTTTTTCATAATGAGTGTAAGAATAGAAAAGAGCTTTTGAATTTGTGCATAGAAATATAGGATTATGTACATATAAGTTTATGTTTATTGAAGGGGACATGATGTTGATGTTCTTCAAGTTGTTGATATTGTAATTGCTGGTTGTTTGGAATTTATTTGTGTAACAGTTGAAGCACCTGAGCCTAAGAAAAAAACGAGTAGTGATAAGGTTCGGGTATGGAGTTGCCCGATTTGCACTTATGATAATGATGAGAGTATGTCTGCATGTGATATTTGCGGTGTTATTCGAAGTTCTGTCCCTGGAAAACTCAAGGATGACAAGGGAACAGGTATGCAAGTGTCCTTTGTTAATTATAGGAGTACTATGATTGGTTCCGTCCATTATTCTTCTTTGTAATAAGGAATAAGGGAAAAGTATTTTTCATAACATTCTAATTCTTTTCATATTGTGCTTTGCTTCTTGAATAACTTAGACACGAACATGTAAGGAAATTTTGTGTTTGGTTTTTTTAACTGCTTTCTGCTTTGTCTTACATTATCCTTTTCTTCCTGGATAACATTAGACACTAACATAGTAGGCATGCTTTTGGTAGTGCACAAAGTCAGATATCATTTTTGGTTTGATATCACAATGCAGTCAGCTTGCATCTCTGTTGTTATTTAGGTTTCCTTTCAAGCTGGTTCTCCGTTTATAGAATAGATCTCTTTCATGCAGTTGGCATTATATGCAAAGATTCTGGAGTATCCATTATGGCCAAGTCTCTTTTTGCATCATTGCCACATCAGACACCACAAAAGGCTGTAGTAGCTCAGCGGCGGAATGATGATTTTGTGACAGAGGAGGGCAATAACTTCCAAAAGCTTGGGAATTTCCAAGGAAAATTTGATGAATTCCATAAGGCTTTTAGTCCCCATAACCGCTCCCATTTTGATATAGGTCCGAACATGTTTTATAACAGGATGAATTGATGAAATCAGTAGATATTAAAGACCCATTTTCTTTAACTTAAGAATCCTTTTGGATGAAGCTGTTATATATATATATATATATATATATATATATATCCAGCTGATGGCTGTTTTTTGAGGCCATTTTGCCATTTTGCTTCTCAAAACTATCATTAGATCTGTGGCTTCTGTGTGTGTACTGATGTTGCGTATATTACTTATACAGCTCCTTTCAAGTTTGATTTCCCATCTCCAGATGACATGGTTTCTAAGGGGCTACGATCCTCCAAAATTGGATCTAAAGGTATCCTTTTATTTTCAATTTTGATAGGTCACTTTGTGTCCGGTGCCAAAAACTTTATTTCCTTGATTTCTAAAAAGATTAAATCCTGTTAGGAATGAAAAAAAAGAGTACCATCTTGCTTGTATAGCTGCCATTGCCTGGTGCAATTATGAGTATCTACAATTTCTCCCTTCCAGGAATCTAGTTTGGTGGACTACATCTGGGTACTGGCATTTTATTCATTCAAAGCATCCTACCCCTTTCGGCTGAGTACCACAGGGAAATAACTTGCATAACATTATAGCTCAACTGTTTATTTTGAGTTGCTCTTATCAGGACTGTATGGTCTGCCATAAACACATAATCAAGAGAAGGTTGAGTCTGAATAAAAAATTATGTGTCCTAACTTGCAAATTTAAGGCCTTGAATTTCTTATGTGATAGAACAATTTCCTATTGAAACATGTGAAGATAGAATATGCCACCTGCCTTGCAATTTCCTACAGTATATAACTTGGCATTCACTTAGTTGGTTTGCATGTATAAACATAATATATATTTCTTACATGTGTGTGCGTGTAATATATGCATACTCATCATATTCCTTGTTGTTTTCCAAAACAACAATATAGTTAAAATAGCTTATTTTCAAGAGCTTTCCAGTTCCTTTGTGAATATAATATTGCTTCATCTTTGTTCCTGTGCTGCCTTTTTATTGCAGCCAACCTTATTAACTCCAGATCTCAAAATGCATCTGCTGGCATTTCTGAGACTGTTAAAAGTTCAGATAAATCATCTGCCTCAATCCCAAAAGGCAAACAAGGTAACATGGATGACAGCAATCATTTAATGAATGGAGCTCCGCGACCAAGTTGCAAAAGTTCTGATAGTTCTTCTGCTTCTATTTCAAAAGGCAGGCCTGGTGTTGATGAGGGCAATCATAACAAGAATGGCGTAGTTGACACTCAATCAAGGGATGAAATTTCAGATAGCACATCTTCATTGATGCCGAAGGCCAAAGATAAAAGTGTTGGTTATAGCAGTTCTTCAATAAATGGGGGCAAGTCTCTTGGTCTTACAAGTAATTTGAATGACATGTCTTTGTCTGATAAATCTGGAAACTCAAATAAGGCTAGTGCCAAGAGGCCTAAGTCATCTGCACAATATCAACCTGATAAATGGATGCTCCCAGACAAATCAGAAAATGCTTTGACACAACTGAATCTTGCTATTGTAAGTCGGAACTTTGGTTTAGTCATACACTCCAGGAATTTGTTGCTAATATCTTCAATAAGGATATGTTACCAGTTGCATTAATGATAAACTTCATCTATAAATGATTATAGGTTGGCCATGTTGATTCTGGCAAATCAACACTCTCAGGTAGACTGCTACATCTTTCGGGACGGATAACCCAAAAAGAAATGCACAAATATGAAAAGGAGGCCAAGTTACAGGTGATGTTAATAAGGTTTTGCTTCTTCGCATGGATGTGCTGTTCAAATAAAAAAACAATCACAATAATACTTGATTTTGGTTCTTTTTGGTAATTCAAACAGGGCAAGGGGTCATTCGCTTATGCTTGGGCATTGGATGAGAGTCCTGAAGAAAGGGAAAGGGGAATAACTATGACAGTCGCTGTTGCTTATTTTGATTCCAAAAAATATCATGTTGTTGTGCTTGATTCCCCAGGCCATAAAGACTTTGTCCCAAACATGATATCTGGCGCAACACAAGCCGATGCTGCCATCCTTGTTATAGATGCCTCCATTGGGGGTTTTGAAGCTGGAATGGACAGCAAAGGGCAAACTAGGGAACATGCACGTCTTATTAGAAGTTTTGGGGTTGACCAAATCATTGTCGCAGTTAACAAAATGGACTCAGTAGAGTACTCCAAAGACCGATTTGATTTGATTGGAACACAACTTGGAACATTTCTTCGTTCTTGTGGATTCAAGGATTCCTTGGTGTCATGGATTCCGTTGAGTGCAGTGGAAAATCAAAATTTAGTTGCAGCTCCTTCTGATGTTCGTTTATCATCCTGGTGAGTTTGCTTTCAATTTATTTACAAGAAATATTTTCTGTAATGGGAGCTATAAAAAAGTCTCACTAGCATCTTAAAATTATTTCTGGGGTGTTGAAAATTTATCTAGGTAACTGAATTGCAGGTACCATGGATCTTATCTGTTGGATGCAATTGATTCTCTTCAGCCACTGAAGAGAGATTTCTCAAAACCTCTTCTCATGCCCATATGTGATGTAGTTAAATCATCTTCACAAGGGCAGGTGTCAGCCTGCGGTAAACTGGAGGCTGGTGCTCTTCGGAGTGGATTGAAGGTATGCATTAAGGTTGCTACTTCTTGTTATAACACTGACTTTAGACTTTCTGAAAAACAAGTGATTTGGTTCATCATTGAGAAATCAATTGGATGGGTGGCTTGCATTTTTCCTAATAGAAACCCATCATACCAGTGCTTCTTAGTATGGGCAGTTGGATTCCTTGCATTAAGCTTAGGCTTCAATAATTAGTTTCAATATATGTACCAATAAATGTGCACATATAGATCCCAAAACTTGTGGTGGTCTTCACTTGAATGTTTCTGACCTCTTTCTTTCTGTCTCCCTGGAAGGATGTGATTAAGGTTGAAGAAATTTACAGAAATGCAACCAATTTTCTCCTTGAGAGTTGAGAGTTCATGCTTCAACTATGTGAGAATTGTTCCTTAGTGTGTGTTTTTAAATGTTGACTTTTGCATAACATGGGAAAATTTGTTGAGACATTCGTGAGTTGATCATAGGCTGTCCCTGGATCATTAATGACCCAGAATTTAACCATCTTCACATTTACTGTTCTTACCCTTTGTTTTTTATTGGTGCTGTAACTGGCCACTGATTTGTTGTCTCGACATTTGCTCCTGGACAAGATTAGTTCCCTAGCCTGAAAATATAATGTTGGGTTACTGAATGTCCATTATAAAGTGCAGATACTACTTATGCTTAAAATTTATACCGGTGGTTGAATTTTTGGTGTTAATAATACCTATCCTGCTGGGGTTATATTTATCTTTTGTTTTGGCCATTGTTTATCCGTGCTGATACTATAACCACATATTTAATTGGTGGAATGCAGGTTTTAGTTATGCCATCAGGAGATGTGGGGACAGTACGCACCCTAGAACGGGACTCTCAGATTTGTGCAGTCGCAAGAGCAGGAGATAATGTGACTGTCAGTCTCCAAGGCATTGATGGAAGTAATGTGATGGCTGGGGGTGTTCTATGTCATCCTGACTTTCCTGTTGCAGTTGCAAAACATTTTGAGCTGAAAGTGCTCGTCTTAGATTTTTTGACAATCCCAATTGTCATTGGCTCTCAAGTAAGCTCGTCACTACGAAGATGTGTGTTTTTTTAATTTTGTTCCAGAGCATCTCTCTTTTACAGTGATGATCTGATCATTCACATGTGCAGTTGGAATTCCACATACACCATGCAAAGGAGGCTGCAAGAGTTGTTAAAATAATATCAGTGCTTGATCCAAAGACCGGCAAGGTGTCAAAGAAGGCACCTCGCTGTCTTACCTCAAAGCAGAGTGCCATAATCGAGGTGGATTGAATTAAAAAGAATGATAGTTTCTTCCATCAATTTTTACACAGAAATAGCAGTGAATTGAAAAAAAAAACATGAACGATAAATCCTCTGTCGACATTGATGCAGAAACATCCGTGAATTGATCTCATGTTTGTCTTTTCACTAATTTCAGGTGGCTTTGGATGGACCAGTTTGTGCGGAAGAGTTCACGAATTGCAGGGCTCTTGGAAGGGCCTTTTTGAGAACATTAGGGAAAACCGTTGCCGTCGGAATTGTAACAAGGATAATTGAGGATCAGGAATAGCTAGCAACCATGAGAGGAAGAAACCTCAGTGTTTGAGATGTGAACAGGTCTCATTGCTAGAATTCGCCACATCTGGCGACAGGCTCTCGAGCAACCTCCCAAAACACATGTAACAACTACACTGGGGGGCTTAATCTTTGAGTTTTGATGGATCATTTTGTCTTGTGGGTTGCATCAATATTTATACATCTGTAAAAAGGGCAGCCTCCTATGTTGTAATGTAAAATTATTTGATTCTTTTCAATGCATCTCTCATTAACATAGGTCAAATTTAACCACCTCTAGTTTTTGTTCATCCCAATACTATTTCTTTTGTTGTTTTGCGTTGACCACTATCCTCAATTAATTTATCTTGTCAAATGTGCTATGAAGTGGGCGCTGCTAGTTTCGCCATTGAAGGCCATTAGGGACCGTGCAAGCAAATATGAGATTGAGATTCCCTCATGCTAGGGATTAAATAAAGGACCCGTGCCGTGCATGCTTGGCATGTGTTTGATCAGTAGGTGAAGTCAGTTCATTCAAGTCCATTTCTAAAATATTTTGAAATGAAATTCAGATCGAGTCAGGTTCTGTTTATTGAATAATTGAGTTAGATTAATAATAATTAAGGGATTGAGTTAGATTATTAATAATTAAAGGGTTGACATCCAATTGTAGCTTTTTGATGGTTTTTAAAATAAAAATAAAAATAAAAATAAATATATTTTTTTCCAGATTTTTACCGAAAATGATGCTAAATTATTCATTAGTTTTTTTTATATATTCAATTTGAGTTTATCTATGGTTTATATTTTAAAAATAACTCGTACTAATTTCTTTCTCAAAATAACATTTTCATTTAAACAATAATTATCTTTTTATATTCAGATCAGTCTAATAAGTCGACTTAAAATATAATTAATTTAAGATTTTATTCATGTCAAGTTTCAATAAAAATCAAATGCAAATGAATCTAGTAAATTAATTTAAAATATAATTAATTCAAGATTTTATTCATATCAAGTTTTAATAAAAATCAAGTGAGAATTAACTATCATTTAGATAGTTTTTTCAAAATACAGTTTAACTTTTTTTATTAAAAAAATTAAATAATATTATTTTAATTTTTATAAAATTTTAAAATGATATAATTTTAGATTAATTAGGGTTAATCTTACTTAATTCATAACTCAAATTAGACTGAATTTAATAATTGTGATTCATTTTAAAATATTAAATAGCAATAATGTGTAATTAAGGAGCATGGGATATCAAAGATTTTGTTTCCAGGACTTTATTTTTTTTTAAAAAAAAAAGATCATGCATTATTTATTACATGAAAGTTATGGTCAATGCATGGAAAAGGGTAATAACGTCACCGAGTTATCTTGATTCTTGACCTTTTATGCAATATCTTGTTAGTGAAAATAACCAAAAAAATTGAAGTAAAAAAATGGCAACTACAAAAAAATAAAAATAAAGACTTTACCTTTCAGTCACACAGACAGATACAAGTGAAGAGAGAAGAGAAGAGAAGAGAAGAGGAGGAGAGGGCCTACCTACTCCTACTCCCGAAACTGACTTCTCCAATCTCTTTGGTCTTTTCCCCATCTGGGTTTTTCATTTCAGTCCCAAAGTAGCTGTCTATTTAAGGTTAGAACACTTCAAATTTTTCTGTTTTTATTTTGATCACGTATATTGGTTTTAAGTTGTACTTGATCAGCTGGTTTTTATATATAGTTTTTTTTATTGGAAAGAAAATCCTTGATTTTGGGTTGTTTTTTTGTTTTACTACGATGATTTTGATGAATGTTAGTTTAATATATATTTTTTAATTATTTGCTGTTGATCCTTGATTTCGAATTGGTTAATTTGTTTCTCTGTTTGTTAATTTTGAGAAAAATATGTGCGAATCTGATAGGCTTATTGGGTTTTTAATGTTATTGAATAGTACGGATTTGTTGATTGATTGATCAATTTTGATGACCATTTGATGTGGATGCTAATGCATGCTCTCGCTACTAAGCATGGCTAGTTTGATCAAAGGGAATTATCCAGGAAGTCTTGATTTTGAAACATTTAATTTAAGTCTCAGGGTGAGTGTGAATTCGTTAATTTTTTATGGACGTTGTTATGATGATAATACAGTGGTTCTTGAGTTTAAGTTTCGCATCTGAAGGTTATACTAAAAAAAGGAATTAAGTTGATTTGGTTCAATTCAAAGTTATAAAATATTTAGAAATTATTAGGTTCAAGTGGGGATTTCTTACTGAAAGTGGAAAGGTAAGTGGTGAAGATGACAAGTTACTGATTTGCTACTTTGATACAATGATAATGTTGACAAAGCAACTTGGTACTGGCATGTTTTCCTTGGCGTGTCTCCACACAACTCCTGTCAACTGTTTTTTCTTTTCTTTTTTGTTCTATGTGAAGCTTTCTGCATTTCATGTTATACAAGATTGTGGTTTTTCATATCTGTGTTTTGCATAGGAGCTTAGCTAACCATATTCAGTAGTTGCTACATTCCTCTTTTCAGTTAGTTTGCTGTCTGTTTCTGAGTTTTCTTAATGTCCTTGTAGATTGTCATTTGGAGGGGTTGATCATGGCCTTTGAGCCTTATTTTCTAAGAGGTCACCCTGCCAATACTATCAACATAGAAGATATTCAATTGAATACCAACTGGGAAGATGTGATTTGTCCTATATGCCTGGATTTTCCTCACAATTGTGTACTCCTCCAGTGCTCATCTTATGATAAAGGGTGCCAGCCTTTTGTGTGTGATACAGACCATTTGCATTCAAATTGTTTGGGTCGTTTTAAAAGTGCAAGTGGTTTGTCATCCCCTTCAACATCTGATCCAACTCCTGCAACAAATACTCAGCCAGCAGTAGCAGATAGCAATTCCAAACTAGTTTGTCCGTTGTGTAGAGGTGAAGTCATAGGGTGGGTTGTTGTTGATAAGGCTCGTTTACATTTGGATGAGAAGAAGCGTTGTTGCGCAGAAGAACAATGTACATTCATGGGAACATATTTTGAACTACATGAACATGCTCAAATAGAACACCCGCATGCTCGCCCTTCAAAAATTGACCCTGCTCGGCAGCTTGATTGGGAAAATTTTCAGCAGTCATCTGAGATAATAGATGTTTTGAGCACCATACATTCAGAAGTGCCACGTGGAATTGTTCTAGGAGACTATGTGATTGAGTATGGAGATGATGATACTGGAGATGAGTTTGAGGACTTCCCTGGAGATGAAGGTAACTGGTGGACTTCTTGTATCTTGTATCAGGTATTTGATAACTTCAGAAATTCAAGAAATAGAAGAAGGGCAAGAATAGCTGATACAAGGAGAGGAAGTCGCCACTCAAGTTATGATACTTCAAATTCTGATGAAGGCTCTGTAACATCTGTAGACTTTGCAGAATACAGATTAGACGAGACTGATGATGAGTTTCCAAGTTCAAGCGTCTCCTCCAGGGGTAGTTCTGGTCATCGCAGGTCAATAAAGCTACCTTCTTTCTTACATCTTGTTTTTTTTTTTTTTTTTTTTTTAATGTTCGATTCAACTCTGGAGTTCAAGTTTTCTCATTATGATTATTTGCATTATTTTTTTTGGTGGACATTGGGCAGAGAATCGTTGCACATTTGCTACCATACAGGGACTGATATACAAATCTGTAGGCAACAACTAAGTGGAAATTCTGGTTACCTTTGATTTTGCAGGATGTGCATTCAAATGAACATCTGACAGTCACCAAGTAAAATAAATTGAGAGCACAATAAATGCACTTTTCAACCATTTCTGATACATTAATCAACCTTATTTAATATAATAGGACTGGTTTCTGCTGTCCTTGGTAGTTTTCTTGCTGGGTGCAAAACTTCACCATGTGCACTAGAAGCATTTTAACAAGGTCATAATGGGTTTGAGGTGTATCTGTGGTACAAGCCATGCATGTAAAGCTAGTTTATTTCAATTGACCACTTCATTTGTCAGAATAAAATTCTAGCAATTGCTCACTCTTTAACACTTTCTTCCTATAATTTTATACTTACTGTTCTATATCTCACAGTTCTCGAAGACGCCGCTCTCGCTTCTATGACACTTAGGTACGTACTTGCTCGTGGATCCTTAGCTTGGAAATCAGGTAGGTTCATTTTTCTGTAGAAAGGCCCATCCTTGCCAATTTAACAGTGCACAGTTATATTCATAGCGGTGTATCCTCCATCTCATTGAAATTCAATTGTGCACTCCTATTCGCTTACCTAAGATAATATACTCACTAAACCCTTGTATTGTGTTAGCAGCGGCTGTAATTAAAGTGAAGCAAAGGATCGAAAGCAAAATGTTAGGGATTCCGCAGATAGTGTTGGTCTTCAAACATTAAAAGTTAAATCCAGACCTCATCTTGTTGTATATGCAAACTAGACTTGCTCGTTAGACATGAATTTTTGTTGCCATCTCCAGGTAGTCATATGGTGACTAAATTTGTTCTTTGGATTTTTTTTCTTTTTAATTTGAGATTGACTGTTAATTTCCTTAATAGAACTTTGATTATCTTAACTGTATATATTCTTTTTCTGCTACTGCGTCCTTGTTACAAACTCATGGATTAGCTCACCTTCTCCTGTCCAGCAGAGATATGAAGCATATTTTCTGGCATGTTATCTTGGCTTGGCAGTGGTCCTTTGAGTAATGACTTTGTTATTTTCTGTTATAAAATTGTAAAAGAACCAATTCAATTAAAAATTAAAAAACTTAAACTGAGATCCCGAGAATGGTTTTTTATTGCTTTTTTTAACACCTGAAACTTTTATAGATTTATCATTAATTTATGTTTGATTTTATTAATTTAATTAGATAAAGAATAAGATTAAACTAGAATAATTTACATTACTCTTTAACAATAATTGCATGTGCAATTAAAGTACCACTCAAGAAAAAAAAAAATAGCATCTTCAACCCCTACAATCATTCTGTTTGTGATTCCTGAAAAAGACCGCACAGAAACCTTCAGTATATTCTGTGGTAAAAGATGCTGTCTAGACTCCAGTGGCAGCATTTGCCGACGTCAATATTTCCAAAATCTGCTCACGTCAGTTGGCAAATTTTCATTTTAAGGCAGACGCCGAAAAATACATGAGGTGACATGTCCACTCTAAGAACAATTTAGCTAGAACTCGTCACATGGAAAAGGGGGTAGGTTTTGTATCTAAGCTGATATCCTCCAGGTGATGGTTCAATAACCTTGGATTGTAAGCCCTAAACGATGCCAATTCCACCCTCGCACTGGACATTTGGAAACCTTGACCTGAAGAACAGGACTGTGCTGTTGCACCTCGAACCTACTTCTAAGTTCAGTAATTCAGCAGTTGTCAAGTGACCATGGAAGGCACCCTTTGTCTATCTTCCACTCCCAAAACAATTATTAACCAGAGATAACTGGTAGGCTCTGTATCTTGGCCAGAAAAAAAGAAATTGAAGAAGTACTGCAATTATGAAATATTAATTTCCCAATCCGGCCAAACGGGAAAGAAGCAAACAAACGAGACTGTGAACTTAAGTACTATATCAATGTAGCGAACACTTAAACTAGTAGTTGGAAATTCGAAAGCAGCTCACAACAGTAGCTAGAATTACAAGAAGATGACGACATGCCCTGAGCTAATATGGGACGTTCTTGGGCAGGTTCCAAATAACGTTATTCTTCATGTTAATTTTGGTCCGCATGGCCTCTGCTGATCGACTCACTTGCTTCATCACTTTCATCCTCACCATTTGCTCTCTTGACTGGACAGTTGTCAGCCCCATGCTCCGGTATCTGAAAATTAGAACAAAGTTAAGACGCCATACCACTGCTTCTGTCAATTTATTTGATTCCTAATATTACTTGGGTACAGGTGAAGAGAGAGCGATTTCATTTAATTTCAAACTGTTTCCTCTTCAATATCACGATCTTATTTTCTGAAAAACAGAGATTGAAAGCATACCTGGACGCAAGTGCAGCAGCAATGGCTATATGATTTGCATGCGATGGTCGTGGCTTCTGGCGATAATAGCGCAAGTATTCTCGGGAACCTAGTGTTTTGGATGATACTTTTTTACCAGATTTTGTGGTTATAATTAGCTCTGAACCACCACTACCAAGTTCAGCAGTGTTGGCCATGTCACCTGATGCAACAAGTTGTCTACCATCCTCAGCCACATAGCTGCAACCAGGAAACAAAATGGATACACAATATGGAAATAAAATTACAGATGGAAGATTAAAAGAAATGACTAAAAGCCAAGTATTGAACAAGATAACTCTGCTTCTGATTATAGCATCATTACCAGAAAGTATGATAAAAGAAATGGGTTTTATATGAAATTAACTGCAGTCAATACTGAGCATTTTACAAACCTGCTGCTATAATCATAGAAGTCTTCTAACTCAGCTTCCTCATCCTCATCACCATCACCGTAATGTACTTTGCAGTGACTTTTTGCTTCCATATGCTTCCTAACTGCTTCCAAGCTGTTGAAAGGTTGACGCTTGTCATTGCAGTACAAACACATGAAATCCCTCTTCACCTGGAGAGGAGAAAATAGCATAAAAGTAAATATGACTTCTAGAATAAAATAAAATAAGAATATGCTGCGCAAATAAAGAACATGGCATGTAATACAGTACCTTGAGGCCAAGATAAGTAAGAAGACCCTGTGGATCCTTCAAATACTCAACATCAGGAATAAAGAACCCATGCTGCTTATGCATGTGAACCATGCAGCTTTCTATGTTATCATGCTCTTGATCACACACGAAGCAACATGATGGATCCAACAACACATCATCTTCATCATCCTCAACAATATCATCAAGGGAGGCCATCTCATTTACATTCAAACCAGTCAAAGACTTTGTGGCCTCAGCAACCAACTCTTCATCCGAATCAACTTCTTCCCACTCATCCTCACTCTCTTCACTTTCTTTAACATCTGCCTCCCTTTGCACAACACGCTTATTCACCTCCCGTCGAGGAAGCGGTTTAATCACAGTATTCTCCTCTTCCTGGTTTGTTCCTTGAGAAGCTCGCAGTATATGGCTCCTTGATTTAAGGTGCTGATCATGAGCTTTGGAACTTCGATATCCCTTGTTACATAGAACACAGCTATAAAGCATAGGGGTTTCATTCTTCTCTTTCTCTTTAGCAATTGCAGACTGTCTAGCCACAAACAGGGCTTCAGTCACTCCCGGAACACCAGCAACCTAGATTTTAACAGAACCCCAGAGAAAGGTAAAAATTTGAGAAATTTTCATGATTTTTTTCAAGGAAAACTATATCATTAGTCTTCTTATTGATATCACCAATCGCAGAGAAACCCTAAGCAAAGTCTGTTATTTTAATCTCTGACTAGACGATAATGTTGATTCTTCCACTAAAGCAATTCATGAATTACACACTTCATTTCGATGCTATATTACTAAAAACAGTGGCTGTCATGAAATGGTATTTACAAACACAATGGCTTTTGCTATACTTCCAAGTTATTTCTTATAATCAACACTTAGCTTAATCTCCATCAAACCACAAAAGCACACCAGTACGTTAGCTTAACATCATTACAGCTATCAACAAATAAAACAAAATCAAATCATTCACTCAACAACAATCAATTAAAATTCTAAAGACTGAAAAAAAAACGAGAACAGAACAATTATTATCACTCAAAACCTCAAAAATTTCCACCATTATAAGCATCTCTTTCAAAAAAACAACAAAAACCCAGTGATGCAATAAACTCAAACTAAACTCTAAAGCAACAAAACCCCGTATAAAAAACATTAACAAAAACACAAATAAGCAAAGAAAACACTAAAAGAATAAGAAAAAAACCCACCTTTCGTTTAAGATTGTAACGGTGCCATTCAGACTTGTAGTGGAGTTTTTGTTCAGCATCATCATCGAATTCCTTATTACAAGCGTTACAAGTTAATCCTGGCATTTTATTCTCTCTTTTTTCGGCTTTCTCTGTTCGATTTCTCGTTTTTTATAAGAGAAAGAGAGGCGAAAATATACGACCGCTGGTTGTCGGCGAGAAGGTGAGATTCTTTTCCAAGACACGAGTCGTTTGTTGCACAAACCCCTACGATTGATCGATCAGCTTTAGCTGAAACCTTAGAGAGTTGTTGATTTTCATATAAGTTAGTGGCCCAACCTGTTTATTGCCCATGGGCTTTTGGCCTAACTTTATGATGGAAAAACAGTACGTTTTGTTTGGTATAGCAATTATTTTTTATTAAAATAATATTTTTATTTTATTATTTAAATTTTATTTTAATATCTACATATCAAAATAATATAAAAATATAAAAATATTAATTTAACATAAAAAATAAAAATTTTAATTTTTAAACACAAAAATATAAATCTCAACGTTGATAAAATTATATCAATAAAAAAATAATAATTAAAAAAATATTTTATATTTTTTTATATTTTTATAAAATTAAGATATCCTAGTTAATTCATCCTCTTTTCTTCCAATCTCATCTCAAATTAAATTTACTATCAAATCAATTCTTATAATTATAAAAATACTCAATAATCTCAAAAAATCATATAAATTTATATGAATGATTGTGATATCATAAGCCAGACTCATTTAATAAATTCGTTTAATATTTGATATATAAGAAATAACTTATTTTATTTTATAAAAGAAACACAATTTGTTTCATCTTCTAAGTTCTAATTAATTAGTTTCACGGTATTCATGTTTTTATTTAAAAATAATAATTAAACTATAAGGTCCAATCTTTTGACTTGGTGTAAGCCGGGTCTTAAACCAGATAATTCGAGTGGGGTTTAATAATTATAATTTTAACCCATCAAACTCTTACATTTGTAAAGCACCCCACCACCAACAACATTCCTCCTCTCTCTTTAACGAGATCCATCCACCCCCGGATAACCGCTCCCTCTCTCTCTCTACCTGAAAATTTTCCAATTTCAAAAACTGAGTCACGATGTCCGCCATTTCCCGGCCTCCGAATCGACTCACTGAGTTCAAATCAGGTGGAAAAATCGTTCGACCCAGGCGAACCACTACCCGTCCCACTCCATACGACCGACCTACTCCTCGCCTTTCCCCTATTTCCACTCCTCAAAACCCTAATTGGCTTTCTCGTTTCATTTTATCTCCTTCTCGTATACTTGCTACCGGTGCCGGAAAAGTCTTCTCCACCGTCTTCGGCTCTGAATCCTCCGCTTCCTCCTCCTCCTCCTCCGATGTCGACGAAGAAGAAGAAGGCGATTCCGGTTCTACTTCCGGTATTGCAAATTTGATTTGGTTATTAGTGTTTAATCAAATTAGTTTAGAAATGGTAATTTTCAAATTATGAAATTTCTGGCTCGTGGCATTCTGTAGAGGGTGAAATGGAAGACGTCAATGACGGCAATGGTTCTTCTCAAAGTGATGAAAAGGTAGTTTTTTGTGTCCCTTTTAACTTGAATGAGGGATATACATTGCAGATGTATCATTTGATTTTTGAGTGTTTTGTGATTTAAATTAAGCTTATTTTCTTGGCATTTAAGAGCGTGAGATTTGTGGTGATTGATTTTTTTTTTGTGCGTGTGGAAATTAGGAGAATCAGACAACTGAAATTGTTAATTACTCGAAGAAAGATCTCCCTGCTGTGGAGTGGAAGACTGCGACATTACGTGTAATTGCACAGCTTCTAATGCAGGAAACGTTCTCGAGGTAATTGGGAATCACTTACATTGTTTCTTTAGAAACATCTCGCATGCACATTTACATTGTTTTTTCTTGAGTCCATGTCATTAGGACCCGGAACTAGGATTTTAGATATGAGGGTTCCAGTGTAAAACATACTAGGGTGCATTTGAAAATAAAATAAATGAATGATAGCTATAGAACAATAGGTAATTTCTTTTGGGAGGGGGGGGGGGGGGGCGGGGTTTGTTTTATT
>Ga0307510_10001433_pt1 | contig 26236 bp, 29 predicted proteins | sample 12_EM_MG_FD_207224 | JGI IMG/M metagenome (GOLD analysis project Ga0307510, IMG submission 207224) | Populus trichocarpa ectomycorrhiza microbial communities from riparian zone in the Pacific Northwest, United States - 12_EM | ecosystem: Host-associated > Plants > Roots > Unclassified | place... | reverse complement strand
GTTCCATCATCCATTGATTCTTGGAGTTTATGCATCTGTTCCTCCTTCCAGGCGTCCACTAGGGGGCCGTCCATGTAGGTGAGGAGGGTAACGACTCTGGAAAAGGGTTTCTTCATGGTGTCATTGTTTCGGTTAATTGCTTTCCAGAGGTCAAAGTTATTGATAAATTTTCTGGTCGTGCTTCTATCTCCATTGAAGATAGGTGGTGGGTTTCCTTTAAGAGCACCATTAGCAGGGCTAGTGATGACATTGATTTGCCGTGTTTCCTGTTCGCTTTGTCCAGTAGCGACGTTAATTTCCTGTGGTTGTTCTGTCATTGTGGTTTGAATAGATAGCTGGGGTTGAACAGCGGCGGCTGGGGTAGTATCAAGGGGAATGGTAATGCCTTGTTGGACTGCTCTTTTGATTTGGGGAAGGATGGGGGTTTGTTCTGTGAACGGGTTGATTCCTTGGAGGGTTGCGATATGGTGAATTCCTCCTGCAAGTATTTCTTCTTGTGATTGCTCGACGGCGGTATGGAGTGTTGGGCTATGGTATTCTGGATTGATGTAGTGTGGGTGCTGAGGATCTGTTTCTATCCAAAATCCGAGTTGTGAGGTATGAAGTATTCCTCCTTGGTTTGTGTACCACTGGTTATCTTTCCAGAGGAGTTTTACCCAATAGTCTTCGTCTTCTACTTTGACGAACTCGACAACTCCGTGTGTTTTCTTTGGGAGATCGACGTAGTATCCGGTGTCTTTATGTCCGGTTCCGTGATTTTCGAAGTATGCTTTTCCTTTGACATGTGCTGGGAGATCGTCTTGTTGTCTCCTGTGAACTCTTTTATTTTGTTCGAGAGTTCCAATGAGTACTACTGCCGCCAGGATGTAATCGGTGTTGTCCTATGTTTCAAGGACGTTCGAGGAAAGCCTGACTTATGTTAAGGCCTATTGAACCTTAAGGCGCGACGTGCGCAAAGGTGAAATATGCGGCAGTGACGAAGTTATAAGGGTCGTAGTTCCCTTAATAACTTGAAGTGCTTTGGAAGGTGATAAAAGTGAGAAGGTCGCTAAGACCAATGTCTGGGTGAAGATAAAGAGGAAGGGGAAGTAACTTCAAGGACTTGAAGATTACTTCAAAGAAAAATAAAAGGGAAATAGTGGTTCAAGCAACAAGGACTGAGAATGCAATAGATTGCAAACTAAGTCAGGCTTAAGGCCCAACTCTAGGATATAAGTCCAGCTTATATACAAAAGGGCAGCTACCTGACTAAGCGTACAAATGAAGAGAACAATGAGGTCACGAACAATAGGCGTCACAGAACAATGGGGTCACGAACAATGGTGGTCACAGACTACCATAAGGAGAGAACAATGGGGAACGTACAAAAGGAGGGAACAATGGAGTTCCCGACGAGATGGCTCTGTTGTACAAGTAAGCGGTCATGTGAGTCGAGGTCATGTGATTGTATAAGTACATATCGGTTAGAAAAGAAAAGAAAAATGTGGGCCAAATGCCCAGGAACGTAACACGCTGCAATGTCACTGATGGCTTTGAACGCCTCATGGCAGAGTTCTCTACCCCCTGTTTATCTTGTCATGCTGCCATTTGTAGACAGCACCATGCTAACTACCCCCCCAACCTGTATTCACCCCCAGTCATCCATTCCGCTGCTCATGTCATCAACAACTGCCCATTGGTCTCCCAATTCTGTGATTCGATCCTTTCAAAGCACGTCAACCCACCAGCTATTCCACACCAAGGGGGGGGCGGAATTGCAAAAAAGGAACAGGGGTTGAATTTTTTTGAATTGCCCTCAAGGCTTGGACTATCTAACTATGTAAGCAGGCGCCTACCCATATATGGTAATGGTATTTCTCTATAGTATGACAAGATATACATTCCTGATCTTTGCATATGAATAAGGGTTGAACGTTGAACCCCAGCCAGAAATGGAGTGAATTGGATTGAATATCAATGAATTGGGTTGATGTATCTACAGGATTTGATACATTTAGAAAAATGGGACTGTACTTAGATCAGGAGTGAATCCCATCAAACGTGAAACTAATACCATCTGATTGCATTCATTTGTATTTGTTTGCATTAATTGCATTCGTTCATGCTTGATCTCATTCATTCAGATTCATTCGGATTTGTTCAGATTCAATTGTATTTGATCTACGGTACCAGTACTACCATTGAAACTATTGAATGGGATCGAATCCCATCAAACTACATGAATGTCATCGAATTAATGGGGACCTATCAAATGCCATGAATATGCATCACAGCTGGCAAAACAAGGCTGGGAAGCCATTAGCAATGGCTTGATTGGCTTCAGCAGTTGGGCATGAGCATGTGGGGTGCACAAGAGGGTGGATGAAGTGACAAGCTCCATGCATGGAAGGCAGAGAACTCCAATGTGAGGAATGCAAGCAGTGTGAGGCCCAGGGTGATGCTTGTAGCTGTCAGTCAGCCTGGGTGGGTGGTGATCAATGTGGGGGGGACATAAGCAGACAAAAGGGAGCCAGGAGTGAAGGAGGATGCACCAAGTGGCCCATATATATATAGGCCTGATGCCACCGCCAGCTCAACAGCAGTGGTCTCTACATTGGTCGAAGAGGGGGGCAAGTGTGCTGGCTGGATGGGGCAGCAGGTGGGTGGCACTGCTGTGGGGGAGTAGCAATGAGGGGGCTGGCCAGCCAAAAAAAAATGCAAGTGCATAAACATCGAGTTGTCAGCAAGGTGGACATGGGATATACTGGTAAGCATGAGGAAGTGGTGCATCTGAGTGGGTGTAGGCACAATGCGGGTGGGCCCCTTCTGTTCAGGGTTGTACCTTCATGTGAGGAGTGGATGGTGGTGTAGGAGAGGGCTGTGCCGCTGATGTCAGTGTCGCAAACCCAGCATAGTCTTTGATGTTTGGGCAGTTGGATGCAAGGGTGTGGGGTGGGCAGGACTGGGGAGTACAAGGGGGGCGTCAGGAGGGTGAGCAATGCACAGAACTGAAATCAAAAAGACTCACTTATTTGAACCCTCACAAAAGTGCAAGCTCCTCATTGTGTTGTGGGTGCACTGGCGACACATGTGCAGACAGCCAGGTCATGAGACCTGTGGTGGTGCCCACTTTAGCTTCTGGGCAAGCTTCATTTGGGGGATATGGTGTTGAGAAGATGGCATCATTACTTGGAAGTGCAGATTGGGGTGGCTTCTTTTGGTGTGCTGGCTGAATGGAGTGGGGGGGGGTGGCACCACCATGGGGTGGAGGAGCGGTGGGGGGACTGGTTGGAAAAAAAGAAAAAGGTAAGGGTGAGAGGCACATACTGGTGAGTGTGTGCGGGTATGGCTCAGACAAGTGCAGAAATGGGTGGGTGATGTGGGCAGTGACACCCTATCTGGTTAGCATCATAGCATCTTCATGCTGGAGGGGTTGGATGGTCAAGAGAATGGGGATAGGGCCTGGGGGAGGTTAAGGTGAAGCACACAGAACTGGGTGGGGGGGAAGTTAGACTCATTTATTCGAACCCCACATAAAAACTGTGAGCTCTTTACTGTCATTATTGTATGCATGGCTGTTCTTGCTGCCACGTCTCCATTCCTCACCCCATGTCTCTCCATTCTTTGCCCCATCGCTTAGTGATGTTCCCCTTTTTTTACAACGTTCCTGAATATACTTCACCTATTTTCAACAGTAACCGTTGTTTCTGACCTCAGAATTCAAATTTTGTAGGGGTCATTTTTTTTCATACCAGGGCTGGGGGTCGGACTAACTACCTAACCCTGGTTCCTGGAATCCCAGTCCGCCCCCCCTTGTTCCACCACCATTAAAGGTGCAAAGAAATTGGCCACCGGCTCCTTGAACTGTGACCACCACCAGGCCAGTTTTTCCCATGACATTGTGGCAAGGATTCAACAAAGGGTACACCAACCCCCCACACATCATTGTCATCAGAATAGACCACAATTTATAACAAACCCATAATGAGCACCTGTCTGTATGACCACTCCCATAGCCATTGCAACCAGATGAACACCACCAAACAGCCTGATGCAGCCCAATGCCACAAACCCTAACCCACCCACACTTACTGAACCCATCCCCAAAAACCCCAACACCGCCAACAACATGAACACAACAATACCAGACCCAATGCTTCTGACCACTGAGACCAAAAAACCTGAGGGACATAAGGTGAGTAAACACCCATCATAACCACATAATAAAATCTAAACCTCCAAGGATCCCAACAGGTAGATGACCTCAAATTGTCAAGGCAAGGAAGAACGTCCACTGGACAAGAGCCCTGCATCCCCCACCAAGACCGCACAAAACTATAGACAGAACCCACAGCCCCATAAACCTGAAAGGCAGTCACAGCCAACTGACACCTCCCATCCCAACAAACCCAGCATGGACATGCTGATGCTCACAGAGCTGTAGCACTCCCCTCCCCCCATTTGTATCAAGCAAACAACCATGTATATTGCTATTTCCAAAGCCCTACACAGATTTCTGTACCCAGAGACAATAATAGTATTCTTAAACTGACAGTAAATAACCAATGGCATGCCAACTAATGAATGAAGAAGAAACTATCCAAATACTCCTCCTGGAATTGGCATACCTCATATGGGTACTAAGATGCAAAGAGTGATACAAGGAAAATATCATCAGGAGGAAGAAATGAGAAGAAGATGGCTCCAAGCCATAAACGAAAGACTCACCATCAATAAAATCACTGCGACAAAAATCAAAAGAAACCAAAAAATACACTAACCTTATCATTAACACATGGGAGAAAACCCTTGAGAAAGAGGAAGAACTCCCACCAAACTGGATAGTTCACAGTGAGGTTTTAGTGGGTAGGACCACACGGTGTACCCACAACCACGGGGAACACATGCCTTGAGCCCCACACTATCCTGACCACAGGATGTGCATAAATGCATTTTGCCCTCACAACTAGTCACCTCATGGTCCAGCTATAGTGTGGCAAGTGGGGCTGACCCCGGTCTCCTGCCACTTGCCAATTATCATTGGAGGAACTGGATAATTACTCTACAAGTAGTCTTACAAACCCTCCATAAATAAAGCGCTTTCAAAAAAAAAAAAGAAATTGGCCACCTTCCTCCTTGCCAGCAATTCCCTTCTCCGCCCCCTCCCAGAATGCCCGGACCCCCCTTGAATGTCGTATTTAAGGACAGCCCCTTGAGTGGCTTATGGTGCCCCACACTTCTAGTATTCTTTCCCCCTATTTGCCTTTACCCAATGTATATGTCTCCCCCATGCTCTTCCTAGTGCTAGGCATTTTTATTGGTAGCACGTTACTTGTTGTCAGTAGACAGTGGTGAACAAACTTCAAATTCTAAATTTAAAAAAAGCTAGAGTGACTAGATCTAGTCATCCTAGTGACTCTAGGCAGATCCTAGGGTTTTTTTGAGTTCTAGTCATCCTATTCCTGGATTCTAGCTCTAGCTACTTCCAGAAATAACAACATATTTTTATAGTCATTCCAGTCGTTCCAGTCACTGATAACAACTGATTGTATCACTCTCACGCTGAGACTTGCTTCTTGCGACCACAACGTCCCCGTTATTCTCGTGTCACAACCATATCCTCCTCGCTCTCCGCCCCCTCTACCATAAGACCTTGTGGGCTAAGCGGGGAGCGAGCAACATACTTCCCAATGTTTTCCTCAAAATTCTTCATTTTCACGCCTTCAACCATTTGACATCCTTGCGCATGAGAAACCGCCAGGAGAGGATGCTGCTATCGAGCGGCACGTTGCTGAAGCCCATCACCCTGAACGCAGGAAGCCGCCCGATTCGCATCGAGTAAACCTGGAGGAAGGAGGGGGAGTGTCAGCATTGGGCAACTCACCAGTCCTCCCTGGAGATCTTGGCAGCCCCGGAGACCTCGAGTCTTGGGCTTGCATGTATGGTCGCAGACACAGACACAAAGGAAGGCAAATCCTTGGGGGTTGACGCACACAAACAAGGGGGAGCGCTGCCGGTCTTGGGCGCTGCACCAGCCCAGGCCGAGGGAACCGTCAGCGTCGGGCCTGCAAGCGGGGCTGAGAGAGCTGCTGCCGCAAAGCCTGACGCGTTGGAGCCTGTGGCGCATGGCAAGGCAGGACGTCAAGGTGAGGCGGGGCGTGAAGTTGAAACGCTGCCGCTGCGAGAGGGTGTGTGCGAAATCGAGGTACTGCTACGAAAGGGCAAATGCAAACCTGAACTGCTATTGCGCAGTAACAACACTCTTGGCCCAGAATCCACTAGTGGTGTCATGGTTGCATCCTGTCCTGCGTTGTCTTGTGGATGTTCAGATTTGAGATGGCTGGCGCAAACCTGACGCGCTGCTGCAGAGCGAGAGCGATAGGCTACTGCGAAGGGACCCGACAGATGGTGGGTGCAGGTCCAAGGTGCTGCCACTGAAGGGCAAGCACATGGTCAAAGCACTGCATTGAGAGGACAAGTGCAAGCTTGACACGTCGCCACAAGGGGCCCAGATGAGGGCGAATACAGACATGGGTGCAATGTGCCGCCACGACTGGACCTGACAGAGGTGAGGCTGGCCACTTGTAATCCAGGAGAAGAGCCAGCTGGAGAGCACATTTTCGAGTCGAAAAGGCCTGTTGAGGCCAACAAGAGCAACGCGGCAGGCATTGACGCCTGCAACAAAACATAAAAAACCTGGCCCCACCAAAATGGGTCGGTCAAGCACACCAGCAACAGGAACAGCCACGCACCTTGGGTAATACGGCATCAGGAAAACCCCCCCACGATAATTTGGATAATTTAGCAGTTATTGTCATGATAATTGGCACAAGGAGGATAATGGTTCAATATCTGTCAACTAACATATTATCGATCATATAATGGATAGCATTGATCATATTGCGATAATATAGTACTATTTTATCTACACAAACCCAATGTAATTGTGTACATTGGTGAATGGATTAACATAGAACGTTTGGCACTGATCCAGCACCATAAAACTATTCCATGCCCAGGGTGTGAAAGGTCCAAAGCACGGCAGCAAATGTATGCTACAAAGGACCCAGTCCACCCGAATGATTCCTGCGCGCCGCTTTCCATTGTTCACCAATCTGGACACCCGATACATGAGGTGCAAAGTGTCTGGTATTGCTGTGAGTGGAGAAAACCACTCTACATAAGCAAGATGAGTTGCAGGCTCTGTGTCCAGTGACTGACACACTTCCCAAATGGACAACTTTGGCAGATGAAAGACCACACAGACCTGGGCAATCTGGAGCCCTAAGTACAAATCAGTTAGGCTCACACTTAGGCCAATGAGAATTACCTTTAACACAGCCCTGCCTGGTATTGGAGCTAGGGTTTTGAACAAGGACAGTGTCAAAGTGGGATGGTATGATCCTTCCACGCTTGTCCCTTTGCTCTGGCTGAGCGTGCACAGAATCAATTATTCCGGATTCTTTGGTGTTCCTGGCCTCCATGAATTTGATAATGTGGAATAATGGAACATGATGGAATGGGATTAGAGTGTCCCCAGCATACATATGCAGTGTAGTACCCCTGGCCCCAGGGTTATTCACTTGAGCAATGAAATCGGCCAGTGTATCCTGGAATTCAAGAGCGCCATATCTCAATTGAAGGCCATCAAATGTGACAGCCTTTACTGATGGATGTCAAGCCATCTTCACACTCTGAGTATGAGCACATGGGGGTCCAATGATCCTCTGAGGCAAAGTGCATTGCTGAGGATTCTGCCTTGTATTCATGACATCGGCATGCCATTCTATCCTTTCTTGGTGCTCCAACCAGGCTGTCATCTGGGGGTGTTCATCCTTGCGATTTGTCATGTGGTAAGCATTCTTAGTGAGATCAATGTGAAGGCACTCAGATTGTTCGGTATTGTAGTTGTCCGTTGTGCCAAATAGTTGGATTGATGAGGTGTAGTGAATTAAACTGTGGAGCTTAGGAAGGTTAAAGTTCTTCTGGGCTCCAAGGTCCATAAACACCACCTTGGTACTATGAAAGGCGGCAAGGCAATCCTTCAGGTGCTCAATAGATGTCATAGTATGGCTCCCATACTAAGCAATGTAGAGAAAATCCAGGAGTGCACGGGTCAATTTGACTAAGCATGATGCATCTTGCCCAGCCGGAACTGGGAGACCTACAATAAGTCCCAGTAGTATTGAGCATATCTTCTTGTGCTTGTGGCCAGAGATGCACGACAGGGTGGATATGCCTTTTGGAAAGAGTAAGATGTTGTGATTTGGGGGCATCGCACAGCACCGTGCATCAATCTCTCCTGGCACAAAGATGGAAATCAGCATTCTGTTTTGGGGTATTTCGTGTGTTGCATGCATAAACCTCACCTGGTCCAAAGACCCTGGTCAGCCATTGAATCAAATGCTTCATCATCCCCTGAAGCAATTGGTGAAGGATGTCCAGTGTAATCAATAGGAAGATGTCAGCCAGCGGAAGCGTTTCCCAAAATAGATGGTGGACTGGTTTTAGGCCAGCGTTCCGGCAAGCATGGTGAAACACAGTGACATTGCTGTCAGCCAAAAGATAGGTATTGATAGCCGTAGATTGGAGACAAGACAGAAAGGTCTTGTATTTGCCAAGGTGGCCTGGGGGGACTTCACACTTTGAGCAGCGACCATTGTACGTACAGGTCACAAGGGCCTGCTCAGGGTAATCCCCAATGAATATGGCTAAAACTGGATGGCACCGCCGCCAGACACCATCGCCACTCATCATCAGGACTCCAGTCTCTCCAATGTGGGCAATCAGATCCAATACAGTGCGCATGCATCCATGAAATAAGTTTGTGACTGCACGGCAGCAAGCGGCCTTATTCCCAATACCTACTAGCTTCGTAGTGGGGATATAGCCAAGCAGGATATGGGCATGGCATGATGGCTTGCAGTGTATGTCCTTAGGTATGTTTCTGATCGTCAGGTAAACCAGATAGGCCATCTTGTCTCGAAAGTGAGTTAGCTGTGTCTTATCTGAGGAAATGATGAGCAGAATGACAGTGGCCCCAGGATAGTGAGGTTCAAGCAACTCCTGTTACTGCTAATCAGTCACGATTGTCATCAAGCCTTAATTGCATACCTGGACCATCTACCACCAGTCACCTGTGTGCATCTCATTATAGATGCGACACGTGCGTTCAGGGTTTGTATAATGCTGCTCTGGGGCGAAGGTGAGATCTTGCCCAAATTTGGGATCACCATAGAGCAATCAGATGCATTCTACGATATCCCTGCAGTAGAACTCAAGATGTTCATCTCTGATGACGAACTCCTTGCATTGGAAGGGAGGCCGCCCAGGCAATTTGTCATCAATAATTTCATTCAACTGTTTGGCCATGCGATATGACAGCCCGAGCTTATCTACTACCTTCAAAGGTAAGTCAGTAACGAAATAATTGATTTGAAGGTTGTACATACCTCTTCTATTGCCAGCAGATCTGTCACTGCTGACAATGTTGGCCCACATGTCTTTGCCCAGCATGCGAACTTCCAGTTGCATTCCAAGTTGAAAGGTGCCCATGCTGATTCCACAGTCATGGCTTGATCTGACACATATGCTGGTGGGCCTTGTGGTACGCCAGGTATCGGGGCGCCTGCACTACCCAACAGGAAAGGGTCAATGACAACCATTGGTGATGTTTCTGCATCCGGTACATCAACAGGAATAGTTTGCCCTATTGATTGCATCATTGGGTCCTCTGAAACTCCCGTGGTCCCGTTGCCAGCAGACTGATCTGGAATGGTCGCCACAGAGTGAATAGTGTTAAGGCTGCAATGGGCCTTGATAGTACGACTTGTACTAAGAGTTCTTCTGGTGGCGAGTTATCAAACAAGTAGAGTTCTCTAGTACTGCTAGAGACAACTCAGAGTGTACTGGGCAAACAAGTAGAGGGGCTATGAAGGGATTGACAACGGTTGTATTGGAAACCAAGTCAAGCTTAGGGCTTGACTGTCGAAATACTGAGCGCTTATATACAGGCACGTCCGCGCACGGACCAAGGTTTCTAGGAGAGGTACTACTAGTAATGACGGGACTATCTGTATCGTCATGATATCCGCGGGCAAGTGCTGCGGTCTGTATAAGTGTTACAAGGGGGATGAAGCAAGAGTGAAATCATATGTCAACGGATTGCCTAATCTATCCTTAACCAGGTACTAGGAATGACGGGTCATTTCAAGAAGGGAAGCATCATTATGATGGGATCATGACGACGAGATTTGAGATTGATCTGAGGCGGTTTGGTTGCCGCACGCCCATTACGGTCTAATGGGCGTCTGAAGTAAGCAGCTACCCTTTATGGTAGTCAGACTTAATGGTGACCCAATTGAGGGCCATGTCGCTGTCCACGTCCTCTGCAGAGCTATGCGTGGATGGGGGATTGTTTGCGGACTCTCCTGAAGAGGTCAACTGGTTGCTCTGGCTCTGGGGCAAGGTGCTGGCTATAGGCAATGAGGCAGCAGGTGTGATTGACTGGTAACTGCCTTCTCTGCTGGTACATTGGCATATAGGTGCGGATGAGGGACTTGTTGGTAACAGGGAGTGCTTGCGGGATACAGGGCTGCTTGGCTGGGTGAGGTATGCTTGCCAGGGTTCGATAGGGGACTCCTCTGGGGATAGGGTGTGCGTCTGGCCTCCGGGAACATCAGGTTCATAGTGCGTAACTGGTTCTGGCTCTAAAGGCGGCATGTCCTCCATGGGACTGTCTGGGTCTTCCAGCGGGTTCTCTACGGGTTGTGGCTCGTGGTACATCTCCATTGAGGAGTACTCCCTTCGGTGGATATTCCAGGGGATGGGGACAAGGGGTTCGACTGGTGGTTGGGCTGGTGTAGGCGGGTGCGTAGTGGCATCTTTAGGTGGGTCACTGGGTGGTAATGGCGGTAGGACTGGTGGCTTGGCTAGGGGCTTTGGGGTGGATACTATGGTGTACAAGGAAGGCGAAAAATGGGGTGGATTGTAACATGAGGCCCCTCCTAAGGGAATCGTTTCCACATGATTATGAGCTAGCTGGGTCCTAAGTTCCTTGTGATGTTTAAGTGAGAAGCGTGCCCATTTGCTTTGACTGGGGTTGGGTAGCATGAGTCCTCTGCCTTTTAGCAGGTTTGTCGTCGTGAAGTAGAGCTGGGGGTGAATGCATAATAGGTAGAGCGCTGTGTCTTTGTTGAGCTTCCTGAAGTATATGGCTAGAGTCCTGGTTTGAAATTTCCCTGAGTTGTGCTTCCATCTGTCATCCAAAGCTGTGAAGTCCTTGATAACTTTCTTGAGGACTTCCTGTTCAAGTTCCTTTTTAAGGGCCTGTGCTTTCTGCTTCCGCGATGGCAAGGAGGACTTCATTGCTAAGAAGTCCGGCTTCAGTGTATTGGCTAGTGGTATCACTGTTGTCATCTGCCTCTTGTTCCTGTTCTGTTTCAGGATGTTGTTCGCTTGCAGGATAGAGTCTGGTAGTGCTGGTTGCTGGGCTGTGTTCTCCCAATGTAGTTCCTTCTGACGCCGACGTATATACAGGCGGGTGTCCTGGTGACTGGGGTTCTGTACTGGGTTCTGTGGCAGGGTGGAATGTGAACTGTGATCTATGATATTCATAGCACTGGTGGCGGATAGCTGCGCTAATAATTGGTTCTTCGCTGTCAACTGGGACATCAACTCCATGGTGATGGATGACTGTTTCTTCTTCTCCTGGTTCCCAACTGGTCCAGTGGAGCCTAACTGTGAAGTCGTTTCTCCTGATGAAGGCAGTGAAGAGGTGTAGGTTGTCTTCTTCGGTGTTTACATGGATGAGCACAATGCCATTGTCTGTTCCAAGGGTGAAGATGGTTGATGTGGGGAATCCTGAGCTGGGTAGATCTGGGTGCTGGGCCATTTAGCGGTGATGGACTGGGCAGTACTGTTCTTTGCACGTGCTATGGTGCAGGAGGGTGTGCTCAAAGGTAATATGGATGGAGCGCTGAAGCGATGCTGGCTTTCTAGCAACTGGTATGAATTCTCTGAAGCGGTATGGCTGGGGGAAGATGGCTGGTTTTCTGAGTATTCTTCTTCTGTTGTTGCCATGGCTTTTATGCACAAGCGAATTGCTGCGGGATGATCTTTGTAGAAATCTGTGATGAGGTCTTCTGCATTCATGTCTGACTTGTCGACCCATGAATCATGCGATGGCGAGTATCCTTTCCATCGAACTAGGTATTGCTTCTTTTTGGTTCGCCCAAAGCGTCTTGATTGGAGGATTTGCTCAACCTCCCATTCTGGTTCTCCTTCTATGATGTCAGGGGGTGGTTCTATCCAATTTGGTCCATGTGCTTCTGTTTCCCGATATGGCATAAGTAGTGATGCGTGGAAGACATTATGGATCTTCCAATGACTTGGCAATTCTATTTTGAATGCCAAATTTGAAATGATGGCGGCTACCCTAAAGGGTCCATACTGCCTTGGTGATAACTTGGGGGTGACGTTTGCTGGTAAGTTTAGATTGGTTCCTTCCAGCCAGACCTTGTCTCCTATGACAAATGGTTTGTACTTCAGCTTGTCCTTTATCCAGCTGTCTTGCGCTTTACATTGGGCCTCTTGGGCGGCTTCTCTGGCTTCTTTGATACTGTTAAGTCGTTTTTCCAATGTGGGAATGTCTGTTGGTCTGCTGGGCTGATGTACACATGGAGTGTATCCCATGATAAGGTCGAATGGGGCTTTCTTTGTGGTTGCTGATGGCCATGAGTTCTTTGTATACTGGGCTAGAGGTAGCCATGTGTGCCAATTGTTTTGCTGCATTCTGCAGAACATGTGGAGATATTGTTCCAGAGATTGATTTGCGTGTTCACTTGCGCCATCTGTTTGCAGGTGGTAGGCTGTGCTGATATTCTGGCGGATGTCTAGGAGGCGGCATAGCTCCTTTCCAAAGCGTGAGGTGAACTGGGGATCTCGTTCCAAGATGATCTTCTTGGGTAATCCGTAATGTGGTAGGACGTGTGTTAGGTAGAGTTGCGCAACTCCTTCAGAGTCTATGGCTTCTTTGCAGGGTAGAAATATGGATGCTTTGCTGCAATCTGTGTCTGTGATCGTTAGGATAGTGTCGTGGCCTCCAGAGGGCGGTAGTTTCGTAATGAAATCCATGGCAATGGTCTCAAAAGGTCGTGCATTTTCGACTGGGGTGATTGGTGACAGCAGTGGGTGGCTGGGATGAGTGTTTACTTTGTTCATTTGACATGTTGCGCATCCTTGAATGTACTTGGTGATGAAGGCTTTCATGTTGGGCCACCAATAGTATGGTGAAATTAATTGCAGGGTTTTTGAAATTCCAGGGTGGCCAGCGGTTAATTGGTCATGAAAGAGGGATGTTACTCCCCTCCTAAGTTTGTTGTCTGCCATGACAACCAGTGCATTTCCATGGTAATAGTGTGTTCCGTCTGCAAGGGTAATTTGCTTGAATGCTGCTGTCCAATTCTTGAGTTGCTTTTGATCTTGATATTGTACTAACTTGACTTTGCTATCCAGGTTGCTTTCTAGCGTGTCCCAATCCATGACTTGGATGTTTTCTCCATCTCTACCAGGCCTCCCATTTCTGGGGTGACTCCTGACCATAGAGGTTGCTCAGATGCTTGTGTGGTGTTCGCAGAAATATTTTTCTGGCCATACTGTGATGTCTTCATTTTCCGGGTTATTTCCATCATCATGGTCTTCACGTCTTGATAGACCGTCTGCTCAATTTGAGGCTCCTGGTTTGTATTCTAGTAGCATGTTGTATTGCTTGCATTCTGGTAGATATCCGGCGACGTGTGGTCCAATTTTCCTGGGGTCGCGATAGTAGCAGAGGTTTGCGTGGTCTGTATAAACGAGTACTGGTTTCTCAGTACCTTTGAGGAGGTAGTCCCAATTCCTGAGGCCGCGCATGATGGCCAGGAATTCCCTGTCGTAGATAGGATAATTCTGTTCTGTGCTGGTGAATTTCTGGGAGTGGAATCCTACGGGGTGTTGTGGTCCTGGTTTTTCTGTTCCATCGGGCCTCTAGATGGGTTGTCCTCTTTGATATAATATGGCTCTGGTTGCTATTTGTGATGCATCGACTTCCAGTTCGAATTGTTTGCTTGGATCTGGTCAAACTAATACTGGTGCTTGCGTAATGCGTTTCTTGAGTTCCCTGACTGCTGTTATGCATGCTGGTGACCATTCAAATGGTACGTCCTTTCCAAATAATCGCGTGATCGGGGCTGTGATGGAGGAAAATCCTGCAATGAACATGCGGTGATATCCCATGACTCCAATGAATGAGTGGGCTCCTTTGAGGGTTGTGATGTTTTCTGGCCAGTCTATTATTCCAGCGACTTTGGCTGGATCAATTGTTGCACCGTCTTTATTGATGTGTACTCCTAGGAAGTCCATTGTTGGCTGCATGAAGATTGATTTGCTGAGTTTGAGGTGTAGTCCATTCTTTGCTAGTAGGTCGAAGGCGTAGTGGAGGATCTCAACATGTAGTTTGCTGTCTTTGAGTAGCGTTCCTAGTCCACAGTCATCCATATAACTCTTGAACATTTTCCTGATGTTGTGGACACCTTTCTTCTTGAAGTGTTGGTAAAGTTCTTCTAGCATGAGGTTCATAAACCTCTGGAATGTCAGTGGGGAATTGCTCATCCCGAAAAACATGACTTTGGGCTCAAATAGCCCATGGTGTGTTTTGAATGCGGCTTTCCATTTGTCCCCTTCACGTATGTGAATATTGTTGTAGCCCCAGCATATGTCGAATTTACTGAACAGCTCCCTTCCTTGGAGGTCTTCTATACATTGGGCGAGATTTGGAAGGGGGGTGATGTCTTTTCTGGTTACTGCATTGAGTGGCCAGTAGTTGATGATGTATCTCTTTTCTTTGCTGTCCTTCTTTGGGACCATGAATGTGCCAAATCCATATGGCGACTTGGATGGTACAATGTATCCTTTTTCCAGGTTTTCATCAAGGAATTGATTTTCTGCTTCCTGGTCTTTGAGGCTCATGGGGTACGTTTTGCAATTGAATTTGTCTGGAGCTTCTGCTGTAAGCTCTATCTTGTGGTCGCATGGTCGCAATGGTGGGAATTTCTTTGCTTCTTCATCTGAGAAGAGGGCTGCATGTCGTTTGAATTCTTCTGGTAAGGTGATTTCTTCCTTCTTGTGTTGCTCGGCATATTTGTGCACCATTTCCATTGTGTTGTAGGTCCTGTTGACTTCCATAGTGTTTCTTCTGATCCATATGTCGGCTTGATCTTCTAATTCTTCAATGATTGCCTTATGAATATCCATGGTGAGGTCGCTGTTCTGCTGTTTTGTTTGTTTCTCCTTGAGGTAACCTTGTACCTTGTCCCATGTGACTTTTCGCATTGTTTCAACTTTGACTTTAGGTCCTCTGAGCATTCCATCTTCCCAATTGATGTCGGGTTTGAAGGCTTTGAACCAGGGGTAACCGAAGATGAAGCGATCTCTTCCCAGGTTTGTGACAAAGAAACGTAGTGATTTTCTTACGTTTCCTTTACTGACCATTAGGTTGCAGTAGTGGGTGATATATCCTTGTCTGTTGAGTGTTCCGTCAACATTGTAGACAGGTCGCTTGTAAGGGAGTTCCTTTGTTCCTAGGCAGAGTCTTTTGACTGTTTCCACATCAATGAAGTTCTCCGTGGCTCCAGTATCAAGGAGGCCGATCTCTGTGGTTTCTCTTTTATAGCTGATAAGTGCAAATCCAATTTGTACTGAGTTGCTTTTGTTGACAAAGGTGCTGTCCAAGTCGAAGACTTCTGCAAGTTTCTTGATTCTGTTGATATTCCATCCAGTGTCTGGGATGAGCGCGTTAAGTGTCCTGATTTTTGTGTCTTCATCCATAGTTTGGATCTGTTCTTTGAGTGCATTTCCCATTTGTTCTCCAGTGGGCCTGGTCTTTGATTGTGATGCATGTGCGTCTCCCAACTGCTTTTCAGTGGGCTTTGTCTTTGGTTTGCATAGTTCCATGATTTCTTTGCATGTGGCCTCATCAAATTTATGGGCGTTCTGTGTGACGTATTCTTGGACCTTCTTTATGTCCACTAGCGTTGGTACGCTCTTCTGTTTGTGTGCTGTTATGAGCTCTTTGATTTTCTTCGCATCCAATAATTTTGGAGCAGGTACTGGGATTTCTTGATCCAGGTTTTCTTCTTCTAGGGCGCTGAATCTGTTAGTGTGTTTGCTTTCTTGGATCCTTTTGGTAAGTTGGTTCATGGGTAGAATTCCTGTATCCGGACGGCTTCACATGGAGCATACTTCTGTGACTTCTTGTTGATCATGATTGATTTGGCGCTTAACTCAACAGCTTCAAGCATAGTGGCCCTTCTTGTGGCAATGGAAGCATTCTTTGCTTCTCATGAGCTTGTCTGGCAGTGGTACGCACTTATGACCTTCATATTTCATATGTTGCATGTTCTGTGGTCGGGTCCCAAGACTTGTTCCATATCGTCTGCCCAAATAGCATATTGCGTTGACTTCTATTGGTTCCTCCTTTTTGGTCGTTGGTTTTTCCTTAATGCCAAAGATTTCATATAGCACTTTGCAGAGCATTGTCTTTGCATCACTTTCTGGTTGCATCATTTGTGCCTTCGCTATCCCCGTTGGTGATCCAGTGGTGCCCTGGTGTGATTGAACTACAGTCGATTTAACTGCTCCAACATCTTCGGTTGTTGAGCATCCTTTTGATCTACCAGTGGATCTCTGGTCTTGAGCATGGGGTGTGCGTTCTTTGGCAGCAACCGCAGCATGTATCTTTGTGTTGTTCCTCTAGGTTTGGATATGGCATGCATATTCTTTAGCAGCAACTGCAGCATATGTCTTTGTATTGTTTTTTACAAGTGTCGTCATGACGTCTGATGATCAGGTGGGTAGGAGGATGGATGGATGGGTGTAGTGGGTTTGAGTGAATTAAGGTCTTCTCCGCGTGGAGGAATAACAATATGTCTGTATGACCCAAGGCTGTCTGACTCAGGCTTCTCACCCTATTGTCTGCCTCTTCGTCTCAAGGGACACAAGCCCAAGAAACTTCACACCTTAGTTCGGCTTATGTGCTCTCCCACTTCAACACCCATGAGGGCGCTCTGATCCTCCTACATAAGACTTTCAACTCTGGGTAAGGGAGGTCTTATGCAATAGATTCACAAAGTTGTGGGATTACAGAACCACCAGCACTAACGTATGGGGTACTAGGAAGGTAGGGGGTGTTAGCATCCGCAGGGTTGTCTACTCGCCAAGCTGGTGTGTCTGGTAAGAAAGCTTGACTTGTGTTAAGGCTGCAACAGGCCTTGATAGTACAACTTGTACTAAGAGTTCTTCTGGTGGCGAGTTATCAAACAAGTAGAGTTCTCTAGTACTGCTAGAGATGACTCAGAGTGTACTGGGCAAACAAGTAGAGGGGCTATGAAGGGATTGACAATGGTTGTATTGGAAACCAAGTCAAGCTTAGGGCTTGACTGTCGAAATACTGAGCGCGTATATACAGGCACGTCCGCGCACGGACCAAGGTTTCTAGGAGAGGTACTACTAGTAATGACGGGACTATCTGTATCGTCATGATATCCGCGGGCAAGTGCTGCGGTCTGTATAAGTGTTACAAGGGGGATGAAGTGAGAGCGAAATCATATGTCAACGGATTGCCTAATCTATCCTTAACTGGGTACTAGGAATGACGGGTCATTTCAAGAAGGGAAGCATCGTCATGATGCGATCATGACGACGAGATTTGAGATTGATCCAAGGCGGTTTGGTTGCCGCGCACCCGTTACGGTCTAATGGGCATCTGAAGTAAGCAGCTACCCTTTATGGTAGTTGGACTTAATGGTGACCCAATTGAGGGCCATGTTGCTGTCCACGTCCTCTGCGGAGCTATGCGTGGATGGGGGATTGTTTGCAGACTCTCCTGAAGAGGTCGACTGGTTGCTCTGGCTCTGGGGCGAGGTGCTGGCTATAGGCGATGAGGCAGCAGGTGTGATTGACTGGTAACTGCCTTCTCTGCTGGTACGTTGGCATATAGGTGCGGATGAGGGACTTGTTGGTGACAGGGAGTGCTTGCGGGATACAGGGCTGCTTGGCTGGGTGAGGTATGCTTGCCAGGGTTCGATAGGGGACTCCTCCGGGGATAGGGTGTGCGTCTGGCCTCTGGGAACATCAGGTTCGTAGTGCGTAACTGGTTCTGGCTCTAAAGGTGGCGCGTCCTCCATGGGACTGTCTGGGTCTTCCAGCGGGTTCTCTACGGGTTGTGGCTCGTGGTACATCTCCATTGAGGAGTACTCCCTTCGGTGGATATTCCAGGGGATGGGGACAAGGGGTTCGACTGGTGGTTGGGCTGGTGTAGGCGGGTGCGTAGTGGCATCTTTAGGTGGGTCACTGGGTGGTAATGGCAGTAGGACTGGTGGTGGCTTGGCTAGGGGCTTTGGGGTGGATACTGTGGTGTACGAGGAAGGCAAAAAATGGGGTGGATTGTAACAAATAGTACCTTGTGTCAGTGCCTCAAATATGTCCACATCCATTGTGTCCGCAGGCTCTGGCCTAATCAAATCCTCACTAGGATCAGCTGGGTCGGTATCTGTAAGATTAGCTTCAGTCTAGGACCATGATACAACGCCGTGTTGAACTCACCATCTGGTAGTTGAATGCCCAAGCCATCATCAGGGCTGCTTTCGCATTGGCCAACGAGACATGGTGCAACAGGACTCACCACCCGATCCTGCATCTATCTCATCATCCCTGTGCATGTTGTCAAGTGCATCAGTATCCATTGCACCCATAGGCTCTGGTGCGCCAATAAAGTTCTCTTGATGATCGGTAGCACCTAGTGAGAACACTGCATGAGGAATGGTGGTGGATACATGTGGGACGTCAGTGATGCTGTGGCAGTGGGGATTTGAAGTTTTGCTAATGTGTTGGGAAAGACCACAAGGGGAAAAAACCTTATTGCAGCCAAAGCATTGAAGCTGAGCCATAGCCATGGCTCAAAAGTTTCAGTAATGTGCAGAGGTACACAGCCAAGATGGAAAATCAAAGGGGCAGGGAGGTAGAGGTGCACTGTGGCTACGTTTAGTCTGTTGTTACATTCCATGGGCTATTTTCTTTTTATGCTTACCAATTCATTCCCATCACATGATTGCTTACTTGATATGTCACCTGACTCCTTTCTCACTTACCTGACTGCTTTCTTGTCATCCTGGGAGCGCCAGCTCATTACTAGGATCGTTGTACTTGTTTTCACTACGTTTAGCTTGCCAGCTCATAACTAGGACACCTTTCCTAGTTATTCGTCATTACTACTAACTGTTGTACTCAGTTTCCGTCATTACTAGTACGGGTACTAGTAGTATTATTCCTTAGTCATGGTAGCTGCCCTCATGTATATAAGCCGGTCTTATTTCTAGAGTTGGGCCTTAAGTGTTACAATCCACCCTATTTTTCGCCTTCCTCGAACACCACGGTATCCACCCCAAAGCCCCTAGTCAAGTTACCACCAGTCCTACCACCATTACCACCCAGTAACCCACTTAAAGATGCCACTTCACGCCCGCCTATGCCAGCCCAACCACCAGTCCAACCCCTTGTCCCTATCCCCTGGAATATCCACCGAAGGGAGTACTCCTCAATGGAGATGTACCAAGAGCCACAACCTGTAGAGAACCCGCTGGAAGACCCAGACAGTCCCATGGAGGACATGCCACCTTTAGAGCCAGAACCAGTCACGCACTACGAACCTGATATCCCCAGAGGCCAAACATATACCTTATCCCTGGAAGTGTCAGGAACTCACTACTTTATGGGTAGCAAGACTCGACGATGGCACGGAGTTGAAGGTGACTGATCCAAAGGAGCAGCAAGGAGATGTTGAGGAGAAAAAGGCAGAAGGTGAGGAGAGGCGGGACAGAGTAGACTGTAGAGGATGAGGGGCAAGCTGCTGACGATGAGGGAGCTTTGAAAGGCTCCAGTGTAGGGATTGACAAGAGAACAGTCTAAGGACTGTTCACCTAAATTCATAGGTCTTATATACTAATACAGGGTGGTCTGTGCGCAGTTTAGGGTAGGTACAATTACAGGTAACAGGGGACTGCGCAGTCGATGCGCAGTAACTGCAGATTACATTATACATCTTGATTAGGGTCTAGCTCTAATGAGTCGCGTCTTCGTTGATCGAGTTGTGTTGTGTGTTCATTGATTGTTTAGTGGACACGTCTTGTTGATCATTCCCACGATCTGCCACATGTTGATCAACAGGTTAGATGCACGTCCAAAGCGTGTCTGGTCAGGTGACATTGTTGATGACCATTTCCTTGATAGGTCATGTGATATCTTCCCAGGGTCACGGGGTCATAGGTTCCCAGGGTCACGTGCTGATAAGTCACGTGATGTACAAGTGGCGAAGGGGTCACATGATGAGTCACATGTAAGGTCATGTGATATGTTCCCACGGTCACGTGGTGCTGAAGTTACAGGTTTGTAGCTGGGACTGGGGGGCGCGAGTACCGCTCGCGACAGTATCCCCTCTTTAGGATCTCCTTGTGTTACGATCCTGAACCCTTACCCCAATTTTCCGCTATTTTTCCACCATTTATCTTGCGTTCTCGGTCACTTGTCCCTCACTCGTTCCCTCACGCGCCGCTCGGACCGTTACCAAATCACCTGACAAGTCACCTGATGGACCATATGACTAATCCGCAGTCAACTATCACATGCCATCACTCCGCAGTTCGCAGTATCATGACGTGTCCTCATTTAACCCTTTTCGACTTGCCAGCTCATGATGCATCACTCCGCAGTTGCCAGCTCATGATGGAGCTATATTTAGAAATGCCACGTCATGATTTCACCTTAGTAATATTTCCATATTTCTTTGTGACCTCTGTGACCCGTTACTTCTCAAATGTATATAAGTGCTCGTACTTTTAGCAGTTAGGCCCTAAGCCTAACTTGGTTTTCAATCCAAGACTTGTAGCTTCCACCTAGGACTCTCAGAGTCTCTTACCTGAACTCTCAAAGTCGCTTCAAAGCCTTGAAGCTCTCCCTCTCATCTCTACTATCTACCTCAGGAAGTCGCCCTTATCATCGGGGACTTTACTCTTATACTGCGTAGCCAATCGGTACCGCGCTACTCACGTGATCTATTGCCTCAGGAGGAGATCCCACTGAGCAATCCCAGTCGTCGCCAAACCAACCCATGCACGTCGCATCTTTAAAGGCCCTTGGACCTTAACACCTTGCACCTGCAAGGCTCATATGCATATCCCCTCTTTAGGGCGATTACGGGTGTGGAATTCGGCGACTAATTCTTTGGCATGTGTTAGTTCTCCAGCTGGGATCCATGAGTTGTCTGCGTCTGTGTAGCCTTTCCAGTGGACGAAGTACTGTGTGCTCTTGCGATTTCGTGTGGGACGTGCTGCTAAGACTTTGTCAATTTCGTAATGTCCTTCTTCTCCTCCGACAATTTCTGGAGGTCGCTTGAAATTGGGTCCATGTGCTTGTGTTTCGTGGTAGGGTTTCAGCAATGAGTTGTGGAATACAGGGTGAACCCTCATGGTCTCGGGTAGTTGCAATTTGCAATTTGTAGGTGAAGCCCATATGACCTTGAAAGGTCCATATCTTCGTGGAGCGAGTTTCACTTTAGGGTGTGTCATTTGTAAGTTTTGTGGCTTCCAGGAGTACTAGGTCATCTTTGTGGAACATGTAGGATAGTTCTTCAGGTCCTCCGCTTCGCATTTCTTTAGCCACGATCATGAGTGCTGCAGTGACTTCTTTGCGTATTTGCTCTAGGTATTGGATGCGGTCATCCATGCTTTGTAGTCTGGTCTGTAGTTGCAAGGGTGGTTTAAAGGTTGGCTGAAAGCCATACCAGACTTCAAAGGGTGATCTATGGGTGCTGCGATGCGGTCGTGCATTGTGTGCGAATTCGATAATGGGGAGGAGTGTGGTCCAATTGTCTTGTTGGAAATTTCCACAGATACGAAGGTATTGCTCGATAACTTGGTTAACTCGTTCTGACTCGCCGTCAGTTTGAGGGTGAAACGCAGTGGACAATTTCTGCTTGATTCTGAGCTTTCTCCATAGTTCTTGTGTTACTTGTGCAGCAAATTGTGGTCCTCGGTCAGAGATGATCGCCTTGGGAACACCTGTTCTTTTCCAGACATTGTCTAGTAGTAGTTGGCTTGTTTGCTCAGCCATGATGGTTTTATGACAGGGGGATAGAATGATGGCTTTGCTGTGACAGTCGACAACCGTGAGGATGCTGTCATATCCTTGTGATACTGGAAGGTCTACGATGAAATCCATGGTGATTGTTTCCCATATTCCTTCAGGGATCTCGTTGGGTTTGATTGGTACTTTGGTTGGTGGTCATATCTTTGTAGTTTGGCATGTGGCACATCCTCGTATATAGGCTTTGACAAATTTGGTAATGCCTGGCCACCAATACTCATGTGAGATTAGTTCGATGGTTTTCCATTGTCCTGGGTGTCCCATTAGGTTGTCATGAAATTGCTGGGTGACTCTTTGTTTGAGTTCTTCATTCTTTGTCTTTGGAATGTATATTAATCCTTTGTAAAGGATTAGGCCATCTTCGTAGTTCCATTCTTGTAATCCTTTGTTTACTTGTCTTGGGCCACTAGTGAGGATATCTTTGAGTTTCTGGCCCGTCAATGTGTCTGTCTTTATTGCTTCTTGTATAGCTTCCTTGAGCTCTTCGTTGATCCCCATAGGTATTGCCATGTTATGTAGTGCCCGTATATGGAATTGCTCTGGCTTGAGTAGGAATTTTTCCATTGTGAGCAAAATTGTTTCCGCATTCTCAGATGCTATCCCCTCTTTATAATCTGGACGCCTGGACAGCGCATCTGCCTTGTTAATTTTGCCAGGCTTGGGGATGATAACATAGTCAAAAGTGCCGAGGAATAGGGACCACTGCACTTGGCGACGTGTAAGCGTTTGTTTTGTGGTGAAGTACTTGAGATTCGCATGGTCCGAAAATATCTTTGTCTGGTGGGCACTGCCTTGGAGGTAATGACAGAAATGCTTGAGAGCGTGAATGATTGCCAGGAGTTCTTTATCATGAATTTCGTAGTTACATTCAGCTGGCTGGAGGGACTTTGAGTAGAAAGCGACTGGGTGCGACCATCCTAACGCATTGTCTTGTTCCAAAATAGAGCCTGTGGCATAGTCGCTAGCATTGGTAATCAGGGTAAATGGCTTGTCATAGTCCGGTAGGATTAAGACTGGCGCGGAGGTGAGTGCGTGCTGTAACACAGTAAACGCGGTTTCTTGTAAATGGGTCCATGCCCATGGTGTATCCTTCTTTGTAAGGTCAAAGAGAGGTCGTGCCAATGTGGAGTAGTCTTGCACGAAACGACAGTAAAAGTTGCAAAATCCTAGGAATTGCTGTATGTCTTTGACTTTCTTTGGTTTAGGCCAGTCTTGCACTGCCTTGAGTTTTACAGGGTCCATGCATAGTTTGCCTTCGGAGATGATTAGTCCTAGGTATTCAACCAATGTTTGGTTGAAAGAGCATTTGGCGGGTCGAAGGTAGAGGTCCAACTTGAGTAAAAGTTGGAAAACTTTGTGTGTCCAATAGACAAGTTCCGTGATCGTGGTTGCATAGATAAGGATGTCGTCAAGATAGATGACTACATGTCCTCCTTTGATTAATGGACCAAATTCTATGTCCATAAATGGCTGAAATGTTGTGGGTGCATTGCATAGTCTGAAGGTCATGACTGTGGATTCGTATAATCCCATAGGTGTCTTGAAGGCCGTTTTCCATTCATCGCCTTCACGTACTCGGATATTGTTATATCCCCATCGGACGTCTAACTTGGTAAAGAATCGCGCTCCCAATAGTTTGTCAACAAGTTCAGGGATAAGTGGGATTGGAGCCGCATTCTTAACAGTAATCGCATTCAGTGGGTGATAATCTTGCACTGGTCGTAATTTGCCATCCTTCTTGTCGATGAAAAAGAAGGAGCATGCGTGGGGTGCTTCGGATCGACGGAGTGTGCCTCTTTTTAGGCCATCTTCAATGTATTCTTTGAGGGCGACTTTCTCAATAGGTATAAGGCGATAAACTGTGGTTTTCTTCATTTCCATGCCTGGGATAAGGTCTATCTTGTGATCCCACGGCTGGTGCTTGGGTAGTCGCTGTGCTTCTTCATCTGAGAAGACTTTGCTGTATTGACAGAATTCGGGGGGTATTTCGACATTCTTTGGTTGTTCTGCTTTTGCTAGAGTAGTTGACACCGTAGTTCTTCCAACTACCAGTTCAGGATAGTTAAGGGCATGCCATGCCACACTCATGTAAGACACCATGGGTGAGACCACCAGTTCTGCTTGGATAGGAGCATGTCGTGACACTGTCTGGGGCTGTGAAGTAGCGTGCCGTGACGCATTTGTGGGAGGCACCGTGGACGTAACCACCAGTCCTGTTCTTCATGTAATCAACATCGTGGGCGTAACCACCGATTTGTTTGTAGCCATATTGCGCTGTGACGCAACTATGCTTTTCTTGGGGGGTGACATCGTGGGCGAAACCACCAATTCACTTGGTTGTATCATATCGTTAAATTCTCTGTGAAGGTGGGCCATAATGCATTGTGTTGGATCTATGCCCTGGTAATTGGATTCGAGGAGGTCATTGTAGTGGGCTTCCAATTCTTCTGTTGGAAGGAGCTGCGCGAGTTCCGACGTTTTGTCTGGATAATTCGGGTAACAAGAGGTGGGGCAGTGGTCAAGGCGTAAGTTATTCTTTGCCCAGTCTATCTGGGGGTTGTGTGCCCTGAACCAGTCGGTTCCTAGGAGTATGTCATGCCGTCCGATATTGGTTACGGCCATTTCTGTGGTTTCCTTGTGTTCTTCACCCATCTCCATTCACAGGATGGCAGTATGGCGGATTGGTCCTTGCTTATTCATGGTACCGTCGACGTTTCTTGGGTAAATGGGCTTTGCTAGGGTATTTGTGGGAATCTTGTGTGCGTTGATAAACGAGATATTACAGTAGACACCTTCGGCTCCACTGTCAAGTATTGCATGAGCATTGATTTTTCTCCTGTGGCATACGATTCGAACTTTAACCCGAATTGACGGGGAACGTATATTTCGAATCATATCTATTGGTACATGGGGAGTCTTGGGAACTCGGAGATTTTGGAGATTGCTAGAATTACAACGGGATGGTGGTACAACTCTTGCTGACGATGCAACAGGAGAGTGTGCTAAAAAGACAAGTGATTGATGTGGGCCACATCAATGTCCAGGAGGTCCGTATTGAAGACGGATAGTGTCTTGAGGGTGGCGTCCATGACATCCATGTTGGTGATAGGCGCAAAACGATTGGTGGACAGCTGGTTTGCTTCCACATTATCATGGATACTCATTTTATCCATGCTGTCATCTGGGGTAGAGTCCATTTGATGTAATGAGGTTCCGGGGCGTTTGCCTAGGTTACAATTGGTGGCGATGTGTCCTGGTTTGCCACAGTACATGCAGAGTTTCTCTCTGAAGCAGTGTTCCCTTTCCTCGGGGGAGAGCTTTCCTTGACGAAATGAGGTTCCACAACTACGTCCTCGAAATTGACCACATCCACATGTTGCATTTATTTCCGCGGTAGGCTCTTCTTCTTCAATTGCTCGAATTTGAGGGGTAAAACGTCCTCATCTGCGTCCTCCTCCAGTAGAGGGTGTATAGGACCTTGGCATAAACATGTGGAAGGAACGGTCCAGGTCTCGAGCTTTGTCGACAAGATCTGGGAGTGTGGCTGGCTGGGGTGATAGGGCAACTAGTTTCTGTTGGAGTGCCAAGTTAATGCATCGTCAGAATGCATACATCTTGGTATTGTCATCGACACCTGATCGTCAAGCGTGTTGGGTCCAATCTTGGTACCAGTCGTTAAATTCTTGGTTGCCCATGTATGTATTGTGCATCCCTTTAATAGCTTCTTGTTGGACTTGGGGAGGGATGAATTGCTTCTGGAAAGCAGTCTGGAATTGGGCCCATGTCCCATAATTGGTTGGATTGGCTGCTAAAGTGTCTGCAATGCGGTCGCTGGCCCAATCTCCTCCACAAGTACCAGCTTTGAAGTTGGTTAATGCTGCTGGTACTTTCTTGTTGTCAGTATTGTAGACTGCGTCATTCATTGTATAATAATTGGCCAGGGTGTTCCAAAAGGCTTGGGCCTTTGTTGGGTTCCCATCATAGGGATCAGGGGTACTTCCCAAGAGTTTGGGAGTCGCGATGT
>Ga0307510_10001432_pt1 | contig 26237 bp, 20 predicted proteins | sample 12_EM_MG_FD_207224 | JGI IMG/M metagenome (GOLD analysis project Ga0307510, IMG submission 207224) | Populus trichocarpa ectomycorrhiza microbial communities from riparian zone in the Pacific Northwest, United States - 12_EM | ecosystem: Host-associated > Plants > Roots > Unclassified | place... | reverse complement strand
AAAGCAACCCAGGAGGGGGATAAGGTGACCCAGGAGGGGGAAAAGCGGTCCAGGAGAGGGAAAAGGCAGTCCAGAAGGGGGAAAAAGCGACCCAGGAGGGGGGAAAAGCGACCCAGGAAGGGGGAAATGTGACCCAGAAGGGGGAAATGTGATCCAGGAGACAGGAAAAGCGATCCAGAAGATGGGAAAAGCGACCCAGGAGGGGAAAAGTGACCCAGGAGGAGGGAAAGTGACCCAGAAGGGGGGGGGGAAGCGATATCTGCAGTGATGTGGCGCCACTCCCTCCCATCATTTTTCCGTGCATTGTGCATCACGTGCGCTTATGTAAAAATTTTCGAGGAAAGTTATCTAAGCATTATCTAAGCCAACTCCAACTCAAGGAAAGTGACGCTTTGGTCAAATCACGTCACAGTAACATCACACCCCACCTCCAAACAGGCACACCCTAATTATGGCAATAATTTCCCACCCCCAAACCCGGCCACTCAGGACCTCCGAGCCCGGAGGCTCGTTTCCCTTATTCTCTTACTGTAAGGATTACTGGAAAGATTCTCGGCTAGTCCTTCTGCCTGATTGTTCTCACACCGAGTACTACTATGGGTGGATGCTGTTGCTATTAGAAGCATGGATGTATGCACGGTTCGAACATCATTAATTCCATCCTGTCGAATCGTCAAACTTGCAGCCTGTCGAGCTGGCTTTCAAGTTGTCTGAATGCACTATTCCGAATAAACGTCACCCCAAAATTTCACCGCTCACTTTTTACATACCTCCATCTCTTGCATGCCGAAGGCCGCATTTTTATCCTCCGTTTCTTAGTCTCGTGTGGATCCAACTCGTTGCTTGTCTGAGGACTTTATCTTGCATACAGCTTATATACCAGTAAGTTCGTCGTCTCTGGGAGCGCTAGGTGAACACCTTAACTTGGCTATTGTTTTCTCCACCTTGGCAGATTGGTGTGAGATATAATGTCAACTACAAGCAATCTGAACATCAACGGAGAATACGATATCGTCATTGCAGGCGGTGCGCTATCCTCTTCTCCATGATTCCAGTCTGATCTAACTAAGAGGACGTCTGACAGGCGGCACTGCTGGTTGCGTCGTCGCTGGCCGGCTTGCAGAAGCAGACCCAGACTTACGTATCCTCGTCCTCGAGGCGGGCCCACCGACATACAATAATCCTGCGCACACGTTGCCTGCGTGCTTTTGGTCGCACGGAGCGCTGGGCTCGCGTACGGTGCGGGTACACACCAGCCGCCCAAGCGAGGCGCTCGGGGGCCGTTCGGCGGTTGTACGGTGTGGGCAGTGTCTTGGGGGAGGAGGGAGCATCAATGGTGCGTTTGTGTGCTTTCTCAAACAATGAATGGTTTACATCGGCATTCAATCTTGGGGGGGTTCCATTAGGCATGACGTACACTCGCACGTGCGCCTCGGACTACAATGACTGGGAGAAGGTGTACGAAAACCCAGGGTGGGGCTCAAATGAGCTCATTCCTCTTCTCAGAAAGGTTGGTGCGCAATATCCGACTTGCATTTCCTTGTGCTCATTGACATGCGACTTCACCAAGACGGAGACGTACCAAGTTTCCGGCGCCGGACCGACACACGGCACCGATGGCCCACTTAAAGTATCTTTCGGTACGGTGCTCGTTGACTGCGCAAAGCAGTTCTTGCGAGTCGCTCGCGCCCTTGATCCTGCCCGTGCGAGGGCGCCATCTGACGCGGATACGAATGATCTCTCGACGATCAATGTGTATACCGTCGGTGTTCTAGTCCTGCCCCTTGTCTCCATCTAATACGTTTTATTTACTGTCGTTAAAATTTTCGTGAACCGTGCTCACTCAGAGATGGCCCAAGTTCGTGCATGGATTTTCTTGATTTGCCTTGCGTGATGCTCTGGTTGTTCTGATCTTCGAGCAGGTGGATAGATACACAGACCGGTACTCGCTCAGATGTCCCGCACCAAATGATATACCCCCTCAAAGAGACACGCCCCAACCTCCACATTTTCACCGGTATTCATGTAAAACATGTAACATTCGATGAGTATGTCTAGCAATTGTTTGGATTTTTCAATTGGACAGAGCACCCGTCTTGGTGTAGTGAAAACCGTGCCACGGGCGTTGCCTTCACATTCAATCCACTATTTCATCCTGATGGTCAAACGGAAACGTTTATAGTCCGCGGAACGAAGCTTGTAGTCATCTCCGCAGGGACTTTTGGGACCCCAGGAATACTCGAGCGCTCAGGAATCGGTGCCAGGGACATCCTAGAAAAAGTTGGTGTGAAGCAGCAGGTTGAGTTGCCTGCTGTTGGGGAGAATTATCAAGGTCTTCTGCTTGCCGGTTATCAAAGACTGACCGCTTAACTGACATTGTTGGCAGATCACAACATCTTGTTCGTTCCGTACTTCTCTGCAAACGAGGCACAGACGTTCGATGCGATTATTCGCAATGATGAGGGCGCAATAAAGGGTACGTCCCCTCGGCAAGGTCTACAAGCTAGCACCGATTTTATTTTGCACCTCAGCCGCTATAGCCGAATTCAAGAAGACCGGGAAGAGTCTCATAGCACACAGGTGTCATGACCCCTCGCGTTGCCTTCTCATTCTGGCTGACGATACCATCAGCACTGTCGACGCAGGCATCAAATGGCGCCCTGGGCTATCTGAACTGCCCGAGTTCGGCCCTGAATTCAAGGAGGTTTGGGACTCGTACTTTGCCAGTGCGCCAGATAAACCCATGTTGTGGATCGGAGTAGCTTCTGCGTAAGTCTTTTAGACTTTCTCTCCCTCGTTATTTTTTGCTAATGTCCGCGATATTTTAGCTTAGGCGGGGACGCAACTCTAGTCCCGCCACGCAAGTATTTCACAATGGAGGTCCTGACAGTGAGTATAATAATTCCATAATTCCCGCGGGTAGGTCATCGCGCCAGACACTCACCACGTCAAGGAATACCCCGTCGCGCGCGGCCATGTGCACATCACCGACGGCGAGGACGTTTCCGCTCCAATCGATTTTGTACCCGGTTACCTCGAGTCGTCAGTCCGAGTTCCTGCTACTGGCGCATCTACTAACCAACACTTAACCGCGCAGGATGGCAGACGTGAAACCACTGACGTGGGGGTACAAATTCATGCGCGAGATCGCTCGCCGCATGCCTCACTTCCGCGGTGAACCTCCCGCGTTTCACCCAGCCTTCGCGCCGGGCAGCGCTGCTGCGATCGTTGAACACACGAAGGTTCCCGTCGCCTTCGATGCACCACGAATTAAGTATTCTGACGAAGACGAGCGCGTGCTCGAGGCGTACGTGCGCGCATCGGGTACGTGAAACTATGTCTTATTCTCATCCTATATCACACGATTCTGACACTGAAACTACAAGTGAGCACGGCCTGGCATGCGGTAGGCCCATTCTCCCTCGTATTTTTGTTTCTTGGTGTGTGGTGGCGTGTGAACTGATGGATGTGGATCCCTGCTTGTCGTTTGTCTTTTTGGATTGCGCTAGCTCGGCACTTGCGCGATGAAGCCGCGAGATCGAGGTGGCGTCGTTGACTCGCGCCTGAACGTCTACGGCGTCAAAGGTCTGAAAGTCGCAGACCTGTCGATTTGCCCGGCCAACGTCGCGGCGAACACTTACTCGACTGCGCTGGTCATTGGGGAGAAGGTGGCGGTGATTATCGCAGAGGAGCTGGGCATCAAGGGAGTCATTCGAGAGGGGGTGCACGATGAGTTGAACAAATAACAAATATAACATTTGCTTCGGAATGGCACCAACGATACCACTCCACTCCAGATTAATGACATGTCACAATCCTGCAACAGTATCAGTACGAATGAGATAGATTCAGATCCGTGAGGTTTTCCTGGATGTTTGCCCAACGCATCACTAACATTGTAAACAAGCGAATCGAGTACAGAAAACCCTTCCGAGGATGGGCCATAGACACGCTGCAACCCACAAAACATTCATGCACATACACAGTTGGTTTGGAAAGGGCACGATCTGGCAGCGATATCACCTGAGCGTCACACAAATAAGGGCATAGAGTTATAGCAATATGAATTTAAGTTGCCCTAGCTGTCTTTGATAAATAGCTGCGTTTGTGACGTAATACGAGTACATTGAACATCCTCATGCTTAACGCCAACGCTACCTCCCCTGTGAAACGGATGAGTTCAAGTCCATGATAGACTCATGTTCGCATCAAGTCAAACCAAAGACTTGAATACCAAATGAGTAAGAATGGTAGGAACAAAAAGTGAACTGCGATGGACACCGTCAAGTACCCCGAGTACTGGGAAGGGGGTCTGGTCCGTGACCCTTTCTGGTGAGAGTTATTCGGGTAATTTTCACGAGGTGATTAGTTCGGGTCTTGATCTCTGTGACGTATAATGTACAGCACGATATGGATGCAACAGAAATAAGTGGACAACATCACAGGCGATGGTTGATCAAATCCTTCCACTGATTACATCGGAGGAAATCAAATCAACACCGACTACGAGAGCGATGAGCGTTGACTAGACCGAGAGTGAGAAACTTACAGATGTCGATACCAATACCATTTATAGCCGTTTTTAGTCACGCGGGGTGTCATCAGGTTGCGGTGTGAGAGCCGGCGGCGATGACTGGCTCGTGTCAGAAAGGATGATCATTGGGACAGGGTGCTCCATTTCAGAGGTATCGCCGTGCGCATGGATAACACCATTGCTTGGCATGACGGGGGAGTACAGGACGGAAGAAGGCCACGGAAAAGTGCGTGAGTAGATCCTCGTTGAAGATTCGGATGGAGAACCCAGTGTGTGTGTGATATGATCAGATAAGATGCAAGGAACATCTACGGATGAAGGAAGCTCCACAGGAGTCTCATCATCGCGAATGGCTGGTGTCGTGATAGGCGATAATTGTGGGTCAGAGAATATAGTAGTAGGAATGACAGTCACTTCCCCGCTTTTTGGTAAGGTGGCACCACCACTTAGGGTGAACTTGGTCATAGGATTAGCCGTAGTCGAAATTTCGATGATGTCCGACTCCACCCATGGCGCAGCTATATCCTGCTCTGGGTTACTTTCCGGGCTAGGTAATGTTGTAGCCCAAGTAGGACATTGTGACGCGTCGAATACATGATCCGGTTCGGGAACAGAGAGAGGTTGCGCCAGTGGACCAGGGCCAGTTGAAGGACCGATGATCGTCAGATGATCATCAGGATGCGGTGAAGGGAGTGACACAGCTGCGAAGGCCTGGGGGTTCTCTCCTCTGTCTTTACTGCATAGGTCTGGTGTCGGGTCCTCGGGTTGCACACTATTCGTATCAGTATCGTCAACAGACAGTGCTGACTTGGATGGGTGCTGGGGAGGTCCAAGAGGAACGGGTGGATTGAGGTCCTGGGTACCTTCACATACTGCAACTGTTCTGATACTTTCAGAAACGGGTTGGTGTGTAACCGGAAGAGTAATGCGCACGGAACCAGGGGTAGAGGGTAGGAATTCCTGTGTGAGAGGAGGGGTGTGATCGGAGTGCGTTGTCGTCAAGTCTGCGGACGGAGGGAACTTGAACCGTTGGACAGTGTTTGCTTCTTCAGCTTGCTGTGTAGTTGTGTGCACCACGTTGGTTTTGGGTGAGATAATCAAGATGTCAGCGTTGCGGGGCAATCCTTGGATTTCCAAGGAAGTAGAGCGAGGAGACGGATTAGGCGAATCATTGATGTTAATCTGGGTGGCCGACCCAGCCGAGGTTACAACGGCTCTAGTCGGAGTAGGGATGGTGAGGTGGCTACCAACGAGATCCTGGGGTGTCGGAATCGGATCTGGGCGATGACTAGGGATGTTGCAGGGTCGGTACGACTGTGGCTGTGCTAGAACGGGGTTATAAAAATTGGTGTGGGCGGAGAAGGCATCGGTGCCTTGGTGCAATCCGATGTATCCGTGGCGGATCTCACGGAGAATATTGACCGCAGGGCAGTTGGTCCCACCCTTCCACGCTTCTCGAACGATTTCATTCCACAGGGCACAGAATTCGTGCTGCAATTCGGGAAGTGCATTGCACACGTCAAATTGGGTAAGGGTGTTCAGAATGAACGGTGTCCAGGAACCGGAGAGAAAGGCTTCGCGAGTCATGTAGATCAAGAGGGAAAGTGGCGCGCTATCACCGTGTGCCATATGGTCCCGAAGCACAGAATCCGGTACGCCAAATTCGGCCTTTGCCAGAGAGATCCAGCGGTCATCACGCTCCCGTACGCCTGCAACAACTTGGGTAACAATCCTCCGTACATAATGAGTAATTTCGTCGTTAGTACTCTTGCTCCAGCGTCTCAGAGAATGCGCCACTTCGACAGATTGTAACAGTTCACCCCAGTCCCCGTTGAGAATGCGGAAAAGGATTTGGAAAACCCCATCGGAATCGAGTGCTTTGTAGGCGGCATTCAAACAGGTAATGAGTAATTGGGTACTTCTGGCTGGTTCGGAGATCAAACTGGATGAGAAAGTGCGGTCTAAAAATCCATTCAACACTAAGCGGAACTTGATTCGAAACTCCTCGAGGAGATAACTTCGGGGATTGACCACATGTTCAGAGTTGAAGAAACCAGGGATGGCCTCGAAAAACTTTGCTCGAGCGCCATCTTCCCCCAGAGCGTCAAGCGTCGATGTCAAGATACTGACATCAATCTCTGATGACAATTTCCAGGCAGTTTTTTCGGCCATCTTCCCAATACCTTCCGAGAGTCGGTTGCGATAGTCCTTCTTCAGACTATCGAAGCGGTGACTGGCACCAAACATCGATGAGAGGACATTGAAGATGGTATATGATATCACAGTGTAAATGGACCAAATAGTCGGAGAAAGCGGTGCATAGCACGGGTTGTTGGGCCGGAAAACAGGCGAAAACGTAAACCATAGATATGCCACCGCGAAAAGAGCGGTGCACAAAATTACGGCAAGGAAAACAATGTGATTGATATTGAATAGCCAAACGAGGAGGCCAGCAATGAAAAGGCAAATGGAAAGATGGAGGAGGGCAGGTAACGCTTCAACGACCCAGGAAATGTGAGACTTGTCAACTCCTTCGGAAAAGAATGCGCGGACCCGCGCTCGTCTATGGAGGGTATATCCTAGTTGCTGAGTAAATCCAAGGTATCGGCGTGCCGATTGCTGTAACAATGTTGCCAACAGAGCACAGGTAAGGCTAAGAAGTAAGCTCAGAAACAAGAGCACGTTCACCCATATGGCGGATGTAGGGGGAGAGAATGGTGGCAGTTTGGATGCACGAGAGATATTCAGGTCGGCTTGGATCTGATACTTGCTGTCAAGGTCGAGTGTTGAGGTATCCTGAGAGCTCGACTTGAGGTCAAAGACCGTCACCGTAAGTAGCGTGGCAACTACGGCAGAAAATTAACCCGTCTATTGCATTCCAGTTCGTGATACATTTGCATGAATAGCGACACGGGGCTCACGAAAAGGAAGTTCTCCTCAGCGTCTTTCTGCCAGCGCTCAACCATCTTATTGTCTTCTTCCTCCCCGATCTTCAAATACATCGAAAAGAGCGGCTCAGAGCTATCCTGAAAGTCATACTCTTTAAAGAGTGACTGGTTGACACCCGACTGAGGCGCGTGCCGATGGACACCTACAACATAGAGGTGCGATCAGGGAGGACAGAGCCGAGTAGAGGGGAAAGTACCACTTTTGAAGTTCCTTTCAAGACCTTGAGGCATTGGAAGAGAGACGTGGTAAGTGCAGTAACGAGAGGTCGAGAGGCGACGAAGAGAACGTCAGAAGGGCACTGTTCCCCACTGAATCTCCCAAAAAGCTCTCCAGCCGTCCCACAAGTACATGACCCTTCAAGCCTAGACTGCGTGTATCAGAAAGACGTGGACAGATTCATTGCACCACCACACTCACTCCACATGTTCAGTGGTTAGGGGAGTGGAAGAGGCATGTTGCAAACGTGATTGTGAATAATACCTTCTGGACGCCAGGAAGGCCTGCTCTCATGTTCAGTCTTGAATCGAAAGTTTCGACTTTGATAATTGCGTAATGTGAAGAGAAAGCCACTCAATGAACCAAGAGTTGAAGCGTGTCTATAATGGTCATTGTCAACGATTATTCCGTCAGACACCGCATGCGCAAGCCCCATGTTTTCCCACGGTGATCACATATTAAATCAATATTAATCCATGCACTTACCACGCCTGTTCGTCACCAAGTCGGAACTTGAAAAGAAATGTGCCAAATGCCAAGCAATGAACGTGGACATAATGTCCCTCTCAAATGACACAACCGCCTTGATAACCGCATAGCGCCATAACTTCCAAATGCACGTAGCTGCTGTCGCGAGTTTCCACTTTCCACTCTCCGTTCAGAATCTCAGATGAGATACATTTCCCCAAACAGGGGTGAATAGTGCGTCTATTTCAACTCTGACACCGGGTCGGTCGTGCAGGCAGGACTTTGAGCTCCCGTGGCCGTCCTTGGTCGTGGGCACAACCGTGTCATTGGTCGACATCGTGCCACATAAAGGGGTGGTGCCAGTAGTAGAGCCTTCTAGCTGTGAGAACTAACTGTCCAAATAGAAGTGCCGGGGGTCTCGGCTTTGCAGGGTCTAGCCCCACTATCGTTTTATTGTGCTGTCCTATCATGCGCAACTACCGACCATGTATGCGTTGTGTTTCTCTTCCGCATTGGGGTATCGACATGCACCGGGCCCAGACTCGCGCGAGGAAGTGGGAGGTCCTTCGCGCCGTATGGACCCTTCCAGGTCAGAAGCTGCAGCCATCCGCTCATATCTCTGCTCCTCTTCTGTTTCCTGGACTTACCACAGATCAGAGTACCAGAGGTGGAACAGGCATCAGGGTTAGTCATACTTGAGAGCGCGGTAGATGTTGGGGCTGCTTAAGGCGGCAAGACTAGACTACTTTCGCCTCTGAGAGGGCCGGATTAAAGTATGGAAATGCACCGGAAACATAACCATATGATCCCTCTGGTGGGTCTGTCTCTCCATCCTCTTTTCCATCGATTTAGTATGCTCCTAATCGCTGAACCTAGCTGCCATTCCGTGACCCTGCGACTGCCTCCAACCCCCGATTCCAGTTCAGGTTTTTGGATTGTGCTGATATCCCTTACTCGATGCATTCGCCACCTCATTGATACTGCCTGCTTCTCGTGCTGCGCAGTCGTCACACTCGAGGCGATTTGGAGGGGCGAATGTCAAATGTACTTAAGGGCAGCGAACAAAAGGGAAATCATATGGGTTCAGGTACAAAAGAAGTTGACATACAAAGGTACCGCATCTGCGCAAGCCCAACAAAGTCTAAATTCTGTCAGAAAACGCATTGCTGTCCTGGTAAGTTGCTGTGCTAGTAGTACAGTCTCGCACATAGTGCGAACCAGTCTCAAGCACGGCACTGCTTCCTTGCGACATATTCTCCACGCATTATTCTGAAGGGGGCTAGCTTTCCTCGTGAATAGGGCCAGGGTATTGGGGTTATATCGAGAGAACGTATGCAGGGGCGTGGTTGCGCGTTGTAAACACATGTTGGATCCTCGTTTGTTTCACGCTGTTCACGGTTTTCATGCAAGGGCCTGTTTCCTTTTGGTCATCCACCCACCCCAACCCTAACAGGCCTAACCCCTGATTCCAGTGCGCGTGCCTGTGTTTGCCCTCTGCCCACGAGCCACGAGTTAGCCTCAGGGCCAGAACACGCCGATGTCGTCAACTGCCCCATCCCCTTGTTATTGGCCGACAATATAGGCATCCTGCATTCAGATTCAGATTGAGGTAGGCGGAACCGCGGAAGCCTCCCGTGACGCTGGTGCTAATTAGCGATGTCTGTCAGTCTGTTATGGTTGGTCTTCGTTCTCTCAATTGGAATATTGGGTAAATTAACGGACGTCGTAAATAATAATACATGATTTAATCTCGATCATTTCAACGCGTTTTCAAACAATGTCCAAAGTAAGAATGAGAAAGCAGAAAGATAAACCCACACACGTTATCACTCATCCGAAAGTCACAACTACGACGTCTTTGTGTCACGATGGGGGTCCTCAGCGTCTAGCGATACTGACTTCATTGGAATAGGAGATAAAGAATCACGAGTGTCGTCATGTGCACTGAGCGATTCAATCTCGGCAGTGACGTGGACGCCCGGAACAGAACCAGCCTGCAAAGAAATGCGCGACAGAATGGCTGTTGGGGATGGGGGCGTTGATCCCAATGGATGTGAAACAGGATCTAGTTTGAGAGCGCACCCCGAGACTATAATGGAAGGAAGGTCGTTGTTTGGCTCCGAGTCATTTCTTTGTCGAGTAGCGCTAATGGCAGGGATAGACTGAGGGATGGGGTTGGTCGTGGACGAGGTTCCATTAATGCATGACGCTGCAGATGGCGTGGCTATGTCCTCTTTCAAATCAGTAGGAAGGTCATTACTTCCCACAGGATGAGACGCCGTAAGAGCTGATGTAGTATTTGGCAGTGAATCAAGGGTATTAGTGGGTGGAGATTCGTCCATGGGACGTAGGCTGGTACAAACTGGACCCGGATCAGAAAATGAAGATAGATGAAGCCTAGTATAGGGAGAGTTGGCAGTGGGGATGCGATCGGAATGGGATGAAGTGAGTGAGGTGGTTACGCAAGTACTAGAGGCCTCTTCCGTTTCGCTGGGGTATATGTGGGCCGTCGACTCGCCGCGGGGTCGCGCAACGTTTGTAGCGACGTGAGAGGTGGACTCCGCTGATTGGCGCAGGTGACGAGAGACCTCCGTCGAAGCTGTTTGGTTGCAATTCAGGGTATTCCCATGCGCTGTGGTCGATCGAGTACTTTCGGGAACGGAAGGGCCGGTAACTGAATCAACCTGCGGAACAACTTGCAGTGGGGATGTGGATCGGTATGTGCGCCTTTGAGAAAGTGCCTGATCAGATGGTCCCGGAGCCCAATCAGTGGATGAAGGTAATAGCGGGACGATGGTCGCTCGCTCGGCCTGAAGTTGGGCTGTGTGCGCGACGTGGCCTTTGACGACAAGTTGCTGGCTTTCTAAGGAAGTAGAGCTATATGATGGATCGGAAGAATTACAATGTTGGACGGTTGATGGTGGCAAGGAGGGATTACTAGCTCTAGTCTGAGGCAAGGCAGTGTCGCGATGAGAGACAGGACCCTGAGCGTTCTGGGGTAGACGATGACCGGAGAGATTACAGATTCGATAAGACAATGGGTTTGTCAGAATGGGGTTATAATAATAAGTGCGATCGGAGAAGGCAGTCGGGGCAGCACCCGTGTCCTTGTGCAACCCGATGTAAGCATGGCGAATCTCACGGAGAAGGTTGATGGCGGTGCTGTCAGTCCCACTGGCACTCGACAGCGCCACTCGAACAACGCCGTTCCACAGGGCACAGAATTCGTTTTGCAATTCAGGGAGAGTATTGCATATGTCAAATTGGGAAAGTGAGGTCAGTGTGAAAGGCGTCCAGGAACTGGTGCGAATAGCTTCGCGAATCACGTGGATTAAGAGGGAAAGTAATGCGCTATCGCCATGGCGGATATTGTCCCGAAGCATACGTTTTGGTACGCCGAATTCATCCACAACCAACGAGATCCAGCGGTCATCACGTTCCCGTATGCCTATGATAATTTGGGTGATGATCCTTCGCACAAATGGTGTGAACTGTTCGTCGTTATTATTGCCCCAGCCTCTGAGAGAGTGCCCCATTTCGACGGATCGTAAAACTTCCCCCCAGCGCCCACTGAGAATGTTGTAAAGTATCTGCGAAACTCCATCGGGGCCAAGTACTGCGTGCGTGGCATTTAGACAGGTGATGAATTGGTCACTTCTGACGTGTTCTGAGACCGAATTAGACAAGAAAATGCGGTCCAAGAAACTGTTCAACTTCGGTCTAAATTTGCTCCGAAATTCGTCCAGGAGATGTTCTTCAAGATCGTCGACCTGTTCAGAATTGAAGAAACCAGGAAGGGCTTTGAAAAACTCCTCCGGAGAGTCATCTTCGCCCACAGAGTCGAGTGTCGATGTCAAGACCCGGGCATCTATCTCCGACGATCGTTGCGAAGCCGTTTTTTCGGCTCTCTTCCTCATACTACCCTCTATAAACCGTTTGTGATAATCGGCCTTCAGGATACGGAAGTGGTGGCTGGTCCTAAACAGTGGGAAGGAAACGGCCTCGAGGACCACATAAGCTAGGCCGGTGAAAAGTCTCCAAATCAGCGAAGAAAACGGGGTCTTGTATGGGCAGTTAGGCCGTAAAATCGGTAAAACCGTGATGTACATGTATGCCGTCATGAAAAGCGCCATCCAGGATATTATGACGACGAAGACAGTGTTATGGGCATTAGAGAGAAAAATGATGAGGCCTGCAAAGAAAAGGAAGAGGGCAAGATGTATCATGGCCGGCAAGCTCCTAACCATTGGTAGGACGAGTGACCCGCCGACGGCGTCAGAAAAGAACGCACGAAGCCGTGCTTTTCTGCGTGGACCATACCGCAATTGCTGAGTGGTCGTGATGTAGTGACCTGCCCACTGATGCATCATCGTAGCCAGCATTGCATATGTGAGGCTGATCACAAAGCTCAAAAACAAGAGTGAATTCACCCACACGGCGTAACTCGGTGGGGAGAATGCAGGTGGCTTGGCAACGCTAAAAGGGACAGACAAGTGGGATGTGTTGATTTGAGCAACGAGTTGAAGCATGTTCTCGAGATAGAACGCCGAAATTGCTTGGGTGCTTGGCCTCAAGTCCTGAACTGTCACCGTAAGAAACGAGGCGACAGCGGCCGAAAATAAACCGGTCTATCGTAATCCAGCTTATGGGCGCGGCAGAATGAATACCGGAATGAGGACTCACAAAAATGAGGACCACATCAGCATCTTTTCGCCAGCGCTCTGCCATATTTTTGTCCTCTTCCTCTGCGATCTTTGAATACATAGAGAAGAGAGGAACGGAGCTATCCCAAAAGCCGGGCTGTACAGGGGGTGGCTGGTTTCCTTCTAACCGAGACGAGTCTCGGTAGATATTAACTACATGTGGGGTTAAATTAATGAGTAGATCGCAGGTTGGAAAATATCATACTTCCTCTAGTTCCACTTTCGAGATCTTGATACATTGTAAGCGTGTTATGTTATGGAGAGTAGTGGGAGGTTAGAAGACGTGTGACGGACACCTTAGGATATCTTGCTCGCATTAAAAATGCAACCCTCTAGCCCTGACCCCTTCACCCTAGACCCAGACGATGGCAATGCAACTCACAGCATTTCTATACCTCAACCACCTTCACTCGCGTGATCGGCGGACGAAGGCTCGGAAGTGTTACCGCCGCGGTTGCAAGCCTGCTGGGCATTTGTCCTCGTCCTGGTCTACTGTTTGAAATACTCAGTTTTACATTTATACCCGCGCGTGTAAAAGTACCGCGAGGAGGAAGTCACGCAGGAGTACGCAATCCGAGTCAGCCGAGATCATGGCGGCGAGGCGACAAGCAGGTCACCGATCATGACGTCATCCGTCGTTCCATCACGTGGATCGAGGAATGTGGTGACGAGGCAAACATACGGCCACCGAGGCAAACACCTTGACCAGAAGCGATTACTATAGCTTCCAAGAAAGCATAGTTGTCGTTGTCGGGGCACGTTCCCATCGCCAGTCTACAGTAGACTCGAGAAGAGATTAGTTTGTCAAGCGCCGTGAGCCGCTGCACTAGCGCCCGGACAAAACGGTATTCAACGTATACAGTATATTACCCGTCCAGTTCGAGCTGCTGCGTGTGCTCCCTCGGCAGCTGGCTCATCGGCTACGAGCTATACCCTTCAAGCAACACCAGTTCCTCCTCATGTACGGTGCAAGGTACAGTTGCCCTGGCCTTGATACGTCTCCGGCGTGACATAGCTCTCTACTCTCCTATGATGAGGCCGAGTTGTACGCGCTGAGTGAAGGACTCTGATAAACATGTTCACGCGTTTTACAGTGCGCTTTCCGATAAATTACGCAAGGGCAAGAGGAAGCCACATTAAGGTAGACGAGCGCCAAATGTAGCCGAAGAAGCGAACGTTTCCTGCTTCCTGGAACTCAGGCCGGGTCCACTGCAACTCACTGCAAGATGCACCAGAGGAAAGAATGGAGGTTGGGATTGACCGTGCGCAGTCGTGAGACGACATAGGTGCCGTCGGTGCCTCGATTTAAGTTGGCAACGGGGAAATACTTTGGCCTTCTAGAGAAGTACGATGGGGCAAGCCATACCTCACCATGATTGTGGTAAGGAACTGTATCTCCTTTCTTGGGTTTTTACGGCGTTGTGCGATTATCGTTGAATACTTCCTTTGACAGAAAAAGCGGATGAAGGACACCCTGAAATTTCCTATGAGCTCTTTATTACCCTCGGACACAGAATGTTTGCGTTCATTTTGACTCGTCGTAGTTACGTTTCGCTCTCCTCCGCCACGCATTATCTCTTCAAACGATTGGAACATGAGACGAAATCTAATCGGAAGTGGTTCCACGTATGTGATTGACTCCAAGGACTACCCTGACTTTACCCAACGCGAAAAGAGATGGACGCCCATCTAGTATAACTTTGTCTGCTGCTGCCAACCCGATCCGAGTAGTTCGTACAGTAATGTGCCACTAATGAGATGAAATCGGAATCTGCCTATTTCCTCTTCTCCTGGGTTTTTTATGGTCCCTTAACATCTTGTGAGATTGCATGATACATTTTAAGGAGAATGAAGGATTCAGTGGTCCAAGAAAATGACGCACGAAGACCAGTCGACTTTTTTTTGCTTCGATGCCCCAGGGCGGGCCACTTCCAGACCATCAAAAAACTTTATTTTTTTCGTGTAGTACTATGGTGCTTCTAGGAGGACCAGATAGGTATTTCAAGAGATATCAGGCAGGGGCATTGGGCGTCGCAGACAAAGTAGATGGTGAAAGGGGAGCAAGCATAAGCGTGACGATGGTATTTTAAGCGGAGTTTAAAATGGGCACGCTAAACAAACACAAATACTATGGGTGACAAGTGTTTCGGCACTCACAAGCATTTCGGCATTCCACCAAAGACAACAAAATTTTCACTATTTTACTTGACACATTGAATCTCTTGCACCATACCTTTGTCTGCGAAGTTGAACGAATGAAAACAGTGCAGTAGTTGCTGAGATCTTGAAATTGGCCTTCGTCACGCCAACTCATGCAGACGGTCACTCCCAAAACATGTGCCGAATCGGAGTTTCAAATATGACACCAGGCATACAGTCCAACACGACGCGTGTATCGTAGGCGTGTTCTGCACCCAACCTCTGATATGATGTGTAGGAGCTCCGAAAAATGGCAGAAATTTTTAAATAGATGTCATGATGTGACCCACTGGCAAAAAAGTGAATAAACCAATGTGGACGACAAAACAAAATATTACACCACAGCGGAATTGAACCGGCAGCCCAACCCTGCTCAATCATGTAAGCAAAACATAATAACCACTACACCATTCAGTCTTACTATTACTTACCCTTTAACGATATATGACCAACAGCTACTGTTTTCGCACCATTCCTACCCTATCACACCTACTCATGCCCAGTGAAAACCGGCACCAAGGTAAACTGAGTAAATATGAGTTCATCGGCATTGAGCTGTGCTGGCCCAAGGACTTGCAGTGCGAATCTGAGAAAGTACTGCAACTTCAGACAACTTCAGAAAATTCGTGTCCCTCTTGTCATCTGATCAACCACTTGAACATTTTTCTGCATAAAGTACTTGTTCTGTCGTATCTCTATCTGGCATATGAGTATCCCCACCTGGCCTCGCGCCAATAGTGGCCCCTCTCCCTTCTTTTTGCATGACTTTGACTTTCGCCCAACCAACCGACGACCACTCGAGCCAATGTGTCGTAACTCGTCTCTCCACAACATGGGCTTGTACATTTCACCTTTCTTGTCATTCTCCATCATTCCTACAGATCGTATCACATGCTGTCAGCGTCCCAAGCCTATCAACCATATTGCCTCCGTGCGTTCTTACTCCTTGAAGACATGGCCTGGGTTCTATCTTTCCTTTCCCTTCCGTTACTGAACTCACATGTAGAACCACATCAATGGCAACCCTACCACTGGAGAATACTCATGGGGGGGAGGATATTTACAATGGCTCAGGGACAACTACTTGTTGGTGTGCACCCTCTCCCACCTTGTATTTAGGTCGGTTTGAATTCATTCCCACAGCCTATGGCGGTGGCGGTATGGAACACCCCACCAGATGTATGCGCTACCACCACCCATGTATGCTGCAGGAGTTAGGATCCATGCCCCGTATGTCCTTTCCTTTCTTGTTGATTCGACTTTGACATGCATACAGATATTTTCCTCTTGACCATTATTCCATCAACTGCATTCAAGTTCTTTTCTGCTGCATTTGCGATCTTTCACACTTGTAGATGATGGATATAATGGAGATTTCCGGCTAGGATGAAGATGTCGTACCAAAGCCTGTGTCAAGGTGACCATCATTGGCTCCCCCAAACCTCCCTCCGCTCACTGAACTATATTATTTTCAACAATCCCCAAGAACAGGAGACAGACCTCATTTGTCCTTGTCCGCAATTCCATTTACAGCAGCACTGCACTTGTGTCCCATACGGCCCACTGGAGTAGGAGTAGGAGTAGGACTAGAATCAGACATTGACCGGTGCGTCCCGGAGCTTTCGATCCACTGCACTTCCCGAAAGTTGATTCGATGGCTCAACTTGTGTGTATGCGTTTCCAGGACCCACTATTGCACCCCGTGTAAGCCCAAACTCAAACGTGCTCGCATGCACCGCACCGTGTACAGTAGTAGTGGCTTGGGCTCTGAAGAGGTGGTGCCGCCCAAGAAGCCTGCAGGAGCGCGCCATGGCAACAATGTCGACGTGGGCGATGTCATTGAGATAAAGGACAGCTTGGATGATGGTCACAAGCCGCTTCGCGATGCTCACGTCGGTGTCGTGCGTCTGCTGCCACTACCACCAATCACCTAGCCTACGATGACACGATGGATTCGATGACGACGGTGGTCTTCTCATATATGTCGAAACGACAAGTTGCAGAGAAGGTGGAATGGTTTTGATGCGCACAGATACAATCGGATGAACTCGGACATGTACAGAGCAGTATAGTAGAATAATGTGTATTTTCTCAATTAAGAAACCTCTGAAACCCTCTGTATAGTGCAGAAGAACACAGTGTGACACAGATTTCAACTGAATTGAGCTAGTAATCATCCAGATTTGCCATGGACGACCTCAGATTTCATCTGAGCCCGCGCCATTTTCTGGTGCAGGCTGAGGTCGTCTGCACACTCAGTACAACTCAGTCAAACTCAGCCCGGCTCAGAACCAGTTTTCACTGGGACTCATGCCTTGATTCATGAAGGAAATGGTCATCATACAGGACACTTTTAGTTAAGTATCATGCACACATACTACTGTATCATTGCACAGCACATCTCTGCACACCTACCAGAGTTTGAATCCAGGCACCGTGACGACCTGTGACGATTCGTGACGAATGTGACTGCCGAAATGCTTGTGAGTGCCGAAACGCTTGTCACCCATAGTACACATCTGATCGGGTGTCGGGTGCCCAATCGCAAAAGCCCCAAAGCGCCGCGTCAATTTGGGCTGGCCCTCTCTGTGCCCTTTCTTGGGCCCTCTTTTCCACCTTCTCAACGAAAAAATTATTCGGTGGAAGTAAGGACTGATTTAGTACCATTTTATTATATTTTTGTGTGGTGAGGACGCAAATTGATACTGATCGCTTGTCTCATGAAGCAAATTTTTTGTCTCGTTAGTGGCCCTTCTTGCTCTCACCCTTCCCCTTGGGTCGACAACTCTTCCAAATCCTCCGAGCCTTCTCACTCTACAGTGGGTAGATTAACTCATGGCATGTCCACAGGAGCGGGATACTTCCTCATACTGCGTCTTCTTGATCACGTCATGTGGCCGGAAAAGCAGGGTCAGGTATCTTATGAGCACGCGGTCTTTCACGATGGGGTCTCTCATGGAGAATACTTTCCATGATGCGTTCTCTGATGGCATTTGTCAATGGGACCCGCGAGCAGGTTGCCTCTTTCCATACATGGGCTGAGCACAGGGTCAAGCCCACAGGGTGGGAGACATAGAACGCAGATATGCTGATTGAAAACAAGAGTACGATGGTTTGTCTTTGTTATAATAAAGTCAGTGGAGAGAGAACAGGGGAATCTACAGCGGGAACGGCGGATATGGAACCATTGACTAAGACCTCGGTGTGAGCTTGAATTACATCTTTTGAAACTATACCAGTTAGTGCGATGGGAGAAAGAAGATGCGATTCAGCGACGTGGGTAGAGTGGTGAGCCTGAAGAGAGGATAAAGGTCTCGCATGTGATTAGTGAGGCAGATCAGAGACGATAAGGGGAGATGGGTGAGATGAGTAAGCGGAGGAGGATTCTATGTTTAGATATAGTTATCAGGCCGGTTTGTATACATGCAAATCACCTGTAGTCCATGAGGGGAGAACTGAGATCATCAAGAGACACAGGAGACAGATAGAGATGAAGGGAAAGTAAAGGGAGGCGGCGAATGATGAAAGGGAGTCGACATGCAAAGGGTGCACATGAGGTGTAGGTGGAAGCATGATGCACGAGAACTGAGGCGCGAAACCAGAAGCATTATAGTAAGCCGTAGGAAAGTGTTAAACGATGGGGCCGGGGAGAAATACGAGCAGTAAGCCTGCGTGGCGACGAGACAAGGACGCGGGCGAGGCCGCGAAAACATGCGCAACGTGCTCTAGATTGGGGGAAGGGTCGTGAGGCGAGGCGTCGGAGTTGGAGGAGTGGACAGGGCCTTGACGTGCGAGGAAGACGGACACGGTGGAGTCTAGAGACAAAGGTGAGTAGCCGTGAGGCGACGCGAGCGGACGGGGCGTTGACAGGATGAATAGTGATTGCGATGGTCTCACAAAGCCGGACGCGATGGGGAAGGAAGGGGAAGGGAGCGAGGAGGTCTAGACAGGCGGAGACGGACGCAAAGGAGGGATGAGAGGATGCTGAGATATGTGAGAACGGCGCCAGGTTTTGATGCTAGCAGGGATCAACTCAGCTAATACCCCATATGCAGATGTTTTCGTGCCCAACTGTGGGCCACACCTTACAAGGCATCAAACACGTGTGTGAGGTGCTGGCAAGGTTGATTTGGATACGGAGTGGTAGCATGATGAGCGTGAATGCGGACGTGATGCATCGTTCCTGTGCAATGAGGCATATCACTGCATAATGGGTACAACGACGGCAGGTCCAGGACTTGGTCGGTGTCATCATCGCTGGTGGAGGTCGAGAATGTTGTTGGAACAGAATCGGTGCGCCTATGCAAGGACAAAAATATATGCTGAATCTGTTTGAGGATCAAGAGAGAGCTATCATTGTTACCGTTCCCCCGAGCCTGTTGGACAATTTCATTCCACAGGGAACAGAACTCGTGCTGCAGTGCGGGAAGAGTATGGCGTAGGTCGAATTGGGAGAGCGCGCCGAGGTCCAAATCTTCCGGTGGGGAATCGGTGTGAAATACTTGACGTGTAATGTGAATGAAGGCGGCGAGCGACACGCTGTCTCCGTGCCCAACATAGCTTCGGAAGACGTGATCCGGTATGTCAAATTCGTCCTTAACCAGCGCGAACCATCGCTTATCGCGTTCCCGTACACGTGGAATAATCTTCCTGACGATCCTTCGTACATGTGGAGTAAAAGCTTCATTGCTGCTATTGCCCCAGCGTCTGATAGAATGACCCATTTCGACGGATTGTAAAAACTCGCGCCAGGGCTCTCTGAGGAATGTGGAAAGAATTTGTAAAACTCTGGCAGGGGGGAGTACCACATGGGCAGCATTCAGACAGATTACGACCCGATCGCCTCTGACTGGTTCATAAATCGAATTTGACGATAGCGTGCGGTCCAAAAATCCGTACAATGTCTCTTCGAACTTGAATGAAAACTCGTCAGAGAGATGTTCTTCAAGACCATTGACTAGCCTTGAATTATAGAACCCGGGGATGGCCTCGAAAAACTCTTCCCGAGCACCATCTTCAACCAAAGCGTCGAATGTTGATTCCAAGACGCGTACGTCAATCTCCGATGACAGCTCCCATGCAGTTTCATGTGCTGTCTTCCGTATGCCTTCTAAGAGTCTTTTGTGACAGCGGTCCTTTAAGGCACCGAAGCGACCACAGATATCCGAGATAAAACAGCTAAAGACTTGGGAGGAAAGGGCCTTGAAGACTGTATGTTGTATTCCAACGTACAGGAACCAGATTGTTGAAGAGAGCGGTGCATAATAGGGGCTGTTGTGCCAGAATATGGGAAACAATGTGATGGATATGTAGCCCACCGTAGACAACGCCACCCACCAGACCACAGCGCCAAAGACGGGTTGACTGATACTATAAAGGAAAATGAGGAGGCCCGCAAAGAAGAGGAAGAGGGAAAGGTGTAGCAGTGTTAGCAACGCTTCAACAACCCAGCAAATGTGCAACTTGTCGACGCCATCGGAAAAGAATGCACGGATCTATGCTTGCTTATGTGGACTGTACCGTGGTTGCTGAGTGAAACTAACGTATCGACGTGCCCATTGATGCAACATCGTTGCTAACAGAGCACAGGTGAGGCTGATAACCAAGCTCAGAGACCAGAGTGAATTCACCAAGATAGAGTGTCTAGTTGGAGAGAATGGCGGTGGTTCGGTAACAGCGGAACGGATGGATACGCGAGATACATTTGTGTCAGCAAGGAGCTGGCAGATCTTCTGAAGATAGAATGCGGAGACATCCTGAGAATTTGGTCTGAGATCAAGGACCGTCACTGCAAGTAGCGCAGCAACAGCGGCAGAGAATAAACCTGTCTGTAGTGTTCCAGATTATTGGCGAAGCAGCATGAATGGCAATAAGAAAACTTACGAAAATGAGGATACCATCGGCATCTTTCTGCCAGCGATCCGTCATCTTGTTGTCTTCTTCCTCGGCAATCTTTGTGTACACGGAGAAGAGCGGTCCTGAACTATCACGAAAACTGGACTCCCCAGGGTGCGACTGGTTTGGCCCTGAACGAGGCTCGTCGATGTCGCCATTTACTATGAAGGGTGTAAAGCCAGTGAGGTCAGGGCCGAGTTTTCGACACGTACCTCTTCTAGATCCGTTCCCACCCTCAATATTTTGAGACATTGCAAAGGCGTTTTGTTCCATGAAACGTAAAGGATAGTTTGGACGTGTTCAACAGGTGTAGATAGCGAGCGGTAGGAGGAAGGAGATAAAAGGAAAAGTGGGAGAACAAGGGAAGGGAATTGAGGTGTGAGAAACCCCAGCGGTCTGAGCGCGAGAGCCACGCGGATAGAGGTTCCGCAAAGTCGAAATCGGGTAGGGAGATGAGAGAAACGGTCGGCGATTATGTGTGGATGACAGTTCCACAGCGTCGAGGTCGGGCTTAATATGATGTCGGCGGGAAAAGAGGAGGTAAGAGCAGGGAACACGCAAGACGTTTCGGGAACGCAAACAGGGGATTAGATTCTGATGAGGCCGCTCCGCAATGAGCTGGAGGGTGGATCTTATGTACATCGAGGTACCTACGAGTGCCTTGTTTGGGAGAGTAAGGGACATTGAGGACTGAATACGAGGGGAAGGCGGTGAAGGTGAATAAAGGCGAAATAAATAGGTGCACAGGGCGCACAGGAAAGTATATGCAAAAGAGAGGTAAAAGGACATTAAGATACGTGTAAAAGAAGCGCACATCGCCATCGATGCTAAGACTAAACAATGCTGTCTGAGAGCGAGATGAGAGGGACAAGAAAGAGGGAAGCCGAGGGGAACGGGGCTGCCAGTGTGATGGATAAGGGAACAATCTGCGCGTTGCGTCATTAAAACATTACATCTTGCACAGTCGATCCGGGCGCATTGCAGCCGAAGATACAGCAACTGGTGAATGCGGAGTGACAGGTAAAAGGCAGTTGACAGACGCCGCCGTCACCGTTCGACTTTTGCCGTTTGACGGCTGGCAGGCGAGATCCGAACGTCACGGGCATCTATCTAAGCCCGATTCCCTGATCTTCCAACCCCGACATCCGCGCTGATGAACGTTGAACCCCCCGTGTACCCCCACAGCCACTGGAAGGTACTGTATAGAAAATCTTACCACGGCTACGCGACAGTCCAGCTGGTGTCGGGAAGGCATGGCGTACTCCCATGCTGCCATGTTTATACCTGTGCGGTGCGCGGAGCGGATAGATAGGATAAGGTGTCCCCACGTTACACTTATTAACGAATTTCATATTATGAACCCAGTTGCTATCCTTTATATATATATATACAAGGTCTTACTCCCCGCCTATGGCGGGGGAGCAAAACGGGGGGCTTGCGCAGCATGATGGGCTGAAGAGAAGGGGGCAGAACATGTATTGAAACAAAAACTGAAACAGGTAGTATACAAATACATATGTAGTACTGAGCGCTGTCAATTTGTTTTCAAGGTGAACCCAGCAACACCAGCCTGTGTCAGATCACATGCTATTGGGGATTCGATTGTTGAAGCAGTACGAAACATCATTCATTATCAGAGGTTGTAACATAACATACATGAGGTAGTGTCAATTTACTGCAGCAGGCGCAACATACAGTACGTGCTGACATGTGTTGGACAACGACGAAATGCAACGGAATACTGTGAGATCGCTGGAAAGTGGCAATGACATGCTCCCCACAGCTGAGCAAGGGAGCGAGCACTGTCCAAGACACACGGAACCAACGGGAACGGGAACAGGTAGTGATGGGATACGATGGAAAAGTGTGAGGTGTGACATCACAGGAAAGCGGCAATGACGCACTCCCGACAGCGACAGCGCGAGCCCTCTCCCACACAGGCGGAACCAACGGGCACGGGATCAGGTAGTGACACGACCGGGAGAAAAGTGGGCCTCCCACTGAGTAGTACTGACGCGACGGGAGAGCGAGGGAGCAGCAGTCTCCCACAGAGGGGGGAGCAATGGGGACGGGCGCAGGTGGGATGGGAAAGCCTCGACATGCCTGTGTGAGAGACCTGACGTCAAGGGAAGGAGAAGCCGTGCACACGGTGAGAGTTGAGGACGACACGACTGGATGTGATGGAAAAGTGTAAAGTGTGACGTCACCGGAACATGTGTTGCACGGCAAGGAAGCACGATGGAACAGTGTGGCGTCACCGGAAAGTGAGAACGACGTGCTCCCTACAGACAGAAAGGAAGCGCGCAGTGTCCCAGACCCATGGAAGCAACGGGGATGGGAGCAGGTAGGGACGGGATGCGACAGAGAAGTGACGTCACCGGAAACCGGCGATGACGCGCTGTGCACAGCAAGAGAGCGAGCCCTCTCCCAGAGACGGAACCAATGGAGATGGGAGCAGGCAGTGGCGGGATGGTGGCGATCACGGCGTAGGATACAGAGTAGTGACGCGACCGGAGAGCGAGGGAGCAACAGTCTCCCACAGAGGGGGGAGCAATGGGGACAGGTGCAGGTGGGATGCGCAAGTTTCGACATGTGTGTGTGAGGGACCCAACATCGACAGAAGGAGAGGCAGACCCGCGGAAGCAACGGGGACGGGAGCAGGAAGGGATAGGAAAAAGTGCTCCCCACAGCAACAGAGCGAGCACTGTCCGAGAGAGGGGGAGCAAATGGGGACAGCCGCAGGTAGTGGCGGGACGGTGGTGATGACAACAAAGGAGCGGGGTAGTCAAGCATTGAATACAGACGACGTACCGACGCGACCGCAAGAAAACAGGGCCCTGCACTGACCGCGACGGAGCAGCACTGTCCCACAGAGGGGGGAGCAGTCACCCACAGAGGGGGTGCAGGTGGGATGCGCAAGATTCAAGATGCATGAGTGAGGGAACCGACGTCGAGAGAAGGAGAGGCTGCGCACGCAGTGAGACTTGAGGACAATGCGACAGGGGGGAACCGGGAGATCAAATGGGGAACCAAAAACCCCCCCAGGAGGGAGGTCAGCAATCAAACACAGACAGAAAGGTGACTTTTCGGGTCACTCACTGCAACGGTAAGGAGAGGCGTCCAAGAGAGAGAGGGAGAGAGAAAGCAGATGTCACATGTTACATGGGAGGACCGAAAGAAAGAATACTGAAACAATTTTTCGTTTGCTTAGTATAGTTCTTGCATAAGAAGCCCCCCAAACCGGGCAGCGAGCACCGCCGAAAGAGGGGGGCTCGGGACTTTCTCCATAACACCAAACTGGGGTCGAACCTTCAATTACAATAGAGGATATATATATATTTTGAAAGCGTTTTATTATTGGTTTATTTATCTATTGTAACTAGTCTAAATTCCAATAATAAGTGTCATGTGGCAGGAGACTTGGTCAGCCCCACTAGACGCGCTATAGCCGGGCCTCAGGTCCGGTGTGAGGGAAAAATGCATTTACGCACACCCCTGGTTAGGGGTAGTGTGGGGCTCAAAACACACATTCCCCGGATCTCGGGTACGCTATGCAGTCCTACCCACTAAAACCTCACAGTGGTTTATCCAGTTTGGTGGGAGGGCTCTTTCCTTCTCAAGTATTGGCTCCCAGGTATTTACCACAAGGTTGGTAAACCCGTTATTCCTCTTGACTTTCGTTGCTGTTATCTTATCGTCAGTGAGTCTCTTGTTGATGTTACAGAGCCACTGGTTTCTGATTTTGTTTTCGTGTAGGTGTCGTTCTTGGATGACTCTTTCACCTCGCAGGATCCATATGAGGTACACTGACTCTGAGATGAGTATTTGTAGGAGCCTGGTTGGGCCTTGGTGCATTGTTTTCCTGTCTCTTTGTTCGTTCGTTTGCTCATTTTCAGGCCAAGCACTTACGCAGCCGCATCCAAGGATGGTCCCCAGGTTGATTTCTGGCCAGGGGAGGGATCTGTGGGGCCATATGTCTTTTGCGAGGGTCCATATCAGTTGAGTTGACTGTTCTCTACATTGTGTTAGGATGTGGCTCATGTTGTCCGTTGTATTGCAGGATATGCAGTTCTCTCTGTCTTCCAGTCCTTGGAAGTCTCTCCATCGCTTTCCTGTTATAAATGCATTGTGCATTGTTTTATATAGGAACTGTTGGATTATCGGTCATATCACTGGTTTTCAGATGCCGCACCAGATCGCTGCTTCGGTTTCCTCTTCGTTTGTTTGTTGGCATATTGCGTTTTGGGTGAGTCTTAGATTGTTGTTTGTAACATTCCTTGGTTCTGGTTTTTTCCTTTCTAGTATCCCTTTGTATGCCATTGCTTGTGTTAGGGTGGCCAGCTTGGCACCTTGTATGTTGAATTCTGGTGGGATTTCTAGGTCTAGCTCATCTGGGTCTTGTTTGTTTGCTCCCAGCTTGGCAAGGCAGTCGCTTTCTTCATTTCCTACTGTGCCATTGTGGCCTTTTATCCATTGGAACGTTGTTTTCACAGTTCTGAGCCTTAGAAGGTGGGCAGCTTTTTTAAATAGTGGTGTGTTTCTTATATTGATCCATCTGTTGTCTTCCCATCTTTTTAGGTTTGAGGTGAGGCCCTCGATGACATATTTGGAGTCGGTTGCTATTTTTAAGGGCTGGTACAGGGCTGTTGCTGCGGCTGCGGCTATTACCGCCATGATTTCACCCACTTGGTTGGATTGGGCATCTCCTGGTATTCGTAGGGCAAGGTTCCTCGGGCTGTTGTTGTCGAACCATATTCCGCTCCCACATCTGGCATTCTGTTTGCCATTGTCCATACATGCACCGTCTGTGTATACCGTGATCTGTCTGCATCGGGGAATTGGGCCTTGTTGTCTGTATCGTCTGGCCATTAGGTTCATGGTTTTAGTTGGATCCATGAATATTCTAAAGCATTCTGCTAGGTCCTCTTTACATGTGATTGATGCGTCAAATGTGACCTTGTTGTCATTTTCTCTCGCGATCTGATTTCTCTGTGTTCTGGATTTTGTCAGTGATAGGCCATCTGTTACAATCCACCCAAAATTTCGTTTTACTCCCTACCCCAAGCACCCTCAGGACCCATCATACCTCCCGCACCAACCACACAGACCCCTCAGAATATATCCCAACCAATAGCACCACCATCGGTACTTCCCAGAGCACGCACACCCACGCTACCCACTTCCTTTAGCCAAGCGATACCAGCCATCCCGATCACGTGGCCTATTCACACGCGCCAACATTCCTCCATGGAATACTTCATAGAGCCCGCACC
>Ga0307510_10001431_pt1 | contig 26239 bp, 22 predicted proteins | sample 12_EM_MG_FD_207224 | JGI IMG/M metagenome (GOLD analysis project Ga0307510, IMG submission 207224) | Populus trichocarpa ectomycorrhiza microbial communities from riparian zone in the Pacific Northwest, United States - 12_EM | ecosystem: Host-associated > Plants > Roots > Unclassified | place... | reverse complement strand
AGCGTGGACTTGCCATGGTCGATGTGGGCAATGATGGAGAAATTGCGAATGAGATCCATGGAGCGCCGATGCCTGGGATGCCCGTCCCCGCGACGCGGGCGACGTGGCGTCGCAAACCCGAGGGGTCTGCGACGCGCAAACGGCGATTATCGCACGGAAGGGCCATCCCACGGGCGGCCCAGCCGGTTCTAGGGCATGGTCAGGGGGATGAACTGGGTGGCGTCGTCGCGACGCACCAGCAGCAGGGCGGTATCGCCCGACTTCAGCCCCCGGGCGGCTTCGGCAAAGGCAGCCGTCGTGCCCACGCGAATCTGGTTGACCATCAGCACCACGTCGCCAGGCTGCAGGCCGGCCGCCTGGGCTGCCTTGCCGGTAACGTTCTTGATGGCGACGCCCTCGCCCGCGCCAAGGCCCGCTTCCTTCCGTTCGGCGGCCGAAAGATCGGTCACTTCCAGCCCAAGCGCCTTGCCGGAGGCGGCGCCCGGCAGCTTGCCGGTGCCAGCACCGTCGCTCGCCAGGGCGTCGCCGTCCCGCGGCAGTTCGCCGACCGTGGCCTCAACCGTCTCTTTCTTGCCGTCACGCAGGATGCCGACCTTGGCCACCGTGCCAGGCTTGGTGCTGGCCACCAGCGGCGGCAGGTCCGAAGCCTGGCCGATGGCCTGGCCATTGAACGACAGGATGATGTCGCCATAGCGCAGGCCCGCCTTGGCCGCCCCGCTACCGGAGGTGACGTTGGCCACGGCCGCGCCGACGCCCGAATCGAGCTTCCAGGCCCTGACCATGTCGTCGGTGACCACGCCCACCTGCACGCCCAGCATGCCGCGGGTCACGTAGCCCTTCTGCTTGATCTGCTGCACGGCATCCATGGCCACGTCGATAGGAATGGAGAACGCCACGCCCTGGTAACCGCCGGTGCTGGAATAAATCTGGGAGTTGACGCCCACCACCTTGCCCGCCAGGTCGAACAACGGGCCGCCGGAATTGCCACGGTTGATGGGGACATCGGTTTGGATGAACGAGGTATACGGCTGGTCGCGGCTGCCCAGGTTACGGCCCACGGCACTGACGATGCCCTGGGTGACGGTGTAGTCGAAACCAAACGGCGAGCCGATGGCCAGCACCCATTGGCCGGCCTTGAGCGCCCGCGAATCGCCTATGGCGACGGCCGGAAGGCTGCCTGCGTTGACCTTGAGCAGGGCGATGTCGTATTTCGGATCGGTACCGACCACCTTGGCGTCGAGCGTGCGGCGGTCCTGCAGGCGCACGGTGACGGTGTCGGCGTCTTCCACCACGTGGTTGTTGGTGATCACGTAGCCGTCGGCGGAGATGATGAAACCCGAGCCCAGCGAGGTGCTTTGCTGATCTTCGGGCGAGGGCATCATCGGCATGCCGAAGAACCGGCGCAGCAGTTCCTGCTGGTCGTCGGGCATCTGCTGCGCCATGCGCGGCTTGGTGCGCTGGCTCTTGCCCTTGCCGGTGTATTTCGCTTCCACGTGCACCACGGCCGCCGCGTTCTTTTCGACGATGCCGGTGAAATCCGGCAAGGATGGGGCCGATTGCGCGTAAACCGCACCCGTGGAAAGGCAAAGCGCCGCTGCCAGGAGCCAGCGCCGGGTCATAAAGGTCATCCGATTCCTCCTTAACTTGGGTCTTTCGTACCGATACCTGCCGCGTTTACCTGGCGGCTGGCTGTTTCATGAGTGGGTTTTGGTTAGGCGCCAGGGAACCTGACGCGACCGGGGCGGACGGACGTCCACCCCGGCGGGTTGTTCTATCGCGCCTGCGCGCGCTGCTGGGGAATCGTCTGTGCCGGCACGACGGGGCTCAGCAGGATCATGTAGCGGGCGTCGTTGGCGCTGATGGCACCGTTGAACTGCACCGGCTGCAGGGGCTGTACCTGGTACTGGCTTACCTGCTGCGGGTAGCTGGCCATCGGCGAACCGCTGCCGTAGGCCGCCTGCTGGGTAAGGCGCGAGGCGACGTTACCCGACAGCCATTGCGGCGCAGCGGCCGGCGTGCTGCCGACATCGGCCACGGAGGCATCCGTCGTACTGCCCGTAGCGTGGGTGGCGGCCACCGGGGTCGCGGTATCCGGACGGCGGCCCGCTGGCTGGGAGACCATCAGCGCGGCCACGGCCACACCCGCGGCGATCGCGCCACCGGCGGACCAGTGCAGCCAGTGCCTGCGGCGCGGGGCCACGGCCACGAGGGGCGCCTGGTCGATCGCGGCCATTACCCTGGCGGCAAATCCGGCCGATGCCAGCCGTTCGGGCACCTGCCCGCGCAGGCCAGCGCCGGCAAGGTGAAAGCGGTCCCACGCATCGCGCAGGGCCTGGTCGTGGTCCAGCCGCCGCATCAGGAAACGGAGTTCCTGTGCCGACAACTGGCCATCCGCCGCGGCGGAGAGGTTTTCCAGGTTGCTTTCACTCATGATCGGTAGTCCTCGCGGGTATCCAACACGGGCCGCAGTTTTTCGTCGATTGCTTCACGGGCACGGAAGATCCGCGACCGTACGGTGCCGATCGGGCACCCCATCTTTTCGGCGATTTCATCGTAGCTGAGGCCGTCGACCTCACGCAGGGTGATCGCCACCCGCAGTTCCTCGGGCAAGGCTTGGACAGTAGAAAAAACCGTTTGTTCCACCTGTTGGCGCATCAATTCACGTTCAGGTGTCGCGCTTTCGTGAAGACGCCCTGCGCCGGGACCATGCACGGCGTCGTCCACGGCGATGTCGTCGGTGGGCGGCCGGCGGCCCATGGCTACCAGGTGGTTCTTGGCGGTATTGACCGCGATCTTGTACAGCCAGGTATAGAACGCGCTTTCGCCGCGGAACGCCGGCAACGCCTTCCAGGCGCGGACGAAGGACTCCTGGGCGATGTCCTCGCATTCGGACCAGTCGCGCACATAGCGGGAGATGAGCGCGACCAGGCGATGCTGATACTTGCGCACCAGCAGATCGAACGCACGGCGGTCGCCTGCCTGGACGCGCTCGACCAGTGCCTGGTCAACTTCGTTTTCGCCCATCGGGGGCCCTCTCCTTTAATGGTTGCCGCGGGGCCTTCGCGGGTGGACGGCTGCGCCTTCGACCACAGCGCCACCGGCAAGTTCAGCCAGTTTCTGCCAGTCCCTGCCCGGGGTCAGAGTAATTACTCTGACCCCGTCACCGCAGATCCCCAATAACGCAGATGGGGCCGCCGCGGTTGTCATCAAGCATGGTCAACCGGTGCCAGACCGCCGGCAAGTATGCGCGCGCGCTCGTTAAGGAGCTTGTCGAAGGCAAGCTGGGGCAGCGGCCGGCAGAACAGATACCCCTGCAATTCGTCGCAGCCGTTGGCCCGGAGGAAGTCCAGGTGCTGTTCTATTTCCACGCCCTCGGCGACCACGCCGCGCTTGAGGCGGTGGGCCATGTCGATGGTGGCGCGGACGATTGCTTCGTCGTCGGGATCCACGCCGATGTTGCGCACGAAGCTCTGGTCGATCTTGATGCGATCGGCGGGCAGCCGGCGCAGGTAGTCCAGCGACGCTGCTCCCGTGCCGAAATCATCGATGGCGATGCGGCAGCCCAGTGCATGCAGAGCATCAAGGCTTTCCACCAGGTTCGGCACGGCCTTCACACTGATGCTTTCGGTGACTTCCAATTCCAGATGCTGGGGATCGAAGCCCGTCTCGTTGAGGATATCGGCCACCGTCTCCACCAGGTTCGGCTGCATCAGCTGCACCGCGGAGAGGTTCACTCCCAGGCGCAGATTGAAGCCATGGGCTTCCTGCCACGCCCGTGCATGGATGCACGCGGTGCGCAGCACCCAGGCACCAATGGAGACGATCAGTCCGCTGGCCTCGGCCAGTGGGATGAAGAACGCCGGGCTGATCGTGCCCAGTTCCGGATGCTCCCAGCGCACCAGTGCCTCCATGCCGACGATGTCCTCGCTGTCGGCGCGCACCTGGGGTTGGTAGTACACGCGCAGTTCATTGTTGCGCTCGGCATGCCGTAGCTTGGACTTAAGCGCCACGTGCTGTTGCTGCATGGTGTCCGGATTGGAGGCGTACACCTGGAAATTGTTGCGGCCAAGGCTCTTGGCGCCGTACATGGCCTCGTCGGCATGGCGCAACAGCATTTCCGAGTCGGATGCGTCGTCTGGGAAGAAGCTCACGCCGATGGAAGCGGTAATTTGCAGTTCCGAGCCGTCGCCCAGCATCAGCGGCGACTCCATCACCTGGACGATCTTCTCGGCGATGCGCAGTACGTCATCGCGCTTGATGATGTGGCGAAGGATCACCGTGAACTCATCGCCGGCGTAGCGCGCCACGGTATCGGAGGCGCGTACATTCGATTGCAGCCGGCGCGCCACCGCGGCCAGCACGAGGTCGCCGGTGGCATGACCCAGGGAGTCGTTGATGGATTTGAAGCGGTCCAGGTCAACGAACATCACCGCGAAACATTCGCCGGTGCGATGGGCTTCGCGGATGTTGGTATCGAGCCGGTCATTGAACAGCAGCCGGTTGGGCAATCCCGTCACCGCATCGAGCAAGCCGCGTGCACGCCCCTGTTCGCGGGCTGCGCGAAGCTCAAGGGCGCTGGCGAAGCGGTTGGCCCCGGTGCGCAGGGCGGCCTCCATCGTCGCGGCATCGGCGACCGGCTCGCATCGACCGATCACCAGCGCGCCCAATACCACTCGGCGCTCGTCCATCAGCGGCAGAGCCGCATAGGCACCGAGCTGAAGTGCCTGGACCAGGGCATCACTGCCCAGCCCCCGGACGCTCTCCAGAGCTACCACCGCATCGCCGCGCAGGGCTACTTTCAGCAACCCCTGTTGCGTGGCCGATGGAGCCTCGGCCGGCAGGTTCGGCGTGCGGAAACGCGCCAGCTCCACGGGCTCCTCGTGCTCGGGCTGGAAAGCCCACAGGGACACCACGTCGAGTTCAAGGGTGTTGGCCACCGTAGCCACGCCGTCGGCCAGGCCGGCGTCGTCGCTGGCGCAACCGGCCAGGGCCGCCACCATCGACAACGCGCGTGAAGCGAGGTCGTGCCGGGCTGGCGCTGTGACGGGCGCCGGGGCAGTCACGGCTGAGCTTTCCTGTGCGACGGCAGCCGGAGTGGCGGCCGCGGCTGTCGTTGCGTCACTGATGCTGCGCGTGGCGCGGGGCAGCAATTCACTGCGGATGGAGGCACGCCGCAGCCAGTCGTTGAACACCGGCGCCAAGAGGCGCGTATCCATCGCCGCGGTATCGTCGACCACGGCGATCATGGGGGTATCGCGGTAGGCCGCGCGCGAGCGCAGCGCGTGGGTGAACCCGAGCACGCGGCCCGGGTCGGCCTCGAGCGCCAGCACCACCAGGGCAAGTGGCGGGTGGTCCAGCAACAACGACTCGGCCTGCGCCACGTCCCGGGCGGCAAGGATCGGGCGGAAACCTACATGGTCGAACGCATCGAACATGTCACGGCGCACATCGCGCTGCGCGGCAAGGATAAGAACACCGGGAAAATCGGGCATCAGGTGACCCAGCGCCCGTCGCGCAGGCGCAGGCCCGCAGCGCGCGGCTGGGTGGCCATCTGCACCAGGACGTCGTCGAGCGACTCGGCCAGCGAAGGCGCCCCTCCGAGCAGGATCACGCGGCGCACCGGCTGGGCGGGCAAGCGGGCGACCTGCCGCAGCAGATGGGCATCCTGCGCACCCACCAGGGCCGGCGGCGTCACCAGGTAGATGCCGAAGTGCAGGCTTTGCAGGATGTAACGCAGCACATCGCCCACGCGGGGGCAGCCGGGTACCCGCGTGCTGGCCTCGCGCAGGCTCACCAGGCCGTCCTCCGGTCGCCAGCGGTACATCGATTGCCCGCTACGCCGGGCGATGGCGGCAAAGCGCGCCACCAGGCCCTCGACGTCGTCGACGTCCAGCCAGACGAGCGGCCCCTCCCCCTCGAGCACGCGGTCGAGGATGTCGTTTCCAGCCTGGGTATCAATGGACATAATCGGTCAACCGTACGCCAGCGAACGTTCGTCTCGCAATAGCTCTTGCGCGGAGGTAAGGTGTGCCGACTCATTATCGACCCGGCGCCGTACGATATGTTCGAAGGATTACGCTTTAAACACTGGCACGCCAGCGAAGACGACAAGGGAGTGGTCTTGCTCGCCCTGGACCGCGAGGGCGCAAGCGTCAATGCACTCTCGCGCGCCGTGCTCGATGAACTTGCCGACATTGTCGAGCGGCTGGCCATCGACAATCCTCCCGGCGTGGTCATCCATTCGTCCAAACCGTCGGGTTTCGCCGTGGGCGCCGACATCAAGGAGTTCGTCACCTACGCCGACGCCGGCACGGTGCAGGAAAACATCGAGAACGGCCAGCGCGTCTACGAAAACCTGGCGCGCCTGCCCTGCCCGACCATCGCCGCCATCCACGGCGCCTGCATGGGCGGCGGCACGGAACTGGCGCTGGCTTGCCGCTACCGCATCGCCGCCGACGACGACACCACGAAGATCGGCCTGCCCGAAGTGATGCTCGGCATCTTTCCCGGCTGGGGTGGCAGCGCCCGCCTGCCACGATTGATCGGTGCACCCGAGGCCCTGCAGGCGATGCTCACCGGCAAGCCCTTCAACCCCCGGCGGGCGAAGGCCGTGGGCCTGGTCGATCGCCTGGCCAAGCCTGAAGAACTCCTTGCCGAGGCTCGGCACTTCATTCGCCGCCCGGCACCCCGGCCGTTCGCGCAGCGGGCCCAAGCCTGGGCCACCAATACCTGGCTGGCGCGGCAGGTCATCGCGCCGATGGTGCGCAAGCAGACGGCCGCCAAGGTGCGCAAGGAACACTATCCGGCACCTTTCGCCCTGATCGACGCCTGGCAGCGTGGCGGCAGCGACATCAACCAACGACTGAAGCTGGAAGCCCGCGGCGTCGCCAAGCTGGCGCAGACGCCCACCGCGCGCAACCTCATCCGCATCTTCCTGCTGCAGGAACGCCTGAAGGGACTGGCCGGCAAGGCCGAACACCGCATCGAACGCGTCCACGTGGTGGGCGCCGGTGTCATGGGCGGCGACATCGCCGCCTGGGCGGCCCTGAAGGGTTTCCAGGTCACCCTGCAGGACCGCGAGATGAAGTACATCGAACCAGCGCTCACGCGAGCCCAGGCGATGTTTGAAAAACGCCTGAAGTCACCGGCCAAGGTGGATGCCGCCATGGCGCGGCTGAAGGCCGACGTCGAAGGCGCGGGAGCGGCCCATGCCGACCTCGCCATCGAGGCCATCTTCGAGAATGCACAGGCCAAGCAGGCGCTCTACGCCACCATCGAGCCGCAATTCAAGGCGGACGAACTCCTGGCCACCAATACCTCGTCGATCCCGCTGGACGAACTGCGTGGCAAGCTGGCGGCCCCGCAACGTTTCATGGGACTGCATTTCTTCAATCCCGTAGCGCAGATGCCGCTGGTGGAACTGGTGCGCCACGAAGCACTCGATGCCGAATCGGAAAAGCGTGGCCTTGCCTTCATCAAGGCCTTGGGCAAAACACCGGTGCCGGTAAAAGGCACCCCTGGGTTCCTGGTCAACCGCATCCTCATGCCGTACCTGCTGGAAGCCATGCGCCTTTACAACGAAGGCGTGCCCGGCCCGGTACTCGACCGCGAGGCCAAGCGCTTCGGCATGCCGATGGGGCCGATCGAACTGGCCGACACCGTGGGCCTTGACGTGTGCGCCTCGGTGGGCGCGGAGCTTGCGCCATTCCTGGGGCTTGAGTTGCCGCAGGGGCTCGAAGCAAAGATCCAGGACGGCAAGCGCGGCAAGAAGGATGGCCAGGGCCTGTACACCTGGGTCGACGGCAAGCCGCAAAAACCGCCGGTGGACGAGAACTACACCACGCCGCCCGACCTCATCGACCGGATGATCCTGCCGATGGTGAACGAAGCGGTGGCCTGCCTGCACGAGCGCGTGGTGGATGATGCGGACCTGCTCGATGCCGGCGTGATCTTCGGCACCGGCTTCGCGCCCTTCCGTGGCGGTCCGATCACCTATGCCCGCAGCGAAGGCGTAGCCAAAGTGCGCGAACGCCTGCAGAAGCTCGCCCAGCGTTACGGCGAGCGCTTCATGCCCAAGGCGGGCTGGGACGAACTGGGCTAGCGGCGGAATGTGACGGGGTCAGAGTAATTACTCTGACCCCCAACCCCGCCGGTCGACTACCACATGAGGTCGTCAGGCACGCCGTCGTCGGCCTCGTTGGGCTCGCCGGGCTTCACCAGTAGAGCGACCTGCCCGGGTGCGAGTGTCGCCACTTCATCGATGATCGCGCGCGGCAGCAACAGATAGCGGCCGCCATGCTGCACCACGCCCAACTCGCCAGCGTTCAGTGCCACCAACTGGGCGGCATCGACATAGACGCGGCGGATCTTCTCGCCGTAGGTGAAATGGCGCACCTGGTCGGCATCGGGCTTGTTCAGCGCCTTGCCTTCCACCAGCGACTGCAGCTTGCGCTTGCGCTCCTTGCGCAAGCGCGCCTCTTCGGCGGCCTCGGTCTCGGCCTTGCGGCGCTCGGTGGCTTCCGCCTGGGCGCGGATGGCATAGGCCTTGGCCAGGTCCATCTCGCCCGATGTCGGTGGGCGCGTACCCTGCGGCCGGTTGGCCTGTCCGCGATTGCCCTGGCCGCCTTTGGCGTTGCCGCGCGGATCGGGCCGGCCCTTGCCGGCATTCGCGCCAGCGGGGCGCGGCTTGCGCGGCGCCTGCGCCTGCTGCTGGCGCTTTTCTTCGTGGACCTGTTTGACGATGCCGCTCTTGAGCAGCTGGTCGCGCAGTGATTCAGCCATGGAACACTCGGTTTAGTAGTGCGGGGGCGGCGGCTCGGAGTGCGGATCGGAGGGTGCCGACGACCGCACTGAAGCCAGTTCCGCGCGAAGTTCGCGCACGGCACGCTCGAGGGCGGCCAGGCGCTGGGATTGCTCGATATCCGCGCTGGCCAGGCCCTGCACGACCTCGTCGACGAACGACAGGCGTACTTCCAGCTCGTCCAGGCGCGGTTCGTGACTCATGGCAAGGTTCGCAGGCTGCGTCCGCGGCCGATGCCGTAGTAGGCAAGCCCGGCATCCTCGACGGCGGTGGGTTCGTACAGGTTGCGGCCATCGAACACTACCTGCGCCGACAATGCATCGCGCATGCGGTTGAAGTCCGGCGCGCGGAAAGCCTTCCATTCGGTGACGATGGCCAGCGCATCGGCGCCCTGCAATGCATCGTACATGCCCTTGCACAGCACCAGGTCGTCGCGCTCGCCGTAGATGCGCGCGGTTTCTTCGCGCGCCTCCGGGTCGTAGGCGCGTACCTTTGCGCCGGCCTTCCACAAGGCCTCGATCAGCGTGCGGCTGGGTGCTTCGCGCATGTCATCGGTGTTGGGCTTGAACGCCAGGCCCCATACGCCGATGGTGCGGCCGGCAAGCTTGCCGTCGAAATGCTGGTTGATCAGTTCGAACAGGCGCGACTTCTGCCGTGCGTTGACGCTTTCCACGGCGCCCAGCAGTTCAGCGGTGTAGCCGTGTTCCTTCGCCGTGCGCTCAAGCGCCTGGACGTCCTTGGGAAAGCACGAACCGCCGTAGCCGGTGCCCGGGTAGATGAAGTGATAGCCGATGCGGGGATCCGAACCGATGCCTTCGCGCACGCGCTCGATGTCGGCGCCCACGCGCTCGGCGACATTGGCAAGCTCGTTCATGAAGCTGATCTTCGTGGCCAGCATGGCGTTGGCTGCGTATTTGGTGAGCTCGGCAGAACGCGCGTCCATCACCACCAGGCGATCGTGGTTGCGGTTGAACGGCTTGTACAGCTTGCGCAAGGCGTTGATGGCGCGCTCGCTGGAGCTGCCGATGACGATGCGGTCGGGCTTCATGCAGTCTTCGACCGCATCGCCCTCCTTGAGGAATTCGGGGTTGGAGACCACGTCGAAATCGACCGAGGCGCCGCGCGCGACGAGCGATGACGCGATGGCTTCGCGCACGCGGTCGGCCGTGCCTACCGGCACCGTGGATTTATCCACCACCACCGCGTAACGGCCCAGGTTCTCGCCAATGGTCCGGGCCACGGCCAGCACGTAGCGCAGGTCGGCGCTGCCGTCTTCGTCCGGCGGCGTCCCTACGGCAATGAAAATGAGGTCGCCGTGCGCCACGGCGCTGACGGCATCGGTGGTGAAATCCAGGCGGCCACCGGCATGGTTGCGCAACACCATGGGTTCCAGGCCCGGCTCGTAGATCGGGATGCGGCCGTTCTTCAGGCCTTCGATCTTGGCTTTGTCCACGTCGACGCAAACGACGTCGTTGCCCATTTCCGCAAGACAGGTACCCGTGACCAGGCCGACATAACCGGTACCAAAGATGGTGACTTTCATCGTGGGAGATAACCGCTGGTGGGGAATGGTCGATTGTAAAAGAAACGGGGCGCGGAATAATCCGCGCCCCGTCACGCATCGCTTTCCCTAAAAGGGCGTTTGATCAGCCGCCACCAGCCGGCTTGCCAGCGCCACCCGGACCGCCCGGGCCACCAGCCGGCGTCGGGCCGGTCTTGACCAGTTCGACGTCGAAGATGATCGTGGCGTTCGGCGGGAAGCCGTTTTCCGGCTGCGCGCCATAGGCGATGGTGGAGGGGATGAACAGCTTGTACTGGCCACCCACCTGCATCAGCTGCAGGCCTTCGCGGAAGCCCGGAATCACCGCGGCAAGCGGGATCTGGGTCGGACCCGGTTCCTTGTGGTCGGCCGAGGAATCGAACTTCTCGCCGTTGACGAAGGTACCGGTGTAGTTGATCGAGACCGTGTCGTTCGGACCCGGACGGGCGCCCGTGCCAGCCTTGACCACCTGGTACTGCAGGCCCGACGCCGTGACCTTCACGCCAGCGGCGCTCTTGTTCTTGGCAAGGAAGGCATCGCCTTCGCTCTTGTTCTTGGCGGCGACCTGGTTGTACTCGACCTCGGCCTTGGCCTTGAGGTTGGCCACGAACGCGTCGCGGACCGTCTTGGCCTCAGCTTCGGTCATGGTCGGCTTCTGGCCGGAGAGCGCGGACTGTACGGCGCGGGCAACGGTGGCCGGATCGATTTCGTTACGGACCAGCGGCGGCAGCTGGCTGGCCATGTCCCAACCTACGACATAGCTGGCCTTGGTCTTGTCCACGGCGGCAGCCGGGGCCGCGGCAGGAGCGGCGGTCTTGCCCTTGGCAGCCTGGGCATGTGCGCCCGCGGTCATGCCAAGCGCAACAGCCAGCGCGGCGGCCGTCATCGTGGGGCGCAAAAAGTGCTTCATCGAGAACTCCCTCATAACGTGGAAAGCCGGCACGGGCCGGTGGTGCCTCCCCTATGGAGACAGAAACGCCATTGTGCGGGGCTTGGGCGGCCTTGGCAACGGCGCGCACGATGGACACCCCACGGACGGAAAGGTTCAGTGTCGAGGGCCATGAAAGCTGCGGGAAAGCCTTCTTTTTGCCGCATTTACCGCAAAAGTATCCTGTAGGGGCTGGTAGCCCAAGGACTTTTTCCCGTTTCAGTGATCGTCCGTCGGTGGCGGAGGTTTCTCCAAAGTATCCCGGATCGCCGCCTGCAACCGTGCGTGAACCTGAACGAGCAATCGCCAAAAAAGCCAGGTAAGCAGCGCGGCGATCACCACGATCACCAGCGCGACCTCGCGCGGCGGAAGGATGGTGGACGCCAGCACCGCCACCAGCACGCCCTGCGCCAGCATGACGCCCAACGGAACCAGGCGGGCCAGCGTGGTGCGCACGGCCACGTTGCGCGAGCCGCCCACATGCTGCGGCACGCCGAGCTCGGCCAGCAACATGCCCAAGGCCTCGGCCTTGCGGTAGGCAGCCACGATCATCGGCAGGGACACCAGCGCCGCCAGCGACCACATCACGCTGCGGCGCGTGTCCGGATCGGCCAGCCATTCACGCAGGAAGCCACGCCGGTAGAAGAAAGCCATGGCGATGAATACCGACACGACCAGCAAGGTATTGATCACCACGTGCCAGACCAGCCGACGCACCATCTTCATCACCATGGCGCGTTGCCCACCGGGCGAGCCCACGCCATTGACCCAACCGGTATAGGTGGACATCACCGCCATCACCCGGCTCGGTGCAGAGCGTGCCAGCAGGCCCGCCAGCGGCTCGGACAGACGGATCAGGTAAGGGGTAAGGAAGGTGGTGAGCGCCGATACCGCCACGGCGACGGGATAGAGGAAGTCGCTGGTCACCTTGAGGGTAAGGCCGAGCGAAGCGATCACGAACGAAAATTCGCCGATCTGTGCAAGGCCCATGCCCACGCGCAGCGATGTGCGCCCGCCATTGCCACCGACGAAGGCGCCGAAACTGCAAGTGATCACCTTCCCCACCACTACCACCACGGTCAACACACCGATGGGCAGTGCGTATTTCAGCAACAGCGCGGGGTCGATCAACATGCCGATGGCGACGAAAAACAAGGCGCTGAACATGTCGCGCACCGGCATCACGATGCGTTCGATGCGGGCCACGCTGCGCGATTCGGCCACCAGCGCTCCCACCATGAAAGCTCCCAGGGCCACGCTGTAACCCATTTCGCTGGCCAGCAGGCAGAAACCGAAGCAGATGCCCAGCACCGCCACCAGCAAAACGTCGTTACGGCTCACCCGCGCGATGTAATCCACCACCCGCGGCACCAGCAGCAGGCCCACCACCAGCGACACCACCAGGAACAGGGTGAGCTTGCCGATCGCGCCGAACGCCTGGCCGGCCTCCAGGTCCCCGGTATTGGCGATGCCTGAAAGAATCGCCATCAGCACCACGGCCAGCACGTCCTCCACGATGAGGATGCCGAACATCAGCTGGGCGAAGCGCTCGCGCTTGAAGTTCTGCTCTTCCAGCGCCTTCATGATGATGGTGGTGGAAGAAATGGACAGCATCGCGCCCAGGAACAACGAGTCCATCGCCCGCCAGCCGAACAGCCGGCCGATCTCGTAGCCCAGCCACACCATCAGCGCGATCTCCGCCGCCGCCGCAACCAGAGCCGTGGCCCCCACCTTGCGCAGCTTGCGCAGGCTGAATTCCAGCCCCAAGGCAAACATCAGCAGGATCATGCCGAGCTCGGCGAGAGTGCGGATGGTGTTCTCATCGTGGATGAAGATCACCGGCAGCGTGTACGGCCCGATCACCACGCCGGCGATGATGTAACCGAGCACCACGGGCTGTCGCAGGCGCTGGAAGATCACCGTGGTGAGCCCGGCAACCAGCATCACCGTGGCAAGATCCTGGATGAATTGAAGGGCGTGCATGGGCACAGCCTAACCGGTCGGAAAATTTTGTTTACAAAAGCTTGACGGAATCGGGACCCGGCCCTATTCTTTGCGGCTTCCAGCGGCGGGGCCATAGCTCAGCTGGGAGAGCGCCTGCATGGCATGCAGGAGGTCGGCGGTTCGATCCCGCCTGGCTCCACCAACTCTATACGTCCCCATCGTCTAGAGGCCTAGGACACAACCCTTTCACGGTTGCGACCGGGGTTCGAATCCCCGTGGGGACGCCACTTTCCAGGCCATCGGAAGTGGGTACAAGTTGGACGTTCGCTGGAAGAAAGGCAACAAATGCGGAGCGGTAGTTCAGTCGGTTAGAATGCTGGCCTGTCACGCCGGAGGTCGCGGGTTCGAGTCCCGTCCGCTCCGCCACTGTTGTACTAAAGGACCCGCCGCTGGCGGGTTTTTTATTGGGTGAAATACCTACGCCTTGGCGTAGGCAGGGCTTTCAGGCCTCGGCGTCTTCATCGGGCACCCGTTCCAGGGTGCCGATGGAGTGGCCCTGCTCGGCCAGGTATTCCAGCCAGCGGGTCAAGAACCCGTTCATCGACAGGCGGTGCTGCAGCACGGTGTGGGCCGGGGGAAAGGGACCCAGCACCTGCCAGAGGCGGCGGCCCGGGTGGCAATGCAGCGCTTCGGCGACATGGGCATCGGTATACATGCGCAGCTGGGCCGAGGGCGATGGCTGGCCCGTTTCGGCGTCGACGAAGGCGTAGGTGAGCTCCAGCTCGACCGTATACGGGTGTTTTTCCTGGATCTTCAGGCGAACGTCCAGGCCATCGTCCACGCTCGACACATATTCCCCCGCCGCCAGCTTGTGAGGAGCGAACAGGCGCACCAGCCGATGGTAATTCTCGGCATACAGGCCCATCAGGTACTCGAAGCGGCCTGGCAGGAGGGATTCGGGGCGGTCGAGGACGGCGCTCATGGAAAGCTGGGATTCTCCTAGTACATGTGTCGTTCGATACCCAGGTGCTCGAAGATCTTGCTGGAGATCTCCTCGATCGAGGTATGCGTGGTGTTAAGCACGGGGATGTTCTCCCGTCGCATCAATTTATCCGCTTGCGCAAGCTCCCACTGGCACTGCTTGAGCGTGGCGTACTTGCTTCCCGGGCGGCGCTGCTCGCGGATCTGCGCCAGGCGCATCGGGTCGATGGTGAGGCCGAACAGGCGGCTGCGGTAGGGCTTCAGGCGCGAGGGCAGCTCAAGCTTGTCCAGGTCGTCGTCGGTGAGGGGATAATTGGCGGCGCACACGCCGTAATGCAAGGCCATGTACAGGCAGGTGGGGGTTTTGCCCGAGCGGGACACGCCCACCAGCACCACGTCCGATTCGTTGTAATTCACATCCAGCCCATCGTCGTGGGCCAGGGCATAGTTGGTGGCATTGATGCGCGCTTCGTAGCGATCAAAATCCACCAGGCCATGCGAGCGGTTCACCGCGCCCGATCGCTTGGCGCCCAGTTCGTCCTCCAAGGGCTCCATGAAGGGCGCGAACACGTCCATCATCAACGCCCCGCTTTCGGCCACGATGTCGCAAAGCCGCCGGTCGGCCATGGTATTGACCACGATCGGCCGCTGTCCTTCCTGGGCATATTTCGTTTTGATTCGCAGGGCCGCCGCCGCCGCCTTGCCCGCATCGTCCACGAACGGCAATCGATGGGTGTCGAACTGCACCCCTTCGAACTGGGCCAGGATGCTGTTCCCGATGGTCTCGGCGGTAATGCCGGTGGAATCGGAAATGAAGAAGACAGTTCGGCGCATGGCGGTGCTTTGCGTCCTTCGGGCGGCTTTGGCTGCACGATAGCGCAGCCACCGGCATGCTGCGACACCCCGCAAACCCCGACGTAAGCGTTTACGTGAACGGTACCTTCGGCGCATCCTTGTCTGGTGGACCTGCAGCCACCCACAATAGCGAGCTAACTGCGGCGCTTTGGCGTCCCACCGTTTCCAAAACTCGAGGATGTTCCATTGAGCGATCTGGTGCTTTGGCTCGATGCCCTGCGCATGAGCGACCTGGGCAAGGTGGGCGGAAAGAATGCCTCCCTTGGGGAAATGATCGGCAACCTGTCGAAGCTGGGCGTTTCGGTGCCCGGCGGCTTCGCGACCACCGCCGACGCCTTCCAGGCTTACCTGGAAAAAAGCGGCCTGGCCCGGCGCATCCAGGATCGCCTGGAACACCTGGACGTCGACAACGTCGATGAACTGGTCAAGGGCGGCAAGGAGATCCGCGGCTGGATCGTCGATACCGCCCTGCCCGCCGAACTCGAGCAGGCCATCCGCGACGCCTATCTCAAGCTGTGCAAGGACGCCGGTGCCGCCGATATCGCGGTGGCCGTGCGCTCGTCGGCCACCGCCGAAGACCTCCCGGACGCCTCCTTCGCCGGCCAGCAGGAAACCTTCCTGAACGTGGTCGGCATCGACGACGTGCTGCACAAGGTCAAGGAAGTCTTCGCCTCGCTGTACAACGACCGCGCCATCGCCTATCGCGTGCACCAGGGCTTCAAGCACGAGGACGTCTTCCTGTCCGCTGGCGTGCAACTGATGGTGCGTTCGGACGTGGGCGCCTCGGGCGTACTGTTCACCCTCGACACTGAATCGGGTTTCCGCGACGTGGTATTCGTCACCGGCAGCTACGGCCTGGGCGAGATGGTCGTGCAGGGCGCGGTCAATCCCGACGAGTTCTACGTCTTCAAGCCCACCTTGAACCAGGGCAAGCCGGCGGTACTCCGCCGTAACCTCGGCGCCAAGCAGCAGCGCATGGTGTATTCGGACAAACCCGGCGAGCGCGTGCGCATCGAGGAAACCCCGGCGGCCGACCGCAACCGCTTCTGCATCACCGATGACGAACTGCAGGAGCTCTCCCGCCAGGCGCTCACCATCGAAAAGCATTACCAGCGCCCGATGGACATCGAATGGGCCAAGGACGGCAACACCGGCAAGCTGTATATCGTGCAGGCGCGCCCGGAAACGGTGAAGTCGCGCTCGCATGCCACCACGCTCGAGCGCTTCCAACTGGGCGAGCGCGGCAAGGTGCTGGTGGAAGGCCGCGCCATCGGCCAGAAGATCGGCGCTGGCAAGGCCCGCGTGATCCGCTCGCTTGCCGACATGAACAAAGTGCAGGCTGGTGACGTGCTGGTGGCCGACATGACCGACCCCGACTGGGAGCCGGTGATGAAGCGCGCCGCCGCCATCGTCACCAACCGCGGCGGCCGCACCTGCCACGCGGCGATCATCGCCCGTGAGCTGGGCGTGCCGGCGGTGGTCGGTTGCGGCAACGCACTCGAGCTGATCCCGGACGGCGCGGAAGTCACCGTGTCATGCGCCGAAGGCGACACCGGCAGCATCTACGAGGGCATCCTGAAGTTCGAGAAGATCTCGGCCGACCTCGGCGCCATGCCCGAGGCCCCGTTGAAGATCATGATGAACGTGGCCAACCCCGAGCGCGCCTTCGACTTCGGCATGCTGCCCAACGCCGGCATCGGCCTGGCCCGCCTTGAGATGATCATCGCCAGCCACATCGGCGTGCATCCGAAGGCTTTGCTGGAATATGCAAAGCAGGACAAGGACATCAAGGCAAAGATCGATGAGCGCATCGCCGGATACAAGGACCCGGTCAGCTTCTATGTCGACCGCCTTGCCGAAGGCATTTCAACCATCGCCGCCTCGGTGTATCCGAAGCCCGTGATCACGCGCCTGTCGGATTTCAAATCCAACGAGTACGCGGGGCTGCTTGGTGGCGCGCGCTACGAGCCGCACGAAGAAAATCCCATGATCGGCTACCGCGGCGCCAGCCGTTATGTCGACGAAGGCTTCGCAGCGTCCTTCGCGCTGGAATGCCAGGCCGTTAAATACGTGCGCGAAACGATGGGCCTGGACAACGTCTGGGTGATGATTCCCTTCGTACGCACGCTCGACGAAGGCCGCAAGGTGATCGAAGTGCTGCGCAAGAACGGCCTGGTGCAGGGCGAACACGGCCTGAAGGTGATCATGATGTGCGAGGTGCCGTCCAACGCGCTGTTGGCCGACGAATTCCTCGACATCTTCGACGGCTTCTCGATCGGCTCGAATGACCTGACCCAGCTCACCCTGGGCCTGGACCGCGACTCGAGCATCGTGGCCAACCTCTTCGACGAACGCGACCCGGCGGTGAAGAAACTGCTGGCCATGGCCATCAGCACCGCCAAGGCCAAGGGCAAGTACATCGGCATCTGCGGCCAGGGCCCGTCCGATCATCCGGATCTTGCCGAATGGCTGATGGACCAGGGCATCGAGAGCGTGTCTTTGAACCCGGATACGGTGGTCGACACCTGGCTGCGGCTGGCGAAGAAGAAAGCTGGCTGATGGCATGCCCCCGCGCGCAAGGCGCGGGGGCGTTTTAGAGGCGCCAGCGTGTGCGTAGCGCCGGGCTAGCCGGTCGCCAACACAATATCGAATGCCGCATCAAGCGAGGACGCGTCCTTGAATGATGGCGTGAGCTCCACGGTGCAGCTTGCCTGTTCCTCGACTGTCAATGCCTGGTAGATCAGGTCCGTCTCGTTGAGCGGTTCGTTGGCGAAATAAAGCTGCGTTACAAGGCGATCCACCTTGCCACGGACGTCGAAGTGGATGTGCGGCGTCCGCATCGAGGTGGGTGTGGCGGGATAGGCTCCGGGCTTGATGGTCTTGAAGGCAAACCGCCCCAGCACGTCGGTCTGGACCTGGCTGTAACCCTGGAAAGCGGGATCGGTGGGAACGCTGGTATTGGTATCGGTCTTGTGATCGTAGCGGCCGTGCGTATTGGCCTGCCAGATTTCCACCACGGCCCCACGCACGGGCTTGCCCTTGGCATCCAGGACACGGCCTGAAAGATGGATCACCTGGCCGGCCGCGCGTCCACGGCGACCCCGCACGAAGGTCAGGTCAGCGTCTTCGTCAGACGGGCGCGCGACCGGATAGAAGGGTCCCATCATCTGCGCGGCGGTAGGTGAGGTGGCGGCAGCGGCGCCGGCGATGAGAGAACCGCCGGCAGCGACTGAATAACGCAACAGATCGCGTCGGGTCATGGTTCGGGAAGACATGCATGGATCCTTCATGGCATTCGCTGCCCAGTGCAGCCATTGCCATGACACCATCACGCGAACAGACCCAATGAACGCATTGACCGTTGTCGAATGTCAGCACTCACTGACCATGCGTGAAGCTGCTTTCGATAACCGCGTCAGAATACCTTCTGCAAGAATGCCAGCACGGCGGTCCAGTTGGCCTCGGCACCGGCCTGGTTACGGCCGGGAAGCAGCGTGGACGACCCATGGACCCCGCCCGATTTGGGAATGTATTGCACCTTCGTTGCCGACGGCGACTGGCTGATGATGGCTCGCGCGGCGTTGATCTCGTCTGGCGTGTTCGCCGAGGTCACGAACACCGGCACGGTTACCTTTTTTGCTGCCTGGCCGATCATTGTCTTGTCGTCGAAATACTCGCCCGGCGAGAACGCCAGCACGGCCTTCACCGTATCGGGATGCTCCGCCGCGATAACGAATACCAGCGACGAGGAATAACTGCTGCCCCAGATGGCGATGGGCAGCTTCTGTGCGTGGCCCCAGGCCAGCGCGGCTTCGAGGTCCGGCTTGGCCTCCAGGTAGCCTGCGGATTTGGGCAGCGCCGCCACCGTTTCGTTGGTACCGAAGAGCTCTCCGCCGGACCGCTGGTCGATCGCCATCGCGCTATACCCGGCCGATACCAGCCGCGGTGCGATGGATGCGTACTCGCCCTTGCCGGAACCGGCCTGGTGGAACAGCAGGATCAAAGCCTTGGGGTGAGGTGCCTTGTAGTACACGCCGTGGATCACCACGCCGTCGGAGGCCTTCAAGGTGATGGGTTCGACATCGTCGGCCGCGATGGCAGGGGCGATGACGGCGAGGCACAGGCATGCCGCAGCCAGGATCCGGGTCAGGTAACGCATGGCATGAACCTCCTTCGCTTATCGATCGTGGGATGCTCCTTATACCTCGGCTGCCCTGCCGCCCCCAAGGTCTGCTGACGCGCGCTGTCAGCAGATCTTGCAAGGAGTGATGTCGCACGGGGCAGTAATGGTTAAAGTGCAATCGATGACCCAGTCCCGCTCCCTGCTACCCGCCGCCGCCGTGCTTGGTTCGATCACCTCGCTGTGCATCGGCACCTCGTTCGCCAAGAAGCTATTCCCGCTGGTGGGAGCCGAAGGTACCTCGGCCCTGCGCGTGGGTTTCTCGGCCCTCGTGCTGCTGCTGTTCTGGCGCCCCTGGCGCTGGCCACTCAGCCGGCGCGATGCCGGTGCCGTGGTCCGCTATGGCCTCACGCTGGGCGTGATGAACCTGCTGTTCTACATGGCATTGCGAACGATACCATTCGGCATCGCGGTGGCTATCGAGTTCAGCGGGCCCTTGGCCGTGGCGATGTACGCCTCGCGCCGCCCGATCGATTTCCTCTGGCTGGCCCTGGCCATCGTGGGCCTGGCCATGCTGCTGCCGCTGGCCCACGACGCGGCCCTGGATCGCACCGGCGTGATGCTCGCCATGGGCGCGGCCGTGTGCTGGGCGCTTTACATCCTTTTCGGCAAGCAGGCCGGCCACCTGCACGCCGGGCACTCGGTGTCACTGGGAATGGTGGCCGCGAGCCTGGTAGTAGTGCCGTTCGGCGTGGCGCATGCCGGTGCCGCCCTGCTGGACTGGAAAATCCTAGCCGCGGGCCTTGGGGTAGCCGTCGTGTCCAGCGCCATCCCGATGTCGCTGGAAATGATGGCGTTGAAGCGCCTGCCCAGCGAAACCTTCGGCATTTTGGTCAGCCTTGAACCCGCGGTGGCTTCGCTGCTGGCGATGTTCCTGCTGGGCGAGCTGCTGCATGGCACGCAATGGCTGGCCATCGGCTGCATCGTCATGGCGTCGATCGGCAGCACCATCACGGCGAAGCGGGTGATGCCTCGCGCGGTCGAAGCGGCCGGATGAAGAAAGCGGCCGCGTGGATGGCGTTGCTGCCGATCGCGGCCATGGCGATGGCGGCGGCTTACCCCATCGATGCCGCACCCTCGCCTCCGGTGACGCTCGGTGCGCATGTGGCCAGATACGACGCCGCGGGGCATCTGCTGCCGTGGACACCATGGAACCGGGCCCTGGACCTGGAGATGCGCTTCTACGCCACGGCGCCGGAGGAACACGGCTACCCGGTGTTCGTCACCACGACCTTCCTGGATGGCGACTGGCATCCCATTGCCGCGCGACAGGACACCATCCCGGCCACCCAGAATGGCATGGGCATTATCTCGTACCTGAAATGGCGGCGGTTCCGCGGCAGCCGTGACCCCTGGTTGCTGGCGAGTGCACGCTCGATGGGCGACTACATCCTCGACCAGGATCTCACGCCAGACGAAGGCAAATACCCGCGCTTTCCGCATTCCACCGGCCATCGTGGCAAGTTCCCCCAACCGGCCGACAGCGGCGCGCAATCGGACCACCCGTATGAGATCCAGCCAGACAAGGGCGCCATCGCCGGCTACGCGCTGATGCTTCTTGGTGACGCTACCGGCCATGCGCGCTACACCGATGCCGCCCTGCACATCGCAGTCGTCCTTGCCGCCAACCAGCAACCGGGCGATACCACCCATGCACCCTGGCCATTCCGCGCCGATCACCGTACGGGCATTGCGCGTGGCGACATGTCCGGCGACATGGTCTATCCGCTACGCCTCTACGATGGCCTCATCGAGCGTGGCCATAGCCAGTTCAAGGCGCCGCGCGACGCGCTGTGGCGGTGGATCAAGTCCGTCCAGATACCCAGTGCGCGGAGCCACGGCATGGCCTTCGCCCAATTCTTCGAGGACCACGACAACCCCGCCAACCGGACGGCATGGGGCCCCTTGAACCTGGCGCGCTATCTGCTGGAGAAAAAGAACACGCTCGACCCCGACTGGCTGGCCGATGCCGGAACCCTGGTGATGTTCGTTCGCCGTGAGTTCACCCATATCGAGGGCGGCGTGCGCGTATGCCACGAGCAGGACGAGGATCACGACGCCTGGGGTGGCATCAACTCGACCTATGGCGCGGTGCTGGCGATGTACGCGAAGGCAGCCCATTCACCGTCGCTGGCCGCCGAGGCCCACGACGCGCTGACCTTCACCGAATACGCCATCGATGACCATGGCCGGCCGATGGACCTGCCGAAGAACCAGGCCATCGGTGGTTGGCAGGAAGATGCCCACACCGACGTCGTGCACAACTTCGTCGATGCGATGGATGCCTATCCCGCGTGGGGACGCTGAGCCGCGCTTCGCGGAGCAATGCGAAGCAGGTACACGCCGTGCCTTGGGGCGTTGACGGCAACCGAACCTGCTTTGACGGCAACCGCCTGGTGCGACCAGAGATCGCGAATTTCACGAAGTTCCCCGTTGCCCATGCCAGGCACCGTAGCCAGGTTGAACATCGTGCGCACATCGCCGTCGCCACGGTTGAAGAAACCGATCACCATCGAACCGTCGTTCATCGGCCGCGCGATCACGTCCAGGTCACCGATGGCATCAACACGATACGGATGCCTGGGGGTCGGTTCCTGGTCGATGGCAATCACTTCTCGGTTAAGCAGGATCGATTTCGTCTCGTCCGTCATGCCGCGCAGGTCGTTGCCGGCCAATAGCGGCGCGGACAGCATCGCCCACAGGCTCATGTGCGTCCGGTATTCATCCGCGTTCATGCCACCGTTGCCCACCTCGAGCATGTCCGGGTCGTTCCAGTGACCGGGCTTGCTGGCATCGACCATGGCCAACTGGGCGAAGCCGATGCGCTCCATCGAAGTCCAGTTGTCCTGGATGTCCTGCGTGGTGCGCCAGAGGTTGGCACCGGTGGCCTCACCCCAGGTCCAGGGACTGAAGTCGCCACCCTGGGAAAGGCTGTAGACGATGGGCCGGCCGGCTTTCGCCAGCGCTTCGCCCATCTTCTGGAACGTGCCTTGCTGGTTGGCCAGGGTAAGCGGGTAGACGTCGTTGGCGCCGCAGTAGTCGTATTTCAGGAAGTCGACGCCCCAGGCTGCGTAGGTTTTCGCATCCTGCAGCTCATGGCCGTAGCTGCCGGCGAACTTCGCGCACGTCGTGGGGCCCGGCGAGGAGTAGATGCCAAGCTTCAGTCCCTTGCCGTGCACGTAGTCGGCCAGCGCCTTCATATCGGGGAATTTCTCGTTCGACTGGATATTCCCCAGAGCGTCGCGTTTGCCCTCCCAGGTGTCGTCGATGTTCACGTACACGTAGCCTGCGTCGCGCATGCCCGTGGCAACCATGGCATCGGCCATGGCCCGTACGTCAGCATCGGTGATGCGGCCAGCGAAATGATTCCAGCTGTTCCAGCCCATCGGCGGCGTGCGGGCCAGGCCGTTGTCGGGGAGGTTGCGCGGCGGCGGCACGGGCAACGCATCGGCAGGCCATGCGCGAGGAGCGGGTAACGCATCCGCCCTCGCCTGCCCGGCCTGCAGCATGGCATCGTTGCCCAGCTTGTAGACCGCATCGAAGAGGTCGCGTGCTGGTCCGTCCCCGGGCACGCGGGTATAACCGCCGATCGTCTTTTCCGTGCCGCCGTCCTTGAGTTTCACGTAGGCAATGCTGTGCGGCGCCACAGGCTGCGGTGGCTTTTCGTCATGGACTAGGGCCCCGGATGCATCCCGACGTGCGGGTCGGCCTTCGACGTCGAGCGGCCAGACGGCATTGGCCAGGCAAGTCAGTTGCTCCACCTGGGCAGGCGAGAGCGTGCGCCGGATCATGGCGAAGTCCACGGGCAGGTCCGGTGCCGGCAGCAGGTGCACCATGCGCGCATCAGCAGGAACGAAGGGCCACGTCGCCTTGAAGTCGGCCGACTTCACCTGGCAGGCCACGGCCTGGTACAGGCGGGCGCGGTCAAGGTCGATCGATGTCGTCTTCGTGCAGCCCCAGCCCCATGTCGAGGCAGCCAGCGCGTGCTTTGCTGGCATCGCGTCGTCGGGGAATTTGCCGGTGAAGGTGTCGTTCGAATGCTTCGTGTCGACGAAGGGCCGGGGCACCCCGCCAAATGTCGTTCCCTTGCATGCCGCGGCGGCGGCTACTGGGGGTGCCACCGCCATCGCGACGGCGATGGCAAGAATGTGCCACGAAGCATTGCTTTTGCGATCCATCGGATTTTCCTGCCGGAGTGCCTCGATCATAACAACGCTGGCCGGATCGTTCGCGATACCGCTGCTGCGTGCCGCCGCGCTCAAGGCGCGCGTCGCTTGCCGAGCCGCTGTTCGCGTCCTATAACGATGGCGGGGCATAAATGAGGGGGCGGTCCATGACATCGATCAAGCGGGATACACGGGTGGCAGGCTTCATCTATCTGCTGCTCGCGCTAACCGGCCCATTCCGGCTGATGTACATCCCCGAAAAACTGTTCGTACAGGGTAATGCCGCCGCCACGGCCGCCAACGTGGCGGCGCACGAGTCAATGTTCCGATGGGGCATCACTATCGACGTACTGGTGGCCGCCATCAGCGTATTCGTCACCCTGGCGCTGTATCGCCTGTTCAAGCGCGTGGACAAGGGTATCGCCCTATGCATGCTCGTACTCGGGCTGATGGACACCCCGCTCTACATGACGACACTGGCCAACGACATCGGCACCCTGGTGGTGGTGACGGGTAGCGACGTGCTATCAGCCTTCAGTGCACCGCAGCGCGATGCTTTGGTATCGATGTTCATCCGCATGCATGGGTTGTCGGTGACAGCCGCGGAAACGTTCTGGGGGTTGTGGCTGCTGCCCCTGGCCATCCTCGTATTCCGCTCGGGCTTCCTTCCCCGGTTCCTTGGCGTGTGGCTGGCGCTCAACGGAGTGGCCTACATCGTAATGAGCGTTACGGAACTGCTTTGGCCAGCGGTGGGCGACCAGCTATCGAACTGGGGTTTCCCCTTCCAGCTTGGCGAGATAGCCTTTCTTCTTTGGCTGCTGGTCATCGGCGCTCGCCCGAAGGCTGGCGCATCCGAAGCATCGACGTAGCAATGGCTGGCAACAAGGAGACATCGATCATGTGGCGCAAGAACCATCGATGGAGGCGTTTGTTGTTGGCGGGCGTGCTGGCCTTGTTGCCGGCTGGAATCGCCTGGGCTGGCCTGCGCGACTCCACTCCTGGCCTGCCGACGAAAATCTTCGCCGTGATCTTTCAGGCCACGACCAACGCCGCGGGGAAGATACAGTCGTTGCAAGTGTCCAAGGTAATCGACCCCACCACGGGCACGACGGCCGCCGTGGACATACGCGTACCGACGGCTTACGTCGACGCGGCGCGAACCATGCTTGCAAAAAAGACCTACCCGGACGGCGAGAAAACCTTCTACACGTACACTTTCTACGACCCGATGCATCCCACCGTGGCAGATATCGACCCACGCACGGTCAAGCCCTGACATGGCGATCACCCGTGCAGGAAGTCAGGCAGACGCCACGACTCATCTTCTCTAGCATTGGCACGACATCCTCCACCCAAGGACACCCATGTTCCTGCGTGCACTTGTGCTCGTGTCTTGTCTGTCGTCTTGCGTTGGTGCCTATGCCACCGAACGTCCCGTTGAAATCCCGCTGACGGCATACCTGGGGGTACTTCCCTCGTTGAAGGTGGATGTCGGCGGCAAGCCGGCTACCTTCCTGTTCGACACCGCCGGTGGCCTGACGGTAGTGACGCCCGATACAGCCAAAGCTCTGGGATGCCAGCCCTGGGGGCAAATGACGGGCTTTCGCATGCGCGGCGATCGTCTGGACACACCGCGCTGCGACGACGTGCGATTGTCCTTGCCGGCCCTGGGGCTGCGGGTGGAATCGGCAGGTGTATGGGATTTTTCCGCATTGATGCCCAAGGATGCTCCGACCCTGGCGGGATCCATCGCGCTCGATGCCTTCGCCAATCACGTCATCACGCTCGACCTGGCGGCCGGCAAGCTGATCGTCGAGACGCCACGAAGCCTTGCCGAACGCATCAAGTCGGCAAAAGAGGTACCGATGCGGATCAGCCGCGAGGTCGGCGGACGCACGGTCACACCGCTCGTGGGGATCGATACGCCCAAGGGGCGCCTTTGGATGGAACTTGATTGCGGCAGCGACGGCAACGTCATCGTCAATCGCCCGCTTGCCACGGCACTGGGACTCGACCCTGCCGCCAAAGGCAAGCAACCGCTAACCACCAGCCTGGGCGGCATGCCGCTGAAGGCCAATGCGCAGATCATGGACCTGGCCATCGACGGCAACATCGGCGTGCCGGTTCTCAAGCAATGGGTGATTACCCTGGACCTGCCGCACCAGCGCCTATGGCTGGCGCCCAGGCATCAGGACTGAGCACGATCGAAAGAGACCCGATCACGCCAGCACGATGTTGATGTTGGCGCGGGCGAAGCGGTCGATGGGCGCGGCGGCCTCGGTCACCAGGTGCGTTACCGCCTCGAGCCCGGCTGTCAGGTGCGTTGCCGCCGCCTGCAACTTCTCCGCGGTGGCTACCGCCACGGTTTCGCCGCTGGCCTGGATCATCGCCTGCTTCAGCAGGTTTTCTTCGTCATCGAAGGTCCAGATGCCGGTGCGGGCATCGACTGCGCAGATGCCGGGAAAGCAAAGGTCCGCGCGGATGCCTCGGGCCTGCGCGACGGCCTGTGCGCCGATGGTGCCCCCGATGTGATGGTGCAGGCGTCCGCCCAGTAGCACCACGTCGAAACCGGGGCGACCCAGCAGCGCATTGGCCACGTCCGGGGCGTTGGTGATCACCGTGAGGTCCTGGCGTTCGGGCAGCGCCAGGGCAATCTGGGTGTTGGTGGAGCCTGCATCGATGAAGAGGATCTGACCTGGCGACACCAGCGATACCGCGGCGCGTGCCAGTGCCTGCTTACGGGCGATGTGCTGGGCATCGCGCTGGCGTAGCGGAGCGAAGTTCGCCGCCAGCAGCGCGCCACCGTACACGCGCTTGCACTGGCCGGCCGCGGCCAGCTCGCGCA
>Ga0307510_10001430_pt1 | contig 26243 bp, 23 predicted proteins | sample 12_EM_MG_FD_207224 | JGI IMG/M metagenome (GOLD analysis project Ga0307510, IMG submission 207224) | Populus trichocarpa ectomycorrhiza microbial communities from riparian zone in the Pacific Northwest, United States - 12_EM | ecosystem: Host-associated > Plants > Roots > Unclassified | place... | reverse complement strand
GCTCACTGTGATTGAGCCAGGTCACCTTGTAGGACCAGCCCGGCGGCAATTGCAGGGTGTAATGAGTCTCGCGAACCGGCACCGTGTCTTCAAACAGCCACTCATCAGTCAATTGATAGGGTCGTTCCTCAATCTCCCACTCGTAGGCCACGATGTTTCCAGGTTCAGCCGCCGGGATGCGCAGCAACTTAGTGCGCACATCACTCATCAACTCACCGTTCTGGACCCCTGGAAGGGAAGTTTCCAGGGCGTCGCGCTCGCCTACGTCATAGCCTTTGCCGGTTGCAGGCAGACTCCAGGCGTGCAGGCTGTTGAGTTTTGTTTGCTCATCCAGGTCGACGCGCACGATGCCGAGGTCGCGACCGTCGGGACGCAGGATGCGATAGGCCCTGCGGTCGAGCCGCAGCAGCTTGCCGTTGGGTCGCACGTTCAATACTGTTTCCGAATACAACAGGACCCCGTTCGCTTTCTCATCGTGTTCAGGCGTAGGCGCATTCACCTGCGCCTGCACCCACTGAGGCGGACCCCACGCCTCGGCTGTAGTACCGAACCCCAGCAGCAGGGCGAACCCGCAATATTGCAGAGTGCGAGCGATTCTCATGGTGCTACCACGATCTGCTCTTCGTCGCCCGTCCGCACCGATTGATAGAAATTCCGCACTTCCGGGTAGAACTTGGCATCGACCAACAGCATGTTGATTGTGAGGTTGCGACTGAGGTGCACCGTGTTGTCATGGGAGTCGGCGTTGAGATCATAGGCATAGACACCGGTGCTGACCGCGATTTTTTGGGTTTTGGGCAGACTCGCGACCTTCATGCCGGCGGGCAGTTCCATCACGATGTCGTCCGAGCGCTGGTAAGGAAAATCGAAGTACATGGGTTGGACACGCGTGCTGTGCTCGAACGTGTGATCGTCCTCATTGCCGAACAAGCCGGCTTTCATCAGCTGTCGCTTGCCTGCGGCGGCGGCCCAGCCCGGGACCTGCAGATCGAATTCCACCACCAGGGGTTCGTCGGCGCTTTTCCAGTCCGGCGTGTTGATCAGTTTGATTTCGATGCCCGTGGGCACGGAGGACCTGACTTCGTCTTCGAGAAATTGCTTGCGATCGGTCTCATCCTCGTTCCGTTCAATGAAGCGCCGCCAGCCGGCTTCCAACCCGATGTATTGGACAGTCAGCTTGCCGGAGAGTGAGCCTTGGTGATCCATTTTCAGCTGCGCCTTGCGCTCGATCCGCGAGGCCGAAGCCGGCGGCAGCAGGATGGACCCCCACGAGCCCCCGTCCTCATCCAGCCGCAGAGTTTCCACGGCCGTCTCATTCCAGGGCAGCAGCCCGAACGGCGTGAACGGCACACTGGGGTCGAGATACACATCCTTGCCATTCAGGTTCACTACGACCACGCTGGAATTCATCTGGCCGGGATTCATCAATCGTTTCTGGAAGAAGTACCGATCCCGCGTGGAAACCAGCGCCAGGTCGGCGCGGAATCCCGCGGCGCGAGCGAGAGCAACAAACAGGTAGGTCAGATCGGAAGCATCGCCTGAATCCCGCTTCCAGACATCACGGACGTCGTGGGCCGGGCTCTGGTGCTCGCGCTCCTTCTCTTCTTCGGTCTTCCGATGCTCGTAGCTGGTGTTGCGCATTTGCGCGACCCGCGCGTAGATCTTGCGCAACTTCACCTCAGGTGCATCCGTTGCCTGGACCACCTGTGACACGGCACGCTCCATGTCCTTGCGATAATCCGTGAACCGGGTCAACTCGTGGAAAGATCTCTGGCCAAAACTCTTCCAGAATTTCACCGGATCCGACTGTGGCTTGTGATCCGCCAGGTAGATGAAATCAACCCGGGGCTTCAGCTCATTTTCCGGCGGCATCAGTTCCTCGGTGACGAACGCCGCTACATCGTGCGTTTCGAGCCTGATTTTGCCGTGGTCCTGGGCCGGAACGCTGGAGCCTTCGGGAATGCCTCGCGGCCAACTCCACTGAAGCGAGAAATACCGGTACGGCACCAGGGAGTATTTCGCGGCGCGAGTGAACAACTCCTGGCTGAGTATCCAGTGGGAATCGAATACGAAACCCACGGGTTCCTGGTAACGATAGCGGTATTCAACAATGCAGCCGGGCTGTACCTCCGGCATCGTGAATGTCTTCGCCAGCAGCTTCGTGCCATGCGAATTCGCAATCGCCTTGTCGTAGACAGTTCCGTCGAACGGGACGACGGTGCCGTCGGGGCGGATGGTGCGAGCCTCAATCGACTTGACGCTCTCCGCCCCTTTGACATAGGGGATCTCGACGTTTCCGTACTTGCGCCCCTCTTCAGTCAGGATCTTGAGGCGCGTGTAGTAGTACGTGATCGCCTCCGTGTCATCCCGGTCTACCTGCGTGTACAGGTAGATCGCAGAGGCACCCGGAGCTTTGGGCTCGCGCGTCATCTGCAGCTCATCGGCAGTGACCGGCAGCCACTCGGCGCCGTGCGCCGGCGATTGACAAATTAAGTTCAGTGCAACCAGCAGGAACAGAACGCCCGTACCGCGCATCCACAGCTTCACTCGTCCCACCCTCAATTCCTTTATCCCGTATTCTTCCGAACGGGTTGGTGCCAGTATCGCTCAAGCTCCGCTGTGGTGTCGATCCCCTTGGGGCGACCGTGACTTCCAAAACAGAAACAGCCCTATCAACACCACGCTCCACGCGATCCAAACCAGCACGCCGAGCAGTTGCATCGTGTAAATAACACTTCCTGCCCCCTTGTTGGGCGCAAAGCGCAGCAACTCAAACACTCGAAACGCCAGCACGGCCACACTGCCCGCGAAAATCAACTTCGACCCGGGCGCATCAGGCGCAAAGAGACTGCGCAGTCCCGCGGCGCGCAAGCCGAGGTAGATCAACAATGCACTCGCCACATTGCTCAGGAGAAAGTGAACGGTCAGCAAACCGAAATAGCATGGATGAGTCGGAGCCCGGACTCGCCTCCGCATCGGCAGTCGACGATGGAAACGCTGGAGTCAGCCCCGGCTCATCCACCCGCTCATCCGCCCGGCGCATCCTCATGACCCCGGTCGCGATCAGAACCGCGCCGCTGAACCGAGGAAACAGATAGCCGAGCGCAAAGGGGACCAGGAGTACGAGGACCAGAATGACCGGCCAGCTCCACATGCCTCAACACCTCAATGACAGCCGCGAATCGCCCATAGTGAGCATCTATGAAACACATAGACACAATCCATGATGCAGTGGTGATTCCGAATTTAGACTCATTCCAGGAAACGCAGGTATCACCCTGCCCCGGAGTGACAATATGCGCAAAACCCTATCGCGGCTGCTCATCGCCTGTGCGGTGACAGCAGCAGTTCCTTTGGTGCCGGCCCTGGCCGCCGCTCCCCAGGGTGCACCCCAATCGGCCCAGTTCTGGTGGCCCGATCACCTGGACCTCTCCCCGCTGCGTCAACACGATGCGCGATCCAATCCTCTGGGCGGCGATTTTGACTACCCCAAGGCCTTCGCCGGCCTCGATCTTCAGGCCGTCAAGGCGGACATCAAGAAGACCCTCACCACGTCCCAGGACTGGTGGCCTGCCGACTATGGCAACTACGGTCCGTTCTTCATCCGTATGGCCTGGCACGGCGCCGGCACCTATCGCGTATTCGACGGGCGCGGCGGTGCGGACGGCGCCGATCAGCGTTTCGAGCCGCTCAACAGTTGGCCGGACAATGTCAGCCTCGACAAGGCCCGCCGCCTGTTGTGGCCGATCAAACAGAAGTACGGCCAGAACATCTCCTGGGGCGATCTCATGGTGCTCACCGGCAATGTCGCGCTCGAGTCCATGGGCTTCCAGACATTCGGCTTTGCGGCCGGACGTACGGATGATTGGGAGCCCGACCTCGTCTATTGGGGGCCCGAGCTGAAGTGGCTCGGCGATGAGCGCCATACCGGTGATCGCCAATTGCAGAAACCCCTGGCGGCGACACAAATGGGCCTGATTTACGTCAATCCCGAAGGACCGAACGGTAACCCGGACCCGCTCGCGGCTGCGAAAGACATCCGCGAGGCTTTTGGTCGCATGGCCATGAACGACGAAGAGACTGTGGCCCTCATCGCTGGCGGCCACACCTTCGGCAAGGCGCACGGTGCGCACGATCCTTCCAAGTGTGTTGGTCCCGAGCCGGCCGCCGCCGGCGTCGAACAACAGGGACTGGGTTGGGTGAACAAATGTGGCAAGGGCAATGGTTCCGATACCATCAGCAGCGGCCTGGAGGGCTCCTGGTCCGTCAATCCAACTCTGTTCACAACCCAGTATCTGGATAACCTGTTCAAGTTCGATTGGGTCAAGACCAGGAGCCCGGCCGGTGCGACCCAGTGGATCCCCTCCGATCCAACGGCAGCCGCACTGACTCCCGACGCTCAGGATCCGACGGTCCGTCACGCCCCGATCATGTTTACGACTGATCTCGCCGTGAAGTTTGATCCCGCCTACCGTGCGATCGCATTGCGCTTCCATGACCATCCGGAAGAGTTCAAACTCGCCTTCGCCAAGGCCTGGTTCAAACTGACTCACCGCGACATGGGCCCGCGTTCCCGCTACCTGGGCCCGGATGCTCCACAGGTTGATTTGATCTGGCAGGACCCATTGCCGAAATCTGCGCATCCTCTGGTCACTGACGCAGACATTGCGACGCTGAAAACCAAAATCCTCGGTTCAGGCCTCACAGTTCCGCAGTTGGTTCGGACTGCCTGGGCTTCTGCGGCAACCTTCCGCGGCACCGACTATCGCGGCGGTCCCAATGGTGCGCGCATTCGCCTCGCACCGGAGAAAGACTGGCCCGTGAACGATCCGCGGGAGCTCGCCACAGTGTTGAAGCACCTGGAGAGTATCCGGAGCGACTTCAACCGGACCCAGTCAGCCGACAAACAGGCAGGTGGCAAGCAGATATCCCTTGCTGACATCATCGTGCTCGGTGGCGATGCAGCTATCGAAAAGGCTGCAAAAGACGCAGGTCACTCCGTGCAGGTTGCTTTCGTACCGGGCCGGGTGGACGCCTCCCAGGAGCAGACCGACCCGAAATCCTTCGCCGTGTTGGAACCGACCGCCGACGCGTTCCGCAACTACTTCGCACCGGCAGGACAGACGCGATCGCCCGCTGAGCTGATGGTCGACCGCGCAAACATGCTGACACTCTCGGTGCCGGAGATGGTGGCGTTGGTTGGCGGTTTGAGAGCCTTGAATGCCAACGCCGCTGCATCGGCCAACGGCGTCTTCACTGACCGTCCCGGAACGTTGAGCAACGACTTCTTCGTAAACCTGCTCGACATGTCGACGAAGTGGGACAAGTCATCTCAGACAGACGGCCTGTATGAAGGGCACAATCGCAAGACCGGCAAGCTCCGATGGACAGCAACGCCCGTCGATCTCGCGTTCGGATCCAACTCCGAACTGCGCGCAGTGTCCGAGGTCTACGCATCGTCCGACGGCCAGGGCCGGTTTGTCGGTCAATTCGTAGAGGCATGGACCAAGGTCATGAGCCTCGACCGCTTCGATCTGCACTGACCGAAAGCCCCGGGGTCGCAAGATCTCGGGGTTCTCTTGCGCTGCGATCCAATTCGCTCTCGTTGTTACCCAATCGCCTCGATGGATGGATTTTCGCGCACCTCTGACGATTCAACGCTGCGTGAACGCTTCAACTGGCTCGGGATGCTATCCGGCCCTATCACGTGCAACTCTCCGACGGCAACAAAGTAAGTGCCCCCCTTCGCGAGAAGCTCGCCTATCTTATGTGCCCACCACCCGTTTCTCCGTACTTGCATCGCCTCATACAGATCTGGCGTCTGAGCTCGCATTCGGTTCAGTGCCCGCTGACTGGTGGTGGGATTGCCGGTCATCCAATCGGATGACCCTGAATCGAGTCCCTTTTTAGTGTCATCGAGGAAGTCGAGCAGGAATTCCATGTATTGGCTCTGTGCCGCATCCGGCAGGGCGGCCATGAACTGCGCGAATGCCAACCCGCTCGGCATTTCGTAGCAAACTCGTTTGCCCTGGCTCATCGCAAGCGTCCGCAACACCTCATCCTCGTTGACAGGTTCATAAGGCAACTTCATCCGCGCCCAGAATGCCGCATTGATCTTGTAATAAGCCGACCAGGGGCGCAGCGTCTCAACGGCCTCCTTCAGGATCCCCAGTTCCGACATATAGGCGAGAGTTCGCTTTCGAACGGCAGGAGTGAGGTCATCGAAAAAGGTCCGACCGGGTACAGATTCGTGCGCCAGCTTTTCGTAGGCAGCGTCCGCTGCGGCTTTTTCGGCGGCGCTCCGGATTCCTGGCGCTTCAGCGGGTGCCACTTCCAACCACAACTCGGTGCTGTCGCCAAAGGCCTTGCGGATCGGCGGCGTGAACCAGGATTCTTCATTGGCTCTGCCTTCCGCGAAACCCAGGAGGAACACGCGCGCGTTCCCTTTTCTTACCATCCACCACAGTGGCCCACGCGGGGAGCTGTCTGCAGGCCAGGCGGATGGCGCCAAGGCCAACGAGCACAGAGCAAAATTGAAATGCCGCCGTAACATGGTTCCGCCTCCTGCGAACGCTTCTGGCGACTATAGCCCATGTTTCCCGCGGCCCCGCTCAGCTTTGCAAGCCCGCGCGTTTTGGCGCGCATTCGAGGGTATTGCCCGCCCAAGATAGTTTCCCGGAGAACTATCATGCGCAGCACCTACCCTCGAGCGAACCCTCCATGGACACTGAATGGAACGAAGTTGAAGCAAGACCAGAACCACCCCTGGTTTGGGAACCGGTCAAACCACGTCAGTCACATCTCTACCGCTGGGTGAGAGACACCGATCGACGCTTCGCCAGAAGTTTTGACCGGTTACTGAGAGAAATTGGAATCATCGCATCAGAATGGGCCGCATTGCGGGAGTTATATCGACCGCAACGATGGTCGCCCGTCGACCTCGGTGCGGCAATCGGGATGAGCAAGGGAGGCGGCTCAAAATTGGTCAGCCGTCTGGTGGCGAAAGGGCTCGTCATCAAGGAAACCCACGACTTCGACCGCCGTTTTCGCTCCATCGGGCTGACGCGCCAGGGCCGGGAGTTGGTGGTCTTTCTGGCGCCGTTGGTGAGAGCCACGGACCGTGAGTTTTTTGGATCCTTAGGCAACAACCGTCGATTCTGGATGACGAAGTGGATGAAGCGGTTGCTCAACACCGGTCGCAGTCAGCACATGGCACAGTGGGTGTCACTACAACTGAAGCGAATCACTCCCCTTCGCGTGGATCCCCAAGCGCAAGCGAAGGCCGCCGCCCGAGCGCAGGCAGAAGCCGACGAGCTGTGGGAATATTGTCAGCGTGTGGCCAGGGCCAACGCTTTGGGGCTTCCGAGTCCTCCCTGGCGAACAGCCCTGATCGGCGGGTGACTGAGTGAGCGAGGGCGTGGAACGGAAGATCATCGGTTTTCACCAGGATGACGAGGGCTACTGGGTAGCAGACCTCGAGTGTGGCCACACCCAACACGTGCGCCACAACCCTCCCTGGATCAATCGCCCCTGGACCACAACCGCGGCTGGCCGTGCGGCAGCGGTTGGTAAGACTCTCGTTTGCAAGCCCTGTGTTCTGCCCGGACCGGCCGTCAAATGATAAATCCCCACGACCGCCGTGGTCGTGCAATTCACCAATGTTCCTCCCACGAGCGCCCGCACCCCCCAAAGAGGCAATGTCCCTGCGCCGCTCAGGCGCGCTGACTCATCCAGCGTCGCACACTGTTCCACAACACCGTCAGTGTGAGCCGTTCCCCCGTCCCGTCTCTCCAACCTTTCGTTTAGCTTTCATCCCCAACGATCCGCTCACAACCGACTTCCCAATTCGCCGTGAATCAATCCGGACGCATATGTTTTCCAACACAACTTTCAAACTCTTGGTGATTCCTTTCTGATTCTTTCAGCGCGCGCGGGCGCGCCGCAATGCGCAGCAAACCTCGCTGTGAACTGCATCACGAGTTGCCTTCCCAGAGCCATAAGTAAAGCCCCGACACAGCAAAAGTGTTGGTGTCAGCTTTTGCGCGCGCAGCGTTTCTGGGATACTCGATGTTAGAAAAACGATTCGATGCCGCAGCCGCAAGAGGGCTGCCCACATGAGCGAAAGTTACCTGCGAGAAATTTCCGTACCCGCGCCAGCGGTTCCGGCGGCCACCGGCGCCCCTGCGTTCCTGCCGCAACCAGCCACCGTCTCCGCGGCCGATTTTGCGCGCAACGGTTTTTTGTCGATTCCGGCGCTCACCACCGAAGCCGACACCGAGCAGGTCAGAGCACTGTTGGATCCGCTCTTCGCCCGATTCGATACCCTCGGTGAGCGGGCGGTTGATCTCGCAGGCCCCCGCACTCCGGGACAACCCTTGCGCTCACCCGAAATCAATGAGGCGCTGATTCTCGAGCCGCGTCTGAAGAACACACTGACGTATCTTCGCTGTCGTGAAGTCGCGCGACACCTGCTCGGGGTGCCCGTCGGATACCAGTTCGATCACGCTATTTTCAAAGCGCCGCAGAACGGCACGCCGACCGCCTGGCATCAGGACGAGGCGTACTCGCACGAGCCCATCCCTTTGCGTTCCGTACACTTCTGGATTCCGCTACAAGCAGTGACCGAGAGCAACGGGTGCATGTGGTTCATCCCGGCCTCGCATCGGGGTCCGTTGCGTCAGCACCGTCTGCTGAATACCCGCACCGACGGTTCAAACAAAAAGGTGGCAGGAGGTACGCTGGTCACCGACAACGTGGATGACACGAATGCGGTCGCATGCCCGCTGGCGATCGGCGGTGCTACGGTGCACCATCCGCTGACGCTGCATTACACGGGCGCGAATCAATCAGACAGCGTTCGCAAGGCGTGGATCATCCATTTTGGTGCCTACGGCTGGTTCCGGCGTCGACTGCATCCGAGAGTGCTCATGACGCGGCTGTCCCGATCGCTCGGTTGAGCGAGCTCGTCGATCACACTTTTCTTTGCGCGCGCAGGTCTTCGAGTTGCTGCGACATCTCGCGACGTCCTGACTCCGCCGCTTTCTGATCCGTGATATCCCGGTTGACTTCCATCACCAGCCAGCGATTGTTGCGCTGTGACATCAGCGCGAGCCGGCCTTCCACCAGGATACGGCCGCCCGTCTGCGTTGTGTGCGTCAGCTCGCCAATCCAAACACCGTAGCGGGCCAGGTTGGTCTCCAGGCTGGTGACGCCACCGGCCAACTCAGTCTTGAGGAAGACGTGCGTGATCTTGCCGAGTGCTTCCGCGCGGCTGTACCCATACAGTTGCTCCGCGGCCGCATTCCAATAGAGGATGCCCCGACCCTGCATTTCCCAGATGATGATTGCATCGTTGGTGAATTCGAGCAGGCGCGTGTTCCAACGGTCCGGGTCGGCGTCCGCCAGCCCTTCATTGAGCGGAACGCCCGGAAGTTTCGATTCCCCGAACTGCAGGCGATACCCCACACCCCGCAAATTGACGATACTCATCCCGTAAGGCGTCAGCCGCCGCCGCAGCCGATGCACCAGTATCTCAACCGCGGAATTCGAAGCAGGTCCTTCGACACTGAACCGCCGCGCGATCGCCGTTTTCTCGAGCACGTTTGGCGACGACACGGCGAACATTTCGAGTAACGCCTTTTCTCTCGGCGTCACCTCCACGCGCTCTCCATCGATCGTGACCATCGGGTCACTTGCGCTCATGAGAAGCGGCCCCAGGCGGATATCCGCCGGGAGGCGTAGGCCGGTGTGCCGTGCGATCGCGTTCAAGCGCGCCCGCAATTCCGGCACCGCGAACGGCACGGTGATGTAATCGTCCGCTCCCGCGTCGAGTCCTGCGACGCGGTCCTCCACTTGGGCCATATCACTGACGACGACAATCGGTGCGTGCGGACGTCTCTCGCGGAATGCAGTTACGGCCGCAAAAGGCTCCGCATCCGAGCGGACAACCGATATCAGCGCCGCCTCACAGTCGCCATGCGACCACGCCGCCAAAGCCTTTTCGAACCCGGAATGAGTTTCGACTTCGTAGCCGAACTCCAGCAGCAGCCGCCCCAGATCCGCGACCGTCGGCCAATGGCCGGTGACCAGAATCCTCATACAGTCATGACAGCAGCAAGCCCCACCCTCGTCAAGGCGGCACTTCCAGGTCCTCTTTCTCGAGAAACCTGAAGACAGGGGCTGCGCCCGTACCGGTGGCCCACGGGTGATCGACTCGCGCGGCACAGCCTGCTGTGGATAGGTCTCCCGTTACTGGATGCTGGGGCCGCTTCGCGACCCCACACCGTCACAACAGTAGCGGGCGGCACTGTTCGCTGGGACCCGCTACTTGCGCGTGCGCTGGATATCCCCTGAGCACCGCCAACGCGATGGCGATTTTCAGGAAACCGAGGCCGCACAGTCCGACCAGGCAGACGAGCTCGAGTGAAAAGACGGCTCGTCTGCGGCGCCAACTGACTTTGCGGTTTCTCGGTTCCATGGCTGTGCACGGTACGCGCCCGCGCATCAATCGGCAGGTGCCAAAGGTCACCAACGGTCAGCCAACATAACGGTGGCGTGATATCTCCGCACTCCGCTCGCCGCTAACAGCCCTCATGAGCCGCTTCGCGGCAGCAGAACCCTGCAGCAGCGTCAGCACCGTGAGCACTCCAAGCGCGATGGCGACGTTCAGGTAACCGAGACCGCACAGTCCGACCAGGCAGGCGAGCTCGAGTAAAAAAACGGCTCGTCTGCGGCGACAATTGACTTTGCGGTTCCTCGGTTCCATGGGCACGACGCTACGCGCCCGCAGATCCATCGGCAGGTGTCAAAGGTCACACATACGCCTCAGCTCGTTTGCAGCAACCAGACCCCGGCGCACGAGCACGCCAACCCCGCAAGTTGCCGCACTGACAGCGTGTTACCCAGAAAAGCCCATCCCACAATCGCCAAGGCAACTATAGTGACCGTGCTCGCGATCGCGAAAGCAGTGCCGATAGTCCATCCACTTCGATACGCAGTCAGGTATCCAAACTCGATCGCAACAATGGCGAGCGCAATGACCCAAGTTGGCCACGCAAACGCAGATCGCAGGCTGACCGGCGATGCGACCGCCCCAAACGGCCACGCCAGGCAAAGCGACAGCACCCCAGCTACAAAGTAAGCAACAACCAGCACGGCAAAAGGCGATGCGTTGGCCGGCACTGCCCGTTGGCCGACCTGATACACAATCTGCCCCAGGATCGCCAATCCGAGTGTCGCAATCATTGATGGAGTCATATCGTCTCGTCGCCTTTGACTACACTGGTCAGTGCAAGCATGATGGTAACATGGCGAAGCAACTTCCAAGGGTAGACACTCTCCTGACCCGAACCGAGAGAGCCCCCGGCGCGCCTTCCGACATTGCGCCGGTGCTTCATCAAACTTCGACGTTCCGCGCAATCGATGATGCGTCATTCATCGAGATGGCAAGCACGCCGCGACACAGCGGGTACTACACGCGCGACGGTAATCCGACAGTCGCCGAAGCAGAAGCGCTGATTGCCGCGCTCGAAGGCGCCGAGTCCTGTCTCCTGACGGCCTCAGGCATGGGCGCGATGAGCACTGCGGTTCTCGGTCTGGTTCGGCAAGGCGACCACGTGGTTGCCCAACGCTCCCATTACATGGGAACCACCCAACTCATGGCAGAAGTGTTGCCTCGGTTCGGTGTCGAAGTGACGTTTGTGGATCAAACAGACTCGCGGGCCCTCGAGGCTGCCGTCAACTCGAAGACTCGTCTGATTGTAGTAGAGACGCCCGCCAATCCTTTGCTGACGTTGACCGACCTCGCGAGCGTTGTAGAAGTTGCCAGGCGTCACGGCGCGCTGACCCTCTGTGACAACACCATCGGAACGCCAATCAATCAGCAACCCGGCAAAATCGGCATCGACCTGGTCCTGCACAGCGCGACCAAGTTCCTCGGCGGCCATCACGATCTGATGGCAGGCGGCATCGTCGGATCCAAGACGCTGATAGACCAGATCTGGCGTGAGCACACCGTGTTTGGTTCAGTAGCGGACCCGTTTGCCGCGTGGCTTCTGTTGCGAGGCCTCAGAACTCTGGTGCTGCGGGTGCAGCGCCAAAACGACACGGCACTGCGGCTCGCGCGCTTCCTGCACAAACACCCCAAGGTCAGCCGCGTTCACTACCCTGGACTCGAGTCCCATCCGCAACACGCGCTCGCTTGCCGGCAGATGCCCGGCGGATTCGGCGGCCTATTGAGCTTCGAGCTGGCGGGTGGCTTCGATGCGGGCAACCAGTTCATCAACTCAATGCGCCTGCCCGCAAGGGCGGTGAGTTTCGGCGGCTTCGAGTCCCTTGCCACGCAACCGGCCGCCATGTGGTCCGGAACCATTGGCGATGACGCCGCGGCCGCCGCCGGCATCGCGCCCGGCCTGATCCGCTTCGCAGTCGGGCTCGAGCATCCGGACGACCTGCTCGAGGATTTGGAGCGCTCGCTTCAATGACGTTTAGGCCCCCACACCTTCACGACACCAGCCTCACAAACTCCTTCATCTCCCGCAAAGCCGCCCAATCCGGATCATGCTTGATCCATTCCTTACGCCATCCCGAGCGCACCACCTTCTTCAAGCAGCTCAGCGCCTCCTTGGGGCGCCCCAGCACTGCATACAAACAACCTACGTTATACAGAACGGCATTGTCCTTGCCATCCAGTTCGAGGGCTCGCGTCGCCCAAGCCAATGCCGTCTTCCGACGCCCAATGCGGGCCAAACAGCCCGCTCCCAAATACAACGCCCGCACGTCGCCCGGATTCACGGCCAACTGTTGTTTGGCAATCTCCAGCGCCCGCGCACAGGCACGCGCGCCCGTTTTGTGTCGTCCTAACCCTATGTACGCCAACCCCAACAGAGCGGGCGCCTGGTAGTCCTCAGCCCGCAGTCCCGACGCCGCGCGCAACGGCGCAACAGCCTCCCTGTACTTCCCCTGCGCAAGATACGCGCGCCCGTAAAAATAATGCGCTTCAAACAACTTCGGATTGATGTCAATGGCCGTCCTGAACGCCTCTTGCGCTTCCGGGTAGTTGCGCAACGTCGATAACACAACTGCCCGAGAAACCTGAGCCTCAGCAACACCGGGGCTCAACTCAACCGCTCGTCGGCTCGCGGAGTCCGCCATTCGCAGGTTCTCCACGGTCGGCTGCCAATACAGATAGAGGTAGGAACAACAGTCAGCAAGACCGGCGTGCGCAACGGCGCATTCAGCGTCGAGAGCAATGGCGCGGCCAAACAGCTCCCGCGCGTGTTCGAAACTCTTGCGCCGGAACTGATGGAACAGTTGCCGTCCCCTGAGATACAACTCATACGCCGCCGGATCTCGTGTTGGGAATTGCGTGTCGCCCGGCGCCCCCGGCACGGTCCGATTCGCGAGCCATTCATCGAGCTCAGCACGAACCGCATGTACAGTGCCCAGTTTCCGGTGCAGCTGACGATGCACCGGCAGGTGTTCGTCTCGTTCCCATCGCTGCACGGTGCGAACGTCCCGATGCAGATAGGCACCAATCTGTTTCCACCCGCGCAACATGATTACTACCTACGACAAAGTGCGACACCGGTTTTGACGCAGAACGTCGCTTGCGCAACCGAAGTCATACTCCTAGCATGACAACAAAGCTTCCGGAAGGGGTTCATCATGTCCATGAATGACGACTTTTCCGTGACCCGCAGAGAGGCCCTCTGTGGCGGCGGCGCCAGTGTATTGGCCGCAATGATCGCCGCACTTACCACAAAGCCGTCCCGTGCCGAGCCACTGCCCGGATCAGTACCCGAAATCGATGCACTGGCCGTGCGCGTAGTCATCGACAGCTATCAGTTTGCCGTCGCTCCTGGCAAAACCCAGGAAGGGCTCGCAATCGAGCACTTCGGTTGGGGCATCGGCCCGGACCACCCGCCCCGGCACACACTGGCCAGTGAATTCGGCCTCTCCATGCACGTCGAATCGCGCCGCGGCACCCAAACACGCAACATTCTGATGGATTTTGGATACACCCCCGAAGCCCTCATCAACAACATCGAGCTGTCAGGTATCGACCCCTCGCGTCTCGATGCTCTGGTACTGAGTCATGGACATTACGATCACTTCGGCGGACTCGTCGGGTTCCTGCACAATTACCGGTCGAAGCTCAAACCGAAACTGCCGTTCTACGTAGGAGGTGAAGACTGCTTCTGCTCACGTGAGTGGACCGGCCCACCTGTACGCGGCGATTTCGGCACGCTCGATCGTCGGGCATTGCAGGCCGCCAACGTGTCAGTTACGTATGCCGAGGGGCCGTCGCTCATTGCTGATCACGGCTTCACCCCCGGCCAGATTGGACTACGCAGCTTCGAAAAGGTGCTGTCCCCAACCGCCATGAAAATCGGCGTGGCAGGCGGTTTGGGCTGTTACGCCGACAAGCTCCCCGAAAACGAGCGCACCCAGGCCCGCGTCCCCGATCAATTCCGACACGAAATCTCCGCTGTATTCAACTTGAAGGGCAAAGGGCTCATTCTCCTGACCTCCTGCAGCCATCGTGGCGTAGTCAATGCCATCAAACAGGCCCAGGCGGCCAGCGGAGTCGACAAGGTCCACGCGGTGATCGGTGGATTTCACCTGGCGCCCTATCCGCAGGAGTATGTGCAGCAGACTATCGCTGCCCTGAAGGAAATCGATATCGACCACATTATCCCGCTTCACTGCACCGGCGAGCCGTTCTACGACCTGGCCAGGTCGGAACTGCCCGGTAAGATCCTGCGCTCCTACACAGGCACCCGTTTTGTATTCTCCTGAGAGTCAACAAATCAGCGAGCGACTGAGCAACTCAACTCGTTCCGCCAACTCCCGCATCACCACATCCACATGCCGCGGGAGCAAGCCCAACCCGAGCAGCCTGGGATCATCCGGGGGCGGCGCCAAAGGCTCGAGCGAATAGGTATAGTTGCAACACAGCGCCAAATGTCCGCCGGCCCAAACGAGACCTGCGAGCGCCCGGTAGGGTTCCGGTGCGTGCGCGGGCTCGTGATGGTGTTGCGCACTGAAACCTAAGGATTGCGGCAGATTCCAGGCATCGAATAACACCGCGGCGCACGCTTCGTGCCCTGGGTGACAGTATTGCGATTCGACGCTGCGCAGATCCTGCGAGGGGTCGGCGGCTCGCGCCGCAATCAGGGCCGCCGTCCCTGTTGGATCGAGGCTCGCCTGCACCACGGTACCCAGGTTGTGAAGCAGTCCTGCGATGAAGGCGTCTGGCGCAAGACTCGGCACCGCAACAGCGGCCAGCATGTCACATCCGACCGCTGTTGCCAGGCTATGCGTCATCAGGGCAGACAGGTCCGGAAGGCCGTTTACGCGGTGCGGCACGACCTGACGGATGCAGGCAGCCGCCGTGATGCCGCGCACGGCGTTTACTCCGAGAAGGAACAATGCTCTCTTGACGGAAGCGACCGTCCCACCCTGGCCGTAGTACGGCGAATTGGCTACTTTCAGCACTCGCGCACACAGAACAGCATGAGCTTCGATCGTCGCAACCAGCTCATCGGCAGTGAGGCGCTCGTCACACAACTGGCTGATCAGTCGCGCGGGTGAGCATCCCGACCCTTCCATGTGCAGGGCATTCGCTGCGTTGAGAATGGATGTGCGAGAAGACGCCATGGTGTCGGGTTATCGGACGTGGTTGCAGATGCAGGTGTGACCGGTTTCCCGGATTCTGACATCCGTTGTGTAAAGATACCCAAAGCAATTCCCCAGGTAACTTTGTGGCACCGCAGCATCCAAACACACCCCATCGCGAGCGCGCCCGCTGGGAGGCTGCAATCCTTTCGACGGTCGTATTGTTCGTTGTGGGAGCTGCGATCTGGGGTCTGTGGTTGAGCTTGCGAAAGTCAGCCTTCGAGGATTTCCGTGGCCGCCTCATCGACCTGGCCCAGGAAGCCGCCGTTTCCATCGATCCCGGGCTCCATGAACGGATCCGCAGGCCTGAGCAACAGAATGATCCGGACTATGTCCGTGCAGTCGAGCCACTGCGACGGATTTGTCGGGGAGTGCCGTCGATTCACTACGCCTACACGGTTGTGCAGGTGGCGGGCGAAATTCATTTCGTGTTGGATGCGGCGGATCCAGCCGCACGCACCCCCGAGGGACTGCCGGAACAGGCAGGGGTGTGGGAGGTATACAAACATCACACACCCGCATTGATGCAGGCCCTCGGTGACGGCCGGACGCAGGGCATTGCAACTGCCAGTGACAAACTTCGTGCCGACGAGTGGGGCACGTTCATGTCGGGCCTCGCCCCCATTCATGATGCGCACGGTCATCAGATCGCAGTGGTCGGTCTCGATGTAGACGCCAGCGTTGTTGTGGCCCGCCTCGCTCAAATCCGCAATGAAGCGCTGTTGGGCCTTGCGCCCGCCGGTGTGCTCATTGTCATTGCTGGATTCCTTTACTACCGGGTCCGCTGTCGAGGGCTGGGAATGGAATCGGCCTTGATCAAGGCGGCCCAGGAGGATCGACTGACCGGGCTGCCCAACCGGACCGTGTTCATGGAGCACCTCGAGTCGGCGCTGGACCGGGTCCGCAACGGCGAACAAGCTGGCTGCGCCGTCTTGTTCTTTGACTTCGATCGCTTCAAGTTGGTCAACGATACCCTGGGTCACGAGGCCGGCGACGAGTTGCTGCGGCAGATCGCGCGCCGCCTGCAAAGCGTCCTGCGTGAGGCGCACATCAACCTGATCAGCCGCTTCGGCGGCGATGAATTCCTGATTCTGCTCAATAATCTGCGCTCGCCCGAAGCTGCCGTGCGCGTAGCGGAGCGGCTGCTGAATGCACTTGCCCCGAGCTACAAGATTTTCGAGCACGAAGTGCACTCTATGGCCAGTGTTGGAATCATAAGCAGCGACCAGTGTGTTGGCAGCGCGGAGGAAGTTGTCCGCAATGCTGACGTGGCAATGTACGAAGCCAAGCGCGCCGGGCGAGGTTGCTCGGTGGTGTTCAGCGAGGCCATGCATGAGCGTATGACCCGCCATCTGGCAATCGAGACTTCACTGCGACGGGCCATCGGCACCGACGAGCTGTCACTGGCTTACGAGCCCGTGATCGAGTTGCAGACGGGGCGGCGGTGTTATGTCGAGGGACGACTGCATTGGAACCATCCCACGATGGGGTCCATTGCCGCGGATGAATTCATGCCGATTGCGGAAGAGTCGGGCCTGATGGTGGCGCTCGGCCAATGGATGTTGGAGCAAGCCTGTCGGGATATGTCGGACTGGCGCCGGGAGGGGGTCGAGCAGGCGCCGGCGAAGATCAGCCTGAGAGTGTCGCGATCCCAGCTCGCCGGAGCTGACAGGTTGGCCGAGCAAATCCGTGGCACCTTACGCAAGGCCTCGCTGCCCTCGAATTGCCTGCAAATCGAAGTGCCAGAGCTCGAGGTCATCCGCGATGCGGCCAGTGCCCGTCGCCTGCTCGCGCAATTGGGCGCGCACGGCGTCCAGCTCGCGCTGGTCGATTTCGGTGCTGGCCACGGCACCTTGTCGGTCCTTCGCCAGTATCCCTTCGATGTCATCAAGGTCGACCGCTCGTTCGCCCAACACCTGCAAACCGGCCACGAGGGGCTGGCCGTCATCAGCGCCACCCTGAGCCTGATCCGCAACTTAGGCAAGTTGAGTGTCGCCGACGGAGTGAACGACCCCGCGCAAGTGGCCATCCTCCAGTCGCTCGGCTGCGATTGCGCCTCCGGCCCCCTGTTTCTATTGCCAGCGCCGGCTAACGAAGCATCCAACACCCGGTTGCACTCTCAGAGCGCCTAAATAATCAGTTGGGTGCCGCCCAACGAATCACGCAGCTTCTGTTGCCCGGAAACCATCCCTGACGGGGTCGCCGAAAACGCCCACATCTCCCTCTCGGGAGCTAAATCACCCCGCCGTTCAATCACTTGGCGCACCTCGCACGACCTGGCGCCCGCGCTTGGCACGACGCTCGCAATATCACTTTGCGAGCAAATGCTCACCCCTTTAAACCAACTCAACAACTGACATTCCAGGAGAATTACCATGAAGATCGAAAACCTCAGCAAAGACCTCGACACCGGGACCATGACCGAAGTGCACGGCGGCGTAGCCCTCACCGGCCAGGTTGTGCCCACGAACGTGCAGAGCAACGCCCTCGAGCAGGCCTTCAACATCCGCTCGAACGGCCCCGTTGCGATTGCCAACGATGCCGATCAGTCGAACGATTCGGACCAGGAGACCTTCTCACCCGTCGGATCCATCTTCCTTACTCCCTATCTGCGCGGCCTCGTGCGTTGATATGGCTCATCGGTAGGGTGGGAGCCGGAATGGCCCCCACCCAACCGACGTCGAAACAACCGTCCGATAACGCGTCGGGATAACACGTCTCCCCCCAACAAAAACTGTGTCGACCGGAGTAAGCTCCGGCCATGACAGTTTCAAAGCGCGATTCGCAATACCACACGTACGGCGACTATCTCATCTGGTCCAGAACCTACGGTGATGAGCTGCTTGACGGAACGGCCTACGTCAGGGAGCCGCCGTCTCCCACATGGTCACATCAGTCGATTGTTGGCGAAATTTACCACCAGATTCGAATTGCACTGAAGAGAACCCAGTGGCGCGCGTGTATCGCTCCGCTCGATGTTCGCCTGCCGAAGTCCAATGAACCGGACGAAGAGGTTGATACAGTCGTTCAACCGGATGTTTTCATCACCGGCGATGTTAAGAAGATTGATCCGCGCGGACTGCGGGGTGCACCCGACTGGCTCGCCGAGGTACTTTCACCCGGCACCGCGCGCTATGACCGGCGCAAGAAGATCCCGGTTTACGAGCGAGCGGGCGTCCCGGAAGTCTGGCTGATTGATTTCAACAATCGTACCGTAGCAATTTATCGCCTTTCCGCGGGCCGTTACGGGCCACCGACCATTGTCGGGCTCGAGGGAAAAACACAGCTCGCAGCGGTGCCGGGAATCACCATCCACTGGGACCCGATAGTCGCGCAGGTACTCGATACATGAGATTTGCAGTAGCATTCGTCGCGCTTGCCCTCACGCTTACAGGGTCCAAGCTCCCCGACCCCATCAAAGCAGGTGTCGCCGACAGGCTCTACAGACTCGACTGTGGTCACTCCCTGGCCAATGACGAGTCAGTATGGACCCCCGGCGAAAACGTCGGACGCAATATCGAGTTTTCGTCTACCTGTTGGCTCATAAAACATGGAAGCGAGTGGCTGCTTTGGGACACAGGCGTTCCGGAGTCCGCCCTCAACAACCCCCAGGGTTGGTCCACCTTACCCAAACTGATCGTCTACCACCTCGAGCGGTCGCTGACCGATCAACTCGCCGCCATCGGCCTGAAGCCTCTCGACATCGGCCGCGTTGCAATATCGCACACGCATGGCGACCACATAGGCAACGTCGTGTTGTTTCCCAACGCCACGATTGTAATGCAGCGAGCCGAGTACACCTGGATTCACTCCCCCAACGGACCGAATGAAAACGTAAACCAGTTGATGGCGCTGGCACGGAAACTCCTGGGCACACCGAAGAAACTGCAGCTCATTGACGGTGATACCGATGTATTCCGGCGACGTAGCGCATCTGAAGGAAAATTTCGAGAAGAACGTCGTTCCGTCCCTCAATACCAGCCAGGCCGATTCAATCACATCGATGGCCAAAGTCAGACAGTTGATCGTGTCTTACCACGCTACGTTCTTCATCAACCACGACAAACGCCAAACGGACGAGCTGAACCTGCTGCCCGCGTTCTACGACTGAATTCATGACGAAGCTGCCCGACATTGCATTCCTGGCTCTGGTCATTCTGGGCTCGTCGGGAGCCAGTGCCGCCGCGACCGCGTGTAAGCTTCCAGACCTCGACCGCCCCGCGCGCTGCGGCATTGTTTCGGTACCCGAAGACCCCAACCGTCCCCACGGGCGTCAACTGGCCATCCACTACGCGGTTGTGTCAGCGTCCTCCGGAGCGCCACGCCCCGACCCGATCGCGGTGTTGATGGGTGGCCCCGGGGAGGATGCCATCTCTGCAGCAGCCTTCTACGAGAAACAATTCAAAGCCCTGCTCAACGATCGCGACCTGTTGCTGGTCGACGCACGCCTCACCGGTCAATCGGCGCCAGCCCATTGCCATCTGTATTCGCCCGAAACGGCAGCCGACAACCTCCGCGACTTCTTCCCGCCTGCGGCGGTTGAGCGCTGCAAACGCCTTCTTGCCCAGTCGGCCGACCTGACACGCTATATCTTTCCCTACCTGTCGAACGACCTGGAGCGCGTGCGTGTGGAATTGGGATACGGGCAGTTGAATTTGTCTGCCGGCTCGTACGGCACTCGAGCAGCTCAAGTCTTTGTACGGCAGTATCCCAAGAGCGTGCGCACCGTCTATCTCGGCAGCCCGGTGCCGATCGATTCAGGCGGGCCGATGGATTTCGCACGCACCGAGCGGGAGGCGCTGGAGAAAACATTCAACCACTGCGATTCCGACGCTGACTGCCACCGCGCTTTCCCGAATGTCAGGAAAGAATTCACTGACATTGTTGCGCGCCTGGATTCCGGCGCCGTGCAGATTCAGGTTCCCGGCTCAACCCAAACAGTCCGACTGACCCGCGGCCGGTTTGTCGAGTGGGTCCGCTCCAGGCTCTATCGCCCCAAAGAAGCAGTCGTGCTGCCGTGGATCATCCACCGCGCCTACGAAGGTGACTGGGCACCCGCCGTCCAGGGCATCCTGGATGGAATTCGCTCAGCCGATGACAGCATCAGCTGGGGGCTCTTCTTCTCCATCACCTGCTCGGAGGATGTCCCGTTTCTGTCCGAATCAGACATTGCGGCGAACACCCAGGATACCGCGCTGGGCGATTACCGGATCCGACAGCAACAGGCGGCCTGTCAGAAATGGCCGCGGGCCACATTGCCGGAAGGCTACCGAAACCCGGTGCATTCCGACATCCCCACGCTGATAGTTACGGGCGACCAGGATGGCGGCTCCCCACTATGGTTCACCGATCGCATAGCTCCGGGCTTCACCAACCATGTAACCGTCGTAATGCGCGGGCAGGGACACACCGAGTGGAATGACTGTGTCGCCGGTTTGTTCGAGAAGTTGGTGCGTGGCGGTACCGTGAAAGGCCTGGACGGGAATTCGTGCCCGGCTGTGAAAGTGCCGCCGTTCAAACTTTAATCTGCCGAGGCTGCGCCTGGGCCGCTTCGCACCTCTTCTCCGCTTTGCCGCGCCGGTCCGCAGTGACAGTTCGCGAATGCCTGCTGGGGGAAGGGTGGGGAGGCCGTGCGGTCTTGCTGTCACTGCGGACCTGGAATCTATGGATAGGAACTGTACTCCCGCAGGCCAGCACGGACAGGTGTCGAAAGTCACCTTGCGGGGAACGCCAGGCTCGCAACGATCCGAAATCTCCGCCGCTCGTGTCCGGTCTACTTCGCACTGACCTGCTGATGACCGGGAGACTTGTGAAACCACTGGCTCGTTTTTGCTTCCTGTTGCTCGTGCTATCCACGGGCCCCGTTTTCGCACGCACTGCGCCGATCACGCTCTACACGGGTTCATCTGAGCCCTTTACCGCGTATGTGGCCGGACCGAAGGACGCCACTAAAGGGGTTGTGTTGGTACACGATTGGTTCGGAGTATCTCCCTTTTATACGGAAGCAGCGCAGAAGCTGGGAAACCTGGGCTATCGGGTCGTAGCAGTAGATCTCTACGGTGGACGGCACGCGACTACACACGAGCAAGCGGGTGCGCTTCTGGGTGGGCTCCACGATGATCTTGCAGCCCGGGAGTTGGACGCGGCGATCAAATTCTCATCAGAAGGCGGTCGAAGGGTTGCTGTGATGGGCTTCAGCATGGGCGTCAAACACGCGCTATCCGCCGCACTGCGCAACGGCTCAGTGCAGGCAACAGTGCTATGGTACGGCGAGACAGTGAAAGATCCAGAAGCCCTCCGTCACCTCGGGGGTGCCGCATTGCTGATTGTAGGCTCCCACGATGGACCCTCCGCGCCAGAGAGCTCCTTGGCCTTTTCCAAGGCTGCAGACGCGGCCGGTGTGGGCGCGGAAGTGTATGTCTATCCCGGAGCCGACCACGCATTTGCGCAGCCGCTCTTCAACCAAGGCAAGACATACGACCCCATCGCAACGGGTGTGGCTTGGGAGCTGACCGAAAGCTTCCTCAGTCGGCGGCTGCACTAGTCGCGGCCGTTCCAAGGAACTGACATGACAACAGTGCGTGAGCAGCTCCGAAACAACACCGTTGCACTGACGAGTTTGCTGATCGCTTTGCTCAGCCTGGGTTACAACACCTGGCGTAACGAGCGCACCGAGCACAACCGCAATATCAGAGCAGCGACCTTCGAAATCCTGACCAAGCTGGCTGAATTCGAGCGCGTTGTGTTCCTGGCTCACTACGATCGCGACAAGCTGAGCGGCAATCCTCGAACGGGGTGGACCTACATCATCGTGATCAATGACCTGGCCCAGGTCGTGCCTGGGACAGTGCAGCCCCGGGCTGCCGCGTTACGTGATAGCTGGCGCGGCAATTGGGAAAATCTGGGTAACAATGATGATACTGCGATAGATCGCATCGACCGGGACATCACGCAGCTTCGCGAAGCGACTCTCGATACCCTGCGCTCTCTACGGTAAGAGATATTTCGCGAATAAGATGTTTGCATATCCTGGCGGATGATCCCGAATGACCGCCTCTTTTTCATACCCCAGTCGTTCGTAGAAGGCAGGCGCCTGAAAACTATGCGTCGCCAGAAGCATCCGCCGGCAGCGCACCGACTTCGCATGCTCTTCAGCAGCATTGACGAGCGCAGTACCCACACCGCGTCCCCGTTCACTCTCATCCACCCAGAGATAGGAGATATAACAGCAGCCTCCCCAGGTATACCCACTGATACCCGCCCGGATGTTACCGGTGCCGTCCCGCCGGACAGCGGAAAACGGCTGTCCGTCGAAGTACCCCGTGGCTCGCGCGTTGTATTCGTAAACCCGCTCCGCAAGAAGCGCCTCAATCTCCGCGGCCTCGTCGAAACGAATCTGTAAGAGCGTCTTTCGCATCGCGCAACGCCCGGCCCAGCCGCGCTCAGTTTCATTTCGTACAAGGGCCGCGAGCCGCTCATCATCCGGTGACAGGACAAATCCCAGCCGCCCGTACCACGGCGCATTCCAAGGCACGTGGGCGAACGTAGTCAGCGTCAGTGATCCAAGCCCCCGTTCGCGCACATACACAACAGAGGCCTCAATCAATTGCCGGCCAACACCCTGTTTCTGCGCGTCAGCCCGTACGGCAATCTCCCAGATGTGCAGATCAAAACCGACGATCTCCGCCGCCAGGAAACCGACAATGTCCCCGGTTTCGCTGAGCGCCACCCACTCCGTGCCCTGCGCAATGTAGCGCCGATGAGTATTGACGGGCATGTCATCGCCGTCAGCAAGGAAAGCGAGCTCCGGAATCCTCCGGAACAGCAGCCCCGCCGAGCGCTCCACTGCCGGCAACGCACCTGCGTCCTCGTCCTGGGCAACCCTGATAGTCCAGCTCATTGGAATACAGACCGCCGCGACGCGCAAAATATTTCCACCCGCCACCCGCCACCCGCCACCTACCAGCGCAACATTCGCTTCCCAACCCAGGCCGCCCCACCCGTCACGAGCGCAATGGCAATCGAATACCAGGTAGCCACAAACAACGGACTATCATCCGGACAAGTCAGCGCGTAAAGCATCGACCCCACCCCACCCGCCGCCAACCCAGCGGCAGCGCCAGCGAGGGCCGGCTTCATCGGCGCGCCACGCCGCAGTGCCGCCAGCAGACAAACAACCAACGGCAGCGACAACACCGGAATCAGCGAAAGGCAGTGAACGGCATTGTGGCCGATGAGGCGTCCACTCCAAGCCGCCACCGGCTGCGTCCAAAGTTCCACGACAACCCCCGCCAGCAGCAACAGCGGCCCCAGTATCAACGGCCAACGCCACCGCTCAGGGGCGAACGGACGCGCCGTTTCCCTCAGCAACAGCATCGCCGCAGCGGCGACCAACAAAGCGAAGACGAGCTTGAAATCAAAGCGCAGCGTGAAAATGGCTCGAGGGAGGTCCGCCCGCGGGTGCAACAGCAACAGGAGCAGAGCCGTGGACGCAAGAGCACCCAGACCGAGCGCGCGCCACAACACCCTGGCGACGGGTACCACAGGCTGGGACCCGTCGGCAGCCAAAACCCGAATGAGTTCTTCAGTCTTCACTGGTTAGTCTTCACTGGGCACCACTCGAAACATTGCCGCCAACGCTTTCAAACTCCTATGTAAGGTGACCCGCACGGCACCCTCGCTCATTTGCAACCGTACTGCGACTTCCTGTGCGGAATGGCCCTCAATCGATACCGCGCGCACCACTTCCCGCTGTCGCTCGTTCAACATTCCAAGCGCCCGCTCGATGTCATGCGCTTGTCCTTCGCTCTCGTTCTCATCGCTCCACAGGGTCTCCATGACGCTCTCGAGCGGAATTTCGGTGCGATGACCCCGGCGGCGCAATCCGTCCACAATCTTATTGCGAGCAATGGCGGCGACCCAAGGCGCCACCGGAGTGCCGCGCACCCAGGTGCCCCGCTTCAAGTGCAAAGCGAGCAACACCTCCTGGACCACATCTTCGGCATCGACACCCGCTGAGCGGGCCCGTGCCCGGACGATGTGGCGCAATCCGACCGTGAGCTCGACGAGAAGGTTTCGATACGCGCACGTGTCCCCCTGAAGCGAGCGCTCCATCAAATCGGTCCAGTGTCGTTCCCGAATAAAAGAATTCACGAGTCCTCAATACACCCATCGTTACGGGCGCGTCGATCGTTACACGCAAAAGAGGACCTGTAACGAATCAGGGTGCCCATACGAAGAGTGGTTAGCGCGATCCTTCCCACTCCACGCGATCCTTTCCATTCCAGAGGTACAACATGCAAGTGGTTCAAACTGCGCTGGCCGTCGGCGTCCTGGCGACAGGCGCCGTATTGCCAACCGCAGCAGCGGCTCAGGACGACAGCTTTGCCGTGCAACATGCCGTATTCGTCATGACCAACGATGCGGACTCCAACGAGATATTGGCCTACGAACGGCTGCCCAACGGCACTCTCCTGAGAGCGCACCGATATCAGACAGGAGGTCGCGGCAGTGGCGGAACGGTTGACCCGCTGGGTTCACAAGGGTCGTTGACATTGAGTGACGACGGTTCGTACCTGTTTGCCGCCAACGCAGGCAGCGGCACCGTATCGGCATTCCGTATATTCGCCGGACGTCTTTTCCTGAACGACCAGGAGCCAAGCGGTGGCAGCGAGCCCAATTCAATCGCCCAGCACGGGAAACTGCTCTATGTACTCAACACTGCGGGCAGCAGCAGCGTCGTTGGTTTCCGAGTGCACGAGGGAAAGCTGACGCGCATCCCCGATTCACAACGCTTCCTGAGTGCCAACTTCGTGAATTCGGGCTCGGTTGCTTTCAGCAAAGACGGCCGCTATCTCGTAGTGACGGAGAGGGCGACCAACAATATTGATGTGTTCAGTGTCGAGCCGGACGGCCGGCTCGCACCCATCACCGTGAATCCCGCGGTGGGTGCCGGAACCTTCTCTGCCATCTTTGCGCCGAACGGAGCGTTGCTCGTTTCGGAAACCGGCACATCCGCTCCCAACAGCTCCACCATCTCGTCCTATTCGATCGCCAGCGGCGGCAAGCTGCTGCCGATCAGCACGCAGGTTCCGACCCTCGGTGCCGCCAACTGTTGGAGCGTAGTCACACCGGATGGCCGCTTCGTGTACGCCTCGAATGCAGGAACTTCCTCCATCTCCGGTTTTGTAATCGGCGCGCAAGGCAACCTCACGCCCATTTCCGGTACCGTGGTGGCTGTCAATCCCGCGAAGTCCACCAACCTGGACATTACCGTGAGCTCAGATGGCGCTTATCTCTACTCCCTGAACGCCGGTAGCGGCGCAATCGGCATCTTCAAAATAGAGCACGATGGGCATCTGACCAACTTCGGTGCTCTGAACGGACTGCCTGCGAGCGCGGGGCTCAACGGCATTGCTGCAAACTGAGGAATCCGTGTTGTTGAATCGAGCGTTGCTGAGGCGGTGGGCGCCCATCCCACTGCGTCTGATCGTGGGTTACGGCTTCATGGTCCACGGGTACCTCAAGCTCGAGCGCGGTGTGGAGGTGTTCGCTGCGGCGCTGGG
>Ga0307510_10001429_pt1 | contig 26250 bp, 31 predicted proteins | sample 12_EM_MG_FD_207224 | JGI IMG/M metagenome (GOLD analysis project Ga0307510, IMG submission 207224) | Populus trichocarpa ectomycorrhiza microbial communities from riparian zone in the Pacific Northwest, United States - 12_EM | ecosystem: Host-associated > Plants > Roots > Unclassified | place... | reverse complement strand
CTGGGCGTACATGAGCTCAGGTTTGTCCTGGTCCTGGAAGACGTCGGGCAGCACCAGGGTGCGCACCTTCAGGCCGCGGTCCAGCGCGCCATGCTCGGCCAGGGTCTGCAGCACGAAGCTGCCGAAACCGCCGATGGAGCCCTCCTCCACCGTGATCAGGGCCTCGTGCTCGCGCGCGAGTCTAAGGATCAGGTCGACGTCGAGCGGCTTGGCGAAACGGGCGTCGGCGACGGTGGCGGAGAGGCCGCGCGCCGCCAGCATGTCGGCCGCCTTCAGGCTCTCGGCCAGGCGCGTGCCGAACGACAGGATGGCCACGGCCGTCCCCTCGCGCACGATACGCCCCTTGCCGATCTCATAGGGCTGGGCCAGGGCCGGGATCAGGGCGCCCACGCCCTCGCCGCGCGGATAGCGGAACGCGCTCGGCCGGTCGTCGATCTCCACGGCGGTGGCGACGGCGTGCGCCAGCTCAGCCTCGTCCGCCGGACCCATCAGGATCATGCCGGGCAGCGCGCCCATGAAGCCGATGTCGAAGGAGCCGGCGTGCGTCGGCCCGTCGGCGCCCACCAGGCCCGCGCGGTCCATGGCGAAGCGCACCGGCAGGCGCTGGATCGCCACGTCATGCACCACTTGGTCGTAGCCGCGCTGCAGGAAGGTCGAATAGATCGCCGCGAACGGCTTCATCCCGTCCGCCGCCATGCCGGCGGCGAAGGTCACCGCGTGCTGCTCGGCGATGCCCACGTCGAACGTCCGCTCGGGGAAACGTTCGCCGAAGAGGTCGAGGCCGGTGCCGGAGGGCATGGCCGCGGTGACCGCCACGATCTTGGGATCGAGCTCGGCGCGCTTGATCAGCTCCTGGGCGAAGACCTTGGTGTAGCCGGGGGCGGCAGGGGTTCCCTTGGCCTGCTGGCCGGTGACCACGTCGAACTTCACCACGGCGTGGTGCTTGTCTGCGGCGGCCTCGGCGGGCGCATAGCCCTTGCCCTTGTGGGTGACCACGTGGACCAGCACGGGCTTGTCGACGATGTTGCGGGCGTTCTGCAGCACGTGGACCAGGGCGTCCATGTCGTGGCCGTCGATGGGGCCAACGTAATAGAAGCCCAGCTCCTCGAAGAAGGTGCCGCCGGTGACCATGCCGCGGGCGTATTCCTCGGCCTTGCGGGCGACTTCCTGCAGGGGCTTCGGAAAGGCCTTGGCCATCGACTTGCCGACGCGCCGGATCGAGCGGTAGCCGCCGCCGGAGACCAGCCGGGCCATGTAGGCGCTCATCCCGCCCACCGGCGGGGCGATCGACATGTCGTTGTCGTTGAGGATGACCGTCAGCTGCTTGGTGGTCTCGCAGGCGTTGTTCATCGCCTCATAGGCCATGCCGGCGCTCATCGAGCCGTCGCCGATCACCGCCACGACGCGGTTGTCCTGGCCCTTCTGGTCGCGGGCCGCAGCAAAGCCCAGCGCCGCCGAGATCGAGGTCGCCGCGTGCGCCGCGCCGAAGGGGTCGTATTCGCTCTCGGCCCGCTTGGTGAAGCCGGAAAGCCCGCCGCCCTGGCGCAGGGTGCGGATGCGGTCGCGCCGGCCAGTGAGGATCTTGTGCGGATAGGCCTGGTGGCCGACGTCCCAGATCAGGATGTCGGCGGGCGTCTCATAGACGTGGTGCAGGGCGACCGTCAGCTCGACCACGCCAAGACCCGCGCCCAGGTGACCGCCGGTCTGCGACACTGCGTCGATGGTTTCGGCCCGCAGTTCGTCGGCCAGGGTGCGCAGCTGCGCGATCGAAAGGCCGCGCGTATCGGCGGGCGATTCGATGGTGTCGAGGAGCGGAGTGGAAGGCGCCATGGGCTAAAGCGAACTGAGCTGTGCTGACATTAACTTCGGCGCTCTAACACGAAATCGACGCTGGCCCGCAGGAATTCAGCCGCCCCGCCGAAGGGCTCAAGGTGCGCCTTGGTCTGGCCCGAAAGCAAGCTCAGGCGCTCACGCGCGGCGTCCACGCCCAGCAGAGTGACGAAGTTCGCCTTGCCCTTGGCGGCGTCCTTGCCGACCGCCTTGCCCATGGCCCCGGCGTCGCCCTCGGCGTCCAGCAGGTCGTCGACGATCTGATAGGCCAGGCCCAGGTCGTGGGCGAAGGCCAGCAGGGCGTGGCGCTCGGCGTCCTTGGCGCGGGCCAGCACCAGCGGCAGCTCGAAGGCGCAGGCGATCAGGGCGCCGGTCTTCAGCCGTTGCATCCTGGCCACGCCGCCCAGGTCGTCGCGCACGCCCAGGATGTCGATCATCTGGCCGCCCGCCATGCCCTTGGCCCCAGAGGCCTGCGCCAGCTTCGTCACCAGTTCGGCGCGGATTGCGCCGTCAGAGTGCGTGTCGGGGTGGGCCAGGATCTCGAAAGCCGCGGTCTGCAGGGCGTCGCCGGCCAGGATGGCGGTCGCCTCGTCATAGGCCCTGTGCACCGTGGGCCGGCCCCGGCGCATGTCGTCGTCGTCCATGCAGGGCAGGTCGTCGTGGATCAGGCTGTAGGCCTGGATGCACTCCAGCGCGCACGCGGCGCGCAGCACCGAGCGCTCCGGCACGTCGAACATCCGGCCGGTCTCGAGGGCGAAGAAGGTCCGCAGGCGCTTGCCGGGTCCCAGCGCCGCATAGCGCATGGCCTCGGTCAGCCGCGATTCCGGCCCGTCGGCGCGCGGCAGCAGTTCGTCGAGCGCCACGGTGACCAGGTCGGCCGCCTCGGCCACCCGCTGGGCAAGATTTGTCTGCGCCGCCGGCTGGGGCATCAGGTGAACTCGGCGGGCTCGACCCCCGAAGCGCCATTGGCGCCCATGACGATCTTCTCGACGCGCAGGCGCGCGGCTTCCAGGCGGGTCTCGCAGTGGGCCTTCAGGGCCGCGCCGCGCTCATACATGCGGATGGAATCCTCCAGCGGGGCCTGGCCGGACTCCAGGCGCGCCACGATCTGCTCAAGCTCGGCGAGCGCCTGTTCGAAGCTGAGGGCCGCAATGTCGGCGGGCTCGGACATAGGAATTCCCTGGAAACGCGGGGCCGACCCTAGGACCGCTCGAAGCGGCGCGTCGACCAGTATTTGTAGCCTTCGCGAAGGGTCATCCGCCAGCCGCGTTTCGCCAGCGCGCGCCCGATCAGGACGTTGAAGAAGCCGTGCGCCAGGACGACCACGTCCTGACCCTTAGCCGCCAGTTCAATGAGCTTGCCGGCGGCGAGATCGGCGCGGGCTTCGGCCTGCGCGCGGTTTTCTTCGCCATGGTGGTGGTTGAAGTACCACCAGAGGAACCGTGAGAAGAATCCCCAGAGCTTCGGCGACATGCGCACAGGCCAGTTCGGCGGCGGCAGCGGCGCCTCGATCAGCAGCGGCTCCTGGATGACGGCGCGACCGCCCGCCACCACCGCGGCGCTCTCGATGGCGCGCAGCCGGGTGGAGGACACGATCACCCCGGAGCGTTCGACGAACCCGGCCAGCATCGGCGGCGCGGCCTGGCCCGGAAGCAGGCCGCCCACCTCATAGCGCGCCCAGAAGTCGCGATATTCCTGCGCGGTCAGCTTGACCTTGCGCGAAAGCGCAGGCTCGCCGTGGCGGGCCAGGGTGATGGCGCCGTGACGAGGGGCGGTCGATGGGGCGGCAACCTCGGCGGTCAAAGCTCGGGTCTCGTCCCTACCCCTCGGAAAGGGCCCTCACATGCGCAAGCGCCGAGGAGCCCAGAGCTTCAAGGTGGTAGCCGCCCTCGAGCGAGGACACAACCCGGCCCTTGGCGTGACGGTTGGCCACGGAGGCGATCGCGCGCGTCGCCCATGCGAAGTCCTCGGCCTCCAGAGACTGGCCGCCGTCGCCCAGCGGATCGCGCACATGGGCGTCGAAGCCGGCGGAGATGATGATCAGATCCGGCGCGAAGGCGTCCACCTTGGGCATCAGGCTCTCGAAGGCCTTGCGCCAGACCTCGCGCGGCGCGCCCTGCGGCGAGACGGCGTTGACGATATTGCCGCTGGCCGGCGCGTCGGGGTGCCCGGTGCCGGGCCACATCGGCCACTGCTGGATCGAGGCGAAGAACAGCCCTTCCCGACCGTCGAACGCCGCCTGCGTGCCATTGCCGTGGTGGATGTCAAAATCGACGACGGCCACTTTGGCCAGGCCTGCGTCCTGGGCGGCCCGCGCCGCCACCGCCACGTTGGAGAAGATGCAGAAGCCCATGGGCTTGCCGGGCTCGGCGTGGTGGCCCGGCGGGCGCACGGCGCAGAACGCCCGCTCCGCGTCACCCGCCGCGACGTCCCGCACCGCCTGGACCACCGCGCCTGCCGCGCGTCGGGCTGCGTTCAGGCTGCCGGCCGACATGATGGTGTCCGGATCGAGCCGCAGGACGCCGCCGTCGCGGGGGGCCGCGGCGAAGATCGCGTCGAGGTAGCTGCGGGGATGCACCCGCGCCAGATCGCCCTCCTCGGCCGGCGGCGCGTCGCGCACCACCATGTGGACGTCGGAGTCGCTCAGGGCGTCAGTGACCGCGCGAAGCCGCTCGGGCCGCTCCGGATGACCCCCGCCGGGGCGATGGTCGAGCATGTCCATATGGGTGTAGAGCGCGACGGTCATGCCCCATCCTAACGCAGAATAACCGCCCGCCGATGCCTGAACCGACAGCCCGCCGCGCGGGGTCCGCCGACGCCGAAGTCCTGGCCAGGATCGGCGCGGAGACCTTCACCGAAACCTTCGCCCATCTCTATGCGCCGGACGACCTCGCCGCCTTCCTGGCCGACGCCTACAGTCTGGAGCGCACCCGCGCCGAGCTCGCCGACCCGGCCAGGGCGTCGTGGCTGGTGGAGCAGGACGGCCAGGCCATCGGCTACGCCACGGCCGGCCCCTGCGCCCTCCCCCACCGCGAGGTCACGCCGGCCTGCGGCGAGCTGAAACGTTTCTATTTCCACAGGGCCTGGCAGAACGGCGGCCACGGCCGCAGCCTCTTCGACCAGGTGATGGCCTGGCTGCAGGGCGACGGCCCCCGCACCGTCTGGATCGGCGTCTGGTCGGAGAACCACGGCGCGCAGCGATTCTACGGCCGCCAGGGGTTCGAGAAGGTCGGCGAATACGGCTTCCAGGTCGGCGCGACCGTCGACCGCGAATTCATCTTACGGCGCGACGCGGTCAGTTTTGCCCGTCAGGGCGCAAATCCGGCGTCAAACGAACACAATCCCGCCTAAATCGCCCTCGGTAACGGTCTAATATTGCTGCGATTTAACGATTGAACGGCTTGGCGGACGGCTCCGCTTTTGGGACCCTGGGGAAGTCCTGGGGTCAGATCGGCGGGCGTCATGTTGAGGATCGGTTACGTCAGACTTCGCGATGCAGGCTCGGCGGAGGATACGGCCGCCCTCTATGCCCTGGGTTGCCACGCCGTTCGGGCTGAGGAGTCAGGCGGTCGCGGCGTCGAATTCACCACGCTCGCCTCGATCCTCGACTTCATCGGCGCCGGCGACCAGCTGGTGGTGACGAGGTTGGAGCATGTTGCGGCCAGCAGCCTCGGCGCCTTGGAAGTGATCGAGCGCCTCGATGCCCACGGCGCCAGCCTCTACATCGTGGAGTCCGAGCTCGGCAGCCAGGGCGAAGGCGGCCGGGCCTTGCGCGCGGCGCTCCAGGCCGTCGCCGCCGTCGAGCCGCAGTCCCAGGCGCGGCGCCGCAAGCCCGCCGCGGCCCAGGAGATTCACGCCTTGCAACGCGCCGGCGTCGGCCCGGTCGAGATCGCCAGGCGCCTCGGCGTCTCGCGCATGACCGTCTGGCGCAAGCTGAAGGCCGGCGAAGTCCAGGCCCAGGCCTAGTCGACTGCGCGCGCCGCGAAGCTGTCGAGCGCGCCAAGACCGAATTCAACCGTTGTTCCGAATTCCGCACTGTCCATTCACGATTACGCCGGTTATCGCACGACGCGTGGAGGCCTAGTTGGGAGCCACACCGGCGATCCGGCCGGACAGGAGACAGGCAGATGAAAACCCGCAAACTCGGAAAGACCGGTCCCGAAGTGTCCGCCATCGGCCTGGGGGCCATGGGCATGTCCGGCATGTACGGCCCGACCGACCGGGCCGAGAGCCTGGCCACGATCCATGCGGCGCTCGACGCCGGGATCAACCTGATCGACACCGGCGACTTCTACGGCATGGGCCACAACGAGATGCTGATCGGCGAGGCGCTGAAGGACCGCCGCGACGCCGCTGTCGTCAGCGTAAAGTTCGGCGCCCAACGCGGGCCCGACGGCGCGTTCGTCGGCATCGACTGCCGCCCCGCCGCCGTGAAGACCGCCGCCGCCTATAGCCTGCAGCGCCTGGGCCTTGACCACATCGACGTCTATCGCCCCGGCCGCCTCGACCCGGCCGTGCCCATCGAGGATACGGTCGGCGCCATCGCCGACCTGGTGAAGGCCGGCTACGTCCGCCACATCGGCCTTTCGGAAGTGGGCGCGGAGACCATCCGCCGCGCCGCCGCCGTCCATCCCATCGTCGACCTGCAGATCGAATATTCCCTGATCTCGCGCGGGCTGGAGGACGAGATCCTGGCCGTCACCCGCGAACTGGGCATCGGCATCACCGCCTATGGCGTGCTTGCCCGCGGGCTGATCGGCGGGCATATGCAGGCGCTGGGCGCCCCGGGCGATTTCCGCGGCCACACCCCCCGCTTCCAGGGCGAGAACCTGACCCGCAACCTGGCGCTCGCCGAGACGCTGCGCGCCACCGGCGAGACGCTGGGCCTCACTCCGGCCCAGGCCGCCATCGCCTGGGTGCTGGCCAAGGGCGAGGACATCGTGCCCCTGGTCGGCGCCCGCCGCCGCGACCGACTGGCCGAGGCCTTGGGCGCGCTCGACGCCGCCATGACCTCTGAAGCCGTCGCCGCGCTGGAGGCGGCCGTGCCGAAGGACGCCGCGGCCGGCGAGCGTTATCCCGCCGCCCAGATGGCCACGCTGGATAGTGAACGGCGGGGCTGAGGCGCCGCGCCACTCTGGACAACCGGGACCCTAGACCCCATCCTCCGCGTTCAAACGATTGTTCGCCGAGACGTCCCCGATGTTCATGCGCTTCTTCACCGAGCTTCGTCAGGCCAAGGTGCCGGTGACGTTGAAAGAGTACCTCATGCTCATGGAGGGGCTCGACAAGATGGTGATCGGCCGGACGGTCGAGGATTTCTACTACCTGTCCCGCGCCGCCCTGGTGAAGGACGAGAAGAACATCGACAAGTTCGACCAGGTGTTCGGCCACGTCTTCAAGGGCCTGGAGATGATGGGGCCGGACGTCACCGCCGACATCCCGGCCGAGTGGCTGAAGAAGATCTCCGAGAAGTTCCTCACCGAGGAGGAGAAGGCGCAGATCGAGGCCATGGGCGGCTTCGACAAGCTCATGGAAGCGCTCGCCGAGCGCATGAGGGAGCAGAAGGAGCGCCACGAGAAGGGCGACAAGATGATCGGCACCGGCGGCACCTCGCCGTTCGGCGCCAACGGCTATCACCCCGAAGGCATCCGCATCGGCCAGGACAAGGGCCGCCACGGCAAGGCGATCAAGGTCTGGGACAAGCGCGAGTACAAGAACCTCGACGACCAGGTCGAGCTCGGCACGCGCAACATCAAGGTGGCCCTGCGCCGGCTGCGCAAGTGGGTCCGCGAGGGCTCGCAGGACGAGCTCGACATGGGCGGCACCATCAAGGGCACCGCCGAGAAGGGCTACCTGGACATCCAGATGCGCGCCGAGCGCCGCAACAAGATCAGCGTGCTGATCTTCTTCGACATCGGCGGCTCGATGGATTCACACATCAAGGTTTGCGAGGAGCTGTTCAGCGCCGCGCGCTCCGAGTTCAAGAACATGGAGTTCTACTACTTCCACAACTGCCTCTATGAGAGCGTCTGGAAGGACAACCGGCGCCGCCACGCCGAGAAGCTGAACACCTGGGACATCCTCCACAAATTCCCCCACGATTACAAAGTGATCTTCGTGGGCGACGCGACCATGAGCCCCTATGAGATCACCTATCCGGGCGGCTCGGTGGAGCACTGGAACGAGGAGGCCGGCGCGATCTGGCTCGACCGGGTGGCCAATATCTACGAGCACATGATCTGGCTGAACCCGACCGCCGAGCGCCACTGGGACTACACCCCCTCGGTCGGCGTCATCAAACAGCTGGTCAACGACAGGATGTTCCCGCTCACGCTCTCGGGCCTGGAAAAGGCGATGAAGGAGCTGGCCCGCTAGCCAGCGGTCGGTTCGATTGCCAGCATTTTTCAACGGCCTACACTCGTGAGACCCCGCCAGGGATTCGCATGACAGGTCCCGTGATCCAAGATCCGCTCGAAGCCCTTCCCGAGGCCGACGAGACTCACGCCGCCACCAAGGCCGCCGTGTTCACCGCCGCCGAGCGGCTCTTCGCCCTGCACGGCTTCCAGAACGTGTCGGTGCGCGACATCACCGCCGAGGCCAAGGTCAACCTCGCCTCGGTGAACTACCATTTCGGGTCCAAGGACGCCCTGCTGTTCGAGATTTTCCGCCGGCGCACCGCGGAGCTGAACCGTGAGCGGGCCCGCATGCTGCACGAGGCCAACGACCGCCACGCCGGCAAGCCGCCGGTGCGTGATATTCTCGAGGCGCTCTTCGCCCCGCCCCTGCGCTGGGCCGATCCGGCGCACGACCGTCGGATCAGCGCCCAGTTCATCATCCGCGCCCGCTCGGAAGGCACCGAGCAGATGCGCGACGTGCTGCAGAACGACGTCTCCCACCTCGCCCGCTTCGCCGAGGCCCTGAAGGCCGCCCGCCCCGACCTGCCGCCAGAGGCGGTCTACTGGCGGCTGCATTTCTGCCTGGGCATGGTCCACAACAACCGGTTCGTGGAATTCGACCGGCTGCACCACCTCTCCGGCGGCCTGACCCGCGAGGGCGACGTCCAGGCGCTGCTGAACCGGATGCTCGACTTCGCCGAGGCCGGGTTCCAGGGCTGATCATGCCCACCATCGTCACCGACGCCCGCGCCTTCACCGCGGCCTGCGCCTGGGGCGCGCGCGACCTGGCGGACATCGAGGGCGCCAGCGTGCGCCTGCACTGGACCGACCGACCCTACAAGTGGCACGTCAACGACGGCCGCGAGGTCTTCGTCGTCCTTGATGGCGCGGTCGACATGCGCTACCGCGAGGCCGGGGTGGAAAAGTCCGTCCGGCTCGGCCCCGCCGACATCTTCATCGCCGAGGCCGGCGACGAGCACGTGGCCCACCCGGTGGGCGAGGCGCGCATCCTGGTGATCGAGCGCAAGGGCTCGGTCTAACCCCATGGCCAGCCGGGGCTTCCTGGCGCGCGTCTACGCCTTCCGCTTCCTAGATGGCTTCGTCCTCATCTATCCGCTCTACACGGTGATGTTCGCCGCCCGCGGCCTATCGCCCTCGCAGGTCGCCGCCATACTGATGGCCTGGTCCGTGACGGGCTTCGTTCTGCAGATCCCGACCGGCGTTCTGGCCGACCGCTTCTCGCGGCGCTGGCTTTTGTGTCTGGGGCAGGTCCTGCGCGCGGCGGGTTTCGCGATCTGGATCCTGCACCCGGGGTTCCCCGGCTTCCTGATCGGCATGATCCTGTGGGGTGTGAAGAGCGCGCTCACCAACGGCACATTCGAGGCCCTGGTCTATGACGAGTTGCACGCCAGGAGCGAGGCGCACGACTATCCGCGGGTTATCGGCCGCGCCTGGGGCGCGCTTTCCGCCGCGGTGCTGCTGACCTCCCTGATGACGGCGGTGCTGGTGCGTTTCGGCTATGCCGCGATCCTGGAGGCCAGCATCGCAGTGAGCGTGATCTCCGCCGTCTCGGCGATCGCCCTGCCGCGCGCGCGCAAAACCCTTGCGGTGGCCCGCCCGCACTATTTCGCCCACCTGGCGCGGGGGGTTTCGGCGGTGCTTCGCGCGCGCCTCCTGCTGAGTCTGGTCGCCTTCGCCGCGTTTAGTCAGGCGTTCGGCGGCGGGCTGGAGGGCCTTTGGCAGATCCTGGGGCGCGATGCGGGACTGGCGATGCCGCTCATCCCGCTCTTCGGCGCCGCGGTCGGCGCCAGCCAGATCGCCGGCGCCTCGCTTGCCCACCGGTTCGCTCGGCGCGGCGGCCGCGAGCGGTTCTACGGTCTCTTCGCCCTGGCCGGCGTCCTACTCTCCGTCGGCGCGGCGATCCTGCAGCCCTGGTCGGTGCTGCTGGCCATCCCGGTGGCGGGATTGTTCAAGGCCATCGACGTCAATTTCGACGCCCGTCTGCAGCACGCCATCGCGGCTGAGAACCGCGCCACCATCGGCTCGGTGAAGAGTTTCGCCGGCGCCGCCCTGATGACCGCAGTCCTCGGCGGCTTCGGCTGGTTCGCCCAGGCGCAGAGCTATCGCATGGCCTTCCTGGCCAGCGGTGTGGGGATGGCGGTCATCGCGGCGGTGTATCTGCTGGCGGCGCGACGGCCGCCCCCAAAGCCCGGTTAAGCCGCCAACCCCCACGCGAACTTCAAATCCTCGACGAACAGGGCGTAGGCCTCGGCCCTGGCGTCCGCGTCAGGCAGGCGCAGCAGGTAGGAGGGGTGATAGGTCACCACGCCCCGGGCCTGATCCGGAAGCTGCAGCGCCTGCTGGCGCATCTTGCCGATCGGCGCCGGCTTGCCGAACACCGAGAGGGCGGCGGTGGCGCCCAGGCTGACGATGACGCGGGGCCGCACGATCCGACGCTCGGCCTCCAGCCACCAGCGGCAGGCCGTGACCTCGTTCGTGTTCGGCGTCTTGTGCAGCCGCTTCTTGCCGCGCAGCTCGTGCTTGAAATGCTTCACCGCATTGGTGACGTAGGTCTGGTCGCGCGGCACGCCGGCCTCGGCCAAGGCCCGATCGAACATCTGACCCGCCGGCCCCACGAAGGGCCGTCCCGCCAGGTCCTCCTGGTCGCCGGGTTGCTCGCCCACGAACATCAGCCGCGCGCGGGCGGCGCCCTCGCCCGGCACGCCCTGGGTGGCGTCGCGATAAAGATCGCAGCGGCGGCAAAGCTGCACGCCGGCCTCGATCTCCCCCAGGCTGGTGGGCGCGTCGCCGTTGTAGGACCCGTCGCGGTTGGCGCGCTGGGCGGCGCGGACGTTGCGCAGGGAGGGCGTGTGCTGGACCATGGCCGGGCCGCGGGTCTCCGCAGGGGCGAACAGCCCCGGAATGAGCGGGCCTTGCAGCTGGTTCCCGCGTCTGGATGTCTCGTGGGTCATCGCCCGGGCTCCCTGGTGGATGTCAGCGGGGAGACTATATTGTTCTCTTTTCGTTCCGTATAGCCGGTATCGCGGAACCCCGCGCGGCCTCGCCAGTTAGGCAGACCGACATGGCCAGGCTCTCCATCCGCCACGAGACGCTCTACACCTACGAGCGGCCCGTGCGCTTCGCCTTGCACCGCCTGCTGGTGCGCCCGCGCGACAGCCACGCCATCCGCGTGGTCGAAACCTCGCTCACCCTCTCGCCGCCCGGCGACACCCGCTGGCTCTATGACGCGCTGGGCAATTCGGTGTGCTGCTTCACCCCCCAGGGCGAGGGCCGCGCGCTCTCGATCACCAGCCACCTGGCCATCGAGCGGTTCCCGACCCCGCTCGCCAAGCTGCAGATCGCCGACCCGCAGACCGCCACCCCGATCGTCTATTCCAACGTCGACCGCGTGGTGTTGGCGCCCTTCATCGATCCGGTGAGCGAGGACCCGGATGGCGCCCTGCTCGACTGGGTCCGCGCCCGGATGGGCGACCCGCACGAGCCGGCGCTGGATTTCCTGATGCGGCTCAACCGCACCATCCACGACAGCTTCGAATATCTCGCCCGCGACCAGGGAACGGCCCAGGAGCCCAGCCACACCGTGCGGCTGGGGGCGGGCGCCTGCCGCGACTTCGCCTGGCTGATGGTCGAGGCGCTGCGCCGGCTGGGCTACGCCGCGCGCTTCGTCACCGGCTACCTCTATTCGCACGCCAGGAAGGGCGTCCGCGGGGCCGGCGCCACCCACGCCTGGTGCGAGGTCTTCCTGCCCGAACTGGGCTGGACCGAGTTCGATCCGACCAACGCCCTCGTCGAGAGCCCCGACCTGATCCCGGTGGCGGTGACCCGCACGCCGGCCGAGGCCGCCCCCATCTCCGGCGCCATCTATGGCGACACCGGCCAGACCGAGCTCAAGGTTCACGTAGACGTGCGGTTGCTTGAAACACTTCCGGCCGCCGCATGAGGCAGAGTGGCGACAACAAGAGGGAGGACGCCCCATGACCCACGGCTTCCAGCAGCAGGACACAGTGCTCAAATTTTGCGTCCCCAAGTCGGTCGCCACGCCCCAGCACGGCCAGAAGGCCGACAAGATCAAGGCCACGCCGGTGCGCGAGCCGCGCACCTTCGAGCCGCGCCCCGGCCACTAGAATTTTCGCAGGTCCCCGGCGAAGCTGGCGCCGGGAGGACCCGCCATGGACCGCACCCCGCCGCCGACCTCGCTCGCCGCGGCCCTTGCCATGCCGGTGACGCCCGGCCGCTCGACGGAAATCTTCGTCGACGGCGACCTCGAGGTCCGGTTCGCGGGCAGGCCGACCAACGGGCCGCAGGTTCCGCACCTGCGCGACGAGCTCTATGTCGTGGCCACCGGCACGGCCCGCTATCGGGTTGAGGACAAAGTGACCGACGTCGGTCCCGGCGACCTCCTCTTCTGCGCCGCCCACACGCCCCACGGCTTCGAGGGCAATTCCGAGGACTTCACCGTCTGGGTGCTGTTCTACGGCCCGCAGAAGTAGCCGCGGGGCGTCACCACGCCTCACTGGACGCATCCGGCGTCATGGGCGATGCGTAAGGCCTGCATCGGCCGTCGCGCTGAGTCCTTCGTCGACCTCTTGGGGGTGTCGCCTTGCCGCTCGATCTTGGAGCCCTGCCCCGCCGCGCGGTCCTGGCCGGCGGGCTGGCGCTGCCTTTCCTGGCCCGCGAGGCCCTGGCCGCGCCCAGGGCGCTCACCTTCGCGGTGTTCCGCAACGGGACCAGGATCGGCGAGCACCACATCGCCTTCGCCGGCGACGACGCGACCCTGACCGCCACCACGGACGCCGTCATGACCGTGAAGCTCGGGCCCGTGCCGGTCTTCAAATACCGGCACCACGCGGTGGAGAAGCGGGTGGGCGGCGTCTTCGCCTCCCTGGTCACCGCCACCGACTCCAACGGCAAGGCCGAGCGTGTCTCCGCTGAGATGGCTGGCGGGGCCATCCGCATCAGCTGTCCCTCGGGCACGATCACCGCGCCGGCCAACGCCAACCCGATCACCCACTGGAACCCACAGGTCTTCTCGACGCCGCTGTTCCATCCCCAGACCGGCAAGATGCTGAAGGTCACCACCCGCAGGATCGAGCCCGGCCACTGGGCCATCCGCGGCGACGCCGAGATCGACGACTGGTACGACGCCGGCGGCGCGTGGCTCTCGCTGAAGGGCAAGCTCGACGATGGCTCGGCCGTGGAATACCGGCGGGTCTGAGGCCCGCCGGCCGCCATCCCTAGAGCACTATTCGCTCCGATTGAATCGGAGCGGCGCTCTAGATCTTTGTTTTGTCGCGCTTTCTAGCGCCGAACCGGCGGCCACTTCGGCGGAAAGCGCTAGGGTGGCGTCACGCAGGGCCCGTAGGTGATGCCGATGGCCCCCTGGCTCATCTTTTCCCAGCTGCCGGTCGGATTGGTGGTCTTGCACTGGGCCTGGGTCATGCCGCCCTCGCCAGGGGCCGGGTTGTGCGCCGGCGTGCAGGTGGTCGAGGTGTAGCAATTGCCGATCTCGTCGGTCCCGGCGGCGACGGGCCCCGGCGCGGGGGTCGCGGGCGCGGCCGGCGGCGCGGCGGGCGGCGGCGTGGGCTTCTTGCATCCCGCGAGGCCGGAAACGGCCACAAGGGTGGCGACGAGAATCAACTGGGTGTGTGCTGCTCTGGGCATGGCTTTCCCCCGATGTGACGAACCCATTCGGAAAACGCCTCGGCGGTTCGCCGTTACCGACAACAACCACTACTGCGCGAAGCTTAGCCGCACACACGCTGGCATGGAAGGGCCAGGGGTCGGGCCGCCGCGGCAAACCGAAGGCGGCGCAGCTGTTCGGCAGTTTCGCTGCGCCGTGGGACTCTGCTAGACCGGCTCCTATTGAATTGAGCCTTTGCCTAAGGGCGCCGGCAGATCTGTTTTTGGACCGCCGCGCGCAATTGCGATTTGGACGCGAAGATTGAACCCAGCGGCGGCGGCGACGGCGTGGCCGACCTCGCCCAGCGCGAGGTCGAGTACGAGAAGTTCGTCTGGGACAATCTGAGGCGCAACTACCTCGGCAACTACCTGCACGGCATGCTGGGGCTGACCGGCTTTCGGCTGGTCAATGCGCCGACCTTCCTGCCGGCCTACCTGCATATGATTTCCGGCTCCAACACCATCGTGGGCCTTGGCCTCGCCCTGCAGCAGCTGGGCGGGATCACCTCACCGATCTTCGCCGGGACCCAGATCGAGCACCGCAAGAAGGTGATGCCGGCCGCGCTCTGGATGGGCGGCCTTGGGCGTCTGGCGATCCTCGGCATGGCGCTGTCCGCCTGGTTCGTCACCAACAACAAGGTGCAGATCCCCATGCCGTGGGGCGGAACGCTGCAGGTGCAGCCCCTGGTCTGGTCGATCCTGTTCTGCATGCTGATGTTCGGCATCTTCATGGGCGCCCAGCGGGTGGTGTTCAGCCTGCTGATGTCCAAGGTGATCCCGCTCAGCCGCCGCGGACGCCTGCAGGCCTGGCGCAACACGACGGGCGGGGCGATCGCCGCCGTCCTGGCCCTGGTCGCCGGCAAGTACTTCATCGGCGGCAACCTGTTCGGCAACGGGTATGCGGTGACGTTCCTGTTCGCCTGCGCGCTCACCACGATCGGCCTTTGGGCGCTGCAGCTGCTGCTCAAGGAGCCCGAACCGCCGACCGCCCGCACCCAGGCTCGCTTCCGCGATCGGCTGCGGGAATTCCCCAGCCTGATCCGGCAGGACCGCTCCTACGCCTTCTTCCTGCTCGTCCAGATGCTGGCCACGTCCGCCCGGATCGCGACGCCGTTCTACATCCTCTACGTCGGCAAGTTCATCGGCGCCGACGGCCCGACGCTGGGACTGCTGTCGTTTGCGTTCCTGGGCGCCGACACCGCCTCGAACCTCATCTGGGGCTATCTGGGCGACAAAGCCGGCTTCCGGCTGGTCCTGCTGGGGTCGGTGGCGGGTTGGATCGCGGCCACGCTCGCCCTGATGAACCTGCACCACGTCGCGCCGATATTCCTGGCCTTCGCGGGCCTGGGCGCCTCGCAGGCCGGCTACATGATGGCGGCCCAGACCATGATCCTGGAGTTCGGCTCGCGCGACGACCTGCCCATGCGCATCGCGGTCTCGGCGACGGCGGAAAGCATCACCGCCACGGCCGGGCCGCTCGTCGGTGGCGTTATCTCCCAGGCCTTCGGCTACGACATCGTCTTCGGCGCCTCCCTGGGCTTCCTCGCCGCGGCCCTGCTGCTGCTCGTCGTCGCCGTGAAGGAGCCGCGCACGGCGCGCCTGTCGGCGCTCTAGTGTCCCGATTCCGAAGTTCGCCAACGCCGATGGAGAGACCGAGCGAACTTCGGAATCGATAAGGACACTAGCAAGCCTATGTTTCTAGTGTGGTTTATGGATCTGAAGTTCGCTCCGAGCTTGATCCAACAAGAGGGCGAACTTCAGATCCACCACACTAGCAAACGGACGTCGAAGAAAGTTCACCTGACCCTGTCGGGAGCCGGCGGTATGTTTCGTCCTCGGGGCTCAACGGTCCACAGGAGACGACCATGCGGATGATTTTCGTGAACCTGCCGGTGAAGAGCGTCGCGGCCTCCCGCAAGTTCTTCGGCGCGCTGGGCTTCAGCTTCAACGCCCAGTTCAGCAATGAGAACACGGCCGCCATGACGGTCGAGGAGAACATCGTCGTCATGCTGCTGGAGCACGCCCGCTTCCGCGACTTCATCAAGGGCGACATCAGCGACCCGGCCAAGGGCGTCGAGGTGCTGACCTGCCTCTCCGCCGGCAGCCGCGCCGAGGTCGAGGACACCGTCGCGAAGGCGCTCGCCGCCGGCGGCCAGCCCTGGATGCCGCCCCAGGACCACGGCTTCATGTACGGCGCGAGCTTCCGCGACCTGGACGGCCACGTCTGGGAAGTCATGTGGATGGACCCGGCCGCCGTGATGCCCACAGAAGTCCAGGTCGCCGAGCACGCGTGACCGGCGGCGGCTTGCGTCGGAGAGCGGGCGCTGACTTGATCGGCGGATGATCCACGTTCCCACCGCGCCTTGGGCCCATGTGGTCTTCGACATGACGGCCTGGGGAAGCGGCATTGGCTTCAGCGTGGTCCTCTACCGATGGCGGCTGAAGGCGCTGGCGGAGGGGGTGGCGCGCCAGGTGGACGGGCGCTACTTCGCCGCGCTGGCGACCGGCGCCATCCCCGGCGCCTGGCTGGCGGGGTCGCTGAACAGCTTGCGCGGAACCCATCCCGCCCTCTCCCATAGCGTCGCCGGCGCGCTGGTCGGCGCCATCGTCGGCGTGGAACTCTACAAGCGCTTGCGCGGCGTCACCGGCTCGACCGGCGGGGTGTTCGTGGGGCCCTTCTCGCTCGGCGTGGCAGTCGGCCGGCTGGGCTGCTTCTTCACCGGCCTGCCCGACGGCACCTATGGCCGGCCGACCACGCTCCCCTGGGCTGTCGACCTCGGCGACGGAATCGGCCGCCACCCGGTCCAGCTCTATGAGAGCGCCGCCATGGCGGTCTTCCTGGCCGCCTACCTGATCGGCCTGCAACGGCGCAGCCCCTGGGCGCTCCGTCGCGGCTTCTACGTCATGTGCATCGCCTACGGCGTCCAGCGCTTCGCGTGGGAGTTCCTCAAGCCCTATCCCCCGCTGATCGGGCCGTTTAACCTCTTCCACATGCTGTGCGGGGGGCTCGTGGCGTATGGATGGCTCTACTGGCGCACCGACCTCAGGCGCGAGCGCGGCCCGCAAGGTCGCGCCCTACCTGTTCCAGGGACAGACCACCAGCCTGTGTGAGACCTGCCTGGCGCTGGTCCCGGCCAAGATCATCTCCGAGGGCGACGACGTCTTCTACCTGAAGCGCTGCCGCGAGCACGGGGTGCAGAAAACCCTGATCAGCGACGACCTCTCCTACTGGAAGGCCCAGAAGGACTGGCTGAAGCCGGGCGACCGGCCGCTCGGCGTCCATTCCAAGACCGAACACGGCTGCCCCTACGACTGCGGCCTCTGCCCCGACCACGAGCAGCACTCGTGCCTGGCCATCGTCGAGGTCAACGAGGCCTGCAACCTCTCCTGCCCGGTCTGTTTCGCCGACAGCTCCGTCAAGCGCGAAGCCCACCGGCCGCTCTCTGAGATCGAGCAGATGCTGGACGTGCTGGTCGCCTCCGAGGGCGAGCCGGACCTGGTGCAGATCTCAGGCGGCGAGCCCACCATCCATCCGCAGTTCTGGGAGATCCTGGACGCGGCCCGGGCCCGCCCGATCCGCCACCTGATGATCAACACCAACGGCCTGCGGATCGCCCGCGAGCCGGGGTTCGCGGAGCGCCTGGCGAGCTACATGCCGCGCTTCGAGGTCTATCTGCAGTTCGACAGCCTGAAGCGCGACGCCCTGATGGAGCTGCGCGGCGCCGACCTCACCTCAATCCGCCAGCAGGCCCTGGAGGCGCTGGAGCGCACCAACATCTCCACCACCCTGGTGGTGACGCTCAAGAAGGGCGTCAACGACGGCGAGATCGCCGACATCGTGCGCCATGCGCTGACCTGGCGCTGCGTGCGCGGGGTGACCTTCCAGCCGATCCAGGACGCGGGCCGCAACGACGGCTTCGATCCCAAGGCCCACCGGATCGTGCTGACCGAAATCCGCCGCCGCATCGCCGAGGCCGGCGTCTTCGCGCTGGAAGACCTGATCCCGCTCCCCTGCAACCCCGATCAGATCTGCATCGGCTATGGCCTGCGCAACGGCCAGCAGGTGACGCCGATCACCTCGCTCCTGCCGCGGGAGCTGTTCGTGGCCGCAGCCCCCAACACCGTGACCTTCGAGGCCTATCCCGAACTCCAGCAGGCCGTCTTCAACCTGCTTTCGCTCTCCACCGCCCAGGCCGACACCTCCGACAAGTTGGCGGGCCTGCTCTGCTGCCTGCCGGAAGCCGTGGTCCCCGACGAGGTCGCCTACGAGAACACCTTCCGGGTGGTGATCTCCCAGTTCCTCGACCGCTTCAACTTCGACCTCGGGACGGTGAAGCGTTCCTGCGTCCACTTCGTTGAGCCCGACGGTCGGATCATCCCCTTCGACACCTACAACACCTTCTACCGCCCCGGCGCGGTGGGCGAAGGCGCGCTCAGGAAAGGGCGAGGCCTGTGAGCGAACCGCAAACCGATCCCGTCCGCGGCTTCTTCGGCGGGGCGCTGATCGCCGTGGGCGTGCTGATGATGCTGCTCTGCGGCGGCTGCGGCGCGATCTTCCTAATCGGCTTCCTGGTCAGCGGACTGTTCTCCTCGAACCGCGAAGACATTAGCATGGTGATCATGCCCATCGTGCTCGGCGGCGTACCGGCTCTGATCGGCTGGGGGTTGTTCGCGAGCGGACGGGCATTGCGGAACCCCCGAACAGACCTGCCAGACAAGCACGAGGCCGATGCATAACCGATGGCCTGAACAGTCCCCCGATCCCATTCGTGAGAGAACGGCCGCCGCGAATGCGCTGATCGCCGTTGGAGCGGTGATCATGGCCTGTTGCGGCTCGTGCACCCTCTTTTTGGTCTACGGCAATGAGCACGACGATTTGCGCGGACTCTGGGCCGCGCTGGCCCCGTTCGTTGGGGGCATCCCCACGATTGCGGGCGGGACCCTGGTGGCGCTTGGTCTCTGGCGACGCTGGCGCCTCGCTAAGCCGCCGCCTTCTGTTCCGCCGCCAGGCTGATCCTCGCCTTGGCCATTTCGTTGGCCACCTCGTGGGTGGGGCGGCGCTCGACCTTGGAGCGGTCCATGACCTCGTCCAGGGTCTGCATCAGGCGGGCGAGCTTGGTCTCGACCCAGTCGGGATCGAAGGCCTCACCTTCAGCGATGGCGCGGATCTCGCCGGCCACATTGATGATCCCGCCGCCGTTGATGACGTAGTCCGGCGCATAGAGGATGCCGGCCTCGAAGAGCGCGCGGCCCACGTCCGCATCGGCCAGCTGGTTGTTGGCGCCGCCGGCGACCACCTTGGCCTTCAGCCGCGGCAGGGTGTCGGCGTTGATCGCGCCACCCAGGGCGCAGGGGGCGAAGACCTCGGCGTCGGCGTCGAAAATGGCGCCCGGGGTCACGATCTTAGCGCCCGTAGCGCCGGCCACCTGGCGCAGCGCGTCCTCGTTGACATCGGTGATGATCAGCTTGGCCCCCGCTGCGTGCAGCTTCTGGGCGAGGTAGGCGCCCACATGGCCAACGCCCTGGATGGCCACCGTCACGCCGTCGAGGTCGCGGTTCAGCCGGCGCTTCACCGAAAGGCCGATGCCGCGGAAGATACCCTCGGCGGTCACCGGGCTGGGATCGCCCGAGGCGCCGGGATGGCCCTCGAGGCCGGCCACGTAGCGGGTGTGCTTACGCGCGTGCATCAGGTCGGCGGGCGAGACGCCGACATCCTCGGCCGTCCAGTACTTGCCGGCCACGTCCTCGACGGCCCGGCCGAAGGCTTCGAACAGCGCAGGCGTCTTCTGGGTGCGGCTGTCGCCGATGATCACGGCCTTGCCGCCGCCCAGCTCCAGGTCGGCCATGGCGTTCTTGTAGGACATGGCGCGGCTGAGCCTGAGCGCGTCGGTCAGCGCCGCCTCCGCATCCGGATAGGCCCACATGCGGCAGCCGCCGGCCGCCGGTCCCCGGGCCGTGGAATGCACGGCGATAATGCACTTGAGGCCGGTTTTTTCGTCTGAGAAGGCGTGGACGCCTTCATGGTCCTCGAAAGCGGCGGAATCGAACAAGGTCATGCTAGGGACTTTGCGGATGTTGGAGAGGAATTGCGCATGGCTCTACCCCCGCGAGGCCCGCCTCACAACCCCGCCGCGGCGGGGCTCGATGCGCCGCGGGTCTTCTTGGGGCGCGGGATGGGCGGCGGATCGGAGGGGAAGGGCCCGGCCGGGTCGCGGATGAAACTCAGCACGTCCTTCATCACCACCGGTCCCTGGTGGTCGCGGGTCAGCAGGTGCCAGCCCTTGGCGTAGAAGGCGCTGCGTTGACCGGGCCTGAGCTGGGCGGCGGCCTTCTCGGCGGCGTTCTTCGGGATGATCTGGTCGTGGGCGCCGTAGAAATAGGCGGTCGGGACCTGTGACTTGCCCACCGCCTCTGACGCCCGCTCCATCATCGTCACCAGGCCATAGATCGTGTCCGACCGCGCCCCCCAGATCATCAGCGGATCGCGGCCCATGGCGATCAGCTCCTCGTGGTTGTCGGTCGGGCTGACCTTGGAGGTGAGCCACCGGGGCGGCGTATAGACCTTCGGGCCGGTGAAATTGGCCGCGAACCAGAGCAGGGTCTTGTTGGGGACCGGCTGTTCCCGCCAGCCCCAGACCGCCGGCGACAGCAACACCAGCCGGTCGGCCACGGGCGGGCGGTCCGAGGCGAAGGCCTCCGCCGCCACCGCGCCGCCCATGCTCTCGCCCATCACCACCAGGACGGCGTTCGGATGCTTGCGCCGCACCAGCGAGGCCACCGTGCGCAGGTCCTCGACCATCAGCTCGTCGCCGGCCCAGACCCCGCGGCCCGGCGCCGCGCCAAAGCCGCGCTGATCGTAGGCGTAGGTGGTCACACCGTTCTCGGCCCAGACGGGCGCGGCGATGTGGAAAGCGTTGGAGTAGTCGTTCATGCCATGAAGGGCGACGATCACCGCCCAGGGCTCGCCCGGCGCGTCCCACTCTTTGAGGGGGAGCCGCGCGCCATCGAAGCTGACCACCGTGGCCTGCTCCAGCCGCGGCCCGACGAAACCCAGCGGCGGCTGGCCGGCCTGCTGCACCATCAGCGGCGTACAGCCGCCCAGCATCAGGACGGCGAAGAGGACGGCGGCGAAACGCATCATCGCACTATTCGCCATCACCCTCCGCCAGGTCGTCATCGACCTCGACGACTCGCACCGGATCGCCGTCCATCGGCAGCCGCAGGCGGTAGACGCCCTTGAAGTCCTCCGGATCGGCCGGCTTGTTGTGGCGCAGGACCACCAGCTTGCCCTGCCGCGCCAGGCCGCGGGCCACCGCGCGCACATGGCCCAGCACCCTGCGCCAGCCCTCGGGATCGACCTTGCGGGCGACCTCCTCCGGCGAGATCGACTTGCCCGGGACCGCCTTGGCGGCCAACAGGTCGAAGATCGCGGCCTCGACTTCAGCGCTCATCAGCCGCCTCGCTTCAGGGTTTCGCGGGCGATGACCACCTGCTGGATCTGGCTGGCGCCCTCGTAGATGCGGAAGATGCGGACGTCGCGGTAGAACCGCTCGATCCCGTGGTCGGCGACATAGCCGGCGCCGCCGAAGATCTGCACCGCCTTATCGGCCACCCGCCCCACCATCTCCGAGGCGAAGTATTTGGCGGCGGCGGCCTCCATGGTGACGCTCTGGCCCGCGTCGCGCTTGCGGGCGGTTTCCATGGTCAGGGCTTTTGCAGCCAATGACTCCGTCTTGCAGTCCGCGATCATCCCCTGGATCAATTGGAACCCCGTCAACGCCTGGCCGAACTGCTTGCGCTCGCTCGCATATTCGACGCTGTCCTTGATCAGCCGCTCGGCCACGCCGATGCACACCGCCGAGATGTGCAGCCGGCCGCGGTCCAGCACCTGCATGGCGACCTTGAAGCCCTCGCCCTCCCGGCCCAGGCGGTTCTCCACCGGCACCCGCACATTGTCGAAATTGACGTCGCAGATGTGCGCGCCCTGCTGGCCCATCTTCTTCTCAGGCTTGCCGACCGAGACGCCCGGCAGGCTGCGCTCCACCAGGAAGGCCGAGACGCCGGCGGCGCCGGGCTTCGAGGGATCGCTGCGCGCCATCACCGTGAAGAGGTGGGCCTTGTTGGCGTTGGTGATGTAGCGCTTGGTCCCGTTCAGGACATAGGCGTCGCCGTCGAGGATCGCGCGGGTCTGGACGTTGGCGCTGTCGGACCCGGCTTCCGGCTCTGTGAGCGCGAAGGAGGTGATGATGTCGCCCGTCGCGATGCCCGGCAGGTATTTCTGCTTCTGCGCGTCGGAGCCGAACATCACCAGGCCCTGGCTGCCGATGCCGACATTGGTGCCGAAAGCCGAGCGGAACGCCGGGCTGGTCCGTCCCAGCTCCACCAGCACCAGGCACTCGTCCTCCATCGAAAGGTCCAGGCCGCCGTACGCCTCGGGGATCGACAGGCCGTAGAGGCCGAGGCCCTTCATTTCCTCCAGCACCTCGTCGGGGATCGCGTCGTCCTCGGAAACCTTGGCCTCCAGCGGTCGCAGCCGTTCCGACACAAACCGGCGAACCGTATCGATCAGCTGTTCGCGGGTTTCAGTGTCGAGCGCCATGAGGGTTATGCGCGTTCGAAGATCGCGGCGATGCCCTGGCCGCCGCCGATCCGCTGCGGGTCGACCCCCGTCCGCTCCACCAGCGCCTTCAACACCACCACACCAAGCTTGCCCGCGGTGAGGTCCGAGAGCGCGCCCAGATATTTGCCGACACCCGTGCGGATCGGAGAGACGACGGCGGCGCGTTTCATGATGTCCCGTTCGTGTTGAAAGCCCGCATGGCGAGACCTATAGCGCGTCGCCCGGGACGGCGTCCAAGGCAGATAGCGCCGGCTCGCGCGAACTCTTCCCCCTTCCGCGCGCCCATGCTTTACGGGCCCCGCTCGGCGCGGCTTGGAGGCACACAGCGATGGACGGCCGCGACGACGACAGCAGCTACGCCTTCAAGCTCGAGGCGGTGACCGAGGGCGAGTGGGCGGGGTGGTCCTGCTATCCGCCCGGCGATCCCTTCGAGGACCTGACCGGGCCGTTCTATTGCCGCATCGACGAGCAGGGCGAGCGGGTCTGCGCCTTCCGCGCCGAGCACAAGCACATGAACGCCGGCCTCTTCATGCACGGCGGTTGCGTCATGACCTTCGCCGATTTCAGCCTCTTCTGGATCGCGCGCGAGGCGCTGGTCGAGGGCCCCTGCGTCACCGCCACCTTCAACGGCGAGCTTGTCGGCACGGCGCGGGTCGGCGACCTGGTGGAATGCCGCGGCGAGGTGGTGAAGGCCGGGCGCAGCATGGTCTTCGTGCGCGGGATCGTCTCCACCGGCGGCGAGCCGATGATGAGCTTCTCCTCAGTGCTGAAGAAGACCGGTAAGCGGAGCTGAAAAAGCTGAAGCTGGACAAGCGCTTCGCGGCAGTCCTCCATGGGGCCAAGAGCTTGCGGGAGGAGCCCATGACCGAAGCCGCCTGCCATTGCGGCGCCGTCCGCCTGACGGTTCCCGAGCCGCCCGACGTAGTGACCGAGTGCAACTGCTCGATCTGCCGTCGGCTGGGCGCGCGCTGGGCCTACTATTCCCCGGCCAAGGTGGGCATGCCCCGGCCGGGCTCGACCCAGCCCTATGTCTGGGGCGACCGGATGCTGGCGTTCCACCGCTGCCGGTCCTGCGGCGTGACCACCCACTGGCAGAGCCTCGACGGGACCCAGGAGCGGATGGGCGTCAACGCCCGCGTCATCGACGGCCTGGTCTGGGACAAGATCCGCATCCGCCCCTTCGACGGCGCCGACACCTGGAAGTTCCTCGACGAGGATTGAGCGTTTCCCGGCGAAGTGGGAACCGGTTCGCCGATCAGGAAGAGCGACCGAGCAAGAATTCAGTCCGCCACTTTCCAGACGCCGTCTTCGCGGACCAGGCTCGACCAGCCGCCATCGTTCTGCAGCGCCACCGCGGTTTCGCGGCGGACCACCACGCGCTTGATGGCCTTCAGGTCCTTGATCAGGCTGGGCATCTGGCCTGCCGCCTGTTTCAGCACCGCCGGCGGCACCGTGCGCAGGCCCGAGCCCTGGGACGACAGCGCCAGCGCGGCGGGCAGGTCGTTGCGCCCGATCGCCTCGGCGCGGGCGATCAGCGCCTTCACCTGCTCGCTCTTCTGCGCCTCGGCGCCGCGCAGGTCCGCCTGCACCGGATCGGTGAACACCGGCGCGCTGAACGTGAACTTGAAATCCGAGTCCTCGCCGCCGTCGTATTCGCCCGCCACCCGCGTCGCGCTGACCTCCAGCCGCTTGAAGACGCCCTGCGAATTGGAGAGCGAGATGTTGGTGAGCGAGTTCTGCGGATCGTCGGGCTTCAGCAGCACGGTGACGTGCATCGCCGTCGGGTCCCTGGGGCTGAACTCCAGCGACACGCCGCGCACCGTCTCCTGGCGCGCCATGCCGATGACCGGCGGGAAGACCACGCCATAAAGCGCGGTAGGCTGGACCTCCACGTCCGACAGCACCAGCCGGATCTGCGGGCCGTTCTCCAGCAAGCCCTCGGTGTTGTCCTGGGAGAGCGCAATGGCGTGGCTGAACTCGACCTTCCGGCCATCGCGCGAATAGTGGCCGGACGCCGCGCCGGGATCGATCGCCAACGCCGGGCCCGCGGCCAGCGCGACGCCTGCGGCCAGGAGCGCCCGGCGGACGATCATGACGCCGCCCGTTGCGGCATGCCGGCCGTCGCCGCCGGACGCTCGCGCATGGCCGCGGCCCAGCGCGCGACATGGGCCATGTCCTCCGGCGGGCGGAACTTGACCATCCGGCCGAAGTCGACGCCCACGAAGGCCACGATGTCGGCGATGGTCGGCCGATCCGTGGCCAGCCACTCGCTCTCCGCCAGCCGGCGGTCGAGCAGCTTCAGCGCCCGCGTCCCCGTCTCCAGATTGTGCTCGCCGACCGCCGGGACCTGCTGCTCCAGCGCCGCCATGACCGGATGGGTGTGGCGCACGCCGATCATCACCGGCGTGGCGAGCAGCATCTCGGCGCGGCGCATCCACATCTCGATCACCGCCGTCTCCTCGGGCGTGCGGCCGAACAGGTTGGGCTCGGGGTAGCGGCTTTCCAGGTAGCGGCAGATGGCGATGGATTCGGTGATGCAGGTCCCGTCGTCCAGCTCCAGCATCGGCACATTGGGCAGGCCCGCCTTGGCCAGATACTCGGGCGTCTTATGCTGGCCTTCCATGAGGTTGAGCGTGATCACCTCGATGTCATCGATGGCCTTCTCGGCCATGCACCAGCGCACCCGGCGCGGATTGGGCGCGAGCGGGGTGTCATAGAGTTTCATCGGCGCACTCCCTCTAACTTCTGAACAGTTCCTGCGGCATGGCGCCGACCACCGAGGCGGTCAGGCAGGTCGCCATGAAGCCGGCGAACATCGCCTTCCAGACCATGCCCATGATCTCCTGGCGCCGCTCGGGGACCAGCACGGAATAGCCGGCGACGTTGATGCCCACCGAGGCGATGTTGGCGAAGCCGCAGAGCGCATAGGTCATGATCACCCGGGTCCGTTCGTCGATTGCGCCGGCCGGCATCGCGCCCATCCGGATGAAGGCGGTGAACTCGGTCAGCACCAGCTTGACGCCCAACAGCGAGCCGGCGGTCGAGGCGTCCTCCCAGCGGATGCCCAGCGCCCAGGCGAGCGGGGCGAAGACGATGCCCAGGATCCGCTCCACCGAGATCGGCGCGCCGGCCACGTCGCCCATCGACCCCAGGATGGCGTTGACCATGGCCACCAGCGCCACGAACACGATCAGGGTCGCCGACACGTTGAGCACGATGGAAAGGCCGTCGGAGGTGCCCTTGATCAGCGCGTCGACCGAGCTCTCGTAGACCTTGTCGGCCGCCGGATCGTGCTCAGGGTTCTGCTCGGCCTCGGGCTCGCGCGGCACCAGGATGCGGGCCAGCAGGATGCCGGCCGGCGCGGAGATGATCGAGGCGGTCAGCACGTGCGCGGCGGCATTCGGCAGCACGTCCTTCAGGATCGTCGCATAGGCCACCATGGTCGAGCCGGAGACGCAGGCCATGCCGACCGCGATCAGCATGAACAGCTCAGAGCGGGTCAGGCGTTCCAGATAGGCGCGGATGAAGATCGGCCCCTCGATCTGGCCCATGAAGATGGTGGCGGCGGTGGCCAGGGCCGGCGGGCCGCGCAGGCCCAGGGTCTTCTGGAACAGGAAGCCCAGGCCCTTGGCCAGCCACTTCAGGATGCCCCAGTGCCACAGCAGGGCCGACAGGGCGCAGACCACCAGGATCACCGGCATGACG
>Ga0307510_10001428_pt1 | contig 26260 bp, 21 predicted proteins | sample 12_EM_MG_FD_207224 | JGI IMG/M metagenome (GOLD analysis project Ga0307510, IMG submission 207224) | Populus trichocarpa ectomycorrhiza microbial communities from riparian zone in the Pacific Northwest, United States - 12_EM | ecosystem: Host-associated > Plants > Roots > Unclassified | place... | reverse complement strand
CTGGATGCGGCCGGTAAAGTTGGCAACGCCTGCAAGGCCTGTCACGACGAGTACCGGGAAAAATAACTCTCAGAACGTCTCGTCGGCAGGCGGCGGGGCACAACTGAGCACCCAGTACACGAAGCCGGCAGCGACCGCGATCACCACGGCGGCCTTCCACAGCTCGGAGCTGTCGATGGCCTGATCCGCCGGGACCGCTTCTGCCGGCTTCCAACCTGTCAGCATCGCCGGCACCAGGTTGTCCTGCTTCACCAGGGCGTAAAATAAAATGGCAGCGATATGCAGGGCGATCGCGAGCCAGATGACATTGAAGTTGATGTGATGGATGCTCGTCAGGAGCTTGGCTGTTGCGCTGCTCACTGACGGGTTGTAGGGGCCGCTCCAGGTTATATCGTCAGTTGCGAACAACCCGGTGCCAACCTGTAGCACGACCAGCAGCAACATGAAGATCACCATGAGGCCGCCCAAGGGATTGTGACCGACGCTGTTGACCAAGCGTCCGGCCGAAGTCAACTGCCGCGCGTGGCGCCACATCCGCCGCGGCCCTTTCAGGAAGCTGCTGAAGCGGGCATGACGCGGACCCGTCAGCCCCCAGAGAATCCGAAACACCAGCAGCCCCATCATCCAATAGCCGAGCCTCAGGTGCCACTTCATCCAACTGACACCCAATTGCGCCGTGGCCCACGAGGCGAGCACGCTGCCTGCGAACAGCCAATGAAACAACCGCAGAGGCAGGTCCCAGACCAGCCGGCGTTCGTGTCCGGCTGCCGGATGAGTGACAGGGTCAGGTGATGTCATGGTTTACCGGACTGCCGGTTGGATGCGGTGTTGTCTGCGCGCCGGACTGGTCGCTGCGCCGCTCAGCCCCTTTCTGGAAGCAGCAGGATTTTGCCAATGCCGCCTTTCTCGCCCAGGCGATGAGCTTCAGCGGCTTCGCTGAGCGCCATCCGGCGGGCAATGGGCATCGTGAACTTCCCGTCGCGAATGTCGTCAGCGAATTCACGCACTTTCGACGCGTCCGCTTTTCCAAACACTCGTTTGACCTCGACGCCTGGGTAGCGTGCCTTGGCTTCCTCAGGGAGCACTGACGCGTATCCAAACGAACCGCCGTCTCTGATTTTCGCCAGCAGCTTCACGGCTGTGTCATTTCCAACTGTGTCCGCTACCGCGTCGAGTTGTCCGAGCTTCGCAATGGCCTGGTCGTCGTCAATAGCGACGACGCTCCAGGCTTTGAGTTGTTCTGCCTCGGCCAACTGTCTGGTTCGTACGCCTGCGATGACCTTCGCACCGAGCTTCATCGCGGTGTGAAGCGCTGCCCGTCCGACACTGCCGATGGCGCCTGAGACGAGAATCGTTTCGCCGGGCTTTATTTTTGTTGTAACCCGGACGAGCTGGTCTCCCGTGAGACAGGCCAAGGGAATTGCTGCGGCATCTTCGAGATTGACGCCGTCAGGCAGGTGCGTCACGAGCGCGGCTTCAACCGCGACCAACTCGGCATACGTCGCGGTGGTGAAGGCCGCGACCCTGTCGCCCACCTTGAAGTTGTGCACGCTCGGGCCCACCGCCTGCACGATTCCGCTCACGTCTCTGCCCAGGATGGCGGGCATGGGCTGCAGGAAGTCTTTCTGCCTGGCTCCGGAGCGGATTTTCCAGTCGATCGGGTTGACGCTGGCCGCTGCGCTCTTAATGAGGATTGTGGTCGCGGTGACCTGTGGGTCGGGGACTCCGTCCTCGTACTTCAGTTGTTCGGGGGCGCCGTAGGCGTGGATTCGGACTGCTTTCATTGGGGGGCTCTCGCGTTAACGCACACACGTTACGCGTGATTGTACCCACCCGCGCTCATCAGGACTTCTCGGAGTTTCGCAGATGCCGATGCAACGTCAGCAATTCGATCGCATTCGATTTCAGCTTGTCCCGCCATTCCGAAACGCCTGGGGGCTTGGGGCTCAGTCCGAGCTTTCGCAAGCGACCATTGACGCGATAGACCCGCTTGAGTGGAGCCATCGAGCGGATATCAAAGTTGACGCTCAGCGCGATTGAAAGCGCGGCCTGGTTCTGCGCCCAATGCCCGGTAATCAAGGGGATATGGATCGCACAACCCGGGCGCAGGTCGTACCTTTTGGCCCCCGCTTCTTTCCCGGAGTGGTAGACGGCACCGTTGAGGTTGCCTAGGAAGTAATCTTCGAGCTCCTGGTGAGACAGCACGTCGCGGTTGGCCTGATCGAACACCCGGATCTCCTTGTCCCCGGCAATCTGGAACAGGAAGTTCACATCCGCATCAATATGGTAGGGGGTAATCCGCCAGGGAGACGCAATGAGTATAGTTCCACGGCGCAGCGTGACGTCGTCGCGCATCCTCACGCCCGCCAGATCGAGAATCCACTGTTGAACGTCGCGCAGGAAGGGAGCGAACACGGGGTCCTGCTCCAGGTGCTTGAAAATCACCAACGAATCGTTGGATTCGATGTTCAACAGTGTTTGCTGAAGCGAATATCCGGGTTCGCCGCGCGATTCCCAGCCATCATCGATCTGCACCTTGCCGTTGGACCAGTAGCTGTACGGATCCATCGGCGGGTGTCGGTCGCCCAGCGCGATCAGGCTCGGCCAACGGAAAATCTCGTGTTGGTGGAGCTCGTGGTGAAAGAGAAAACTCGTGCGGTTGTAACATTCTTCGAACGCAGCGCGGCCCGCGGGTGAGAAATCGGGAATCGCTCCGGCCGTCTGTGTCCCAATGATTGATTGAGAAGGATGCCGACGAATGTTGAGTCCATCCATGTTCGACCTCCCACGGAGTTAGAAGCTTCCTGCTCAGTCCGTGTTTGAGAGAATACTCCCCAATTTGTACGTTGGTAAGACCAAAGTTGTAAGACAAAGGTACGAATTATTTTCAATTTTTGTGAAGGCAACTGGAACTCGTGCGAAGCATGGACCAACACGAGGCCCCAACGATGCTGACAACACGTCGAGTGTCGGAGTATTGCAATTGTCAGACATCAACATATCAGGTTGGATCACGGCGGCCATATGGCTTTTTTCCGACTGCCACAGTGACTTGCACGCAATTAGTCGAAACGTATCCAGCTTTGGGGCGCACCTCGTAGCCGGGATTGCCGCTGAATGCAGGCGTCAGGATTCCCCGCTATGCGAAGTCCACCGGAGGATCCGGCAGTGGGTGGATGAGCGGCGGCTGAGGGTCTCTTCCTGGTCGCCGAGCGATCCCTTGGCGGCCGTCGTCACACTTCTTTGAAATCTACCTGCCAGGTGCATGATTATGGATGGTAAGCGCTGCTGCGACTGCCCGGAACCGTCGTCTTCGATTTGGACGCGGCAGATCTCCTGGCGGCAAAAAAACACTGTGGCCGGCACTTACCCGGTCAAGGTGCGGGAAGCGGGCGGCGCGCCAACGAGAGCCAGATGCCACCACCCATCAGGGTGAGCCCGGACGCGCGTCCGAGTAACTTCGCACGTGCGGGCTTCATGAACCAGGCTCTCCCCAAGCCCGCGGCAATGGCCCAACACGAATCGCTCACTACCGCAAGCAGCGCCGACACCACACACATGACCGCGAGTTGCGGCGTGGCAGGGCGGGTGGGATCGACGAACTGCGGCAAAAAAGCAGTGAAGAACGCGATGGTCTTGGGGCCAGAAATCCGGCAAACAGCGACCAGTTCATTCGTACCTCCCCGATCAGGTGTCACCGATTCTATATCGACGGCCGCTCGAATGTGACCTTCGGCACCTGCCAGCTCATGCGGGGGCGCGTAACGTACCTACCCATGGAGCCGCGCAATCGCAACGCTCAAAACTTTAAGCCACCTCATCAACTGACACTCTTGGAGAATTGACATGAAAATCGAAAATCTGGGCAAAGAGCTGGACACCGAGACCATGACCGAAGTGAAAGGCGGTATCGCCCTGACCGGCCAGGTTGTTCCCACGAACGTGCAGAGCAACGAAATGCTGCAGAGCTTCAACATCGCTTCCCACGGCCCGGTTGCCATCGCTAACGAGGGCGAGCAGTCGAACTACTCGAGCCAGGACAGCGTCGTGCCGGTCGGCTCGTTGTTCCTCGGCAGCGACTTCCTGCGCCGCGTTTGATTGGCAACACTCAACCAAATCTACTCTTACACATTAGGAAACTGAAAAATGAAGATCGAAAATCTGGGTAAAGAGCTCGACACCGAGACAATGACCGAAGTGAAAGGCGGTATCGCCCTGACCGGCCAGGTCGTTCCCACGAACGTGCAGAGCAACGCGCTCGAGCAGGCTTTCAACATCGCCTCCAACGGCCCGGTGGCGATTGCCAACGACGGCAGCCAGTCGAACGATTCGGATCAGGAGACCTTCTCCCCCGTCGGTTCGCTCTTCCTGACTCCCGCGCTCAGCAAGCTGGTTCGTTAATATCGTCCAGTAGTACGGTGGGGGCCGCAGCGGCCCCCACCGTGTACGCGTATGTGTACGTGGACCGGACAGGTCCTGACTAAAGTCACATGACAGCAGACACTCTCATGACTTCGGACACTACTGGACAGCCATATGGGCGCGCACACTCTCGCCCATGGAACTCATCGCGACAATAACCTCGTCTGCTGCAATCACGTGCTTGTTTGCGCTGATTGGGATCCTCTGGAACCTTGCCGAAAACGCGGATGAGTCACGGTGAGCGCGAAGATCATTCCATGGCGCTCCCGCAGCACCATCGCGGCACCGAAGCCGGTGGCCTACCTTCCTGCTCTGATCGATCGACACGTAACCGTCCGTTCTCTCAGAGAAGGACTCGCCGCTGCAGGCCTGCGACTCGAACACGATCCCACCACGGGAAACCTTTTCATCCTGCCCCGCTGAATCATCAACGGCCCGGAGCGTGGTGGTACATTTCGCGCAACTTGAAGCGTTGAATCTTGCCCGTGGCTGTCTTCGGCAGCTCCGTGAGAAACTCAACCCACCGCGGATACTTGTGCGGTTGAAGGACCGCCTTCACATGTTGCTTGAGCTGATCGGCCAGCGTCTCACTCGCCTGGGACCTGTCTTTCAATACGATGCACGCAAGCGGTTTGAGCAGCCCGTGGCTGTCCTCGGAACCGATGACGGCCGCCTCCAATACGCATGGGTGTGTCAACAATGCTGATTCAACTTCGGTGGGCGAGACATAGAGGCCGCTGACTTTGAGCATGTCATCGGCACGGCCGGCGTGTATGTAGTGTCCGTTGGCGTCCTGATAATACTTGTCCCCACTGCGGGTCCAGCGGCCGCTGAAGGTACTGATCGATTTCGCGCGATTGTTCCAATAGCCGCTGGCGGCGGTCGGTCCCGCTACAATCAGCTCGCCGATCTGCCCTTGTTCAACCTCCGATCCCGACTCATCCACCAGCTTGATTTCGTATCCCGGGACCCCGTAGCCGGTGGTGCCATAACAGATGTCACTGAAGCGGTTCGACAGAAAGATGTGCAGCATCTCCGTGGAGCCGATGCCATCGAGGATATCGACGCTGAAATGACGTCGCCAACGCTCGCCAATGTCTTTGGGCAGCGCTTCACCGGCGGACACGCATCCACGAAGATTGAGCGACTCGCGCGCCGGCATTTCCGAAGCCAGGATCGACGCATACAGCGTCGGGACGCCGCAGAAGATCGTGGGTTGATGCTCGCGCAGCCGGGCGAATATGGCCTCCGGCGTCGGCCGGTCACGCATCAACACCGCTGTAGCGCCCACCGACAGCGGAAACGTCAGTGCATTGCCCAATCCGTAGGCGAAGAACAACTTCGCCGCCGAAAACACAACGTCATCTTCCCGGATACCCAGAACCGGTCGAGCGTACAACTCGGCAGTCTGGATGAGACTGGAGTGCAGGTGGATCGTGCCCTTCGGCGTTCCGGTGGAGCCGGATGAGTAGAGCCAGAAACACGGATCATCGCAGCAAGTGGGGGCGGGCGCCTCCGAGCACTCTGTGAGCAGCGCGTCAAATGCAACGATGACCTGCTTCAGTCCCGGGACGGTCGTCAGAATCGGCTCGAATTGAGGCAACAAACATTCTGAAACCACCAGCGCACGTGCGCGGCTGTCTTCCAGAAGGTATTTGTAGTCCGCAGTCTTCAGCCCCGTGTTGACCGCAATCGGAATGACGCCTGCCCAGATACATCCGAGGAACGCCACAGGAAAATCGATAGAGTCCTGCAAACACACCAGCACGCGCTGTTCCTGCTCGATACCCAGCCGTCCGAGCGCATGCGCAAACTGCTTCACCCGTGTGGTGAGCTCGCTGTATGTATAACTGCCGCGGTCATCGATGTAAGCGACTTTTGAGCCGCGACCCGCGCGGAGGTTGTTCTCCAACAGATCGAACGCCGCGTTGTAATCACGCGGAATACTCAGCAACGGCGGTGATACTGTCCGATCAGCGGTGCTCAGCCCCAACATACCGCCCCCTTGGAGATAAACCGGGTCTGCATGATGTTACGACCGTCTCGATAAAGCAATATAGAGCATGAATGGAGGCTAAAGTGCACTCATATGTCGTGTGTATATGCTATAAAGTGCTTGAATTAGAAAATATGGTGCGGTATAAAGCGTCATGTTTCGCTAAGGAGTTGTCATGGCGCAGGCCGCTATGAGCAGGCAAGCCGAGTCCGCCCGGGTTCGTGTCGATTTCGAGACCCACCCCGACCGCTACCGGCATTGGACGCTGGCTGTTGATGGCCCGATAGCGACACTCAAAATGAATGTCGACGAGGAAGGTGGCCTGCGACCAGGGTACAAGCTCAAGCTGAACTCCTACGACCTGGGCGTCGATATCGAATTGCACGATGCAGTCCAGCGCATCCGCTTCGAGCACCCCCAGGTCCGCAGCGTCGTGCTGACGAGTGCGAAGGAGCGTATTTTCTGTTCAGGCGCCAACATTTTCATGCTGGGCCTGTCCTCGCACGCCTGGAAAGTGAACTTCTGCAAGTTCACCAACGAAACGCGTAACGGTCTCGAGGACTCCAGCCGTCACTCCGGCTTGAAGTTTCTCGCTGCCTGCAACGGAACCACCGCCGGCGGTGGTTATGAAGTAGCGCTCGCCTGCGATGAAATCTACCTGGTGGATGACCGATCGGCGGCGGTGAGCTTGCCGGAAGTGCCGCTGTTGGGTGTTCTGCCGGGGACGGGCGGTCTCACGCGCTTGACTGACAAGCGCAAAGTTCGCCGTGACCACGCCGATTTATTCTGCACGCTGACTGAAGGCGTTCGCGCGCCCCGTGCCAGGGAATGGCGTCTGATCGACGGCTATGCGAAACCACAGCAGTTCGCAGCGACGATACACAAGCGCGCGACCGAACTTGCCGTTACCAGTGACCGTCCGGCCAAGGCAACAGGCATCACTCTGACCCCGCTCGAGCGTGTCATCGATGATTCCGGCTATCACTATTCAACTGTCGATGCGACCGTCGACGTCGCGACGAGGACCGCGACGCTAACGGTACGCGCGCCGCGAACGCCGCAACCTAAAGAGTTGCTGGCGATCCATGCGCTCGGGGCCAAATGGTGGCCACTGACGCTGGCGCGCGAACTCGATGACGCCATCCTGATGTTGAGAACCAACGATCTCGATATCGGCACGTGGGTGATCAAGACCCGCGGCAATGCTGACGCTGTACTCGAAAGTGACGCGACACTTCAATCGTTGAAGGATGATTGGTTTGTTCGCGAGACGCTGGGGATGCTGCGTCGAACGTTGGCGAGACTGGACGTCACCTCGCGTAGTCTGTTCGCGGTCGTTGATACCGAGTCCTGCTTTGCCGGCACCTTGTTTGAGTTGGCCCTGGCAGCCGACCGGATCTACATGCTCGACACCGAGAATGGTCCCCGTGTCGTCCTGTCGGAGTTGAATTTCGGTCCTTACGAGACTGTAGCTCGCCAGAGCAGGCTCGCTGCGCGTTTCTACGCGGAGCAAGGTCCGATTGCACAGTGCCGCGGAGCACTGGGCCGGCCTTTGAATGCTGCTGAGGCGGACCGGCTGGGCCTCGTGACAGCGCGGCCGGATGAGCTCGATTGGGAAGACGAGCTTCGAATTGCGCTGGAAGAGCGCCGCACCCTGTCTCCGGACGCTCTGACTGGAATGGAGGCGAGCCTGCGGTTCGGTGCGGGTGAGACGATGGAAACACGCGTGTTTGGCCGTCTGTCTGCCTGGCAGAACTGGATCTTCATCCGCCCCAATGCCGTCGGCGAGGCGGGCGCGCTCAAGGTATTCGGCACCGGCAACAAGGCCAAATTCAATTGGGAGCGCGTCTGATGAGCATCGACTACCAACAAAAGATTCCCAACAATGTCGATCTCGCCGGCGACAAGACGCTGCAGCGGGCTCTCGAGCATTGGCAGCCGGAATTCCTCAATTGGTGGTCCGACATGGGGCCCGAAGGTTCGCACCAGTACGACTGCTATCTGCGCACGGCTACGAGCGTGGATCAGGAAGGCTGGGCCACCTTCGGTTACGTCAAGATGCCCGAGTACCGATGGGGCATTTTTCTGAATCCGCAGGTGCCCGAGCGGAAAATCGCCTTCGGCGCCCACAAGGGCGAGCCCGTTTGGCAGGAAGTCCCAGGTGAGTATCGAAGCAACCTGCGACGCATCATCGTCACGCAAGGCGACACCGAGCCGGCTTCGGTCGAGCAGCAGCGCCACCTCGGGCTGACGGCACCATCCATGTATGACCTGCGCAATCTGTTCCAGGTCAATGTCGAAGAAGGCCGCCATCTGTGGGCGATGGTTTATCTGTTGCATCGCTACTTTGGGCGCGATGGCCGTGAAGAGGCCGAGGCGCTGCTCGAGCGCCGCTCGGGTGATGCGGACAATCCACGAATTCTCGGCGCCTTCAATGAGCGCACCCCGGATTGGCTGTCCTTCTTCATGTTCACGTTCTTCACCGACCGTGACGGAAAATTCCAGCTTTCGGCGCTGACGGAATCAGCGTTCGACCCCCTCGCACGGACCACGCAATTCATGCTGACCGAGGAAGGTCATCACATGTTTGTGGGGCGCAACGGTATTCGCAGAATTGTCGACAGGACCTGCGAAATCATGCAGCGCGAGCGCACCGACAACCCGGAAAAGCTCCGGGCGTTGGGCGTCATCGATCTGCCAACTATTCAGCGTTACCTGAATTTCCACGCCAGTGTGACGGCCGATCTGTTCGGTGCCGATCTGTCCTCCAATGCGGCGACGTTCTATACGACCGGTCTCAAGGGCCGTTACATGGAGAGTCGTCTCAAGGATGACCACCAGTTGATTGAGGCAACCTATCCGATACTGAATGCGAGCTCCGGACAGATTGTGATCGAACAGGCGCCCGCGCTGAACGCGCTCAACGAGCGGTTGCGTGACGATTTCATCAAGGATTCCAACTCGGGTGTCGACGCCTGGAACAAGAATCTCAAAGACCGCGGCATCGATTTCGAATTTGTTGTGCCCCACAAGGCCTTCAATCGCCAGATTGGCTCGCTGGCGGGTGTGAAGATCTCACCGGAGGGTAGGGTGATCGGCGCGGATGAGTGGAATGCTCATGTCCGCGACTGGCTGCCGACGCCAGAGGATCGCGCTTTTGTGCAGTCACTGATGGGTCGGGTCGTAGAGCCTGGCAAGTTCGCGAATTGGATTTCGCCGCCCAGCAGCGGTATCAACGGTCTGCCGGTTGAGTGCGAGTACGTCCGATTCGGGTAGTGCCGCATGCTGTATACTGCATGCATGACCAAAAAGCCGGAAGCCAAAGACAGCGGCAGTGTGCTCAAGGAGGCCGATGCGGCCTTTCTGGGTGACGTCGGTGCGGCGATTCGCGAGGCACGGGCCCAACGGGGCATGTCGCGAAAGGCGCTTGCTTTGTCAGCGGGTGTGTCGGAACGGTATCTCGCGCAGGTGGAATCGTACGGTGGAAATCCATCGATCGTGTTTCTGCGGCGCGTGGCCAGTGCGTTGGGGATGCAACTGCTCACGTTGCTCGAATCGGGCGGCGCACGGCCCGAGCAGAAACTCATCCGTCGATTTCTCGATGGCCTTCCGGCCGATCGGCTCGAGGACGTTCTGCGCAGGTTGACGGATGAGTTCGGACAGACGGAGCTCGTACGCCGACGGCGCATCACGTTGATAGGTCTGCGCGGGGCGGGAAAGACCACGTTGGGTCGGACTCTGGCCAAGGAGCTGCGCCGGCCTTTCATTGAGCTCGATCAGGAAATCGAACGCGATGCCGGAATGAGTCTCTCCGAAGTGTTCCATCTGTATGGACAGGCGGGCTATCGCAAGATCGAGCGCCGTTGCCTCGACCGCATCATCAACAGCCAGGAAGACATCGTACTCACGGTGGGCGGTGGCATCGTCTCCGAACCGGAGACGTACGAGCTGCTGCTGTTGAATTGCTTCACGGTTTGGGTGAAGGCCGCTCCCGAAGAGCACATGTCACGTGTCGTCGAGCAGGGCGATATGCGACCGATGTCAGGCCACTCGGAAGCCATGCAGGATCTGCGCGATATTCTAACTTCCCGCGAGCCGCTTTACGGGAAGGCCGATGCGCAGTTGGAAACCAGCGGGAAGACAGTCGAACAGAGCTTCAATACGCTCAAACGGCTGGTTGCCCAGCAATGACTCGCGACAGCCTGGTGGAGGTTCCAGGCGGACGTGTATTCACCCGTCGTTGGGATGTTTCGCGGCATTCCGCTCCGATCATCCTCATGCACGATTCCCTGGGTTGCGTGGAGCTGTGGCGCGACTTTCCGGCCGCATTGGCCGAAGCCACGGCGAGACCGGTCATTGCCTACGACCGGCTCGGTTTCGGAAAGTCAGACCAACGGACTGAGCGTCCTTGCGTGGATTTCATCCGGGAAGAGGCCGATGTCATCTTCCCGGCGCTGCGGCGGCAGTTGGCAATCGATCGCTTTGTGTTGTTCGGTCACAGCGTCGGCGGCGCGATGGCGCTCGCGACGGCCGCTTTGCAAGGTGAGGGGTGTGCGGCGGTCATCACCGAGGCCGCCCAGACATTTGTTGAATCGCGCACGCTGGCGGGAATCCGGGCCGCAAAAGAGCGTTTCAGCGACAGTGACGCGCTCGCGAGACTGGCGCGCTGGCACGGCGAGAAAGCTTCTTGGGTGTTGGACGCCTGGACGGGCGTGTGGCTGTCGCCGCAGTTTGCTTCTTGGAGCCTGGATGATCTCCTGCCTGCAATTCAGTGTCCGGTTATGGCGATTCATGGTGATCGGGATGAATTCGGGTCCGCCGAGTTTCCGCGCCACATTGTGCGCAAGGTCAGCGGTTCATCGGAGTTGGAGCTTCTTGATGGCTGCGGGCATGTTCCGCATCGGGAGATGAGTGCGGAGGTTCTGAGTCGGGTTTCAGCGTTCCTGCGGCAGTCCCTCTGATATCAATGGTTGACCCAACAACTCCGTGAAGCGCTCCGGCGCCACCGGCTTGCTGAAGAAGTAGCCCTGCGTTACCCGGCAGCCGCGAGTCCGCAGAAACTCGATCTGTGATGTGGTTTCGACGCCCTCGGCAAGTACACGCAGATTCAGGCTCTGGGCGAGCGCAATGATGGCTCCCACAATTGTGTCGTCACGCAGGGCGAGCCCGATCCGACTCACGAAAGTACGATCGATCTTGAGAGCGCTGATGGGAAAGCACTGCAGATACGAGAGACTGGAGTAGCCAATGCCGAAGTCGTCGATTGTCAGGCGAATTCCCAGATCATTGAAGCCGTTGAGAACCCGCAGGATCTCGTCGGTCGGCTCCATCAACAGGTTCTCGGTGATTTCGAGCTCCAGCGCCCGCGCGGGAAAACCGGTACCCCGTAGCGTCGCTACCACGGATTCCACGATCTTGGGGTCGGTGAGTTGACGGACCGAGAGGTTGACTGCAACGGTCAGATCGCTGTTGCCGGCGTCGTGCCAACGCTTGCCTTGCGCACAGGCCTGCCGTAACGCCCATTCTCCCAACGGCTGGATCAGTCCCGTGTCTTCCGCCACCGGAATGAACTCCGTAGGCGAAATCACGCCCAGGGTTGGGTGCTGCCAGCGCATGAGCGCCTCGGCTCCGAGAATGCGGCCGCTGTCGAGATCCACCTGTGGCTGGTATTGCAGGGAAATCTCGTTTCGTGCCTGTGCACCGTGCAGCAGCGCTGCTAGTTTCGTGCGGTGTTGCACGTTGGCTGTAAGCGTTGGGGTGCAGAACTCCAGGACGCCTCGCCCTTTCTTCTTCGCGTGGTACATCGCAGTGTCGGCTGCACGTAGCAACGTCTGCACATCGATGCCGTCGGTGGGATAGAGGCTGATCCCAATGCTGCCGCTCAAATGCAGCTCATGTTTTTCTGCGAATACGGGAGCGCTGAGCTCCTTGAGCATAGCCTCGGCAACTTGCCTGGAGGCCTGCTGCACGTTCGGTGTTGACAGGGCTACCACGAACTCGTCGCCCCCCCAGCGTGCCAGGGCGTCGGTGTCGCGGAGACAATGGCTCAGTCGTTTAGAGATTTCGCGCAGGACAATATCGCCGACGGCATGACCGAAGGAATCGTTGATCTGGTTGAATTGATCCAGGTCCAGGAACATGGTTGCGACCGACTCATGGCGACGGCGTGCCCGGGCGATGAGCTGTCCGAGTCGCTGTTGAAACTGGGTCCTGTTGGCGAGTCCGGTCAGCGGGTCGTGATGCGCCATATGCCGGATCAATTCCTCGGTCTTCTTGCGCTCCGAGAGGTCGTACAGTGTTGTACGCGTCATGACGAATTCGCCTGCTGCGTCCCGTACCGCGGTTGCGCCGAGTAGTACCGGCATGCAACTGCCATCGCGACGAATGAGCTGAAGCTCGACGTCTCTCGCCCAGCCACGCTGTTTTATGAGCGAAAAGGCCTTGCGGAAGATAGGTACCGACTTGGAAGGCAGAAATTCGACAAACCGCTTGCCAACTATTTCGCTGCGGGTGTAGCCGAGCCAGTTCACCTGCGTGTCGTTGACGCTTACGCAGACACCGTCCTTATCCAACGAGTGGTATCCACACGGCGCGTGATTGTAGAGGTCGTGGATCTGTTGTGACGACCTTTGTAGCTCGAGTTGCGCGCGGCGGCGCTCTTCGATCTCATCCCGGAGGGCGGCGGTACGCAATTGGACACGCTCTTCCAACTCATCGCGCGCCAGACGCAGCTCGTGATTTTGCGCAGCGAGCTGCCGGCGCAAGGCGCTCAGTTCCAGGTGCGTGCGCACTCGAGTGACTACTTCGGCAATCTGTACCGGCCTGGCCACGTAATCCACGCCGCCGGCGTCGAAACCTTCCAGCTTGGCCTGCAGATCGTCCAACGAGGTCATGAAAATGACCGGGATGTGGCGGGTCTGCGCGCCCGTCTTCAGTCTGCGGCACACGGAGAAGCCATCCTCTCCCGGCATCATGACGTCGAGCAGAATGAGATCGGGCTGGTCGCTCTCGGCCCGCAGAATTCCTTCGCGCCCATTGTGCGCAACCGACACCCGATGGCCTTCGGTTTCCAACAGGTCGACCATGACGCCCAGGTTCATGGGTACGTCGTCAATAATCAGAATGAGCGCGGAGGCGTGGGGCACAGCGGCTTACCTCCCATTCATCTCATCATACAGCGGGTCAGCCGCTGCAGCGCCAGATGGGTGATGCTGCGATGCGGTGTGCGCTTTACTGAACACTGGCCAGCGTGACGATGAAGCGGCTGCGGCCATCGTCGGCAATTCCGCAGCGTGCATCGCCTCCATGGCGTTGCGCGATTTGTCGCACCAATGCCAGGCCCAACCCGGTTCCAACGCCTGTGCGGCTGCTACTGCTGCGATAGAAAGGTTTGAACACCTTTTCGAATTCAGATTGCAAGGGTCCTGGACCGTTGTCCCACACCGTAACAACGGCGGTAGCATCCGCGCGCGTCACCCGCACTTGCGTGGGTGGGATGCCGTGGCGCTTGGCATTTTCCAACAGGTTACGCAGCAGGCGGCGTAGTAAGCGGGCATCGCCGCGGATGCTGATTGGGGTGCCCTCGAGGTGTACGTCGTCGTAGCGGCTGCATTCCTCGGCAGCGAGTGCCAAAAGATCGATTTCCTCGGTAGCGTCGATCTCATTGACGGCGTCGAGTCTGCTGGCGAGCAGGATTTCATCGACCAGCCAGTCCAGCTCGGCGATATCCTGTTCCAATCCCGCCTTGCTCTTGGCGTCCGCTGAGCCTTTCAACAGTTCAACTGCCAACCTGATACGGGCCAATGGAGTGCGCAACTCGTGTGAAGCGTTGGCCAGGAGCGCCTGGTGTGCCCGGACCAACTGTTCGATCCGGCTTGCGGCGCCGTTGAAGCTCTCGGCCAGGCGCGCCACTTCGTCCCGTCCTTCCACTGCGACACGTGCTGACAGATCTCCCGCACCAAGGGATTCAACACCGCGTTGCAGGCGTTCGAGGCGGCGGGTGAGTTGCCGTGCGATCGGATAGGCAGCCACGCCGATCGCTGCGATCAGCAATACCAACATGAGGTGGAAAAACAGTCGTGGGCTTCCGGTTCCCAGCGGTACGCGAGCCACGAGCGAGCGGCCGTCCCGGAGGTGGACTACGGAGACGGCGTTACCATCCCAATGCGCCATGGCGATCATTCCGAATCGCTTCGCGCCAGGCTGGGGAAGCGGGTGGCCTATCGCTGCAATGATGCTCCCGTCCTGGGCAAAGAGAGTGACATCGCTCTCGAGTCCGGCGGCAATTCGTCGAAGCGCGTCCTGCTGGACGGCGGGTGGTGATTGGGCGGGCGGCAGGACATTTTGGACTAACCGCCCAACCGTAATGCCCGCTTGCTCCATTGAGCTGCCGGTGAGACGCCACATTACCGCGGTCGCGAGCCCAAAGAGAACGAGACTGGCGAGCAAGGCGAGATAGAAGCGCAGGTAAAGACGCAACACTAATCTTGCGCCTTGGCAAACACATAACCCGATCCACGCACAGTGATCACACGGCGTGGCTTCTTCGGATTGTCTTCGATAGCTGCCCGGATACGTGACACGTGCACGTCAATCGAGCGGTCAAACGATTCCAATTGCTCGCCTTTGACAGCGTCGAGAAGAGCGTCGCGCGACAATACCCGGCCAGCGTTCTTTGCTAACGTCACGAGCAGATCGAACTGATAGCCAGTCAACTCGCACTGTACGCCGTCGAGCCGCACGATATGAGCCGCGGTGTCGATTTCGAGGCGGCCGAACGTCAGCGGCTTTTCACCCGGCGCCGCTGTGCGGGCACGCCGTCGCAGAATGGCGCGCAGGCGCGCGAGCAATTCCCGCGGCTCAAACGGCTTCGGCAGATAATCATCGGCGCCGAGCTCCAGACCTACTATGCGATCGATTGGTTCGCCCCGTGCAGTGAGCATCAGGACCGGTGTGTCCGTTTTGGTGCGCAATTGCCGGCAGACGTCCAGACCGTCCATATCAGGCAACATCAGATCCAGGACAACAGCATCATAATCAGCTCCTGCCAACCGCTCGAGCGCCGTGATGCCCAGCGGCGCGACAGTCACGCCAAAACCCGCCTGGCCGAGATATTCACAGAGCATTTCGGCGAGGCGGGGGTCGTCTTCGACCAGGAGAATGCGTTCAACCATGTGACTTGCGACTGTAGGAGCCGCGAGCTGCTTTTGCCAGCCATCTTCAGTGATTGGGCATTCCGTGTAGTTGCTCCAGATGAGTGGCCAGTGCATTGCGCTGGGTCGGCGTGAGCACGTCGCCGACGTCGCCGATGAGTTGCACGATGCGTTTGGATGCCTGATCTGCCAACTGAAGATGAGACTCGCGGGCGGCTTCAAGAGCGGCGCGATCGACGGTGGGCTGTTTCAGTCCCTGGATGATTTGAACGTGTGCAGCTTGAAGTTGCGTGTGCAAGGGGAAGAGATCGCTGGCGGCCTGCTGCACCAGGGGCCCGATTTTGTCTTTTTGCGCGTCCGTGGCGTCAATCTCGACGTAGAGGTGTTTCAGGACATGGTCGACGTGTGCAGCCACGTCCGCCTGGCTTTCGGTACCGTGCATCATCATGCCGTGGTGCCAGCCATTCGCGGCCATTGCAGCCGCCGCGGCGCCGACGCCGCCTACCAGAGAAGCGCCGGCCAGGAACGCGAACACGGTCTGTCGATTGAACAGCATGCGCAGGCGAGAGCGAGCAGAGGGTGTGGGGTCGGAGGGAGTATTCATGGTCAGTCCTTTCGGGGTTGTAGAGATCGATAGGGACTGTGCGCCCCGATCGTTGGGCGTCTTTGTGTGGCGCGTAAAGTTTTATGAAGCGATGGGAGACTCAGGCCGACAAATTTGTCGGTGATTGTCGGAGCTGGTCGAGCTGGCCCGTCCTTGGATCAGACCAGCGCTAGGAGAGAGCAATGAGAGAGTTGATCCTGGGTATGTCCGTGTCGCTCGACGGGTTCGTCAGCGGCCCCGACGGCGAAGCCAAATGGATATTCAGCGGTGACCAGGAGGCCATAGCCTGGAAGGTGAAGAACATGTGGAACGCCGGCCTGCACATCATGGGCAGCCGCAGTTTTCAGACCATGACCCGCTTCTTCCCGACTTCCACCGCAGTGTTTGCGCCGCCAATGAACCAGATTCCCAAGGCAGTCTTTTCAAAACAGGGACCGGCGGTCCTGAAGGCGGTCGCCGCCACCGTCAAGGGGCTCAGGGACACCCAGGCCCAGGCCGGCGACAACCCAACCGGACAGCTTCAACCCGGCGCGGAAAGCTGGGCGGAGGCCTATGTCGCCAGCGGCGACCTGGCCGACGAAATCACCAAGCTGAAAGCTCAGGACGGCAAGCCGATCTTCGCTCACGGAGGCGCCGCCTTCGCGCGTAGCCTCATCGCCCAGAACCTGGTCGATGAATACGTCCTGCTGGTCTATCCGATCGCGTTGGGCAAAGGCGTGCCGATCTTCTCCGATCTGCCTGCACCAAGGCCACTCAAACTGGTCAGCTCGAGAACCTTCCCGCTGGGTGCAGTGGCGCAGGTTTATCGGCCGGCCTGAGACGGCGCTTCGATCGCGGCGCGATAGTCGATTCTTTTGTAGGGAATGGTTCCTGATGCTATGTCCACGAAGGGCTCCCCATTCATCACACCCACGGTGCCGTAGCCGGTCGCTGTCGCGAGAAATGATCGAAAGTCTCCTGCTACGCGGGGTGTTAGATACAGGACCTGATCCACGGCGTCATAGCGCGCACCGCTGCAGGCCTGGAGTAGGGCATAGGACGCCATGGCGCGGGAATACCAATGCCCGGCCTCCACTTCGCTAAACGGGTTTCGCGTGCGGCCATCGTAGCGCGCTCGGCAAGCGCGGACGATTTCCAGCCCCTTGTCGACTCTATCCAAGGAGATCAGGTGAGCCGCAACCTGATATTCAACACCGGTCCAGATTTCCGTTGCATAGGGAAAGGGCAGTGAGAGATCACCGCCTCTGGGCCAAGTGCATAGAAGAAGGCCTGCCTCGGCGCCTTGCGCATACGTCGCGCGTGCGCTGGAGAACGTCGGATTGGCATGCGCGGTCAGGTCATTCTTGAAGTTATGGCGATGCACGGCATCGAGATGGCTGACGACTTTGCGCCGGTCCATGGGTGTCTCCAACCCGCAGGCCCACGCCATCCAAGCGCCGATCACGCCGTCCGCCAGACATCCCGTACCATATTGATAGGCTGGCCCCTCACGGGCCGCGATAGCGAGCTCTTCCGGTTGAAGGGTCGTCGGAAATGCACCTTTGCCGAAGTCCTCGGGATACTTCGCAGTGAGGCCATCCAGCGAAATCTTCTGATAGAAGTATTCGCCGTTGAACAATTCGCGCTCCAGTCGTTCGGTGCCGCGGGTCAACAGGGTTGCATATTCGTGTATATCGCTCCCGAGCGCTTTACCGATCAGAGTTGCTGCCCTCAATGCACCGAGATAGATGCTCGTGCACATGCCGTCGGGGCCCCAGAGCTCGCTGTCATAGGTGTTGTGGTGAGGCTCTTCGATCCAACCGCGCTTGCGCGGGTCCCAGGTGCGAATGCAATAGTCCAGGCTGGCGCGTACTTTGGGCCATAACTTGCGTAACCAGTGGGTATCGCCGCAGATGCGCCAGTCGCGGTAGATTTTCATGATCCCGCCAAGCTGCCCGTCGGCCGCAGCAACGAAATCGTGCGGGGGCGGGCGGATCGGCAGCGCTGACCTGAAGGCTTGATGCCCTTGGTTGTCCTGGTTCGGGCCGAATTCGGTTTCGCGCACAGTCCGCTCGAGTCGTGGAAACAGGTGCGGCAGCGCCTGAGCATAGTTCCAGACATGAGTGCACGAACCCTCGCACGAACCAACATGATCACGAGACCCTTCCCACGCCCAGAAGCGTCCATCGACTTGTCGTAGAACGGTGGGTGACTTGAGGATGCTGAGATTGGCTGCGACTGCCTCCATCACCTCGGCTGGCAGCGTGGATCCGAAGAACGTGCGACTGAAGCGCTCGGAAGCAGTGCGCAGATCCTGATAACGATGGCTCCAGTCGGCCATCAATGGCTCGATGCCCGCGTAACGGCCGGCATACCAAGGCTCGTAACAGGACTCGCCTTCACCCGGACGAGAGATAGCGTGCCGTTTCCTCCAATCGAAGTCCGGCGACCCGCCACCCGACAACCGGATATTGGAGCGGGGCACATACCAACCCAACCGGATGCAAAGCAACTTCTTCTCGCCGGGTGCGAGCGTAAACGGCACAAATAGCGTGGCTCCCGGCACGGGCTCGCCCGACTCCCCGGGTAGCGGTGGGCGCGAGTAGCAGGCACCTTCGGCAATGTCCTTCCAAACGAGGTGCCGCCAGGCGAAGCCTCGAAACCAGGCATGATTGACCTTGGCCGAGCGATCATCCGTCGACACTGCAAAGGCGCCGGCTGTCCACGGGCGATCCTCGATTGTGCCTTCGAGAATGAAACCTCCCGCCAGCGGACGGATGCGCCCGTTCTTTTCACCGGCCATCAGGTTGCCGGCGTTGAAGGAGAACACTGCCTCGACCGGTTTTCCCGTTCGATTGGTGAAGCTGTATTCGAGACCCGCAAGCGGCAGGCTGGCGTCGTCTTCTTCTCCCGGTTCAAACGGACTCCATGCCGTGATGGCGACGTCGAACGGACTGTCATCATCGGCAAGGACTACGTCGGCAAAGGGGAACGAGGCTCGAAAGGTCGCATGACGGAATCGCGGCAAGCCTCTCAGCGACTGGATCGCGGCATCTGATTCCGAGGAAAAGGACGGAAAGCGCTTATGGGGCGCAACTGGGCCTTCCAACACACGCGCGAAGCCGGTCTCCTTCACTGACAAGGCTGCAAACATCGGTGCCTCGCTGCCAATGTCAGGCTCGTGTCGAAGAGATAGATTGGTGAGCGCGCCGGCGCCTTCCAGGCAGATCATGCCCGCGCCCATTCCTCCGAGCGGAAACGCGATGCGGTCCAGATAGGGCCCCGTACGGCCTTCTTTCGGGTCAGGCCATCGGGCCGCCGGGGGAGTTGCGCGGGCGGCGGACAAATTCAAACCATCCCGGCCGGCCGCAAAGCCGGATGGCGCCGCCAGGGCGCCGCCAACAACAGCAATCAGGTCACGGCGATTGATGTCCACCAGGGGGCTCACTGGCGAGAAGAGTCATCGCTTCGAGTGCGCGGGCGCGTTGCGCGTCATTCATTGTCAGGTAGCGATGAGCCCCGCCTGTTTGTGCAACGAACCGGCTCGATCCGTCAGGCTCCACACTGATCTTTCCCGTAGCAGACAGGTTGAAATACCCATCGTCTGGTCGGATCGCGTACAGCACCGAGGTCAAATCGTAGGTTGCATGGTCATGAAGAACACCCGGCGGGGTTTCTTTCTTGCGATAAATCCCATCAACGTAATGGTAGGCCGCCGCGACCGGGTGGTTCCTGGTATAGCCGTAAAGGCGATCGACGGAGCTACCTTTGAGCCGCATGGATGCGCCGATCTCGAAGCCGCTGGCGACGAGAGGCGTCGGCCATTTGTCGAAGAGTTGTTGGGCGGACGGAATGTCCAATATGAGATTGAACTCCGGTTCGCCCTTTTGAACAGGTCGGCCCTGCTGGTCTGCATAAGCGCCCGCCATGACCGACAGCAGCCGTACTTTGCGCTTTACCAGGTCCATCCCATCGAATGGGCTGAACTGATCGCCTTTGCTCTCCAGCAACCTGGCCAGATTTGTACTGAATCCCACTTGGATGATGACCACGCTGCCATCGCGCTGCGCAGCGAGCGTCTTACGTAAAAGCGCAACCGAATCGGGGGCGGACGCGCCATTCGTCAGCGTGTGGGGGAAGACGAACGCGCCATCGGGCTTCTGCGCGCTCGATAGCGCTTGTGTGTAACCTCTATCACTACCAAAGAACGGAAAGCGCGTGACTGTTTGTTGGGCTGTGACACCTTTGCGGACCAGGCCGACCGGGATATCGCCATGCCCGTAGAAGTTATCGAGCGCGTCGATGAAGGTCGCCGTCGACGGATCGTCGGTCGAGCTCGTCACGGCCAGCAGCCTGGCCTCGCCGCGGTCCTGAAGCGAGTGGAGCATCGCTAATGCCAGCGCGTCATCGATATCACCCCACATGTCGGTATCGAAGATGACACGGGTGGGTTCGGGAGCAGATTGAGCAGCAACCGGCGGTGTTGGTGCGATGGCAGCCAATGCAACAGCAATGAGCGTGATCACGGTTGATCGGCAAATGCTCGTTGAACCGCGTCGCGAAGCGCCGGCCAATCGCCAGTGGCGTGCGTCTCGCCGGGCACCACGCGAAATTCCACGTGCAGCGGCGAGGACTTCAGGCGCTCGGCCAGATCACGGGCATTGTCGATCATCTTGGCGCGTAGGCTGAGATCCGCAATTGCGAGCCAGGAGGGATCCCGCTCCATCCCGGGAGCAGGCGACTGTTCATATTGTCCTGCGCTCAGGAAGAGGCGCCGGCGAGCCTGCGTTCCGCTCAGCCGCTCGGAGAACCCCGGCAACAACTTCAGGACCTGCGCATCTGCGTACCAGATTGACGGGCTCGATGCGACATAGGTGCGGAACAGATCGGGGTGTTTGAACAGTGCCTGTAAGGTGAACAGGCCGCCAAGACTATAACCTGCCAATGTGCGCCGATTGGCGGCGACGGGGTGGCCTGCTTCCACGCCAGGAATGACCTTGTGGGCCAAAAAATCGAGAAATGCATCCCCGCCGCCGGTCGGGCCCTTGGCTGGCGTAGTGTCAACACCGTCGGGCACCGCTGGCGTGTAATCGAAGGTCCGACGCGACGCGTCCGGATAGCCGACACCCACGACAATGCCCGGCGCCATGCCTGAGTAGCTCCCCAGTCGATTCTCGTATTCCGCCGCGATCGCGAAGCTCTCTGTTCCGTCGAGCAGGTAAAGGATGGGATACCCTCCGGACGGCGGCGGCTGCTCCGGCCAGGCGATGTAGATGAGATAGTCGCCCCCGGCGTCAGAGCGCATCCGTCGCACCTCTGATCGCGGCATCACATAGGGCTCACCCTTGGCCGCGCTCTTGACGGGATTCCCACCAGGACCGGACGGGCTCGCTGTGGCCATCGCTGCGGCAAAGGCCAGCGATGCGCATGCGAGGGCGAGTCTCATCCGCATGTTTCCAATCATCGGTCCTCCGGGTGATTTTCGTTTTCGCACTTGACTGTCTACATAAATTATACAGACAATATACAAACAGGCGCACCACCGCCAGTTAGAAAAAGACCGGGGGATAGAAATGATTGGCTTCGTGCGCTTCACTTTGTTCGCCGCGACGAGCGGACTCGCCTTCGGGGTCGCTCCGGCGATCGCCCAGGAAACACCGGATCAGTCCATTCTGAGCGAAATAGTCGTGACTGCGCAGAAACGTGCGCAGCGCCTGGAGGACGTGCCGATGGCCGTCTCGGCCCTGCCGGCGGAGGAATTGCTCAACCGGAACCAGCCGAAAATCGAGGACTATTTCTATTCTGTCCCGGGCTTGTCCCTCAGTCCGCTTGCCAGCGGCCGATACAACCTCTCCATTCGCGGCGTCACAACCGGCGTCTCCACCAGCCCGACGGTGGGCGTGACCATTGATGACGTCCCCTATGGATCGGTATCCATCCTGGGTTTTGGGAGCCGCTTTTTTCCTAACCTCGACCCAAGTGATCTGCAGCGTATCGAGGTGCTGCGGGGGCCGCAGGGCACACTCTATGGCGCGAGCAGCCTTGGAGGCTTGCTGAAATATGTGACTACCGATCCTTCACCCTCTGAATTTTTTGGCAGGGTCCAGGCGGACGCCAGCCAGATCAATCAAGGCGGTCTGGGTGGCGGCATCCGCGCCGCAGTCAACATTCCCTTGATTTCGGACCAGCTCGCGATCCGCATCAGCGGCCTGTCCCGGCACGACGGCGGATATGTCGATGATCCCGGCCAGGGGCGCAAGGATGTCGACCGGGCGAACGTCTATGGCGGCCGCATCGCGCTGCTTTGGAATATCGCGCCGGGCGTCAAGTTGAAACTGGCGGCACTCAACCAGCGCGAGCAGGGTGACGGGACCAACCAGATCGCCACAGATTACCGGCTGAACGAGACGATAGGGGATCTCGAGCATGGTGAGCAGGTTGGCACCGGCGCCTACAGCAATCACACCCAATTCTACTCGGGCAGTCTCAGCGTCGATGTGGGCAGAGGCATCGGACTAGATGTGATAACGGGCTATTCGATCAACGACTACGCGACGATCGCGGACCCCAGCCCGTCCTATGGTCCTTATGTTGGCTTCGTCTATCCGCCCGCGGACGCTGCGGCGATGCCCTACGCCTTCCGCACGCGGAAGTTCTCGCAGGAGATTCGCTTTTCCCAAAGCGGGACGAGGTTCGATTGGCTCGTGGGGGGATTTTTCACGAACGAGGACTCGACGGATTATTTCCTGGCGAATGCGGCCGACAGCGTGACGGGTGACTATGAAGGCGTGCTGTTCGATGAGCACGACCAGTTCCGGTACAAGGAATATGCTGGGTTCGCCGACGTGACCGTGCACCTGACGCCCCGGTTCGATATTCAGGCCGGCGGCCGCTCGGGGCACAATACTCAGAAATATCACAGCCTGACTGCGATACCGCCCGAGGCCGAAATCCTTCTCGGGCCGACGACCGATTTTCGGCAGAATTCCAGCGACAGCGCATTTACGTACCAGGTGAGTCCGAGTTTCAAGATTGCGCCCGAGCTCCTGGTCTATGCGAGACTCTCTACCGGCTATCGGCCCGGGGGCCCCAACGCCGGCGACTTCGATGCGAGCACGCCGCGCACCTTCAAGTCGGACAGGACGACAAATTACGAGCTGGGCCTGAAAGGCACCGTGCTGGACAAGAGGCTGTCGTTCGATCTGGCTGCCTACACGCTGGACTGGAAAGACATCCAACTTGCCTTCCACGATGAAACGACCGGCTTCCTGTTTCTGCGGAACGCCAGCAAGGCGGTCAGTCGGGGAGTCGAGGGATCATTCGAATTTCGTCCCGTCAAGACCTTGCAGATCTCGGGCAATGCCTCGTTCAACAATGCGAAGCTGGCATCCGATCTGCCTGCCGAGGGCTCCTACGGGGTCGATGGCGACGTGCTGCCGAACGTGCCTCAATTCAGTGGTACCTTGGCAGTTGAGCAGGGCTTCCCGCTGACCGGCAACCTGGAGGGGTTCGTGGGCGGATCGGTCAACTATGTGGGCCACCGCTTCGGCGAATTCGCCAACAGCTCGGCGGAAGTTCGATTGCCAATGTCAGCCTACACGAAGGGCGATCTGCGGCTGGGCGTGCGCAGCGATCAGATGACGGTGACCGCATTCGTCAACAATGTCGGGGATACTCGTGCTGAGCTCTACGCGGGTTCCTTGGGTAGCAGAAGCTTCACGACGAGCCCGTTCTATAAACTGGTGGCGCAGCCCCGCACCGTTGGCCTGACTGTTGCGTACAACTTCTAACACAGGTGATGATCGCGCTTTCTTTGGGCATCCACGAGGATTAGGGTATCTCGCCTTTACCGAAGTGTGGGAAGGATTCTCATACTACGGAATGCAGGCGTTGCTGACGCTGTACATGGTGCGTCATCTCCTTACGGCTGATGTCGCTGGTCATGTAGCAGGCTTGCGTACTCTACGGACCGCGATTGAAACCATTGCCGGGCCGACAACGACGATATCGCTCGCTGCCCAGATTTTCGGCCTCTATGTCGGGCTAGTGAACATGACGCCATTGCTGGGCGGTTGGTTGGGCGATCGCGTCCTGGGGCAGACGCGCGCGGTCATGCTGGGCGCCGTGCTGATGACGGCGGGTCATCTGTCGATGACTTCCGAACATACATTCCTGTTGGCCCTGGCGCTGCTCGCATCGGGGTCAGGCCTGATCAGGGGCAATCTGGCGGTTCAGATCGGCAAGCTGTACGGCCCCGACGATACTCGGCGCACACGAGCTTTTGGCGTTTACATGTTCGTACGAAATCTGGGCGCCTTCGCCGCGCCGCTGATTTGCGGCACACTCGGCGAAATATATGGATGGCACTACGGTTTCGGCATCGCCGCCATCGCGATGGGCGCCGCTCTCGTCATCTATGTGCGCGGACGGAAATATCTGCCGTCGGAAATATCGCCGCGGCAGCGCCGTCATGAGCACAAAAAGCTCACGTCCGCCGAATGGCGCGTCATTGCCGGCCTGCTGCTGGCGCTCGTGCCTTACATCTTCATGTTCAGCGCCGTGTATCAGGCTTATAACTTGTTGCCGGTGTGGGTTGCGGATCATGTCAATCGCGATGCTTTCGGAGTGACGATTCCCGTTACCTGGCTTTTTACCTTTGACGGCGTCGCCACCATGGCCGGCATCGCGCTGACCGTGCGCTTGTGGCGATGGCTCGAAAACCGCAAGCGGGAGCCGTGGAGCATCACTAAAATGGCCATCGGATCCGCGATGACCTGCGTCGCCTATTTGATTCTCGCCTTCGGGACGGCGGTTTCGACCACGCTCGTCGCCTCGTTCTGGGTGCTCGCGTTTTTTCTCCTGCTGGATTTCAGTTTCATTTGGGGCGAGCCGCCGCTCCGTGCCCTGGTCTCTCGTTACGCACCGGCGGCTCAGGTCACGACATTGATGAGTCTATCGATCATGTCGATCGCAGTCGCCAACTTGACGGTGGGATGGCTCGGCCGTTTTTACGAGACATTGCAGCCATCGCGATTCTGGCTCCTGCACGCGGCGATCGCCGGGGGCGGTCTTTTGACGGCCCTTGCTTTAAATCCCCTCATCAGCAGACTGCTCGGCAAGCACAATGAAAAGTTCGCCGCGTAAACCCGGTAGCGAAGCGACCTCAATTGTCACGAAACGTCTGGTGCTGCGGCCGCCCGCTGTCGGCGATTTCGACAATCTGGCCGCCTTGTGGACCGATCCGTCGCTGCTCCGATATATCGGACGTGCCAGCACGCAAGAGGAAGTCTGGGTCCGACTGCTGAAGTATTCGGGACACTGGGCACTGTTTGGTTTTGGTTATTGGATGCTGCGCGAGGCTGACGGCGGAAGAGTCATTGGTGAGGCGGGCGTTGCGTGGCAACGTCGCACGGGGATGACCGCGCACGGCGACTTGCCCGAAGCCGGATGGATGTTGGCGAGCTGCGCACAAGGCAAAGGGTTGGCACGCGAAGCGCTCGCTGCAATACTCGACTGGACCGAAGAGCGGCTCGGTCAAAAAGGGGTTACCTGTTTGATCAATCCGATGAACGACGCGTCCGTGCGGTTGGCCGAAGCCCAGGGGTTTAAAAAATTCGGCACAACGAAAATGGGTGAATCGATTGTTGACGAATTTGTGCGCCAATGAGTCCGTCGCGAAGCCGCCATCTGATCGACCCGCAATTGCTTCCGCTACTGGATCTTCTGCCGACGGTAGAGATAACGGTGGACAATCTGGCGCAGCGCCGGGCACGGCGGCTGCCCTTTGAGGTAGCCGATACCAGCGATGTCTCATTGGCAAAGCGCAACATCCCCGGTCTGCCTGGCGCGCCGGCGGTCCCTTTATATATTTACCGGCCGATCGGCGCGGCCGGAGCGCTGCCGACGATCTATCACATTCATGGCGGCGGTTTTGTCACGGGATCGGCCACCCAGCTCGAGGCGGTCCATCGGGATGTTGTCAGATCGCTTGGCTGCATGTTGATTTCCGTCGACTATCGACTGGCCCCGGAAACCGTTTTTCCCGGCGCGATAGAGGATTGCTTTGCGGGCCTTTGCTGGGTCATCGAGCATGCCGCGCAGCTCGGA
>Ga0307510_10001427_pt1 | contig 26267 bp, 26 predicted proteins | sample 12_EM_MG_FD_207224 | JGI IMG/M metagenome (GOLD analysis project Ga0307510, IMG submission 207224) | Populus trichocarpa ectomycorrhiza microbial communities from riparian zone in the Pacific Northwest, United States - 12_EM | ecosystem: Host-associated > Plants > Roots > Unclassified | place... | reverse complement strand
GTCACTACAGTACGTACATTTCAGGCGTCAAGACTCTTTCTGCATGGTTACCCAATGATTGACACTGCAGGAACTTGATTATTCTGTTCCGACACGCCGCCGCCGATTTGTTGCTTCGGCTGTCCTCACCTCCCTCATTATCGGTTCTGTTCTAGGTGTCATCGAGGCAATTCAGTTCCGCTCGGAGGGGGCTCCTGCCTCCTTGGACACTTTATCCCTTTCGAGCCAACCCTTCTGCCAACGCAGGCCGCTACGCGTATTGCCCCTGCACGTCGGTCGGAACTACAAGCATTTCGATAACGTCCTTCTGGTCGTCTTCTTCAGTCATGCACGCTACGATACCAATCTGGAGTCCTATCGCGAAGTATATTCAGACTTCTTTCCGAACGTATGCTTTCTTCACGATGGTGGTAGACGCCTCGAACCTTACACTCATGTGACCACTTATTTCAGATGGTATTCGTCGGCCCCGGTAGCCGTGAAGACGCTGGCTTCGACCATTCCTACGACGTCCTCGTAGACACGTATCAAGCCGCGGAAGATCTGAGCGATCCGGGCGATTACAGAATGGGCGGGCGAATGGCGCACCACATGCTCTACTCCGCGTTGCAAGAGCACCCGTGCTACGACGGCTATCTCTGGGCACCCTTCGACACTCTGCTCAACGTGCCGCGCCTTCAGCTGTTCGATCAGAACAAGTTTTGGTACCATTCGCCCTTCGGACGTTACGTTCCCAATCGGGCGCTCGATCCCTCGGCAATCCGAAACGCAAGCTACCACGCACCCCCGGCGAACATTTCGCCTGATCCTCATGATATGACCACGCCTTGGAAGGGCTGGGGTGAGGACTGGTGGTACGTAACTACCCGTTTCTTTTTTTTTTTTTTTTTTGTTTCCCTTGTGCTTTTCCTTCGGCTGGTCTCACTCACCGCGTGCTTTTTTTTGGGGTGATACGTACAGGTGGGGGTAAGCATCGCCCTTCCTTTGCACTCACACGCGCTCTTCGGCAACCGTGAATGCTCACTCATATCTGTTTTTTTTTTTTTTTGGGTAAACCCTCGCAGGTCGCCTCACGTCGGACTGCCGGTTTGCATGAGGGCGTTTGACAAGGTCCCCAAAGCACAGCGCGATCGTCTCGCCGCACTGACGGGAGAACGCGATCGCCTCATAGGCGGTTCCGCCGATACGATGTACATCCCCGGACGGCACCGCGAGACGTTCATGTCCGTCCTGGGCTTGTTCCTACGGACGGACTGCTTCCTCGAGATCGCCGCGCCCACCGCGCTGCACTTGGCACTGCCGCCGGGCGAAGACATCCTCTACGTAGACCATGTAAGCTTTTTTTTTCGGTTTTCGGTTTTCACTTTTCCTTCTTCACTTCTTTCTTTTCCCATTTTGGGCGTGTACGTGTACGTGTAAAAAGTTTGACATGCCTGCTGACACGTTCTCTTTTCTTTCTCTTTATATAACACAGTATTGGATATGGCAGCCACCGTTCGACACGGAGTTCGTGCGCTGGCAGTGGGCCCAAGGCCGAGAAGTCGATTCGTTCCACACGTTTCATTGGGGCGAGCCGGGCGGGGAAGGGGTTGCATGGGAGCCGCGACCAGAGCGGGTTGGGGACGTGCGACAGTTGCTCGAAGATTCGGCGCTTCGGCAGGGTATCATGTCATTTCCCAAATCGCCCACTTGAAACCGAAAAAAAAATCTGTGACAGCTGCCTCCGCATTCTCTCCTCTTTAGACGGAACCTAAGAGTGGTTCGGATGGACCATTTTTGGCTGTTTGTTTGCCATGCAAGGTGCTGGCTGAGTGGCCGGTGCCGCTGAGTTCTCGCGAGACGGCGTTCAGGAGGGCTGTCAGGAATCACCCGTGCAATCGCAACTGGGTACATATACATATGTCACGGGAGGTTAAGTAACGTTACAAGATCAAAGGAGCGGACGCGGAGTATCGCATGAATCAGTGACGGTGGGTTGGTAAGAATATTACTACTACGTTAAGGGAGCAACGTCCTATTACATCTAGGGAGAACAACGGTGGCCCTGAGGAGGGCGGTGGGGCGAGGTATCGGGAACAAGACAATGGTTATCAAAATATCAGCCTAAGTTCGTACACAGTCATCCGGGGTGATCAACGTCGCGGTGGTACGGCGAGCAATGAACCGACTATGGTAAAACTTAAAAGCATTGCAAGAAAAGCGCTGCGCACGACAATCTCCCATTGCGCTCGAGAGACGATGGGGCTGAGTACCCTGGTAAGAGGGCCGAATGCGGGTACACGACGCATGCGAGTATGCTGGCCTTCAATTGCGTGTGGCGCAGCACGGGGCTGGGTAGCCTGGGTTTCAATTGCGTGCGGCGCAACGCGGGGCTGGGTGGCCAGACTCTTGTACTTTTGATTCGCCGGAATGGCCGGAGTGGAACCAACGACCGAGTTGCGGGTACATTTGTATTGCGCACGGCCAAGGAATCCAGATACCGTCATCAGCTCTGGGCGTCGAGGGGAATGTGTATCATCAGAAGAAAAGGCCGAAACTAAGGGAGCTGACAGTGGTGGCGATGATTGACTTGGTTCTGGTCGCTTTTCCTCATGATAAGAGTTCAAAGGAAGAGCAACAGATGACGGTGCGGCGGGGACCGCCGTGCAAATGCACGGTATATCTTCAGCGTCGCGCACAGGCAGGGAATCGAAGTCAAACGTGCCAGCTCGACCTTCCTCAGCAGCCTTTCCCGCTGGACGATCATAGAGGTTATCATCATCGTATCCGATGAAACCAGCGGTGGCACTGTTGTAACATGCCCGGTGAAAGCGACACTCTTCGGTATGCACCGTAGCCGTTCCAAAACGATACGAGGGGCTGGGTAGAGCAATACCATCTGCAATGAGTAGGTGGGCATCCGGACCCGTACGGGTGGCAGGACCTTCTGGGGCTGGATCTGGATCAAAGTACGCAGGAGAAACAGTAATCTCGGGCTCAACACCATCAACGAGGGCGCCATTGTAAGAGGATGTTGAAGACGTGTACTGCGAGTCCGAGTCATAGGGCGTGGAGGCGATAGAGTTGGCTAACGAATCCCGTGGCCTCTGCGTACGAGCGGCAGCGGGGGGACGTTCAGGTATGGCGATGGTCAGAGGAGGGACAGACGGCTTGTTGAGGGCAGGGGTAGAACGAGAACGCTTGAAGGGGTACGAAGGCAAGAAAGAAGACGAAGAATGTGAATCAGAATTGTACATGGGAACTGGTGCAGAAATCGGTGGGCGGGAAGAAGATGCATCGAGAGGCTTGGGTGCCGAGATGCGCGGGCGAGAAAGTTCAACCTTGCGTAGCTGACGAAGGTCCCCGAAGAGGTAGATCATCATGCAAACCTGGTGAGTAGGAATTAGCATCTGTGTGGACATCAAGATATGAATGGATGTGAGTCTAACCCCGTTCAAGCTCGCAATTAAGACGGTGAGTCCGAGCCATAATCCAGGGAGGGCAAGTAGACGGAGCCATCTTGAGCGGTCATTCGCAAAGTTAACAGCCATTGGTGGAACAAACCCCGCCAACGCAATGACAGTACCACCAATCATGCCACAGAGGGCACGATTGGTACCGACGTTATAGTACGAGGCAAGAACAAACCGATCGAGGCTATCCTTGAGCATGTTGTGGACCTGCCATGCGACATCCGCAAAGACAATAGGATCTGGGTGCGGAGAAACGAAGTGACCGGTGTGGAACGGGGAAAGGACATCAGACGGAATGTTGAGCTCGTAGTCAGCCCCGGGGGTGAAGAAAGTTTGCTTGGCGCGGAGGTAAAAGAGAGATAGGCCAGTGGAATGCTGGATCTGGCTTGAGAATCGATATTGCTCCCTGGCGGTCGAGTCGTTCTTGGCAGGACGGGTCTGTGCTACCCATTGATCATAACGTGAAGTGTACTCCTTCAGCCAAAGAAGGAAGTAACTGTAAAAGGCATAAGTATGGGCCAGCGGGTGGAAGAGAATGGAAGGGTGGGATAAGACGAACAGATTCTCGGGACAACCCTCGACAAACAAAAGCCATTCCTCAAAGTCTTTGAGGCCTGGGAGGAAAAAACGAACGATTAATGGTGACAAAGTACAGAAGCAAACGAGCGACGATAGCTACCAAGTGGTGGAAGATGCTTTTTATTGAGCACGTCATCCAACTTGACCTTGAACATGGGGGTGACTGTGTATATGCGCTCGTTAGATTCGATCGCGGCGATATTAGCAAGATTCGATAGAAACCGACCTTTACAGGACCGAACTTTGCCTACGGCAGGAGGGGGATTGCAAAGACGGTACTACGGCCAAGGGATCAGGATTAGATAGCAGGTTGGCGAAGATCGCTTGTACTGACGGGTAAGGTGAGCAAGGCGTGTATTGTTAGGCGAAATGTCCTTGGTTGCCTATCTCGTGACGAAGGCACACGTGGTGGATTACATTGTGCCATGTCGAGAAGGGAGGTGGGGGAGGAAGGAATGGAAGGGTATGAGAAGAGGAGGGAGGGAGCGGGACGGAGGGAGGGAGGGAGCGGAGGGAAGAAAGGGGAAGGGGGGCGTGGGGAGCCAGGAGGGAGTCCGAGGGGTTTTAGAGGAATGGAGGGCGACGCAGGGTACGATCTGCAGACGGGGGGTCGAGCGCCAGAGGACTTGGCCTTCTCGTTTTCAGCTTGTCGTCTTCCCTGCTGATGGAAACTCCCCGAGCCAATATTCCCCCTTAATGTCACTCCGATTTTTTTGCTTGTCCGCTCACATGCTGTGATCCCTAAAAGGGTTGTGTTAACCGGATTCGCCCACCGGACGGAGGACCAAGTGTGTGTGAATTGGGTATTCGAAGTGAGTTATGCCACACAAACTTACCGCTTTCTCACAGAACGTCGTCGACCTTCCATTCTAACGTTAATTCAATACACGTGATCACCTATCTCCCACCCGTGGCCCGTGGACTTGAGTCGGGGCCTCGCTCTCTCTAATTGGTTTTCCCTACGCAAAATATCTCAGTCGCGGCCATCGGATCGGCGAACACACTTGCCCGGATTTCTCACAAGAGTCTCAAAGTCATCATGGATAGGACGCAAAACGCGAATAACCAATCGGCACTTGTAAGGCGGAGATTACGGAAGTCCAAGGCGCCACTGGACTTGTGACTGAAGACCTGGCCTAATTCGTTGCATATCCACCTGCCACCGCACGTCATGGATGACAATAAGAAGAGTTTGTATCTCGTCGGCTCGTCGACTCTCCATCACACTCGAGGTTTGAGACGTCCCGGGAAGCGAGGAGTGTGCAAAGATGTGCTTTCTCCCTCAACACGCTGCCAGCGCCACAGATCGAAGGCCGCCACACATTCAAGTATTGTGGGGAACGGTATCACCACCGAAAGCTACGATGTACCAAATATCGAATGGATGTTCGGTCCGTCGTTCGAGGCGTATCGTATAGTAGCATGGAGGACCGTTTCCCGACGTTAGCGCTAGGCTGCGAGTGTCAAATGGTAGCTTAAAAGTGTGTAAGCCGAAGATGTTGTCCCGCAGCATACAAAAATTTTAAACTGCCTAACCGGCCGGCTGTGTCGCGAAAATGAGTTGGACGGGACAGCTGACGTTTCAGTTCGGGAAATGCGATGAGTTTAAACGGTACGTACGGAATGCAAACAAGAAGCACACTTGCAGGGTCGATATATTATTGCCTGCCCGAACCGGCTAGATGCCGCCGGACGGACACACACACACACTCTCTTAACGGGGAATTCACACACCTTCGATCACGGGGATCCCTGCGACTCCAAAACAGAGTCAAATCACTCTCAAAAAGTACGTGGTCTGTGCGAAAAAAAAAATCAACTACGTTCCCGGGCCGTCGCGGCTTGTCGAGGGGAGATGGCAACACAAGTACGATGGGTTCGGAAATAATAAATTTCCGTTCCATGCGTGTGACCTTCAAGAGCCCGACAGTCGGAGTAAAACGTCTCGTGCTTCGCTGGACGGTGTTTTTCCTGCTGAGACAGCCCAGCGACGGGTCAAAGATCTTGCTTGACGTTTCTACGTTACTGTAGCCCCTCTCGATGGCACCGTTCCCAGGTGATTATTTCTCCCACGGGAAAGATAAAAACAGAAGTTCTCATCAAGGTGATACAATCACCGAATTTGCGTCAAATTTGCGGACGAAGTACGGAGAACGGCCTGCCGTCATCATCCACACTAGACCATATTAGTGGATGCATGATCTTTGCCACAGGTAAGAAAAAGAGGCTCACGCACAAAGCGATGCGGAGGGACACATTAATATTGTCGCCAAGATTGTGACAAAGACGCAAAAATCACGTGAGGGTTCAGTCAATTGGACATTTGAGCAGCAGCGATTTCAGCCAGCTCCAGCTTCCAGCTCGGCGTATTGGCACTCTGCTTTACTCTGCTACTCCAACTCTCGACTCCTCGATGGATTCCAGTACAGGACGACCTCCGAGTGATTCAGACGCCCCTTCATCTTCCGCATTCACTCTGGAAACGGCCAATATAGGCGGCGAGGACGTCGGGGTCATCCGACTTGCCAATTTTGACATCATGGAACACATCCAGACTCTCCGGAGGCAGGCCTTCGAAGAGAAGGAGAAGAAGAAGCATCCCCAACCCATTCCTCTCGGAACACCCGTCGACTCCCTTCCGAACGAACTGCTCTCGTACATTTTCACTCTGGGATCGGAGGCGGAGGAAGATGGCGACGATGACGACGCTGAGGAGGACGACGAGGACGATGACGAATATGGCTTTGCTGCGATCCGACGACGTCCGCGGCGCCTCCCCTTCAAAGTCCTCGTCTCTCACATCTGCCGACGCTGGCGTACGGTCGTCATCGAAACTTCGACGCTCTGGACGCATCTCAACTTTGCCGAGGGTCCCCCCTTTCACAAGTCGCGCGCCTGGCTCGAGCGTTCCAAGGGGTGTGTGCTTGACATTGAGCTCGACTGTACCGTCGACGACGAGGAATCAGATTCGGACGAGTCTGACGATCTACTGGACGCGTGTTCTTCTTCGAACGACAACGACGAGCGCGTCGCGCCAGAGGATCGTGACGCGCAGTCAGGAGACCTCGCACTCGCCAAGACCACGGCGAAAAGTTTTCCCGGCCGAGTGTCCCCCGTCAGCCTCCCCATCGTGCGAGACCTTATCCTCCCGCACGCGTGGCGATGGCGTGTCTTCGAGCTCATGGTGAACGATTATCAGATCATGTACGGCATCCTCTCCACGCTGTCCTCGATCCCCGAAGCGGCCCAACTCCAAGTCCTCCGCCTCTATCACTATGATGACAATGACGATTGCGATCACTTCAGGCCGCCGCACCTCAAGCAGCCGTTCGCCCCCTTCCGCGGGCGAGCGCCCAATCTGGATCAGCTCGTGCTCTGGGGCGTCCACGTTGACTGGGCCGCGTGCGACGACTTTCTGCAGGGCCTGGAGGAGCTCGAACTCGCGTACCACGCGAAGGACGTGCGCCCGCCGTACGACATCTTTGCCCGCGTCTTGCACCGATCTCCCGATCTGCACATCCTCACCCTCTGCGCGTCAGGTCCTGCTGGCGACCCGGAAGACTGGCCCACGGACGCGATCGAGCTCCCGTCCGTGAAGCACCTCGTCCTCGCGTTCGTCGAGCCGTCCTACGCCTCCGCGCTCATGAAACGCCTCGTGTTCCCAAACCTGTCGACCCTCGCCCTGGACTTTGATGCCGTCGATTACTCCTCCTTCCTCGTCCAGCTCGCCACCAGGCCAGCAGCATCAGCAGCAGCAGCAGCCCACCACCACCACCACCAGCGCCACCACTCGCTCTGTCACAACCTGATCGATCTCAAGATCTCAGGCATGCAATGCACAAAGCCGGCCTTGGCCACGTTCTACGGCGCGCTCGTCAACCTCGCCTCGCTCAACGTCAACTGCTACCACCTCCCCCACCACTTTTTCGAGTACCTCTTCCCCGACCCCGACGTCCGCAAGGAAGGCTGCTACCTCCCAAAGCTCGAGACGCTCTCGACCTCTGGCATCTGCGGTGGCGAGATGCGCTGTTTGTTGCTCCAACGCTGCGAGGTGCCAATCAAACACGTGCTCATGGACTCGGAGGCCGAGGTGGACGCCAAAGAGGAGGCTTGGATCCGCGGGAAAGTGGAAACGTTCGACTTTTTTGATGGTTCGGATGATGAGGACGATGATGATGATCCTATGATCAGTGAGCTGGATGAACAGGAGATGGAGAGTGCGGCCTTTGCCGCGGAAAGTAACGGAATGACGGGAGAGTGGGTTGATGAATGAAGACGAACCGATGCCGTAGAAAATTGAATTTTCTTTCTTTCTCTTTCCTTTTAGCTCTTAACTCATGATGCGAGATCTCAGGATTTCCCTACACAACAACATGATCCATCCAAATCACCCCATCGTCCAACAGCATGTTAATAGGTATTAATACAGATCTAATGTAACCAATATAACTTCTCTCTCCACGTGGCGTCTCATAATCGATCGTACCACGCACGAAGGGGTATTCGCGCCGGAGGTGTGCGTGTGGAAGGGGAGGGCGCGGGGCCGTCAGGGCGATTTTGGGGTGGTGATCGTGTCAGTACAATGAAGTTCAGTCATGCCAAGGACCATATCTGGTAGATCGTCATCATCATAATCCAAGTCAAAGCTTCTCTCTTTCCCCTTCGTGGGGCCCGTAAACACCATCCCGTCCGGGTGCGGCCGCCGCGGGTTAGGCATCGCGATGAGCACCGTGACCTCCAGGCGATCATGATGCGTGGAAGGTGGGAACGCGTTCTGCTTCCCGAGCTGGCCAGCAGAATCCTCAGTCAACGGGGGTTGCGATACGGGAGGGAGAGGGGTGCTCAAGGATGGCGGGGCGCCCCGTTGTCGTCGTGAAAACGGGTTGCGAAACCACAGGCGTCGGCGGGGAGAAGGCGGCGTATCGCGATGCATGGGAAGAGGGACCAGAGCGGGCACGCCTGCGGCCGCAGTCGCTGGCCTCTCACCCCCACCTCCCGCATCTGCATCCGCAATCGCATCCGTGTTCGGATTTGTCGGCTCGCCGGGCGTACTAGCGGGCTGCGCAGACACGGGCTTTGAAAAAGGTGAAGAATCAGAGCCATGTTAAATTTCCAAATGATCCGGCTTCGGCACCAAAACGCCACCGCGTACACATCATCAGAAGTCAAAAACAAAAAGTTCGCTCAAAAGAGACGCGGGAAGTGGGATGTGATGGGTCAGGTGAGGTGAGGAGATGATGGGATGAAAAGAGGGGAAATGGGGAAATGGGGAAAAGAAATGAGACGTGACGTACGATGATAGCCTCCCATCCATCGTCGGATGCAGGGAACACCCGGGCCTCCCATAACTTTGGCTTCTCGCCGATAGCACGACGGCGACTCGTGCGGCCTATATGATGAGGCGCAATGACGCCCGCAAGGATGGCCTCTTCGATGCGCCGCCTGAAGCGCCTGCGCAAGACGAAGGAGCGAAGGATGATGGCAGACGAGACGAATAACAATAAGAATAATGTTGCGAGAAAGGTGAACCTATAACAATTGATCACAACGGGATTGGAATACGCCGGTCGAGTGGAAACACGCTGTCCGTAAGATAACAAGGGGTTCCGGGAAATGGCGCCATAAACTCACAAGTAGAGTGATGAGGAGGGTCCTCCGCCATTGTTATTATTATTGCCAGGCTGAGTCGGACTGGGGGTAGGCGTGGAGGAGTTATCTGATGGTGATGGAGAGGGACTCAATGAGAGAGTTAGCGGTGTTGTCGGGGAAGACATGGCAGTCGTCAAAGAAGAGACAAAAGGCTAAGCAGTGAGCTCAGCAACTCAATGAGCTCAACTGACGGATTCAGGTTATTCAGTTCAGTCAGGGGCGCTCAACCTTGTTTGGCATATTCGCTGACTCAGCAATAACCCGGTGGTAAGTGAAATTCCGTTATATTTTAGTCTGCCTGCCTACAGTACAACACATTGTACGCGCTAAAAATTCTACTCCACTCTTTGTTTTTTTACCTCTTTGTTTCACAACCCCCCGGCAGTAAGTATACAGAGAGCATAGGTCAGTACGTAGCTTAATCCGTCTCCGAATGAATCGCCTGCTGCGACGGCTGTCGTCCGATGAATTAAAGAGAAAAAGATGGCCAAGGCATACAAAGCGAATTATCATGCTGCGGTCGCTAGGATTATGGACGGAACAAGGGATGGGGTATATGCTTGGCTGCAATTATGACGTGTATGGGGCTGAAGCTGAGGGTAACGCAGAGAGAGAAAAAAAAGGTCGTGGGGGGAATCAAAAAACATTACCATTCCGTTGAAAAATCGTCCTGTTCATACATAGTCTGGTACACGTTCAAGTGCAAGACGGCCAGTTTCGACAAGCGCTCACTGAGCTGCCGAATTTCCGGGGCCAAAGGCTCCAGTCCGGTCGCAAGTTTTCGCGTAGCGGGCTGAGATGTCCCAGAACCGGGAGCGGACAGCGGATTAATGCTGCCCCGGACAAGCACTGTCTGGACGACAATTTCAAGCACAGCCTCACGTAAACGATCGCGCATGAGCGCGCTCAGTGGCGACTCCAGCTTGAAATGATTCTCCGACCAGCTCTCCGCTACTTTGAGAAGGTGGGGTTCCGGCGCCCGAAGACAGGGGTTAGACGAGGACGAGGAGGCCGGTCGACAACGAGCCTCTGATGCCCGTGATGCGATCTGCAAGACGACAGATTGCATGCCAAATTTCCACTTCTCCAGTTCCCGCGTTTCGGCCTGCGATGACTGAAGATCGGACGAAGGGCGGATGCGAAGGAAGCAACGTCCGATATTTCGGGGTGCCAGCTCCAGGATCTCCTTCTTTATGAGTTGCATATCCACGTCCTCGGGGTTGATGTCCCTCCTCGGGATTGTGGAGTCTTGATAGGAAGAGACTAGTAATTGCCGGTGCAACATGAGGAGAAGGTATACAGATGTCACATCGGCCGCATCTTTCGTCAACTGGATGAGCCGAGAATGGTCCAGAAAGAGAGTCTCGGGGTAGTCTGGGAGTTGTGTGATAATGCTGGGGATGAGCTGGTGGGAGGGCGACGTCGTCGTGACAATGGGAGACGCCAAGGGCACAGGTGAGGGGGGATTGAATATCAAGTCAACCAAACCTTCGATAACGGAAAGGATGACCCGCGATCGCTTTCCTAGCGTCTTGAAAGCGAGCGGTCGGTCTGGGAGATTGAGTTTGTACTCAGCATCAGCTAGTCTCCGATGAGCGGACGTAAGCCACTGCTCAGTAATCTTTAGGGGTGCTTGACCGCATGTTGGGCGCTCCTTGAATGTCCGTAACTCAAAGCCAGGTGATGTGTGGATGATAAGCGGCCGACACGTCTGCATTTGGTGGTTGGCGATATCCTGTTCAACACGTGAGAAACATGAGGCGATGAAAGGGCAACACATGCTCGTACGAGTTTCATGAGCTCAAGTAGCTCGAAGCACTCTCGAATCGCACGAACGGCCTCGGGCCTGCCACCACCTCCACCGGGCGCACAGGTCGCTGCCAGCTGCACCATAGCATCAACAGCGGGATCGCGCATAGGCGCGCAGTGGGATTTCAGGATTTGGCCTATCACCTCGAACGCACCCGAAGGATCAAACAGACCGTGCCTCATCTCTTGTTCGATCAAGTCCACGTCCAGAACAGCGCGCAGAGCTTGCGCTTGTTCTTGTTGCTGCTTCTGGCGCTGTTGGATACTGATCCTTCCACTTTGGGGTGAGGTAGAGACCAACGCCGTTTGGGGACTGATGATGGATAGAAGGACGAGTAAAAGCTCGTGAAGTAAAGGCCGGATACGACTTGGCATCCGGAGAGTTAATCGCCGGCGGAGGGGCAGACATGCAATGATAGGATCAGCCGGCGGCGTAGGTAAGCGCCTGCAAACACAAACGCAGCCGCTTGGTTTACCGTGAGTGTCAAATGTGACGCAAGTACAACCGGCCTCTAGCTCCGTCAACACGGCCCTCCAATACGTGTCAGCCTGTTCCCGCTTCCGTCTACTAGCAGCAGCACGGAACTGAAGGCCGGAATCAAACAGAAAGTCATGTCCTGATAGGCGCTACAAGATTAGGAGCTTTTGCATGTCGGAAAGGCGAGGGAACGCACGAAGTTGGGGGTTACGCAAAATGGCTTCCAAGTCCAACTCCTTCAAGGTGTCCTTGTTGATGGGGGGATTACGAACCGGAATGTGGGGTGAACAGGGATCAATGGGGATAACGATACGGGATGGTGATGGTGCGGTACCCGCTGGGGAAATGGGTGACATTGGACATAATTCGGTCAGAGTGGGGGCATCTTTATTGAGTTCGGGAGGCCAAAACGCCGCGAGCCTCGTTTCACCTGAAGGGTAGGTGATCCATCGCCAGTCGCCCTTGAGAGACTCGAGCGCGGGGACATCGTGTGCACGCTTCGGCTCAAGCTTTTTACGCGACCTTGGGGACAGGGGAGGGGTGGTGTCCTCTATACGAGGTCGCTTTGTTCGAGAGGGACTGTCCGGCTTAAGGGGAGAGGTCGGGGAGGGTGATGAGGAAGAGGGCGAGGGCGATGGTGATAATGGGGAGTTGTTAGCAGAGTGAGAGTCATGCAGAGGCCAACGGAGCGAAGCGGGATTTGTTTGGACCGAGAGAGGCGCCGGGAGTTTGGAGGCATTGGGCGTGAGCTCGTGGATAGATGGGGGCGGCTGGGAACAAACAATATCGGAGGAATCGAGAGAGTCATCGGAATCCGCCTTACGTTTACGGGGGAGGGAATGGAGGGGGATAGACTCGTGAGCGATATCGTCCATAGAAAAAGAAGGAAGGGGGGGGCACGGAGGAGGGTTAGGCGAACGGACGGTAGAGCAAAGGGGGAGCGAGACGGGGTATATAACGCGGTGAAACACATGGGCTGCTGCATAACAATTATTTATTTAAATTATATTTTTCTTTCAAACTTTTATTATTATTCCGAACGTAAATCCCGTTCACCACGCTTGAGCCTGCCACTTTGCGGCGCGGCACGACGAACACTCCCCTTCGCCTTCCCCACCACCCTTAGACCCGGTCTTTTCTATTTTCTATATTCTCCATACCCCTTTCCTATATATGATCGCGCCTGACCGATAACCGGATAACTTCCCTTTACTTATCTCTTTCCATTTACCCACCTTGCCTCTCTCTTTGGCACCCGAAACATGAGGCAGGGCAGAACCGAAGCGCAAGGCCGCAATCACCCTTTTCGGACTCGCTACACGAGGCCTCCCTGCTGTCTCGATTGACTAAACTAAAAGATTCAGATCCTCTCCCAACCGCTCCTTGCACCCCTGTGTCTCCTGTTTGTTTTTTAGACTACCGTACATCGAATCGATTATCCTATCTTGTGCACATCGAATTCTGAACAAAACACAACGGCCACGCAATGCGAGTCACAAGTCGAAGCGTAAATCCTCCTCTCTCTTCATTTGGGCTTGGGCCGTTCGGTCCATCCTTCCTTGTTTCATCGTAAATGCGTCCTTATTATTCACCCCTCGTGTCCTCTTTTTCGCGCCCGCTTTGTTTTCCCCCTTCCCCTCGGACAATGAACCCTGGCCACATCCGTCTTTCATTGACCAACCCATGGGGACACTCTTGTCCTCGTACGGGTCAGCGTTCCCTTTTCACGCCCAAGTGCGTTGTTGCCTCCCTTTCCGCCCGCACGTGTGCCAGTCTGAAGTTCGTAACCTACTTAGTTAGCCAAGTGATCAAGGTTTTTTGGTGCCACCCGCAATTATCCGGGAGAATTCTTTTCCTGCCTGCCTCCTTGGTACCAACAACCCCACGAATCGATGATCACTCCAGTAATCGCGCGCCTTGCTTGCAACCCTCCGGTGGTTTCCACCCCAGTCATGCTTACCCCTCCGGTGAGGCGTGCCATGTCCATATTTGAAAAATTTCAGCGCCTACCCTAAATGGTGCTTCTGAATGGCCTGGCCCTAGTTCTGTCGCCGTCCATTACAAAAGGGGATCATCGACGATATGTGGGCAAGGCTGCGTGGGAACACGCTTGCCGCACCATCCGTCCTCCTTGCGCTTTCCCGCACACCTCGGGATGTCGTAGCGTGTTCCGGATCTGCCACCTGTCATAGATTCCAGCCTCCCCTCCACTTCCCAATGGATAACATCTGGGCCTCATATCCGCCTAGCCTTCTGTCCATTTGCATACTTCTGACTTCGGAAAGCGTCGCCTCGTTTTCATGAACCTTCTTCGGCTCCCCCAATGGGCGCCTCCCTTATCTTGGTCTAGTGGGAATTTTTGCAGCTCGAAATATACACTCCGGTTTCTTGTTTCAATTTGTCCGACAGGTGACATCGGTCGCGATCTCACACACGCGCCAGCCCAACGTCCCCACCCGTTGGGCACTTCCCATGTGTGATGACGTCACAACGACACTCATTTTTTTTTCTGCCTGCAACCTCAACACATGTCCGCTCCGGACTTTTGTTCGAGAGTCCAATTCACTCGACAAACTCGTGGCATCATTTGTTATACACCTCCCTCCCTACGCCCCTTTTCAATACGACATATTGTAATCGAGAGGTCGTGTTCTCTTCAATCGGCTACGTAGACAATCTTGCAAATAACCTTCCGCGATGTGGCAGGCATCCTCATGGCAGAGGCTCGAACAAATGGTGCCTGTGGTCGTTGGATGTTCCTGGTGTAGACACCTGCAAATTTCGAGGAAGCAGTGCAATTACAAATTTATTCACGATACTTCATGCGAACGCGAGCGGAACGTGAGAGTGCGAAAGCCGGCCCATCCCCAACAATCACGAACAGAAACGCGCACACGCTGCACCCATCATGCGTCATCCACCAGCCTATCATCAGATTTTCCACCCTGTTGTGCCTCGCGCTCGACGCCTGACGTAGGTTTACGGGTTGCCTTGCGTCCGTAGAACTCTTCAATAATCTTTGGGCTGATGCGGTTGAGTTGCTCCTTAGGGAAGATCCGGAGGAGGCCCCACGCAAGATCCAAAGAGTCAAAGACCGTCCGTGCCTCGTATGCACCTATGTTGTATGGTCAGCGTCGCAGAATGCCACCGTCGCCAGAGAGCGTATACCTTGTCCAACGAATTGTCGTTCAAACTTGTCGAGGAATTCAAGCGCGAGCTTGTCTTCTGCTGAGAGTGCCTCCTCACCAACGACAGCCTTCATCGAGGCGGCATCTCGGGCGATGGCGTACTTGGCGTACTATCAAAGGCGTCAACATACGTGAAGGGTCTGTGCTAGCGTGTGACCTGGTACTCACCAGTTGATTTGAGACATCCGCATGATCCTTACGTGTCAACTTCTCACCGATCGCACTCTTCATGAGACGTGATAACGAGGGTAGAACATTGATGGGTGGGTAGATCTGCCTGTTGTGCAATTGCCTATCGACGAAGATTTGGCCTTCGGTGATGTATCCTGTCAAGTCAGGGATGGGGTGCGTGATATCTTTGCAGTGTCAGGGAACGCCCGCTCAGAACGGGGAATTTGTTGAAGGGCACATACCATCGTTGGGCATGGTGAGGATCGGAATCTGTGTGATTGAGCCGTTCCTCCCCTCCACGCGCCCTGCACGTTCATAGATGGTAGACAAGTCCGTATACATATAACCCGGGTATCCACGGCGACCTGGAACCTCTTCGCGAGCAGCAGAAACCTGGAAGACCAGAGTTAAGGTTCGAACAGAGCAGGCACATATTAAAAGCACGCACCTCACGCAATGCATCCGCATATGATGACATGTCTGTCAAAATGACCAGCACATGCTTCTCGAGTTGATAAGCATAGTACTCGGCGGTGGCAAGCGCCAGACGAGGTGTGATGATTCGTTCGATAGTAGGGTCATTTGCCAGGTTCAAGAAGAGAGTAACGCGGTCCAAGCTCCCGTTCTCTTCAAAGTCTCGCTTGAAGAAGCGCGCGGTTTCCATGTTCACACCCATAGCGGCGAATACGACCGAGAAGTTGTCCTCGTGGCCGTCAAGAACGTCCTTGGATGGCCCTTTCACAAGGCCAGCCTGTCGGACAATTTGGGCGGCAATCTAAACGCCAACCGTACTTGTCAGAGCGGGCAGGTGGTGAAATGTGACGGGGAACAAATGACCTCATTATGGGGCAGGCCAGCAGCAGAGAAGATCGGGATTTTTTGCCCACGGGCGATCGAGTTCATAACGTCAATTGTTGAGATACCCGTTTGGATCATCTCCTCGGGATATATACGGGAGTATGGGTTGATGGGCGAGCCTTCTCGACGAGTCGTCATTGCACATACAACAAGGATGTAGAAACGTACCGTTGATATCCAAATAATCCTCCGCGAATACCTTGGGTCCCTGGTCAATGGGATTCCCCGACCCGTTGAATATCCGTCCAAGCATGTCCTCAGCGACGGGAAGTTTCATGCTGCTGCCAGTGAATTCGACGTGCGTTGCCCTTACATCCACACCTGTCGTACCCTCGAATACCTGGACAATGGCCTTCTTTCCTTGAACTTCGAGGACTTGGCCGCCACGTTTCGAACCGTCCGGGAGGGTGAGTTGAACGATCTCATTGTATGACGGAAACTGACAGGGGTTCGATGAGGATCTGCTCACTCCTCAAGCACCCGAAGCGCACCTTGACGTTATCCAGTACAACCAGAGGACTATCATATGGTCAACAGTCTATATATATGCATGATATCTGAACAAACAAACCCGTTAATAGCCGAGACTGTACGATAATCTGTATCGCAAACGATATGAAATGACCGGAGATGCTCTCAGTGGATCGACAACTGACCTAGGTGAGGCTTCACGCGAAATTTCCCAGTTGCAGCAGCGGCATTAACGGTGAAGCTACTTAGTTTTTCGCTGGCTGTCATCGTTCATCAACGGCTTCAGGAGAAACGATCACGTCGGTTTTGTTTGGAAAGCACCGCAGTCAAGCCTTTGGCCTTGGCTTCTCACACCCAAGCTAATTTGGCAATAAATGGATCGTTCCCACGGATCACACGTGACTCGATTGTGGGTTATCGGTCGGACAATACAATATGCTACATTATTCATACTTTTCCTTCCCCGAGCTTATCAACCAGAACCATCGCCTTCTCTTGGATATCCGACTGGTCCGAAATCCTGTAGACATTATTGCAGTCAGTTTTTCAGCTGCGTGGGAACACTAATCAACGAACCACTCTGTCTCCAATAACAATTCCTCCGCCTCGTCAGTGTCCTTCCCTATATCCCTGCTCTGAAGGAAGAGGTAGAGGTATCGTGCCGTTTCGGTTCGAATCTGGGGTAGTTGAGCCCGCGTCTCTAAGAACACAGTAGCAGACATCTGACCGTGGGATACTGGTGTGTAAGGAAGTCAACAAGATGTGGAATACAGGAAGCCGAAAGTTGAGGAAGAGCCAAGAGATTAACCACGCTAAAAAACGTGTTCGTCGGGCGATCAGTCATACGAACGTAACGAGCTCAATGTACTGAACGCACGTCCTCATGCATTCTTGGATCCGATGGACGCTCTTTAGTCCCGACACCCCTCTTGACACGATCGAAAGCAACGCTTGCGCACTACATAGACCATCAGAACTATGACCCTAGTGGCGTACCGACCGCTCATCTAACCTCTTGAGTCCTTCTTCGCTGTAACAGAGTCTTTCCAATGCATCGGCTTCAAGTAAAGCGTTGAGCGCTTGCAGGACTGGTATCACGTTGGTGTTCGAACTCAAATTAGACTTTGCTCTTGCAACCAGATCTGCGACGAGGCCTTGTAGGGTATAGTCTCCCCCGCCATTTCCATCTCCCGGGAGTTTCTTCGCGTACGTAACCAGGCTATTGCGGACGTGACGTTGCTGACAAATATCATAATCAGCACTCCGAATGTACGCCCACACCGGTGAACGCGGGATTACAGTACTGTCAGTCTTGCTCCCTATACTAATAAGTAGACCAGAGAGAACAGCTGGCCGGTATTCGGGGACATCTAGAAATTGCATAGCCTTGGGATATATCCAGGAACTGTTCTGCCAACCGTGTGAGCGAGTCGCGTCGTCTTTGGCATCGTCGCTTGAACAAAGTAAGAACCATATCAGGAAGACAAGAGAAGCTTCGTTACCTCAGAAGTGAGTCTTTGAATAAAATTTCCCCGTGGAATCTCCATGGATTCGAGTCATCCACTTCCGGGAGCGGGCACTCCAGAAGGCAAAGAATGCTTTCTCCTGCATGTTGTCTCACGTTATCCAAGCGCCCAACTCCTTGTTTGAGAATTCCTCCGACTGCCTTCTGGTACAGGTTTGCTGGGATGTACTCGATGTACGTATTTTCCGATTTTGCGAGGGTCAGGAGTGTCACAGACACAGAGGTCAACCCTTGAATCGAGGCAATACGAACCCACGAGCCAACGTCGCCACGTTCATCGGTAGTGTAGTCTTCTAGACCGGAAATCAGGGCATTATACATCCGGGTAACATGGTCTACAGATAATCCTTAAAAGGTAAATTAGATAGAACGTGCAAACCTGAAGCCTATATCTGGCATTACATACTGTGTAATGGATGGGGCGCAAGAGTGATCAATATTAGCTGAATTGATGCCATGCAATTCCTGCGCGCTTCCACATCGGACATACGTAACTCCGACTGATGAAAAAGATCAGAATCAGAATCAGTAGAAGAGATGCAAGGGCTCTCGGTTATCCTACCGAGGGCATGACAGATGTGACGAGGCAATCAATGGCTTCCGGGAGCGCGTGTGGGTGGGTCGTATAGTCCATCAAACCCAAAAGACGTGCAAGACCTTGCTGCATCGTAGACGAACCTGATCTGAAGTCCCTGATGAATGTGCGATCGTAGGATGATAAGTGACTGGTCGAATCTCAAGGATTCAGAACATCAGGGAGTTAACGTATCTTTGAACGACAGCCGAACAATCTACAAGCTTGCTTACTTCTGCTAATGCAGAAGCAGCGGCCTCCTGAACTGTAGATTTACGGTGTTTTATGCCCATATCGAGGATGGTTCGCCAATGAGGCACCGATGATTCCCCCGACAATAATATTTCCTTGAGGGTTATGCTACTGGCGATAAGCTGGCAAGTGGCGGCAGTGACGAGCTCATTCCGGGGCGATCGGATCATGTCGACTGGTACATCAAGCAAAGATGAGAATACCTGATATCATTCAGTTTGATCACACAGATAGGCGATAGCATGCATACCTCCTGTCTAAGTCTCTCGAACTCAGTTAGATCTGAGACCGCATTCGACAGTTGCGTGAGAGCCAAGAGGCCACCGTGTACGTCACTAGCATCAGACATCGAGAGAAGCGGACGCTATCGTGGGAGGTCAAGGTAGGTACACTTTGGTCTACCAGAGAGAAACCGCACCACACGATTTGCATACTCAGGTCCCAATCGAGAAGGGTCCAGCTCGCACAATTTCCTTATAGACTGAGCACCGAGTTGTCTCATGGCTGGGTCCCAGTGCCGAAGCGTAATGGTCACTAGATGATTTAGCAAGAAAGACCGATACTCTTCATGTCTTCAAGTCTGGGATGAGCCGTTCGTTCGTCTTAGCTAGTCACTACTACTTACTCCGCAACTTGAGGAGCTGCAACCAGGAAAGCGTTCCTTCGCACTCCTATGGCAAAGAAATCTATCTTTCCCAAGACATCGATGCCGTGAAGAAAAACGCCCTGGAAAGCGCTAAGAATCAACTCAAGAATAGTTCGTTTCACGAACCGTTCGACCGACGTATTCTTGAAATGCTGCGCTGGCGGCGCGACGGATTTGTACTTCTCTATCGTAAGCAGAAACAGATACTAAATTCTTTGCAAGTTTGTCCGAGACTGATGCGATGGTGGAGGCCTCATAAGCTCTTGGCAGCGACCACAATGCATATGCAGCAGCGTCGCGCACGTTGGAACCGATGGAGTGTGCTCCCTTGCGGATGTCAAAATACAAAGCCTACAGAAAGGGTCAAAAATACTGATATTTCCGAGCCCGATGAGAAAATCACTTTAATGATCCAGTCAATGGCATCGGACAAATGATCATTCGGAACCAGGCCCCTCCTAAGCAGTTCAGCACATGAAAGGCAGGCTCCGTGCCAGGTACCCTCTGCTATTGCTGGCATGTCGTAAAGACTAGCGATGGCGATGGAGTGAATGGAGAAGAGGCCGATCACAGTATCAACGACTTGACTGGTGAACTCCGCTGGAAGGCGTTCGGAGATTCGCGCAACAGCCTTTGCAGCAGACCATCGCACGACAGTGTCCTGTGGCCCGTAGATGTTCACAACTTTTTAGAAGTCCTGCCTCTAGAACTCACCCTGTCCTGCAATCCTTGAAACAATTCTTCTAGTACAGTCTCTATTTCTTCCGGGACGTCGGAGCCACCATCATCGTTGATGGAATGTACAGGTTCATTCGTCGCATACAGGATACGACCTTCCGGGCTTATTAGCATGGAAGTCGACGCTGTGGCGCAGACCGGGTGTGCTGACCTTTCCTCAAGGAAACACGCGGTGCTGCAGGCAGTAATCGAAGAGCGGTTCGTGACAAAAGCTTGATTCGCAACTTGCGAATTGAGGCGTTATTGCAAAGAGTAGGGTTGGACTCTAGTGCCCGCGCAGCCTCGAAGAAATCGGGGATAAATCGCGAAAGAACATCTAACGGGCTGTTCTTGACAACCTCGCAAAGCGTGTGATAGACACCGAGACACTGGGAAAGGTACGGAATGAGTGGCCATCGTATACCCGAAATGAATGTACCTCAAAGATATTGTCCTTTTCTTTAGCGCAGGTTTTAGCCAAAGCCACAAACGCTGGAAAGCGAGTCACCGCATCCCTCCTGAAACGCGTTGAGATTGCAAGATAAACCACTATATAAGTATATTTTTATACCTGACGTAAAGACGAGAGAGGAGGATAGCTGCACTCCCTCGGACTACACCTGAATTCGTCAGGCTCCGTTTAGCGATGGCCTCGATAGTGACCGCCGTTTGGCCTTCCTTTTCGACCCCGTCAAATTGAGCGAGATCGAAAGGTATCATGCAGATAAGGGAAATCCAGAGCAGCGCCACATGTCGCGTCGACCACAAAGTAGAATTTTGTGTCCGGTCGAGAATCTGCGCGAACTCCAGGGCTACCGCAAGATCTGCAATTTCGTGAGGAAAAAATCTGACTACAGCTTTCCCGTCAAGTCCACTGCACGCGATTCAAAAACATGCGCATTGACTGACTAATGGTCTTATAACCTCTGAACTTGAGATAATTGTACAGCAAGTACGATACACGAGTTAATGGCGCAGCCAGCTCTAGCCTGGAATCGAAAGTTGCGATGTCTTCTAAATTGAAACTGCCACCAGTGAGTCCTTGAGCATAGAATTTGAACTTCTTGACCACTGGTCCCACTAATTCCTCTAGAAATGGGTCGAGTAAATACGACTGTTCCTGATATTCTGCAAACTGAACTAGCAATGAGCATAAAGAAAGGAGAGGCGGACTATTTTCTGCATACGATGTTGCTTATACTCCACATGAGGTTTATTCGTCTGCCCAACTCCTCATCGGATACATGGGGAGTTGCATCCAGAGAGAGCGCCTGGTCCTGTAGAGCCACGAACTCGGCGTACTTCTCGAACCTTGTCTGAACACTAAAATCGGAATCTGCGTCCATCCCTGAAATCAACGAAGCCCAGGAAGGTAATCTTGCAAGTCGAGTGTATGCTAGATGCTCCGACGCCGGTGATATGGTGACTAAAAGTGAGCAAGTGGTGGGCGCCAGGTGAGCACTGGCACTTCCCATGAGCGGAATGCGCGCACAAATGGCCCGGGCCGAGAGCCACCAGTGGCTGGCCGCGGCGGCTTCGCGTCTCATTGAGACCACGTCTGTCACTAGTGCACCCTCTTTGAAATCATGCCTTTGACCAATTCTCGTGGCGTAAAGAGAAAGCATTCTTCCCTGTCGAATGTACGTAGTCTTAATTTCTCTGCTTTCCTCACTTTACGCGGCTTTCTTTCAGGAAGATGACAATACCAAAATTGTTGGGAAGCTGGTGCGCATATCCACGGTTTATTGTACTTCCTGCACGCGGACTATCCGAGATAGTTTCATGGCCTGAAAGAAGCCAAGAAGGCAGCAAAGAAATCAAAGGCCTTTGAAGCTCAGAAAATAGTGAAGAGGCTTAAAGCTTCAAGGTTTGTCTACATTGTTTGGTTTAAGGACTTGACAATATGGGGTTAACAGATTGTCCAATGTGGATAAAAGCTCCGACAGATCAGTGCTAGAAGCGGAACTCAACGCGCTCAAGGTGTGGTCGTAGTATTATCAGGTTGCATTCCACTTAAATGAACCTACTGTAGGCGTTGGATCATGACCGGATTGGCACGCTAGCTTTGAAGAGTAAGCTGGAGAAGGATAAGGTCTTATCAAGAAATCCATCCATACAGGCAGCGATCACGAAAACCTTCACATATGATGTTACTCGAGCGTCTGAAGGCATGGCCGCAAAAGTGGAGAGCCGGTTGCTGAGCTCTAAATCGTTGTCAAAAGAAGTTAACATGGTCGTCTCGTCACTGCATTCCGCACTGAATCCGAGCGGAGATGAAGGAAGTGGTGGTGGTGATAACTCATCTAGTAGTTCTCACGAGCCACGGATGGTTGGTCCCTCTACGGTGGACAATCAGCCAGGCGTCCCAGAAGCTTCCGGGGATGATTCGGGTGACTCTGAGGACGATAAAAGCGGCGGGAGTGACTCCGCAGGAAGGGACGATCCCCTTCAGCCAAGCGCGTCTACCCTACCCAAGAAATCTCATTCTGCCCTTGATCGAGCAAGCCACTCTCCGCTGCGTTCAGAGTGTTCTTCGACGACCCTGGGAACGGAGTCCGTCTTTTTGCCTACACTTTCGAACGGTTTCATTCCTGGCGGCTCAGACACAGATTGGAGTGATGGGGAGGCAGGAGCAGCCGACTTCGTTCGTAAGAACCGAAGAGGTCAGAGGGCGAGGAGGGCGTGAGTGACAGTTGACGCATTTCTGAGATCTCTCAATCATTTTGTGTCTAGGATATGGGAGAAAAAATACGGAAAGGCGGCGAAGCACCTTCAGAAACGGGAGGAGTCGGGTGCGACCGACGATGTGCGTACTCTCAAGAAGCCCTTCAGGGGGGGGCAAGCAAAACTCCACCGACGGCTTCCCGATTCATCCAAGCACAGTTCCCGGGCACGAAAGGCAGACGATGTCTCAACGAAACATACCTCACATCTGCGCAAATCCGGGGGTGTGGACGATCGTCCACTGCACCCGTCCTGGATAGCGAAAAGGCGTATGAAGGAGAAGTCGGATGCGGCGATTGTCCCTTCGCAGGGGAAGCGGACCAAGTTCGACGACTAGGTACGCATCTACCTCAATCGGTACCAGTATAGTGGCATCAATTCTAGTGTTCTTTGGTCACTGAATCGCGTTTTAGGTCGTCACTTGTGCCAAGAGGGCTATGTTGGCCTCCTATATGCGTCTTGCAGCTCTCTTGCTAGTGCTGCACCTGACACATGCAACTCAAATTTCACTGAACGACGTCAATTCCATCCTCTGTGGGCTATGCGCTGAGTTCTTAATTAGCTTCCTGCCCATCAGATATCACTGGCATGGGTTCGGGTGAACTGGCTTCTAAAGCATAAAGCAGCTCCCCTTTGATGGATATTTTGAATGGAACCGAAGGGCCTACTTGGTCTCCTAATCCATGTATCATGCATCATGACGCATTCGGGGCGACCTAACTTATAATACGGCTCGGTGTGCCACTATTGAGCTTACTATCTGATTAATGGATGACTAGATGACTCGCAGCGTTTCCAAACGATGGATTCTTACGTCCTCGCACTTAGTTGCCTATATGCTGGGTGTCAATAGGAAACGTTTTTGACCCATCCGAGCAATTTCCGAACCTCCGGAGCCCTTTTTTCTGCAGTTGACGCTCCCTGTTTCAGATGTGAATATGTGAATCCCCGAGTATAAGCTTCAATAATTCCACCGGGAGCAGCTGTCCGAATCGGTTACTATTCCTTGTACCTCATCTGTGGCTTTCTCTTGATTGCTCCATCTGGCTGTGATCACTTCTCATAATTTGAAACTTTATCCCCGAATTACCCCGTGGATAATGCTCCACAGACGGGTATCCTAGCGCTGGAATTTTGAGGTCGGCGTCAGCTCCTAGTCTGCTTTCGCCCGGATGACGTATTTCCAAAATATATTCCACTCGACGAACCAAACGATATGTATTGGGTTCCTAGGGTGGCGTGCCCTAGTCCTAAGATGTCGTTTGAGCCCTCCGCACTTTTCATACGACCGAGGAATGCTACGTTTTTCCCACGAATCTCTTTGGTCTTCGGCGATGTCATCTTGATGAGACACAGAGTGCGGGCGCTGAGACGTGCCGGCATTTTATTCCATCCATCTCTGGCACATAGGGCACTGTATAGGATGTCTAGATCGTGAGTGCGTACAGTATTCCGTTATGAATCGTGATGCGGCATTCAACTGACCAATTACGGCTTCCGTGGTAGGGGTCACGGTCTGCGTCTACGGTCTTCCCCGGGCTTGCCCCACAGGCTGCCGTATTTATCGAAATCGAGATGGTTCGAGACACATTCGTAAAATTCGTATTGTACGTTGTCTCGTCGGGCGCACTCCCGATATTGAGGAGTCCGGAGATGAACGAGCTGCTCCCAGTTCTATGGCCACCTCACTCATGGTGTCCTTTCCCCAGGATAGCCATACTTAACACGATCGTCGAGGCCATTTCCGCTAATGTCCCTGTAGTGCCCCTCCATATCTCTGAGTCTGAGTACAAGAGAGTTAAGGTTCCTCCTGACACTGATTTCAAAACGCATACAGTAACGCTCATCTCTCCCAGTTCCTGTTCACGGCATGCCAACGTCATCTCCTCTCTTCAGCCGCGGAGTTTACTTCTTTAGGATCGCTTTGAGAGGACAATCACCGGGCGATACGAGACTGGTTAATGCGGGATAAAGCGTCAGGGGAGCGAGCGAGAGTCCTTAACGCGGCCCAGCGCTGTATTGGGCACGCTGGGATAAGGAGGAGGCGATTCAGCGTTCCATCAATTGGAAGACTGCCAGGGTTCGGTCCTAGCAAGCAAGATACAGTACTCGATCCGCAGCGCGAAGCGTCCACCAGTGTTTTTTCTCATGCTCTTGTGAAACCTTTTCGGAATTCCGTTCCTTCGAGCGCGCACGTTGATGTCCGAGTCAGTACCGTAATTTACTACTCGCTACCACTCCAGCCTTCTTTCTCAACAATACAATACGTGTGTCTGGAGATCGTTTCGTCACATCTTCCTAGTCATTCACCCTAGCGGCGCCTGGTGTTGAGTGTCAAGGTGAGTGTCCTGCGGTAGAATTCCTCGGTTCCCAGCCACGCGCATCATTTGGGTTTCATTCGCCGGAGGGCCATTTGTGGACCTCGACTCGAAGGGGGTCTACGCTGTGCTGTGTGTGGATGCCACGGCGCAGCCTTCTTTCTATCTGGGGTTGTGAAGAATGAATCATGGTTTGTCAGAAGTAACTCAGCGCCATCCATCGCTGCCCAAACCCAAATGAGCATATCACATTTTGGATATGTTCACGCTTCATCCCAACCGGTCACTCCTCAACCCGAAATTTGACGGCTACAAACTCGACCCTATTTCGGAGGACGCCATTGTTCGCCATCTCCTGAAACACGAGGCTACGCAGGCCTCCGTGTCGGGGCACCATCGCTTCTCGTTCCAAGAGGCCGAAAGTCGGATCCGACACAACCACCTTACCGTAAGCCCCGACGGCGCGCAGGCCGTGTACATCGACGCGGACCTCCGCGTGATCTCGGTCCGACTACTAAACCATGTGAGGGGGGTTCTCTGTGTGACAATGCGGAATCCATTCACTCGCTAGCGCAGGGCGCATTACAGCCATCCTTTACAGTGATTCACGACATCTCCCAGCTCACGCAAGCTCTGTCGTCCGTTTCACCTCAGACGGAATATCCGTCCTCCGCCTTTGTCGATGCCCAGACTCTGATATGTGCCGATGGTCGTGGCACGCTCGACGTCTTGACGCTCTCGTCAACCACCGACACCGCAAGACTTCTCGGGGTGTATGAACTCCCGGGGGCACTGAATGCCTCGTCATCACCCATCCCTTTCCGACTGCACACTGCACTGTCCGCGGATGGCCAGG
>Ga0307510_10001425_pt1 | contig 26275 bp, 28 predicted proteins | sample 12_EM_MG_FD_207224 | JGI IMG/M metagenome (GOLD analysis project Ga0307510, IMG submission 207224) | Populus trichocarpa ectomycorrhiza microbial communities from riparian zone in the Pacific Northwest, United States - 12_EM | ecosystem: Host-associated > Plants > Roots > Unclassified | place... | reverse complement strand
TGTGGAAGACGGCCAGGTCCGCGATGTGCGGCTCGCGCTCGGCGGCGTCGCCCACAAGCCGTGGCGCGCCTGGCAGGCCGAGGAGATGCTGCGCGGCGGCCCCGCCAGCGCAGAGGCGTTCCGCGCCGCTGCCGAGGCCGAGCTCGCCCCGGCGACCGGGCTGCGCGACAACAGCTTCAAGATCGAGCTGGCGCGTCGCACCATCGTCGCTGTGCTCGCGGAATTGACGGGAGCGACGGCATGACCGGCCCGACGGAAATCGCCGACAAGGTGATCAAGACCGCAATCGGCCTCGCGCCCGATCGCTTCGTCCCCGGCGCCACGCCCGATCCACTGCGCACCAAACATGGCGCGCTCGGCCAGCCGGTGTCGCGCATCGACGGGCCCTTGAAGGTCGAGGGCAAGGCGCGCTTCTCCGGCGAGTTCGTCATGCCCGGCATGCTGCATGCAGCGCTCGCCTTCAGCAGCATTCCGCGTGGCCACATCACATCACTCGACACGATGGCGGCGGAGGCCGCGCCGGGCGTGCGGCTGGTGATGACGCACCGCAACGCGCCGCCAATGAACCCGCCGCCGCCCGGCTATGGCAGCAGCCTGGCGGTGATGGCCGACGACCAGATCCACTGGAATGGCGAGCCGATCGCGGTGGTGCTGGCCGACACCCATGACCAGGCCGAGCACGCCGCCTCGCTGATCAGCGCGCGCTATGAGACGATGCCGGCGATCACCGCCTTCGCCGAGGCGAAGAAGCACGCCCGCACCCCGTCCAACATCCTGCGCGACCCGACCACCATCGATGTCGGCAATGCGGAAGCTGCGCTGGCCGGCACGAAGGTGAAGGTCGACCAGATTTACCGGACCCCGCGCCACAACCATAATGCGATCGAACTCCACGCCGTGACGCTGGCATGGGCGGGCGATACGCTCCGCGTCCACGACGCCAATCAGGGCGTCAACATCGCCGCGCAGATGCTCGCCCATGTCTTCGGCATCAAGCCCGAGCAGGTCCGCGTCACCTCGCCCTATGTCGGCGGCGGCTTCGGCGGCAAGACCGTGTGGAGCCACCACATCCTCGCCGCCGCCGCGGCGAAACTGGCCGGGCGGCCGGTGCGCATGATGCTGTCGCGCGAGGGTGTGTACCGTGTGATCGGCGGGCGCACGCTGACCGAGCAGCGGGTCGCGCTCGGCGCGAACGACGACGGCACGCTGGCCGCGCTGATCCACACCGGCGTCGCGGCGATGACCACGCACAACAGCTGCCCCGAACAGTTCAGCTTCCCGGCGCGCCACCTCTATGCGTCCGACAGTTTCCATATCACCCAGCAGGTCGCCGACATGGACATGCTGGCCAACACCTTCATGCGCGCGCCGGGGGAATCGGTCGGCAGCTTCGCGCTGGAATCCGCGCTCGACGAGCTGGCCGAGCAGTTGCAGCTTGACCCGGTGGAGCTGCGCAAGCGCCTCGAACCGGCCAAAGACCCGACCACCGGCAACGACTTTTCGGCGCGCCACATCGTCGAGGCCTATGAGAAGGGTGCCGCGGCGTTCGGCTGGGATCAACGCCCCGCCACGCCGCGCTCGCGCCGCGAGGGCGAGTGGCTGATCGGCATGGGCTGCGCCACCGCGACCTATCCCTATTACCGCATCCCCGGCGGCGCGGCGCGCATCACCTTATCGGCCGATGGCAGCGCGGTGGTCGCCATGGCTGCCCATGAAATGGGCATGGGCACCGCCACCGTGCAGGCACAGCATGCCGCCGCCCGGCTCGGCCTGCCGCTCGACCGGGTGCGCTTCGACTATGGCGACACCGATCTGCCGCCCGGCACGATTGCCGGCGGCTCGTCGCAGACCGCGTCGATCGGCGCGGCGGTGATCGCGGCCTATGAGGCGCTGGTGCCCGAACTGCTCAAGCTGGCCGGTAACGACAGCCCGCTGGCCGGGTTATCCGCGGACGACGTGGTCTCGGCCGATGGCGGCCTGTGCAAGGCCGACGAGCCGGGGCGCTGCGAAAGTTATGTCTCGATCCTCAAACGCGCAGGACGGGCCGAACTGGCGGTCGAAGCGGCGGCGCCCGCGCCGCTCGAATTCCAGAAATATTCGATGCACAGCTATGGTGCGCAATTCGCCGAGGTGCGGGTGAGCGCGGTGACCGGCGAGGTGCGGGTATCCCGCTTTCTCGGTTCGTTCGATTGCGGGCGTATCCTCAATCACAAGACCGCGACGAGCCAGTTCAAGGGCGGCATCATCATGGGGATCGGCCTGGCGCTGAGCGAGGAGACGCTGTTCGACGAACGCACCGGCCGGGTGATGAACCCGAGTCTCGCCGAATATCACGTCCCCGTGCAGGCCGACGTGCCGGCGATCGACATATTGTGGACCGACATCCCCGATCCACACAGCCCGATGGGCGCGCGCGGCATCGGCGAGATCGGCATCACCGGCGTGGCGGCGGCGATCGCCAACGCGGTCTATAACGCAACGGGCAAGCGGGTGCGCGACCTGCCGATCACGCTCGACAAGGTGATGTGAGGGCAGGCTGAAGAAGTAGATTTGTTCGCGCAGAGGCGCGGAGGCGCAGAGAAGGTGCTTTGGCGGCTTTCGTCTCGCGTCAGCAAGTCAGGCCCGACATCAGCACCATGCGGGATGTGCGCTGGCGCGCGGAAGGTCGCACCGCGCGCAACACCTCAGCGCCTCCGCGCCTCTGCGCGAACCGCTCTTCTTCCCTGCTCACGCACAAACGGCTGATACAGTTTGCGACATTCGCGCGATTGCCCGCCGCAGCGGCTTGTAGCACAACCTCGCGTAACGTTCGGTCTCGAACGCGCAACATTCCGTCCCGGGAGTCGCACGGACATGAAGATGAAATTCGCCCTCGCCACATCGTTGCTCGCGCTATGCGCAGTCGCCCCGCTCGCCGCCCAGATGCAGGCTACCCCCACAACGTCGCCAGCCACCGCCGATGCCACCGCCGCGACGCACTATGGCAGCTGGGGCTTCGACCTGACCGGCATGGACAAGGGCGTGAAGCCCGGCGACGACTGGTTCGATTTCGTCAACGGGACGTGGGTCAAGAACACCCAGATCCCGGCCGATCGCTCTTCCTACGGCGCCTTCGCGGTGTTGCGCGACCTGTCCGATGCGCGGCTGCACAAGTTGATCGAGAGTTATCAGGTCGGCGACACCACCCATGTCGACCGCGCCAAGGTGGCGATGCTTTATCACGGCTTCATGGATACCGCCGCGATCGAACGGGCCGATGCCGCGCCGCTGATGCGGCGGCTGGCAGCCGTAAAGGCGGCGACGTCGAAGGATGCGGTCGCGCGGCTGATGGGCGCATCGCATGGCGGGTTCGGGGCGAGCTTCTTCGGCTCGGGCGTCAATGACGATGCCAAGCAACCGACAGTCTATGCACTGTCGCTGCGCCAGTCGGGCCTGGGCCTTGGCGACCGCGATCTCTATCTCGACGCCAAGTTCAAGCCGCAGCTCGAACGCTACCAGCAATATGTCGCGCAGATGCTGGGCATGGCCGGCTGGGCCGATCCCACAGGCACCGCCGCCAAGGTGGTGGCGATGGAGACGCGTATCGCCCAGGCGCACTGGACCCGCGCGCAGAGCCGTGACCGCGACAAGACCTATAATGCGATGAGCACCGCGCAATTGCAGGCGCTGGCGCCAGGCTTTCCCTGGACGACCTTCCTCGGCGCCGCGGGCGTGGGCAAGGCCGAGCGCGTGATCGTGTCGCAGAACACCGCCTTCCCCAAGATCGCCGAGGTGTTCGCCACCACCGATCTCGACACGCTGAAGGCATGGGAGGCGTTCCGCACCACCGACGACATCGCACCTCTGCTGTCGAAGCGCTTCGTCGATGCGCAGTTCGAGTTCCGCTCGAAATTCCTCAACGGCCAGCCGCAACAGCGCGACCGCTGGAAGCGCGGCGTCGCCATGGCGGAAGGCTCGCTGGGCGAGGCGATCGGGCGCGATTATGTCGCGCTCTATTTCCCGCCTTCGTCCAAGGCCAAGATGGACGAGCTGGTCGGAAACCTGCGCACCGCGCTGGGTGGCCGCATCCGCAACCTGCCCTGGATGGGCGACGCGACCAAGACCCAGGCGCTCGACAAGCTGGCCAATTTCACCGTCAAGATCGGCTATCCGGACAAGTGGCGCGATTACAGCGCACTGCGCATCGTACCGGGCGATGTAGTCGGCAATGCCGAGCGCGCGCAGCGTTTCGAATGGGATTATCGCCGCACGCGCCTGGGCGGACCGGTCGACAAGGCCGAATGGGGCATGACCCCGCAGACGGTGAACGCCTATTATAACTCGGTAAAGAACGAGATCGTCTTCCCGGCCGCGATCCTGCAGCCGCCCTTCTTCGATCCCGATGCCGATGCGGCGATCAATTATGGCGGGATCGGCGGCGTGATCGGCCATGAGATCAGCCACGGTTTCGACGACCAGGGCCGCAAGTCGGATGGGCATGGCGTGCTGCGCGACTGGTGGGCGGCCGAGGACGCCGCCAAGTTCGAGGCGCAGGCGGTGAAATATGGCGCGCAATATGAGGCGTATAGTTTCGACGGGTTGCCCGGCGTGCACATCAACGGCCGCGCCTCGATGGGGGAGAATATCGGCGATCTGGGCGGCGTGCTGATCTCGCTCGACGCCTATCACGCTTCGCTCGGCGGCAAGCCGGCGCCGGTGATCGACGGCTATAGCGGCGACCAGCGCTTCTTCCTCGGTTGGGGCCAGGTGTGGCGGACGCTGTTCCGCAACGAGGCGCTGCGCCAGCAACTGGTCAGCGACCCGCATTCGCCGGGCCAGATCCGCGCGATCAACCCGCTGCGCAATGTCGATGCCTGGTATGACGCATGGGGCATCAAGCCGGGCGACCGGCAATATGTCGCGCCGGAGGATCGGGTGCGGATCTGGTAGGATGAAGGTGGCGGCTGTCGAACGGCCGCCACCGATTCTGTCAGGCGGCGCAGATCGGCAGCGCATGCAGCGTCGCGCGCCACGCCGCGGGCGTTTACCTCCGATTCAATCTTTCATGGTGACATGTGGCGGACGGAGGAAATCATGTCTGATGATTCGCCCAACATCGCCACTGAGCGCCGCAGCCGCACCGATCGACGCGCGGCCCACCCAAAGCCCTTTTCCGGACCTGACCGGCGCAAGGCCTCGCGCCGTGCCGAAACCGATGCTCCCCCGGCGCAATAAGTCGCGCGCCCTTACGCGGTTCGCTTTGCGCTAGGTGGCGGTTTCGCCGCTTGGCGCCGCATCGCCCGCCGGCGGCGCGCACAGGCCCGAGCGGTTGAGCAATTCGGTCAGCTCACGCACGGCCTTGGTCAGGTACAGCACTTCGGTCTCGCGCAACTGGTCGAGCTTCTGGTGCAGCGCCTCGATCTCCAGCTCGGCCTTGATGTTGATCTGGTAATCGCTTTCCGCGGCGAGCCGATCGATATCCTGCTGGCGGTTCTGGCTCATCATGATGAACGGCGCCGCATAAGCCGCCTGGAACGACAGAGCGAGGTTGAGCAGGATGAAGGGATAGGGATCCCAATGCTCGATCCAGGCGGTGATGTTGAGCATGATCCAGAAGAACAGGATCGTCGTCTGGATGATGATGAATTTCCACGATCCCATCGTCGCGGCGACGGTGTCGGCGATGCGCTGGCCGGTGGTCAGCGGGATTTCGGGCGGCGTGGCGGCGTCGGGCGCGGTGCGCGCGACACGGCGCAGGTGGCGCAGGTCGGCGAGCAGCTTCGCCTCTGTCTCATGGATATGATGGCGTACCGTTTCGAGTGTCATGATGCCCCTCCCTGCGCCGTACGCAGGCACGATATCGCGGGGCGGTGCCCGACCCAATGGCCTGTTTTATGAAATCTTCGTCATGTGGCGTGATCGCGCCGTTCAGCGATCCCAGTAAGGCGGGTCGCCGAACGACACCCTGAGACTCTCGGTCAGCGCGGCGACCTTGGCCGAGGCGCTGCGGTCGCGCGGATAGGCGATGTGGAGCTCGGCCCCCTCCGCCGCGCGGCCGATGTCGATCGTGACGAGCGCGCCGGCCTTGAGTTCGGCATGGACGAAAAAGCTCGGCAACAGCGCGATACCGAGCCCGGCCAGCGCGGCGTCGCGCATCACGAGGCCGTTATTGACGCGCAACGCCGCGCGCGGCCGCACGACGTCCCATGCGCCCGGCCCGGCAAAACGCCAGTCGGCGTCGCGATTGGCGTAGAGAATGCCGTCATGGCCATCGAGATCGGCCAGCGACGCCGGCGTGCCGCGACGCGCGAGATAATCCGGCGCGGCGACAAGCAGGCGGCGGCTGGTCGACAGGCGCTTGGCCACGAGGCGGTTGTCGCCGACCGGACCGTGGCGCAGCACCGCATCGAACCCGTCGGCGGCGGCGTCGACGAAGCCGTCGTCCAGTTCGAGCGCGAGGTCGATGCCGGGATGCGCCGCGAGGAAGTGGTAGATCGCCGGGCCGAGATGCAGCACGCCGAACCCGACCGGCGCCGAGATACGCAAAGGCCCGACCAGGGTGCCGCGCCGTTCGGCCATTTCCGCCGACGCCTCGGTCGCCTCGAACAGGATGCGTTGCGCGCGCGCCAGGAAAGTGTGGCCATCCTCGGTCAGCGACAGTTTGCGCGTGGTGCGCTGGATCAGCCTTGTGCCGAGCGTGCGCTCGAGCTCGGCGAGGCGTTCGCTGACCACCGACTTGGCGTTGCCGAGCCGCCGAGCCGCCGCGCTGATCGATCCTGCCTCGGCGGTGGCGACGAAGGCGGCGATGCCATCGAGCTTCATCATTGTTCGGATATCCCGGAAACCAGTTTCAGCCTTTGCCGGCTAGTGCGAACGATGCCGATGACACATCTTGCTGTCCAGACGCCATCGCGTCATGCTGACAACAAGGGAGTACATCCATGCTTCGTCCGATTATCGCCGCCATATTGGGGATGCTGACCGCCAGCCCGGCGCTCGCCCAGGTCGAGCCCTTTCCGCCAGGCTTCACCGAGCGCGACATCACTACCAACGGCACGACGATCCATGTCCGGGTCGGCGGCAGCGGACCGGCGGTGGTGCTGCTCCACGGCTATGGCGAGACCGGAGACATGTGGGCGCCGCTCGCCGCGAACCTGGCGCGCGATCATCAGGTCGTCGTGCCAGACCTGCGCGGCATGGGCCTTTCGACCAAGCCGGCGGGCGGTTACGACAAGAAGACGCAGGGCCAGGATATCTCCGGCGTGCTCGACGCACTGAAGATCGGCAAGACCGACCTCATCACCCACGATATCGGCAATATGGTCGGCTATGCTTTCGCCGCCGAGAATCCGGCACGCATCACGCGGTTCATCCTGATGGATGCGCCTTTGCCCGGCGTTGGCCCGTGGGACCAGATCCTCAAAAACCCGCTGCTATGGCATTTCCGCTTCGGCGGACCCGATATGGAGCGCCTCGTCGCGGGGCGCGAGCGCATCTATCTCGACCGCTTCTGGAACGAGTTCTCCGCCACGCCGGCAAAGTTCAGCGAGGCATCGCGCGTCCATTATGCCGCGCTCTATGCCCGGCCCGGGGCGATGCATGCCGGTTTCGCGCAATTCGCCGCGTTCGACCAGGATGCGATCGATAACCAGGCGTTCCTTGCCGGCGGCAAGCTGACCATGCCGGTGCTGGCGATCGGCGGCGCCAAATCCTTCGGACCGATGATGGCGACGGTAATGCGCTTCGCCGCCAGCGACGTGACCGAAGGCGTGATCCCCGATGCCGGTCACTGGCTGATGGAGGAACAACCCGCCGCGACGGTGGCGATGGTGCGGGCCTTCCTCGACGCGCGAAAATGAGCATGCGGCACGGCGGCGGATGTTGACCATCCGCCGCCGGTCGTGGCACTAGCGGCCGCGCTGGACGCTGCGGGTATAGTACAATGGTAGTACAGCAGCCTTCCAAGCTGAATACACGGGTTCGATTCCCGTTACCCGCTCCAGCACTAACCTGTGTAAGCAATGCGGCATGCGCCCCGAGCCGACCCGCGACCAGATATGTCGGACGATCGAGCACCATGTCGCGCGCAAGGGCGAGACGCTGGCAGAGCATTCGCGCATGCTGGGCCACAGCTCGAGCTATCTCGCCCGGTTTATCAGCGAGGGCGTGCCGCATCGGCTGCTGCCGCGCGATCGGCGAAATCTCGCGGCGTTCTGGTCGATCGACGAATGGGAGTTGGGCGCGCGACCGGGCGAACCGCGCTACATCCCGCTCGCCGCGGGGCCAGTCAGGCGGCGCTTCCCCTGATCGCCGCGCGCAAGCGGTGATCGGCCGTCACGTCCAGTTCCATGCCGGCAGCGCGCGCGATGGCGTTGAGCGCGGCCGTCAGTTGCTGTCGCCGGCCGAATGCCCCCGCGCTGCCATCACAACGGTCATCCTGCGTCGCAGCCTTCCAGAAGGCGTCGTAGGGCTCGCGGTCGAACCACGCCCCGCGCCGGTCGCTGGCGTCGTATAGATGGGCCAGCGCCAGCCTTAGACCGAGCGACGGCGCGACCTTGCCCCGTCGCGACTGATCCTCGGCTTCGACCACAACGCAGAGTGCAAGGAAGGTGGCACGATTCGCGGGCATGGTTCCATGTGGAACATTCACGGAACATCCGGCAAGCGCGGACACAAAAAAAGGGCACCCCGAGCCGAAGCCCGGGGCGCCTGCGCGATCGTCGTCGATCGACCGGGATCAGCGTGCCTGCGAAGCGGCGAGCGCCGCATCGAAATCGGCATCGGCCTGCGCCGCCTGCTCCTGGATCGCCTTCAGCTTGGCCTGCGCGTCGGCGAGCTGCTGCGCCAGCGTCGCGTCCGGGTTGGTCGCAAGCACGTCCTTGGCCTGGGCGACATTGCCCCTGATCCTGACATACAGATCGGTGAGCAGATTGGCGTCGGTCAGGATCGCGCCGATGATGCCGGTGACGTCGACCATGTCAGCTTCCTTTCGCGGTGAGGGGCGTGATCTTGCTCAGCGCCCCGTTCAGATTGCCGAGGATGGTACTGGCATCCTGCCCGGCCGCCACCGCCTTGCGCGCCTGATCGCGATAGCCGCGCGCATCGTGCACCAGCGTGCCCAGTCGGGCGGCATCGTCCTTCGACAGATGCGGCGACCTGAGCGCCGCCGTCGCGGTCTGCTCGGCCCCGGTGAAGGCCAGCTCGCCCAGCGACAGTGCGATCGTGCTCTTGAGCACGACATGATCGCCCAGCGCGCCCGCCGTGGCGCTTGCCGGCGGCTGGAGTATGCCGCACCCCGACAGGGCACAGGCCGACAGCGCCGAGACGCATAGCGCCGCGGCGATCATCAATCGCTTCATCGTTCTTCTCCTTGGTTGAAGTCTCAGGCAAGTTCGTCGCCCACCGGAGCCGCTTCGGCCTGCGCCGTCTCGCCGGGCTTCAGGGTCACGTCGGGCTTGCCAGCATCGCCGCCGGCATTGGCCGTGGCGGTGATCGCGTCGAACGCCTTGCCGGTATTCTCGGCCTTGGTTTCATCGCCCTTGTTGGCCGCGAAGTGGAAGGCCAGCACCATGTTGAGCGCGCCGGTCAGAACGACCGCCTGCATGACGACCTTGAACACCTCGACCTCCCACAAACGCGGGTTGGCGGTCGCCATCGCCAGCAGCAGGAATATCAGCACGAACAGCCAGATCGTCACCCACTGCCGCTCGCTCGGCCAGCCAGGCAAACGGTCGAGGCAATGATCGAGGAACTTCCAGACGTTCACGCCGCCACCCCAACGCTCGCCAACCACGCCTTCACGTCGAACGACGGGCAGGCCTTCTTCACCTCTGGCCAGTCGCGATGCCCACGGATGACGACGTGCGGATATTGGGCGCGCAGCTTGTGGATCAGCGCGAGCAGCGCGGCCTTCTGCGCATCGGTGCGCGTGTCGGCCGGCGTCATCGCCTTGTTCGCCTCGACGCCGCCGACATAGCAGATGCCGAGGTTGCCGGTGTTGTGCCCGCCGGTGTGTGCGCCCTTCTGGTCGTGGCGCAGCGTCTGGACGGTGTTGCCGTCGAGCTCGATGACATAATGATAGGCGATCTGGTTGCCGAGATCGGCCCGGGCGATGTCCATCGCCGAGATCTCCGCCGCCTTTGTGTCGCGCCCGCGGGGCGTCGCGGCGCAATGGATGGTGATGAAGCCGATGGCACGCGGGTCCATCGGCGCGGGGGTCCGTGCTTTCATCTGTCGTCTCCTTACGTACGGTCGATGGCGCCGGCGGCGATCGCCGCCGACAGCGTGAAATCATCGGGAAAGGCGGCCGCCATGATGCGGTCCGCCATCATCAGCGCCGGGTTCTGCGGGTCGGTGCGGATCAGCGCGGCCGAGACGTGCTGAAAGGCGAGGTGGAGCGCCCGGTTCTGCTTCTCGACCGACGCCAGCCGCCGTTCGTTGTGCAGCCGATATTCGCGCCACCCCATGTCCAGGGCGTCATGCTCGGCATCGAGCCGCTCCTGCCGCCGGTCGAGCCGCTTCGTGATCCAGGTGACCAGCCAGCGCAGCGCGAAGAACGCGCCGCCGAAGCTGCCGCCTGCAGCTGCGGCTGTCTTGAGGTCATCGAGCGCGGACGGGTCGCTCATATAACCGCCGCCTGCACCGATCGTCGAAGCGTCGGGATCATTGCGCCGCCTCCGCGTCGCCGATGATCCGTTCCATCACGTCGAGCATCGCCGCCAGGTCGTTGGGCACCGGCCTGGATGCGTGGCCGTCTGCGCGGGGCTGGGCCTTCGGCTGATGTTCCCGGGCCGACAGCAGATACATGCGCAAGTGCAGGCGCAGTTGGTCGTCAGGCGTGACATCGTGCGCTTTGCAGATGGCGGAGATCAACTCGCTCGGCGTGGCGTCGGAAGCCTGATCGGTGGCCAGCCAGTCGCGCAACATCGCGATCAACGATTTCCTGCTCATACGACATAGCTCCCCGCCGCAAGCCACGGCGTTAGTTCATTGTTGGCCCCCGGCGTGTAGGGCGGTGCGCCGCTGGTGAAGTTGGCCGGTGACCCGCTCCAGTCCTGATCCGGCAACAGGCCGTAGGTGCGCGCATGGCGGCGATAGTTGGACCAGCGGGCGTTGCTGCCAGTGACGTTGATCCGGTCGCCCGCGACGGCACCGCCACCCGAGACGGTGACCTCGATGTACGGCGTGGCGGCGTTGATGTTCGTGTTATCGACTGCGGTGATGGTACGACCGCCAGAGACGGGTTCCAGAACCAAGCCGAACGTATCGACGCCGCCGGTCGCGTGGCGCGCCAAGACGGTGGGATAAGCCGTGTCAACCGCATCGGCGCCGGCCGACAACATCAGCCGGATCTTGCCCGACACGATCGATGCCGACTTGACCTGAAAACAGGTCGTGTCATTGCCCGCCTGGGCGTCGAGGATGATCTTGCCCACCGTCTCGCCGCGTTTCCTGTGCCACAGCAGCGGCTTGTGAATGAACCGACCGTCGCGCGCGTAGCTCTCGCCGGTGAAGGCGAAGCGGAACGTCGTGTCCTTCGTCGCCTCGAGTCGCCGCAGCTGGTCGTCCGGGTAATAAGGCGTGACGTTGTAGCTATTCGACGCGCCATCCGCCGAATAGTTGATCGCCTTCTTGATATAGACCGGAGCCGGCCCGGTCGGGTTCACCAGATGCCATAACTGGTTGACCAGCCAGTTGCGCCAACTCGCCTCATAGGCCGCGCCATAGGTCGCCTGCGTGTAGCCGGCCGGCAGCGGGACGATCGTCTCGCCTTGCTCATGATAGACATAGGCAAGCTCGACCGTCTGGCCGCGCGCGGCGAAATGCGCGACAGCTTCCGCCACCATCTGATTCGCGTGGTCGCGCTCGTTGGTCACGTTTGGCCAGCTCCCGAACGATGTCCCCCGCACGTTGTAGAGATAGGGGTTGGTCGTGCTGTCGAGATAGCCGAGCGAATAGCCGCCATCGTTGATGCCGAGCAGGCACCAGTCGTGCGCGCGGTTCTCCTCGGTGGTCAGCAACTGGCCCATTAGGCCCCACTCGACCGTCTCGATCCCCTGCCCGGAAACGACATAGGCACTGCCGACGCCGGCCGCGCCGCTGAACACGTTGGTGTCGGCGCGCATCGGGCCGATGTCCCACGGCGCGTTGGCGTCCCGCGTGACGTAGACGCGTTGCAGCCAGGTGTTCGTGATCGCGACCTGCGCAGGCAAGTCCGCCCCGCTCGGCATCACCATCCCGTTCCAGCCGGATATCGCGTCGGGTCGGTTCAGGTCGCCCGCCGTGTTCGTGCTGCCCGCGCCGTTCGATTGCCCGATATGCACACCGATCCGAACCACCGGGTTCCACGCCTGTTTCGGTGTCCCGAACTCGGCCGCCAGCGCGTCGGACAGATGGCGCTTCGCCGTGAAGTCGAGGTTTTCCGTGATGCACAGCGCATCCATGGTCCAGGCGAAGCCGCTGACCGGGATCACCCCCGCCGCAAGCCTGCTCTTGCCGTTGAAATAGATATGGTCCGGCGTGAACGATGCCTTCATGGCGGCCGAATAAATCTCGACGCCATTGAGCCAGAGACGGGTGTGGCGATGGCTGCAGTCCAGCTTCAGATGCATCGGCCCGCTCTGACCGAGCGTGAAGGCATCAGTGTTCTGCGTCTTGACCTGCGCCTGGGTCGTGCCGTCATAGGCAAAGACGACGATCCGTCCGAGTCGATCGAAGAACAAGCGGATGTACTTGCCTTCGTCGCTGTTCAGAATCGTCAGGAAGCCCTGATCGCTCGGTTTGCCGTAGGCGCCGTTGCCCTTGATATAGAGGCCCTGGATCAGATCCGCGTCGGCGATCTGCATGTTGCGGAGATATCCTGCCGCCGGGTCTGGATAGCCGCTGTAGTTGGCGGGGATGTTGGTCCACGCCCCCGCCGTTACCGCTGAGATGTCTCCCATCTTTCGCGCCGCGATGTCGGCGGTCATCAGCGCAACGCTGGCGTACGATGCCGCCGGCGCCGGCGTGCGCATGATGATGTCGATGCACATCTCACCCGTCTGCGTCAGCGGCGACGTGGAGAGATCGAACCCGACCTGGCTGTGGAACTGGATGCCTGTCGCGTTCTTGATAGGGCGGAGCGGCAGTTCTGCGCCGCCGGTACCATCATAGGTCGTTCCGAACTGCGAAAGCGTGCCCGCACCGATCAGCGGCGACAGTGTCTGAATGTCCGTGGTCGAGCCGCTGCGATAGGTCACCGCGCCATCCATTGAGACGAGGAGCTTGACCTTGCTCGCATCGCCCGCCGCCGCCTTTACCGCGCCGATCAGCCGGGTCGCACGCTCGGCCGCGATGCCGGTCAGCGAGGCCAGGGCATCGGCCTCCGCCGCCGCGATCTCACCCAGCGCCTCATCCCTGGCATCGTCGATACTGCCCACGACGTCGCCGATGTCATCGACGATCGTCTGCGCGCGTTTCGCCGCGGCAACCGCCGCCTTGCCGCTTTCGTCGAGGACCTCGACCGTAATCACTGTGCTAGTCATTGGCGCTCCCCAGAACGATGTAATTGCCGGTCAGGATGGTGGTTTCGACAGCCGTCATCGGCGCGACCAGCGCGGCTGGCGGCGTCCACTGGATGTCGAAATAGAGAATGACGGTCTGGCCGGGCTCGACCGGCTGGTAGTCCGCCAGCGCAGCGACATGGTCGGCCTTGGTCATCGACAGCAGAATCACGCTGGTGGCGATTCCGTCATCATCGACCGACATGTCGAACAGCGTGATGCCGCCATCCTCCGCACCGGTGAAGGTCAGGATCGGCTCTCCGCCGACATCGGGCCCGATCTTCACCGCGAGCGACAGGCTGGCCATCACATCGGTCAGGTCGACGCCGGTAAAGGCGATGGCGATTTGCACAGGATCCTTGCGGAACACGGTGATCGAACTACGCGCGGTCATCGGCGCGGCCCCTTTCGATGGTTGCGTTGAGGAGGGATGCGGCGCACGTCATGGGACCGACGAGATCTTGAAGCCGACCATCGGCTCACCGGTCAGCACTTCGGTCGGTGTCACGCCGGTCAGGTTCGGCCAGGTGCCGAAGGTCACCGAATATTGCGCGGCGATCGCGTTGACGACCATGGCCGACGAGACGTTGCCCAGCGTCGTGCTGCCGATCATTGCGGCGCCGCGCACGATGCCTGTCGCGGTCCCGGTTACGCCGACCGTGCCGTTGTCGGCCATCGCGCCGACCCAATACCAGCCCGGGGCCAGCTGGGTCGATGCGCCCAGCGTGGCGGACACCACCGTCGCCGTCGTTGTGGAGATATTGCCGGTCGATGCCAGCACCGCGCCTGTGGCATATTTGGTCGACGCATCCTGGGCATAGACGCCGAGCTGGATGTTGCCGCCGGCCGAAGCCGTACCGATGCGGGTGAACAGGTCCGACACGGTGATGCGTTGCGGCACCAGCACCAGGGCAAGTCGCAAATTGGCATTGCCCACGACAACCGAGAGATTGGCCTGTGCCGTCGCGCCGAACGGCCAATACCAGCGTCCCGCGACATAGCCGGGGTGCACGATAGGCAGCGCGATATCGGTCGACGCCGTCGCCGCGGTGCAGGCCGTGGCAAGTCCCTTGGCGTTGAGCGTGACGGTCGGGATCGTCGTCGAGGTGCCGCAGGCGCCGACATTGCTGTTGACCGTCGGCAGCGTGCCCGCCGCCGTGACGTTGCCCGATCCATCGAAGCTCGGGGAGGTCCATGCGATGTCACCGGTGATCGCCAGCGTGCGCGGCGTCTGCAACACCGTCGCGCTGCCGGCATTGCCGGTGACGGTCGTCTGGTCGCCGGTGTTGGTGCCGCTCGATGTGCCCGAAAACGTCCCACTCTGCGTCGCCAGCGTGCCGAGCCCGAGCGTGCTGCGCGCTGCCGCCGCATTCGCGCTGCCATCCAGCCCGCGCATGAAGCTGGTGCAGTCGAACAGCGACGCCGCGGTCGACCCGGTCCAATAGACGCACTTGTCGGCCGCCGGCGACAGCGCCGCCAGCGCCACCAGCTGCGGGTCGAGACTGGCGTTGATATAGGTCGCAAGCTGTGCCGGCGAGATGCGCACCGAGGCGCACGGCGCGACATGGGTGGCGCAACCGGATCCCTGTGCCCCGGCGAGCATCTCCGGGCCCGACAGCGTCGTCGCCGCCGGCAGGTCGGAAACCTTCTGCGCCGTCGCCGCGATCGGCGCGCACGCCAGCGCCGCTGCAAGGAGTGCTGCCGGGATCAATCGCCTGATCATTTGATCTCTCCGCCCTGCGCGAAGTGCCGAAGATCGGCCGCCTTCACCTTGACCGACCGCCCGTTCTGGACCGCAGCGACATATTCGCTGCCGTTGAGCGGTGCCGCTTCTGGCAAATCGCTCACCTTCACCCCATTGGGCGCATGGTCCGGGGTGAAGGTGCACGCGCCGAGCGCCCCCGCCGCGACGAACGCGGCGAGCAATCTGGTCATTCGCATCATGGTCTCCTCAGACGATTTCGAGTTCGCGCGGGCCCGCGCCCTGGTATCCGGGTGGCGGCGACGTCGCGGGCGGGAACGACCCGGCCGTGGATGTCGTCGTCCAGCAGATGAACACATAGTCGGACGAAGCCTTGCGGCTGATCGCCGGGGTCACGTCGACCTCCCACGCGCTGGTCGAGAAGCGCCAGAACACGCCATAGGTCGTCGAATTGGCCAGGCTGGCGATGTTGTCCGCCGGGAACGCCATCGACCGCCCGTCATCCAGCACCGCGGTGAATGCGGCGATCATGATGTGCGTGTCGTCGCTGGTCACCGGAAAGGCCGGGTCCAGCGCATCGACACTGTACGCCGCCCGCGATACGCCCAACGCGCCGGCGATTACCGGACCCAGCACCAGCCGGTCGGTGACCGCCCCACGCACATAATAGCTGATCGCCACCTCATAGACGCTGCCGGCCGACAACCCGCGCAACGTATAGCTGGTCGTCGCCGCCGCCAGCGTTGGTTCGGCGATCCAGTCGGGCGCGTCGCCCTCGGCGAGCATCACCGAGCCGTCCTCGTTGAGCAGCACCGAACCATCCTCGGCGAGCAGCGCCATGCGCGGCCGATATTCGACCATAATCGACTGCGCATAGGGGTCGCTCGAGGCGCCCGACAGGATGATCGCAGGGATCGCCTCGCCATTGGTGCCGGCGACGATCCCGCCCGCCACGGCCCAGTCGTCGGCATCCGGCGCGTCGCCATAAGTCGGCACCGGGTTCGGCACCGCCACCGCACCCTCGGCGATCTCGTCCGCGATCGTCCAGGCGAACACATCGGCCGATATCTCGCGCAGCGTCAGCGTGTTGCGCCACTTCTCGTCCAGCGCCATCGCCTCGACCCGCACCGTCATCGGCACGCCCCCGGTGTGGCGGGCGGAGGTGAAGGTGCCCCAGTCGCCTTCCTCGACACCGGCATAGCGCGGCCCCACCGTCACCGTGGCGGTGCGCAACAGGCGCCCCATGCGCCGCATGATCTCGCCGCAGCGCTGCGCCTGGGTGCCGCTGGTCACCGCGTCGAGCTGCGGCGTCGCCTCGCGCGCCCCGCCATCGGCGATCACATCGGCATAGACCCGGCGCAGCGGCGCGCTGTGCGTCACCCATTTCTGCGCCGGCTCGACATAGCCCGGGATCACCGTGTTGATCCACAGCTGGTCGGCCTGGTTACGGAAGCGCGAGAAGTTCACCTTGGCGCCGATCAGCAGATCGTCGTCGGTGATGTCGAAGGTCGGCGTCACGGCATGGCCGGGATCGACCTCGACACTGCCCTCGGGTTGGCGGATGATGCCGGCGCAGCAATCCGCCCAGATCTTCTCGACCGCGTCGAACTGCTCGTCCGCCTCGATCATGATGCCGCAGGTGTAGCGCTTCTCGCTGCCGCCCGCGGCGAGCGGCACCAGCTCGTCGCAGATATTGGCGCGCCATGCGACATTCTCGGGCGGCGCCTCGATCGCCGACAGGCCGCGCCCGACCAACAGCATGTCGGGCTGGTCGACCCGGTCGCAGGCGAAGATGCCGCGCGCCCAGTTGTAACGGCAGACGATCGGGTTGTCCGACCATTCCCAGGTCGACGGGTCGTCCCAGCGGTGCAGCCCGGATCCGCCGGCCACGGTCGAGTCCTTGCGCGGATCGTAGCAATAGGCGCCATCGAGCACGAACAGGAAGCGCGGCCGGCCGCCCGGAAACACCGGGTGCTTGGCCTTCTCGTCATCGGCCTTGTAATGCACCACGACCTTGCACACGCCGGCGAGATTGTCGCTCGCCGCATAGCCGTCGAAATCGATCAGCGTCTGCTTGACGATCTGCGTCTCGGTGCCGGGATAGAAATTGATGCGCAGCTGGTCGTTATAACCCGGCACCGTGCCGTTCTGGTCGGCCACATCGTCGCCGGTCGGCGCGAAGGCGACATAGACATCGTTGACATAGACCCCGACCAGCCCCTTGCAGCGGCAATCGGCCAGCGTGATGTCGAGCACCTCCCAGTCGGTGCCATATTTGCCGTCATGGTCGAACCCCTCGTTGAGGCTGCCCGCCGTGGCGACCGTGCCGAACGCCGCCTTGCGCGACGTTTCGCCGAGCTGCATCGTCGATGCCGAGGCCTGGCGCGCGCCGGGTCCCTTCTCGGTGAGGGTCGAGCCGAGCAGGATCGCACCCTGCATCACCATCGCCCAGTTGCCGGTGATCGCGCCGACGACGATCCACGACACGGCGTAGAAGATCTTGACGGCCTTACCCATCAGCCGAGGCTCCACGCCCGCAGCATGGCGCTGCGCGGTGCGAATTCGGTGCCATGCTCCCCCGGCCCGACCAGCAACTCGCCGACGATCACCATCAGTCGCACGTCACCCGGCAGATCCGCCGACGGCACGCCGGCGATATCGCCGCGATGCGCCTGGGCGGGGGCGACCTCGGCGAGGCGGGACGATATCGCCACGTCGAGGCCGCCAAGCCGCGTCAGCAGCTTGAGCGCGCCAGCCCGGCTGGCCCAGCGCAGGCCCTTCAGCGGGTCGGTGCCGGTCTGTGCGATCGCCGCGCCCGCCGCGAAGCTCACGCAATCATTGGCCGCGCGGCCCCAGGCGAAAGGCATGACCCGGCGTTCCGCGATGAAGCGGTCAAGGGCCTGATAATCGCGCTGCATCAGGCGATCTCGTTACCCATCTTGGCGCTGATCACGCTGCTCCACGCCGAGCCGAACGTGCTGCCGATCGAAGCGGGTTTCTGCCCGCCCCAGTAAAGTTGCTTCTCCGCGGCATAGGCGACGTGCTTGAAACCGCCGTCCGTCGCCTTGATCAGCCGCTGATCGGCATCGGTGCGGCGCCGTCCGCCCTTGCGGCCGAGCCCGCGCGCCGGGCTCTCGATCGCGACGGTGATGGTCGAGGTGCCGCCCGGCACATCCTCGACCGGCAACTCGTCGACGGTGCCGCGCGTGAAGACATGCGCGGCGAGCAGATTGAGCCCCGTCCCGTCGAACACAAGCCGCCACAGCACCGCGCGCGCCCCGCGCAGGTCCATCGCATCGATCAGCGCGATCATCGCCGGGTCGACGCCCGACAGGGCCAGCGTCACGCCCTGCGCCACCCCGCCCAGCGCCGCCTGGTTGACCTGCGCCAGCCCCCGGTCGCCGACGCCGACATATTCATCGTCGCCCAGCGTCAGCGGTCCCCAGCCGCCCCACACGAACACCGGATCGCTGCAATAGATCGCCACGGCGCCGCTGACGATCGCGGTGCCGTCCTCGAACGCGGCGATGGCTTCGTCGGGAAAGACCCTCACGGCACCAGCTCCTGATGCGCGACGATCTTGCCGCCGGTGACCGCCAGCCGCCGCCCGATGCCGCCGATCTGCGTCTGCCCCGGGTCGATCTTCATCAGGCAGTCGGCATAGGCCAGCTTGATCGTGGCATCGACCGGCACCATTGCCGGCACCGCCGGCTCGATTGCGAAGGTGATCGTGTCGTCGTCCAGCGCCCCGGCTTGGCTAACCGCACGCACCAAAGCGCGCTTCCAGCCATCCCACACGTACCCGACATAGTCGCCATAGCTGATGAACAGGCCGGGCTTCACCCCGGTCAGCATCAACATCACCGTGCCGTCATCGGCCACCGCCTGCGACCAGCCCGTGGGCGCTGGGCCCAGCGGAATGCCACCCTGATGATAACGCGGGATCTCGCGCCCGACTTCATAACCGTAAAGCAGGCGCTGCGCCCCGCGCCGCGACGTGACGAACGCCCGCACCTCGTCCGACTTGCGCCGGCTGATCGTGCCGACCGGCCATGTCGCCGTCCAGCGCGGGAAGCCCGCCTGCACCCCGCCGGTGCGCCCTGCCGTCTCCGGCGCGCTATAATCGACGCGATCGATTTCGAACGCCTGGCCGGCGCCGCAGAAGTCGAGCGGCAGGGGCTGGGGGACGACCGTCACCGTCATCAGCCGCGCCCGTGACTACGCTGGCGGAAATCCTGCATCGCCATGAAACCGCCCTCGGCGCCCTGCTTGGCCGCCGCCGCCGACTTCTCGTCGGTCATCGCCTCGAGCCGCTGCCACAGCTCGCTGTCGACCACGGAATTCGACATATCGACATGGTACACATTGCCCCCGCCGCGATTGTCGTTCGCCAGCATGCGCCGCGTCTCGGCCGCCGAGGAGACGCGCGAACCGCGCGGGAGGTTGACGATCTCCGGCCCGTTTTCCGCCAGCCAGGTCATGCCGCCGGACCAGTTCTCGGTCCCGGTCGCGTTGCTGCCTTTGACCGAGCTGACGATGCCGCCGCCAGGGTCCTTGCTGCCACCACCACCAAACAGCGACGACAACGACGAGAAAAACCCGCCGGACGTCGTGTTGTTCTGACCCGACAGCCAGTTCTTGATCGGGTTGATCAGCGTCAGCTTGATCAGCTCGGCCTCGATGTCCTTCAGAACCATGTGCGCGACATCGCCGAAGCTGGTCCAGTTGCTGGGGTCGAGGACGTCGTCGACCAGCTTCTCGCCGAACTGGCGCACCTCGTCGAGATCGCGGCCCATGGCTTGCAGCTTGATCCGGTTCGCCTCGAGCGCGTCGCCCTGCTCGAGCAGCGCGCGGCCCTCCTCGCTATCGAGCGAAAGGCCGCGTTCCTTCAGTTCCTGCTCGCGGCGCAGATGGTCGAGGATGATCTCACGCTTGTCGGCCGTGGCACCGAGCAGCGCGATCTGCGCCTGCGTCATCTCGTTATCGTTCGCCTGTTGGCGGAAGGTCTGGTCGAAATAGCGCGCGCGGTCGAGCGCCGCCGCAGCGCGCGCCTGCTCGGCCTGCGCGTCGAGGAACGACTGACGATCGCCGCCTTGCAGATGCAGGTCATCGGCCTGCCGGTTGGCACCGCGCGCCGCGGCGTTGATCGCCTGCGTCGCGGGGTCGCTGCTGAGATCGGCGATCTGCGCCTTGAACTCGGCCACCCGGTCGCCGGCATCCTTGATCGCCTTCAGCGCGGCGCCGCGATCCTCCTCGGCATGCGCATCGGCCAGTGCCGCGCGATAGGCGACGATCACGTCGGTCAGCGCCGCCAGCGCGGCGCCCTGGGCGACCATCTGCAATTTGAGCAGGGGACGCAGCGCCGCCTCGTCCGACAGCGCGCGCGCCATGTCGCTGACGTCGAGCGCGCCGGCCTTGACCTGCGCATCGACCGCGGCGCGCGCCATCGTCTCCTCGCGCAGCTGGGCGACGGACTGGGCGCCCTTGACCAGCTGGTCGCCGACCATGATCGCCAGCTGACGCGCGGTCTGCGCGTCGCCGTCGATGCCCTTGCGCGTGGCATCGGTCAGGCCCTTGCGCGCCGCCTCCGCCTTCAACGCGGCATCGCCGCCGAGCAGATAGGCGCGCGCGAGATCGATCGCCGCCGACGCATTGACAACCATCGCCGCCGCGTTGCGGGCAAGCGACTGGCCGTGGCGATCGGTGTGCACCTGGCTGGCGTTCACCGCCTTGTCGGCCTCGGCCATCCGCGCGGTATATTGCGCCAGCGTGATCGTGCCGTCGCCGAATTCCTTGCGGGCCGTGATCTGAGTGATCGTCGCCTGCGCCGTCGCGCGCTCCCGCTTCGTCGTCGCCGCGGCGAGCTTGGCCTGGGCGTCCGCCAGCGCGAGGTCCGGCGCGTCAGGGCCGAACTGACCGAGGGCCAGCTTACGGTCACCGGGCTTCTCGGCACCGGTCAAGAGGCGCTGCTGCGCCGAGAATTGCTGCGCCTGGCGGTTCGCGGTGACATATTCGGCCGCGAGCGCGACCAATGCCGCCTTTGAAGCTTTCAACGCCGGCGTATTCGCGTTGATCCTGCCGAGCGCGAGCGCGAGCGCGTCAGCGTTGCCGCTCTTCTGGAAGGCATTGACGGCGCTGACGATGCGGGGATCCTGATCTATATAGACCGGCGTATCGAGCCCGCCCGCAAGGTCTCGCTGATCGCGGCCCGCGATGATCGATTTTTTGGCTTTGTCCGCTTTGCGCTGCGCTTCCTTGATGTCGCCTTGCGCCTGAATCGCCTGGTTGAGCAGCAGCGCCACGCTCTGTTCTTTGATCCGACCCGTCGTCTGGTCGATCATGTCGGCGAGCGTCTTTTGGTGCGCCGCCATGACATCGGACGCATTGGCACTGTCGAATGTCCTGCTGACCAGCGTGCCGAGGATGATCGCAGCGCCGGTGAGGACCGCACCCCACGGCCCCGCCATAAAGCCGAGGAAGCCGCCCGTCGCATTGGTCATCAGGCTCACCGCCTGGACCGCCTGGCCCGTCTGCTGCGCAAAGATCGTCATGAGCGGCGTGCCCATGGCGATGCCCTGCGCGACGTCGCCGATCTGGAAGGACAGTTGCTGTGTGCCGGCACGAAGCTGGCCGACCGAGACTCCGGCGCGGCCATGCACCGCCACGCTTTGCTCAAGTAGCCCGGTCTCGACGCGCAGCTTCGCGCAATATTGGTCGAGCGAAATGCCGCCCGCCGCGATCAGCGTGCGCGCCTCACGCATTTCGCCATCGAATCGCGCCTGCGCGGCGAAGGCCGGGTCGATCGCCGCCACAAAGGCACGGCTGCGCGCCGTGAGATCGGCCTCGGCCTGGGCGAGCTGTGCGAACGCCAGCGCCGAGGCCCGGGCGCTGCCTTCATACTGGCCGAATCCGGTGCTGTTGGTATCGTTGATGCGCATCTGCACCGGCGTCTGCGGGACGATCGCCGCCAGCTTCGCCGCCGCACGCGCCTGGCGCTCTGCCGCCGCCTCTGCATCCTGTCCCGCCTTCTGATAGGCCTTCGACCAGCGTCCGACCTGTGCTTCGCCGGTGTCGCCGATTTCGACGAGGTCGCCCTTGACCTGTGCCTTGCCGGCCGTGCCGAGGCGTATCGAAACGGACTTCTCGGCCATGGTTGCTCCAAAAGAAAAGCCGCCGGGAAACCCCGACGGCCGATGATGCATTCATTAAATAACGACGCGCACGCCGCGCGTTTCTATCCGAGCGGTCGCCCTACATGCAGCAGGGTGGCCATTGCGACGAGGGCGGCGACACTCTTGCGTTTACAAGTAAACGCGTTGCCTGTGCCGAGTGCATTTCCCCCTCGGCGAGGTCAGACAAATCGCCGTCGTGCGTTCGAAAGGCGCACTGCGGCTTCACCGGCAGCGGAGAGTTCGCAAAGATCACATTCCGAACGCCGAGCGACTCATGCTCCGCCTCGACCTTTAGACCCAACAGAATCGCCGCATTCTTTTCGCCGGGCATGTACTTCCGAACGAACTCGACATCGGAGATCGGCAGATCGAGCACCGTCGGTTCCCCGACCGCATCGTCTCCATAATATTCGCGGCACAGTGACACCGCCTTGGCGCGAGATGACTGGCACCCCGACATGAAGCCCAGGGCGGCCAACAGCACGACGCCGGCGACGATCGTCGCGGTCCTACTCCTCGTCGCCATCGTCACTCGCTCCCTCGACGATGGCATATTCAACGAACGGCAGAACTTCGGCAAGCAGGGGCAGGTCGCAGCCCAGCGCGTCGCCCATCGCCATCACCGCGCCGAAATCCAGCCCGATCGGCTCGCTTGCCATCGTCACGCCCATGCCCATCGGCACCGGATGGAGCTGAAAGCGCAGCTGGCTGCTGCAAATGTTCAGGACGTGCCAGACCTCCTCGCCTATCTCGGTCTGGAGCGCTTCGACGGTGTAGGGGCACTTTTCGCAGCGGCTGCCGTCCGTTTTCTGGCACGTGGTTTGGCAATAGCGCGCGCCCCGGTCCCCGTTTCGCCAGTGCCACTCGGCGAGACGGACAAGCCGTTTTTTTCCGCACTCTGCACCGCATGGGGCAGCGCATAGACGCGATCGGCCGCGGCGAAGAAATCCGGGTCGGCCAGCACAAGCGCGACCATCTCGGGCGTCACGGGCAAGGGCTCGTCGGTCGCTTCGTCGACCACGCCCTCCCATTCGACGATCCCGCGCAGGATCAACTCATAGGAATAGGCGTCGCCCGCCTCCTCGTTATCGCCACCGTCCGCGGCGAACACGGCGCGCCCAGCCCTGGTGCCGGCGCGCACCGCAGGCCGCGCAACCGGCGCGAACTTCACGCGCACCCCGGGCATCAGGAAGGGGCGCGGATCCTTCTTGTCGGTGCTGGCGAGATCGCCGAGCCATTTGTCGACGCGCGGCCCCACCTTAAGCATAGAGCGTGCCCGGCTGGTCGTTGACCAGCGTCGCCGTCATCGCGTGGCCGAGCGCGCCCGAGGCCTGCCAGTTGAACTGTGCCTGGATGCCGGCCGGCCCGGTGATCGGCCGCTTGGTGCGGGGCAGGAACACGCGCGGCAGGTCGAAGGTCAGCGAGTGGCTGTCGCGCGCCCAGCCATAGCTCAGGTCGATCGGCGTCTTGCCGGTTGCCGCATCGTACAGCGTCATGTCGCCGAATCGCGCGCTGACATCGCCACTGGCCATGAACTTGGCCGGATCGGCGCCGGCGATGCGCATGTCGCGCCGGATGACCTCGATCTTGTCGAGATTGTTGCTCGCCGCGATGTTGCCCGAGGTGATGTCGCCCAGTTCGACACCGTCCTTCTTGATCGAGCCGGTCGCCTGGGCGAAGCGGAACACATCCGCCACCGCCTCGCTGGCATCGGCCGCCGCACTGGTCGCGGGCAGCTCGCCCTGGCAGATCAGCGACATGGTGGCGTTGAGCTTGCCCTTGGCCGCCAGCGCGATCTTCATCTGGTTCGACATGCAGCCGAAGTTCATGAAATATTTCGCGATGTCGGACAGGCCGATTTCCAGCGACATGCTCGGCAGCACCAGCGCGCCCGAGGTGAAGACATGGGCATTGGTCCCGCCGGTCAGCGTCGCCGAGGGGATCGTGGCACGCGAACCGGCGCTGACCACCACGGTATAGGCGTTGCCCGCCGGGCCGGCCGTGTCGAACACGATATGCAGCTTGGTGCCGCCCACCGCCGAATAGGTCGCCGCCGCGATCGCGCCGATCGCGCTGCCGTTGAGCGCCGTCACCGCCGCCGCCAGCGTCAGCGCGAGCGTGCCCGCGATCTGGATCTGGTTGCCGCTCGGGCTGCCCGAAACGAACGTCCAGACGGTGCCTGCGAGCGTGATGGTCGAGGTATCGGTCGGCTGGGCGGAAAAGGTCAGGTCGAGCGACGCGGCGCCCGACGCGGTCGTGACCGGCGCGGCGAACATGCTCTTGAGCCAGAAACCGAACAGGCGGCTGTCGACCGGCGCGACCACGTCGCCATCGTTGACGATGACGTCATAGTCGGGATCCTGCGACTCGCGGCCCATGCCGAGCAGATCGTCCTCGAGCAGGCCCTGCTCTTCGCCGAGGTTCGCCGAGACGAACGGCAGGCGCAGGAACTCGGCCGGGGGCGTGCCGTAGACGGTTTCAAAGGCGCCACCCAACAGGGCATTGGCGCCGCGTGCGCGGGTCATGCTCGTTCTCCTTGTCGTTGTTCGAAATCAGGCCAGCGGGTCGCTGGTCGAATAGCTCGCGATGATCGACACATCGGCCCAGATGCCGGTGACGTAATTGGTCGTGCGGTCGCGCAGCACAGGCGCGGTCGCGACCAGATATTCGCACAGGCCGCCCAGCGTGGGGTCGGCCGCCACGCCCATGCCAATGTCGGTCAGCATCCCGATCAACACTTCGACCGGAGTACCGGGCGGCACCGCGACCTCGAGCGGAAACTCTTGGTCGTAATTATACGCGATCGGACTCAGATCGACCTCCGGCTGCCCGGGATCACCGGGGAAGCCCATCACGGTGCCGTCGGGCGCGATCGTCTCGGGATATGTCGTATCCTCGTCGAACCCGCGCACCTCGGCCAGCGGCACCGCAGCCGCCACCAGCGCCTTGACGCCGAGCAGCACCTGAAATTCCTTCAACCGCCGTCTCCCAGATGCGCGAGGATCAGCTCGACCGCCTGCCCCGCCCAGCGATCCGCCGTGGCGGCGAGATCGATTTCCTTGCGGCCCCGCACCTGCGGCACCAGCACGAACATGATCACCGCGCTCAAGGGCTTGCGACCGCCTTCCTTCTCGCGCGCCGAGGCGTTGCGATAACGCTGCGACGCCTTGCGCACGACCAGGTCCTTCAGCACCAGGAAGGCGATGCCGGCGCGCCGCTGACTCGGCGTGTGGAACCCGTGATCGTCCGGCCCGATAAAGAAGATGCGCTTGCCGAAACGCGCCTCGACCTCGGCCACCGACATCCGCCCGCCGCCGCCCTTCATCGGGGCGTCCTCGGTCGGGATGGCCATGAACTTGCCGTGCACCGCGTGCACGACCTGGTTGGCCGTGTGGAAGCTGATGATCTTCGGTGCCTTCGACCAGACGAACGCCGCCGGGCCCTCGTTCGCGGCCTTGTTGTCATAGGTCTTTGCCCGCCACGCCTTGGCGACGCGCGGGCCGACGATCCCTTCGGACTGGCCGGCCAGATCGTCCTTCAGGCCGCTCGCCGTATCCTTCATGCCGGCGAGCTGCGCCTTGTCGAAGCGCCGGCCGATATCGCCCAGCACGTCGTCCAGCCCGACCAGCTCCGCCGACGGACGCATGGTCAGGCCGCCTGCAGGTCGACGTTCCAGATCGCGCCGGTCTCGTCGAGACGCGGGCGGGAAACGACCTTGTAGCTGGCGGGTCCGGGCACGAACACCTCGCTGACGGTACCGACAATCGTGCCCGGCGTGATCACCGCATTGACGACCACGACCGGCACCTCGTCCGCGTTGATCATCGCCTTGTGCGTGGCGATCGACCCGCGCAGCCCGCCGCTGCCGATCTCGCTCTCGC
>Ga0307510_10001424_pt1 | contig 26285 bp, 10 predicted proteins | sample 12_EM_MG_FD_207224 | JGI IMG/M metagenome (GOLD analysis project Ga0307510, IMG submission 207224) | Populus trichocarpa ectomycorrhiza microbial communities from riparian zone in the Pacific Northwest, United States - 12_EM | ecosystem: Host-associated > Plants > Roots > Unclassified | place... | reverse complement strand
TTCCCCGGTCTTTATAGAATAAATTTCAAAAAACAGAAGAGTAGAGGAAAAAAATACAAAAGAATACAAAAATAAACAAAAAGAATAGTATAAATAAACCAAGTTTAAGGAATAAAAAAATAATATTTTTCAAAAAAAGATGCAAAGAAAAAAAAGAACAAACTAAAAAATTAAAATCATGAATTTGGCATGTAGTTTATAATGTTTTTAAAAAAAGATATCAGATGTGCAGGCTGCTCTAATGTGTTTTTTTACATGAAAAATTAAAAGTGTCATTTGAAAAGTCTATGTAATCATCTAACTAAATAAATCGATAATAATTTATGTAAATGATAAAAAAAATTTGTTAACAATAACCAAGAAAGAAACTGTAAACATGAGATATTTATCCGATTATATTTACTAAAATTTTTTATTTAAATAAATAAAAATAAATCCACCATAAAAAACTTATGGCTTAAACAATAAATACAAACGAAAATGATTGAATAAACCCACACGGTAAAAAATATTACGAAAGGCCAAACACACCAGGAAAATATAAGGAATGGAAACATATAAAAAAAAGGATAAAAAAAACCCTCGAGTGAAGCCGGCAACCAATCTTGGTAAATAAATCAAACACTTGACCTAGAACATGAAATTGGAATAACCCCACAAATAACAAAGCGTAAAAAATATTAGCAAAAAAAATATTTGAAAAAATGCTTTAAAAATGATCAAAGTCGACTCAAGCTAATTTTTCAGATTTATGACTCAAGCCATGAGACGATCCCATCAAAGGCAAATCTAAAAAAACAAAGAAGCGAGATTCTTAACCAAATAAATATTGAGGGATGAAATTGAGGGAAAAAAATCAATAATAAAAAAAAACAATGCAAGGCTAAACAAATAGCATTTAAAAGAATTATGACTAAATTCAACATAAAAAACAATTGATATTAAATGTTAAGGGAAAATTTAAATGAAATTAAATGTTTAAAGATGAAATTAAAAAAAAATTAATAAAAAAAATGATTAAAAAATAACAATTAAAAGAATTAGGCACCAAACTTGACATAAAAATTCCATGAAAAGAAATGCCCAATAATAGAATTGAAGAAAAACAAACAAATCAAGAAAAAAATTGAAAAAAATAGCAATTAAAAGAACGATGACTAGATTTAATAAAAAAAACTGACAAAATCAAACAACTAGGGATGAAATAAAAAATAAAATCCAGTTAGAAACAATCAATGTAAATAAAAAAATTACAATTAAAAGAAGAAAGAATGAATCAAAAGAAAAGAAAAATTAAAGGGCTGACATAATTTTTTGCATGGTCACTACACAATCCGAGTAAAAAAAAGAAAAAAATAGTCAATTAGCGTCAAACTAAATTTTACTATCATATACGCCCCTCTTAAAAAAGAAGAGGATGCTGAGATACATCAAATGATATTATGGAAACTTGATTTCAACCATTGTTATCAATCATATGCATCGCTTGAAAACGACATAGCAGCTGACACGTGTTAATAGTTTTTTTATGTACAAAATTAAAAATGCCCCTATGACTAAAAAAAATAATAATAACAGAAAAAAAAACATTTATAAAAAAACTGACGTGATCCTTGGCAAGTGGGGTTGTAGCTCAGCCGATCGAGCGTCATACCCCCCAACTCTCTGGTCCAATGAAGGCAACGGGGGACCTTTCAACAAGTTGCTCTAACTAATTATCAAGTTAATTAATTATCTTGGAATCACTGGAGGGGTTTCGTTCAAAGAGCACCACAAGTACAGAAATCAATTTGGAATGAGTCGTCGTGAATCTTCCCTGACATTTATTTCTTCCTTGAGAGAATGGACATGCCCTTCTTCTGTCCACATAAAATTATATTAAAAAAAACAAATAAAAATATCTCTAAAACTAAACAACAATAACAAAAAAAAAATTTATTAGAAAATAACAATTAATCCCTTAAAACCAAGACTAATAAATTTAATACTTGATTAAATCAATTATTCATGACAAAATTAAAATTATCTTACAGCTCCCCTAGACCAAAGGTTCTAATTACTTACTTTTTATAGATAATACAGTAATTATACTATTATTAAAAAAATAAAAAGACAATATTACTCCAAACAAATCAAGAATGATGAATTCAACGTATACAAAGACCTTTCTACCCCTAATTAAAGCTTAAAGAATAAAGAGTAAAATAATAATTTCATTATATTTCTACATTCAATTTAATATTTTACTTAATTTTATGTTAACTGACACATAAAGTATATTTTTATTTAGCTAAAAAACTATGAAAAAAAATAAATTATATTGACTTCAATCAAATTCTTTTTTGTGTAGACTTCAGTGATATTCTTTGAAATTTCATGACAATTATATTGACTGGTCATATCTGCAAAACTTTATTGGCGAGTGCTATTGCATTTAATAGATTCAACAAGTTTTATAAATCAACTTAATGCAACTGTGCTGTGCTGTAGATGTTATATTTTAATATATTTTTTTAAATAATTTGTTTTATATTAATATATCAAAATAATTTTAAAATATATAAAAAAATAATTTTAAATAAAAAAATTAAATCTTGAATAACAACCGCACGAAAAAGACAACATAAAACCAACCACCTATGTGTGGATTTCTTAAATGATCGAGCTGCTAATTTACCTAAAGGGCCCTGCTCAACCCCCCACCTTCCATGGATCACCAAGAGCACGTTTTATGACACGTGCCTTTGAATGGGTCACCAAATCTCAACCATTAAACAAGTCACAATTTTAAATACAATTTTGATCACTTTAATAAGCCATTCCCTTTTTAGGAGAGTAAATAATCCATAAAACCGAATTATTTCACGAGATAAATTTATATATTAATCTTAAATATGAAATAAAAAAATGGAACAAAATTTCTTTTTAAAATTTTCATCTTTTTTCCCCTTCAAGGATCAACATTCTGGCCCTATTGCGTTCCCAATTTAAAATGGTTTTCGCTTTGAAATTCACCATTCGTTGCTCAAAGATAAAAAATTTACTATTCAAATAGCCAATTTTTAGCCTCTGTTTTCCTCTTAATAAATTACTAGTAGAGATAAAACAAAAGTAGTAAATCGAAACACAAAATAGAAAAAGAATAAAAGCCCAGAACAAGATAATGTTTGTTTTTATAGCCCAAACTAATTATTATTTTTTTAAAAAAGTATCAAATTAATATTTTTTTTAAAATATTTTTAATTGGTTTTGATGTATTAATATGAAAAATTAAAAAAAAAGTATTTTAATTAAAAAAGTATTTTTATAAAAATATACTGCATATTTTTATATTTCTAACCATATGCTGTGCTCGTTGCTTTAGGGATTCTACAAAAAAGATTAATACCTATCAATGGAATCAAGGGAAGCTTCTTTGCTTTGCAAAGCATTCCCAGATTGTCCAGCTGCTTCCGGCAGAAACTTCCTATCTAGCTACAGCCAGAGCGCTAATTCATTCAACTGCTAAGAAGCATATAATAAAAATGTTCCCGAACTCCTCTCTCGCTGGTCGAGCTGCTACGTTTCTTGTCAGTCCCTATTCTTTCTGGCTCAGGAACTTCTATTTTGAATCTGAGTTTCTTCATGTAAGCTATTCCATGCGATATCTTTAACAAAGACATAAGGATTTGATAATTGATAGAGCTGTTGAAATTTTTTTTCCTCGTAGGATGCGATATCTTCACTCATCTCCCTCTGGTCGAGTTGCTACGCTACTTAGCAATCAGTATCCACCTGACTCCATTCATTCTAGCTCAGCAACTTCTATTTTGAATTGAATTTTTTTCTTTTCCCATTCCATGCAAGCTATTCCATGTGATGTCTTTAACAAAGGTACAGGGATTTGATAATCGATAGAGCTAATGAATCTTTTCTTCCCTTGTAGGAAAAAGAAAGAAAGAAAAAAGAATTTCTATTTTTTTTTTAATTCAATTATGGAATTCTAACCATTGAAATAATACATCTTATCCAAAGTTCATGAAACGATGTTGATTCGTTCCAAAATTGTTCCATATTCACGAATTGGCACCCCCATAGAAATGATGCAAAAGCACACATGAAGTCAATATTAGTTGGATCTGGTATGCCAACAACTCTAGGTCAATTGAACACAAACACATTCAGGAACTTTTGGGCACACAACCGCTAAAGTGAAGGTTTCAAGTCTCCAAGCCGGCAAGGAGAGAACCGATTGGGTTGGTGTTCAGTCTACAAGGTGAGATTGAATATCAGGGGGGACGTTAACTAGGAATAACTTCATCCCTGAACAAAAACAGAATTGAGAAGGCGACACTCCCTCCCGCATCTCTAGTTAAGGAACATATAATTTTATGTGCAGTGAGAGTAATATATTCATACTTTGGAAAGAAATAACAGACCCGATTGAATTTCACACACAGTCGTTATGGTAACTACACAGTAAACCTCAGCTTCTTCAGCTTTCAAGCACAGCACAGGAAAAAAGCCCTGATGATACGCATCCTCCATGAGACCAATTAAGCATCAATGTCCTATCACAAACGACTCGAAGAATATCTGGGAAAAAAAAACCTAAGCTTTATAATATCAAAGAAAGCAGCATGCTATCAAAGTCTCCCTGGCTACACTGAAAAATGGGACAGGAAGTTGGGTTAAACATAATGAGTGAAATAGTGCAAAGCATTTTCATGTATTACTGACATTATATCATACAACATCCTTGTACAAACCAGTATGAAAGCACAACGTACTTCACACTTGACAATACTACTGAGGGAACATCTCATACCAAAACTATACATTCGAATAGCAAGCTTCACCATAACCATCTATCTTACAAACTGTTCCCCATTGCTCCCTGGGAATGGGTCAGCAACAGTATCAGACACTCTCAAGTTACAAAGCAAAGCATCACGCCCACTTAAAACTATTTTGAAAAAGCCATCTACTACCTTAGTAAGAAAATCTAGCCCTTGGGAAAGTTTTTCTGCTCTCCTCCCCAAATCTGAAAAAGAATTACTGAATGCTTCAGCTTCAATAGGCCTCGTACCATCTTGGATCATGGGATATAAATTCTTCACAGCAGTATCAACTTCATCTAATTCTTTCAAGGCAGTAAATTTCCTTTGAGAAAATATATCTCTAATTCCTCCATTTACATTAGTTTGCAAATCAGAAAAAGCTTGCACCCACATTGTTGTGTTGGCAACATCCAAATCTAACAGATTCTTTGAATTACCTGAAAACACAGTAGCTAAGACACTACATACAAACACTGTATGTATCTTAACTCCATACATAGCTTGCATCAACACCTTTCCTTTGGCTGAGTTCTTAACCTTTGGCAGACTCAGTGAATCCACAAGACCATCCAGGATGGATTTACAGTTTTCCAGTCTAGGGTTCTTTGAGCCAATGTGCTGTCTCCAGCTATCTATAGAAGAACGTGCCCGCACAAGCTTCTCTGAAGTGTTGGACTCCAAATTATGCAGGGCACATTGAAGCATGAGATGACCTTGGTTCAGGCGCAAGAGCTCAGAACTAAAAGCAACACAAATATCAAGCAATTTCACACTGATGTCCAAGTACACATCTATCCACTTCTCATCCCAGTCAGTCACAGGGAGATCAAGTTCGGTGGTGAGGGTTTTTATGTCAGTATGAGTCTCACAGAGTGACTCCATTGCCAATTTCATCCATGCCAAGCTAAGAACATCATACTTGTCTTTAGGATTAAGTTTCCGCAACCTTGCTGCCAAAGCATCCTCAAAAGCATTTAATAGAGAAAGAAGTCTTGGGGACAGTTGAGAACCCTTTGAAGATAGCATCCTGAAAGGATTTCCGAATGGGAAGAAAGGGCGGTGTGGCTCTTGTGGTCGACTCATTTCAACAATTTACTTCAAGAAGTTTGGAAAAATCAAAATCATTATTCTTATTGCACACAACAACAAAAGAAAATTAAACATCACCAGAATAACAAACTGAAAACACAAAAATCAGCCAAAACCACGCCAAACACAAGACATAGATCAATAGAAAGCAATTAGAAACCACACTCAACAAGACAAATGGCAAAACTCATCATCACAGGAGCTTCTTAAAAAAATGAAACAACTCAACAAGAGAGCAGGAGGCTGAACCAAATATCTAACAACGGTCTTTCTTTTTACCTCCGGGTCCTTCCTCAGAGAAAATGATGTAAAACTCTAACCAGAGACCCATAAAAAAAAATTCAATGCCCATTGACCTAAAAAACCTACATGGCATACAGATCTTAAAAAAAAATGGCTAGATAAAATAAAAACTACACAAAAAAAAGTTATGCATATCCTTATTGGCCACTCTTCATCTTTTCAAAATCAGTAACATCACATCGACAAAAAAAAGGCGCTAAATAAGTGCTTATTCTCTCTTTATCTCATTCAAAAAATAGTTTCAGGTTTAAATCAATTAAATTAAAGGAAAAAAAAAGAAAAAAAAGAAAGTAAATGTCAGCCAGGAATTTTCTTACCAGATAGCATCTAAAGCTTCGATCTATGGGTCTCCCATTTCAATTCATGCCTTCTATTCCTAAAATTAGAACACGACAAGACAAGCAGATTATTTTGTACCATCAAGGAGTACAAAATTAATAACTTGACCTTAGCAGCAGATCCTTAGATCAAAGTAACCATCAAGCCAAACTGAGACTCAAAAATCCCTATAAAAACTGAAACCCTAACCCTAATCGTTTTTAACAAAAAAAAAAGTACTGGTATAAGATCTAGAAAAGAGAAACCAAAACAGAGAAGACTGATTGCATGAAATAAAATAGTGAAAGGAGAAATTGTACCTGAAGGGGTTCTAGCAAAAGATGGGAAATTTCAGAGAAAAAGCTTCCAAGGGCGCTGCTTCGTCGAAAGTTTCCGGTTTAATCAATGGCAGGTAGATGAGGTCTTTGTTTTGCAGCTGAAGATGGGCAAAAGTGAGGAGATCAGATGTTGTACGTGGAAGGAAGTGAGTGGAGAAATGTGGTAACGGATAGATATATTCTTTGATTTTTTATTCTTTCGTTGAATTTTATTTTGTGAGGAAATGAACGGTCAGAGAAAAAGCAAGGAAAGTCAAGCTTGATTTTATTTAATGCATTTGATCCAACGGACAGAATCCTTCCTTCTTAGCACACGGAATTGCCCTATCCGGACCTCATTTGCCGACCAAAATATTATATTATATTTGGAGTTGTCTTTTTCTTATTTTATTTTAATATGGGACAAAGGATGCAAGAAAAATATTTATTTGTGGTCCCCAGTGGAAAAGGCTCGGCCCAGGTTCAAATGGCTAATGTCGATATTGAAAAGGTAAATGGACTCAGCCCACCAAAGAACTCCTCGAGTGTAGGAGTCGGCTAAAAAATACGGGTGCGATGCATCCATCGCACCTCTCCTCTCTTTACAGACCAGGCCTCCTTTACTTTTGACTCTTGAGAAAACTACTAGATTTGTGGCCTGTGGTTAACCGCAGGCCGGAAAAAAAAATCAATGTAAGAAAAAAAAATACTAAAAACTAATAATTAAGATTTCGAGGTATTGGTTTAATAGGCAATTTAAATAATATAAATAAAAGGAATACAATGACAATAAAAAAAATTAACAATAGAAAATTTGTAAAATATCCTGACTTGAGCATATCCAAATTACTAAATAATTCAAAGCTAACTAAAAAAAATAATTTTTTTTTAAAAAAACCAGTTAAAAATGACCAATTACGTTGCAATTTTTGACAACACAAGGCACGAACTCAATTTTAAGATGGAAGATAATCACAGGCATACCTGCAAGCACCCTCAACACAGATTCAAACAATGATGATGGTTTTTTTTTATAAAAAAAAATCAGTTTTTTTTAGTTAACAAGGTAAATTAAAAATATTGATGAAATCATATAGTTTTAAAAAAATTAAAAAAATAAAACAAATTTATAAATTTTATGATATCGAGATTATGAAATGCAACAACTTTAAATATTATGATTGTAAATTGTGATAAATCTTGTAATTTTATATAACTTATTGGGTCAGGCAAAAAAGTTGAAAAAATTACAACTTAATTTCAAGATTTGTCACAATTTACAATCACGATAAATTTTACGTAACTTATTTGCCACAACTTAATTTCTTGAGATTTTCATGGTTGTTTCGTGCCCAATGACAGAAGCGCTTTTCTTAAAACAATTCACGGCTCATTGCATTTAAAAGAAGAAGAAGCTGACTCAAAATTAGTAAGCATGTCATATCAGACTCAAAACTCATGAATCAACAGGTTCCGTGATCATTAGCTCATGCAAACATGATATATAACTAAAATTCCACTGTTTCCTGTTGCTTTTCTCCTGTCCCTTTCCTTCTATTCCCCTCTTCTCTGACCTGAGAAATGTGTTCTGACATGAGAAGGTGTGCTTGAACTATTAAGTGTTAAGCTCCAACAAAACTCATATAAGGTAATATTACAACTGCTGACTGACTATTCCAGCATTCTGTCAGTTGCAATGAAATGAATTAAATCCTCAGGTAGCCATCCACAGATTGCCCTTGTTAGTCAGCCTTCTTATCTGCTTCATCAATTGCTGCCAGTCTTTCAACAAGAGGAGGATGGGAATAGTGATATGCTGAGTACCAAGGATCTGTATTCATAGATGACAAATTTTCTTCCTGAAAAGAATTGACACATTGTTCAGTCTCTGTACATTTCCACCAATTCATTCTATCTATCTATCTATCTGCTAATAATCCCATTAAAAGCCAGGCATTAATAAGGCCTCATCTCTTGCTAAAAGCTTACACTATCATTATGGCTGATATGTGGAAAAACATGTCATTCTAATCATGCAGGCACACAATGAACTAATGAAATATTAACAACCAGGATAAAAGAGGACCCACAGTAACAAGAGCGGATTAAATCCAAATTCTGTATTAGAAAATAACATATTATCAACCAGAACTAAAACTTTCAGTGTTGCTGGCAGACCAACAGTCATCCAAAATGTGCTCTGTATAGTGGAAAAAACGGATTTGAAAAGAATACTCTGGCAATGTAGTACTTAGATCCCATAAACATCTGAATGCAAGAAATATGCAGGACTCCATGTCCACCACGGTTTGTCTGTTATAAGGGTACAGTAAAAAAGTAAAGTTCAATAGTTAACCTGTAGTTTCACAAGACCAGCCCGAAGAGCAGAGCCATAACCAAGCTTTTTTGCAAAAGCATCAGCCTACATTAAACAATTACATTAAGTGAGATCAAGACTTTGAGATACACACAAATGGAGGAGGGGGAGAGAGTACCTGAAATTCAAAAGCTCGACTCACTAGATTAAGACCAAAGCTTACAAGGTGTTGGAGAGGTATTACTGTATGCTGCAAATATGAAGCAAGCGACATAAACCCAACAGATTGTGACAAAAGCCAAAAATTTATATGGCATACAACTGCACCTCGCCCAGGAAAAAAAAAACACATGCATTTCCATTCCGCCATACAGTAATTGTTTTCATATCAGCAATACCTGAAATATGATAAGTCCAATGAGCACTGGCTGTGTATCAAACCCAAAACTTCGAAAGAGATCAGTTGAGTTCCTCACAAGAGTGTATCCTCCAAATTGTAAAAAAGTAAGAATCTGCAGAACATAAGAGTATACAACAACAAAAATAAATCATACACCAGTTAAAAAAGCTTGCAGATAAAGTCAAAGGACATCTAAAGGAGGATGGTTGGAAAATCCTCACACAAAACACCAAACTCCAATACCGAATACAAATTGAGATTCAGCAATATGTTTTAGAATTTTAGCATGTCTTAAATTTCTCACGTGCTTCAATCCAAGATTTGTTAGCACTATTTTCTCATCAGGCTTATGAACAAATCCTCTGTGGTTTGAATCTCAAATCAAAGGATTTAGAGTCTCAAAAGTGCAAGAGCATCCATGTCCAATTTTTCACCGAGCCTTTTCTCAATGATAGAATTCAGACAAATGCCTTTCGGATGGTATAAATGGTATTCAATGAGAATTTTGTGCACATATAGGAGCAAATTAAAAATCAATAAGCAAGAAAACAATTACTGCATACCTGCACAGCAATAAATGAGTACATTGTATGATTGAGTTTCCAGTGCCCCAGTTCATGGGCAATAACAGCTACAATTTCCTCATCATTTTTGCACTGCAAAGAATCAGAGAATCATATAGGTGTAAAGATACTTTCACGGCATAAGGAAAACCAAAGCCACATTTCAACCATAAATTCTAGATGAGGGCACAAACTAAATGGTTCAGCACAAAGTTGCCCAGACTTCCAGGAAGAGTAGGAGATTAAGAAACTGGTATATAGATTGCAAAATTAACCTAGTCCTTACATAAATCACAAAGAACATGCTTCTTGTGATGAATGATATGTCCACCAAACAGGTCCTCCCTGGATGAACAGCTACTGTGTGCTTGTTAAACAACACAATAATCTGTTTTTCTAGGACTACATGGATGTTGGTATTAATTTTTTTTAAACAGGAAAAGAGCCACACCCACACACCTCCTCAGAACTACAGAAAAGTAAAATCCAAGACAAGCACCATGATTTTATCTATTTGAATTTGCCAGGGAGATGTATAAGATCTGAAAAGGCTCTAAATTGAGGCAGGACCACCAAAAATGACCACAGTCAGCAGACCACACCCGTTAGGTTCATAATCTGGCCAATTACAAGAAATTTCCAGTATTTCACTTCCCAGAAATAGAAAAATCCAACCTTTCATTCTTAGGTTTTGAGTTGATAATTTTGGAAGAAAAGTATCAGATAAGAGTTAAAAAAATTAGTTTAAGATCTGATCAAATCCAGACCTCAAGATCAGGAATTTAGAACTTCCAAAGATTGGTTTCAGTGGAGAAGGCTCGTTAAGAGATTAGATGAAACTGAGATCATGAAAGAAACGTAGCAAATGAGGAAGATGGGAAACCTGAAACCAGACTAAAATTCACCAGATCACTCACTATATAAGCTCATAGGCAAAACATGTGAGGAAAGAATGTATGGCATGCAATTTAGCATTGCATCCCAACACATGCAAGAAACTAAGGCTGAATATTTTTGTTCCCTTCCACCAAAAATAAAATGTTACAGGGCCATACATAGCCTATCTGGGAGGATATTTCCTAGAAAAATTATTCATAATTAAGTAACTAAAGGGGGTTCTTTTGAGGAGACACAAATGAGGAAGTCATCTAAGGAGGCAGCTTCCAAGTTGCTAAGCAGTAAAACACGAACAGATATGATATCCTTTTAGGGACCATTTGTCCAATCACCAAGAGGCTACTGATTCAGCAGCTTGACCAGAAACCACCAACTGGCATCTTAATGTTCAAACTTCTAGTATGTTGGACAAAGTTACATCAGAACCCTTATCCCTAAAACACAACGCTGTTTCTTCATGCTGTCATGTGAACCCGGCAATTACATTGACCAAATATCCATTCATTTTCATCATCCTGTATGTTTTTTAACTTCCAAGAAGGCAACCAACAACATGATTGAATTTAACAATTGTACTTGGTGCATAATACAATTAGGATAGTGTTAGCATTTCTAATAAAATGCTATTGTGATAATGAAACACCAGAGATGCCTATATTTCACAGATCTTGCTTCGAACTAAAGAAAGTTAACAAAATAAAATGGACATAGGAAAAATATATAAAGTCTTCATGAGAATGAACTCCAAGTGCGATAAAAGGTTAATATAGACAGAATCCAGAAAGAAAGGTCTCCTCACCTGCTGAATCAATGTGTCATAAAGGACAATACGCTTGTTCTTAAAGAATCCATACATATAGGCCTGCACATTGTTGATAGAATATGAATTTGATCCACAGCAGACTAGGAAAGCACATTGCCAAACACAATCTTATTATGACAGTACAGATTACTTGACAATAAAGAAAGCACCTGCAACCATGTATGATATCAACACTACAAGAAACAAGAGTCGACTACATACCATGCATCTATCTAATGCATTTTCTCTTCAACCTACAAAAACAATTACTCTTCAAGGTGGACAGGCAAACGCATGTTAACCCCCCCCCCCCACACACACACACACACAAACAAAAAAGACAGCAGATAGCCATGAACTTTCAATGCAAGCTCCCCTGCAATTCTGCTCTGAGTGTATACCAATACCATTAGATTACATTCACCTTAAAGAAAGGTGAATAGTTTGGCCAAGAAAAATCGATCATTCTTTTCATTAGAAAAACATAAATAGGGAGGAGAAGCATTAGTTTACTTCAAGTTGGAGAAACAGCAGGGATAAGAGCAAAAACAAAGCATTGTATACCGGAAGAAAAGGTTGCAGGTAATGCTAAGAAACCCCAACAAATATACTAAAGTAAGAATCTCACATTGCTATGGCTTGACCTTGTGGATCCATCTACAACAAACAACTTCTTTAAAGGAAACTTGAGAGAGAAAGCAAGTTTCTCGATTTTCTCCCTGAGCTCTCCTTCTGGAAGCTATTTGTCATAGCATGAGCAGGGGTAAGAACAGATTAATAATCAAGCAAGACATAGGCCTGAATGATTTTCACAGGGTAAGAAATTTCAAATACTCACAGGGGTAAACTTGTTGAAAAGTGGGGCTATTAAAACTGGGTAGAGTGTCATCATCACAAGAGAAAGCACAAACATGAATGCCCATAGATAAATGGCCAGGTAAGGGCCTCCTTTCTGCAACCACGCAAGTGAAAACTCAACATAGTGAGAGAAGACTTGAGCATTCAGGAAAGCAGATAATGGAGGTGTAACTTGCAAGAGCAATTTTAGAATAAAGGCTATCAATTATTCCAAAACAACATGATTATTCAAGAATGAAAATGACCAACTGCTGTAAACAGACAGCAGTTGAATGCCGCAATTAACCGGCCACTTTATCAACATTGGCAGATGAACATACCTGTACTATTAAAATAATTGCTGAAACAATTGGTGGACCAAGTAGAATGGAAAGGCAAATTCCCTTGAATAGGTCTCTAAAGAACAGCCATGTTGTTTGCTGTTAAGCAGATGGAAAATAAGTCAGAATCCTACAGGAGATGAGATATAAAATGGATAGGAATTCAAACAACTATAAGTTCTATACCAGTGCATGTACAAGTTAAAAAATTAAAAAAAGATCCACCAACACAGAATTAATACTCTAATAATTAGCGAGATGAGTAAAAATAACTGGTTATGAGAGTGAATACAAACCTTATTGAAACCATGGCGGGCCTCAATCACAAAAGTTGAATAGAGAGAGAATGGCAAATCTGTAATCTGCATGAACATATTTCAAAACAATCAATCAAATAATATCAGTTGAGGAACTTAAAAACATGTACTTGTAACATGCATTTGCTTCCAAGGGTACTGCAACCACAGTACTCCAAACAATTGGAACGAATGTTATAATTACCAGCAAAGATGGAAAAACACTGCATTTTTTGCTTAAGAAAATTAATCATATAATTACTGTTTAATTAATTCTATAAGCAAACCAAATTACAATATCCATGCAAACAAAAGGTGAGGCGATATGCATGATAAATAAGATACTTATTCTAGACTTTAAAGAACACCCTTTTGAAGAGGTAAAAAACTCAAATATTCTAAACCAAATATTGTTTGTATTAGGAAAATCATGTTGTGCCCATATTCTATTACATCAAAATTATTAGCCCTGTCTATGAACAGCATCATCAACCAGGGAGTCAGTATTATAGAGCTTAGCAAGATTCCATCAGCTCACCTCTATCAAGAAGTAGATTTGAAAGCCATTGATGTTAATGTGCACACTCTGAGCCCATATACCACAACTATTACATAAAATAAATCAACCTCACCTGTCTATGTTCTTGCTTAATAATCTTAAAAATAGCTGTAAACATTATGTGCTCATTTCACATGTGAAAAGCAACACCTAACTAATTGTGCATGAAAAAAAGAAAAGTAAAAGGAAACTGAAATCACAGAGCATCAGTCTAAACTGTTCCACAAAAGACAGGCAGCATAAATATGGTAGTTATTATCAACTACCGTAATTAGAAATCATGTGCATACCTGTGACCATATCATAACACCAGCCAAAAAAGCAAGGGTGTTGAATATTTCATTCTCCTCATCGAGACCAACCAACACCAGAAAGCTTCCAGATTTCTGCAGTTACAGAGAGAATTATATGGTGACAATACAACCACGGAGATGTCTCCACTAACACTGCAACAAAGCACCAACCTTCCAAAACCAAGGCAATATCGCATAGAACAAAATTGCGGAGTCCAAAAGTATAGTAACAAATTCATGAACAAAATTGAAGTAGCTGAAAGTTAAGAGATGCAAAGAAGAAAACATTAGTGAGAATCAAAGAGAACATAAACCAAGAATCAGATGAAGAAAAGCTAAAAGAATCAATGCCAGCTAGTTGTAGGAAACAACAAACCTTTTATCAAGACTATAAGCTCGAGATTTTTCAAACTTCTCTTGACTGATTACTCCTTCCAGAGTTTTTGGGAGAGATGGCAGTTTCAAAGCAGCATGTTGTCGCAAATCCAAATACGTTTCAAAGAAATACATGAGTATCATAAAACCTGGAAAATCAGGACAAACCATGCAGCAGTTAGAATCTCCATAACATAAAACATCCAAATGTCATAGAAGGTTTGAAGAAAGAGTAACAAATAAGCATCGAATTACAACTAATATGAATGGCATGGGCCTCAATTGCCTCTAACTGTCACATTCTCGGCTGATAAATATCAAAGATACTAACAGCAAAGGCGGATGTGAAAGTTCTTAATCAGTTTTGACAGCAGACCACAGCTTCACATATGGTGCATTCTCAATCATTTAGCCCTAAAATGGGTAGCACTACTTCAAATTTCTTGCTCCTTCTTTACCCTTAATTTGGTATCCCTAAAAAAACTCCGAAAATTCAAATATCGAAAGTCGTCTGTAACTTCAGGTTCCCAGAAATGAAAACCCCCCTAAAAGGTCTCCTTTTTCTTTTTGTTGACCTATGAGGGGGGAAAACACAGAAACTTTCACCCTTTAAACCTAAAATTATTCTGTTTCGCTAATAAAACGGAGACTTTTCTCCATAAATAAACCCCGGTTATCATAAAAACAAAAATCCCAAACATCCGCAATAAAACCTTTAATAGGTATCGGCGTCACACATATGTATAACAAACAGATTAAAATAAAATGAAGAAATGAATAAGAATGTAAGGCATGTAAAACCCTAATCGAAGGCAATCGCAAAATAATTGAAAATTTTGAAGAGAACAAACGAAGCGTTGAAAGAAAAAGAAGCAAGAATGTATTTAAGTTGAGGGGGGGGGGGGGACAAACCAACTACAGCTTCCATGTAAGGAAACGCCATGGTGGAGAGGAATCTGAGAGTAGCAGAGGGTGAGAACCAAAATGGAGAGGTTTTTGCTTTGCTTTCTTAAAGTGATGGTCATGTTTTTATTTTGGTATAAATTATCAAATTAGCTATCCGGTCGACCCGGATGTTTTTGTTTGGACTCCGATTGACCGGAATTTACATTTATATCGGCCCGTGGCTATGGCAAGAGTCAAGAGAGCCCTGTTTTGCTTTGAGTGTCACGTGCTGCGTGAAAGTTTCACATGGCAAGTTTATCACAAAAATTATTATTGTTTAGCTACTCTCACGAAACCTGTATTAGAATTCAAAGTCATTTTAGAATTGGTTTTTATATTCTCATTTCAAATAATTTTTTAAATGTTCTTGTATTTATTTATTATTATAAAAATTAATTAATAAAAAAAAATTCAGTTAACAATAAAATTTACTTGATTTTTAGATTTTTTTTTCTTATTTAAAAGAAAAATACTGAATAATCTAAAAAAATCTTATTAATTATTAATTATATTAAGCCTAGTCTTCAGCTTTTTTATTGTTGTATATTCTATTTTAAATCTTTTTTTTTAATTTCATCACTTATAATTTAATTTAATTTGGTTTTTATATCAATTTTGATATTTATTTTTGTAATTGTTATTTTTTTTTCTCTTATATTTTTCTTGATTTAATTTTTTTATCTATAAGATTTGATTTTTATTTTTTTATTTTTATTTTTTTATTTAAAATAATTTACGAAATTAATTTTTTTCAATTTTATTTTTTTAACTTTTTATCTATCGTCTCCATTCTTTTTTATTATTATTATTTTATTTAAAATAATTTATAAAATTATATTTTTTAATTTTTTTATCTCATTCTAACTTTTTATTTATCAAACTTGTTTCTTATTTTTTTAATAAATTTTTATTAGTGAAGTGATTAATGAATGTCAATAACATATTAACTACAAATAGACTTTGATTAAGGAAAAAAGACAATTAATTATATAAAATATGGTGTGGGTTTGCAATTTTAATTAGAAAATATGTCGCAACTCGCATAAAAATGTGTGGCTAAAAATGTGTGGCTGCAGTAAAAATCTTTCATTAAAAGTATAAAAAGTTTATGTGAGTACTCGTTAACTAATACTCCAAAATATATGGGGAAATTACTATAACTTTCTCTATATGTTTTTTTTCTTGTTTTTTTTATTTTTTTTTCATTCCCCGCGTGTTTCTTTTTTCTTTTTCTTTTTTCCAAAAATATCTTTTTCTTTTTTTCATTTTTTTTGTTTTTGTGTTTTTTTTAAAATTATCTTTGTCGATTTTATTTTTTTTACTACTGAACTGATTGAAAATTTAGCTTTATAGTTTTTTTCTTTGAAACATTGTCGCTTGCTATAGTGTTTTTCTATATGATTTTTGTTTTGCTACAGTGTTTTTTCACATGTTTTCTTCTAAAATTATCTTTATTGAATTTATTTTTTTAATATTGAGATGATTAAGAATTTAGCTTTGTAGTTTTTTTCTTTAAAACATTGTGAATTGCTATAGTGTTTTTCCACATGGTTTTTATGTTTTTTTTTTATGATTTTTTTCAAAATTATTTTTGTCGATTTTATTTTTTTAATATTGAGCTGGTTGAGAATTACAACTGTAACTTTCCTCACAAAACATTGTGGATTGCTATAGTGTTTTCTTACATGAGTCTTTTTTTTCTTTTCTTTTTTTATGATTTTTGTTTTTTATATAATATTTTTCAAAATTATCTTTGTTGCTTCTATTTTTTTAATATTAAGCTGATTGAGAATTTAACTTTTTATTTTTTTCTTTAAAACACTGTGAATTGCTATAGTCATTCCCCACATGGTTATTTTTGTTATGATTTTTTAAAATAAATTATCTTTGTTAATTTTTTTTTTAATATTGAGCTGGTTAATAATTACAACTGTATATTTCCTCACAAAACACTATAGATTGCTATAGTATTTTCCTACATGATTTTTTTTCCTTGTATTTTTTTTTATATTTTTTTTCTAAAATTATCTTTATAGTTTTTTTTTTAAAAAAATTATAAATTACAATATTCTTTTGTTATATAATTTTTTATATATTTTTTTTATAAATTCACGATAATACACATACATATCACAAACCGGCGGCAGCACGTGAGCATGGGTTCTAGTTGTAACTCCAAAAAGTGTAGTGCGTGCAAACTGAACACCCGTGTAGTGAAAAAGGAGAGGAGGCAGAAGACGTGTAAGAGAGAAAATTTGATCGCTTGGGCCTTGGCTTAAATGGCGTGGCATGGTTAATGGCCACTAATGGCGTGGAAGGGTGGCCAGAAACAGCGTGGAGTGACCAAATTGTTTGGGCTGAGCCCAAACAGCATGAGGGTATTTTTTTTTTAATGAAAATCTATGCAACATCACTTCTTAATACTTTTATCCTAATTTACTGATTTGCTGTTATTAATACACAAAAATCGTTTTAAACGAGATTTTAACGACGTTTTCCGTGTTTTGACTGTTGAATTAAAATTAAATCCAAAAGTTTGTCATTCTCGTGAACGTGTGGTGGTGGGCAACTGGCAATGAGCGAAAGAAGTTTGAAAGCACATGCATTTCGCAGAGTTTTAGACTCGAGAACACGATCTTGGCTGAGCCACGACCAAACTCCGTGCCATGACCGGACACTGAGCATGTCACCGAATTTGATATCGGAAATACCGAATCACTCTTCGATCCCAATGTCACTGAATTCGATAAAGGAAATACCGAATCACTCTTCGATCCCATGTCATGTTATAGCTTTTCAAAGGCATAGAGAAGCTGAGGCGCCCGTGAACAATTTTGTTGGATATGCCTGTACCTAGAAGGAAGATGAGTTGCAATCCAGAGACACGGAGATGGAGCTTTCAAACCAAGCGAGTGGACAAATAAAACCGGACGACAACATATTAAAACAATGCATAACATAGCTAAAGATTAGTAATTTTGAGACAAAAAAGAAGCTCTGACCATAACCACTTGATCTTTTCCTTTGATTCTCATTGAGTTGTTATTACATGTAACTTGTAACTATGTACATGGCTGGACTCTAAAAAAAGTACAAGTCATAACAACCTTTATTTTTCTTGCTAGGATTCTCCATCATGCACAGCGATCCCTGCTCATTCCACCCCCAACAATGCATGATCTGGGACACCATAATTATTAATCCATCTCCTGGAAACCCATATCAGTCACGAGGTCCAGTCATGCATTAATTCTTCAAGCACTTGTTTTTCTACCACCCCAAAAACCTTGGCTGGGCTTCAGAAGCTGCTTTAGCAGTGCCATTTTGGGAACATTCCAATGCTCCACATGCCTGAAAATATTTCGAAAGCTAAACCAATTGGAACAGTGCATTACAAAGCTATGGAGTACCATGTTTCGTTTCTGTTACCAGTTACCTGCATACTCTTCCAGATTGTTCGTCAAAGTAGTATTCTGTGTATCCAGTAGCTGCAACATATTACATAGAGAACTAATTAATTAACCTCCAATGAGGTAATCAGCATGTAGATATATACAATCTTGGCACGTAGAGCACGAAACATACCAGAAAGAATGGGCTTCCAAGGAAATGACATGACACAACTGAACCGCCAGTGTCCAATTCCCTTGTCCTGTATCAAAGTCAACTAGAATAAGAGTTCTGAAAGAATCCCTATTAAAATAAGATAAAATCATAGAAACACCCATGACATTAGTTGATCTTGAGCAGGCAGTTTCCATTAATCATAAAACCCAGACTGGCACGTGTTATAGAAAGAAATCAGAGCAACTGGATCATATTTGAATGTAGATTCCATGAGATGATTACCTCAAAGTCTTCCCACTTCGTAAGTTTCATATTTGACTTCTCTATAAGCAATCCAAAATTTGTACAGTTCCGTTTGAAACGTTGAAGTCCTTTAAAGGAACCAGCTGGATCGGCAAATTCACAATTCTCTTCATATGCCTCAAGCGTAAGGCTCCCTGATCATTAAAAAGATGGACCATGAAGTTCAACTATCACAAATGGACCGAGCAATATGTCTCATTATCAAGGACTAGACATATGTAGACGGATTAAGCTTAAACACAACACACGTGGAGAATAACTTCGCAAAACTCGTTTATTTGGTCAGTGTGTCCATGACCATGGCAAGATTCTTCTCTCTTCTCTTTGTTCTCTCTCTTTCTCTAAAGCTTGAGCCTCAGTTTTGGTGCTAGAAACCAAGAAGGGAAAGAGCAGGGTGACTTATTGAACATATTCGATGACATTTCAGGACATGGACGGTTACCATTTTCTTTCATACATGCAAATGTTTCAAGTGGTTATGTTTGGGGCTATAACTAGAATTTGAAGTTTGACTGAGCTGACTTTGATCCTACAACAGGGATTCCTAAGCTATTTGTATATACCAGTTAGTCTGAATGTAGCTACAACAGATTTTGAAACCAACAAATCCTCCGTGTAAATCACATGGTAAGCATAGATCCGTTTTCGTTATCTCGAGATGGATGTCGAAGCTTTCTCGTCAGGGAACAACTTGAATAAAAACTAAGCCAAAGGATAGAGAGAGAGAGAGATAGATTGAAAAGTAAATTTCAAGAAACCTGTGACAAAATACGATTTTTGGAAGTCCTCTTTGATGGTCTCCACTACAACAGCACGATCAATGACACCCGAAACATCTTTGCCAAGTTTGATATCCTTTTCAGAAGCTTCAGTGCTACTATGGGAAGGTGAACGGAAAAATGAAGCGGCAATTCCTAGAAGCTCGGAGCTATACCAAGCTACCTTGAGCAGTGCATTTTCTGGTTCGGATTCTTGTTTAGAGGACGAAGAATTGCTTGTTGGGCGTTCTCCGTTGCATCGAATTCTGTTGAGTTTGCCATTGTAATTTGGTGAAAAAATGATGCTGTGGTGGTGGTGGGATTTTAGACGGGGAGTGATGGAAGCAAAGGAGAGGGAGGTTGTCATTTAGAGAGAGACGGGAGGGATACTCGAGAGAAATTGAACTTCCACGGTTCCTTTGAAATATCTAAAGCCTTCGACAAATGGTGGCCACGGGAAAACAGATGAGTGCTTGAAATTTTGTTTGACGACAAACTGTTAAAACGTAAAAGCTATCCGTTTATCTCAGCCAAGCCACTTTAATTCGATTGCACGAGATCATTGACCGGTATTGCGTTACGAATTTGATTATTATTTTAATGTAAAAATATATTCATGTTTTTCAATAAAAAAATTATAATTATAAACAAATCATTATAAACACTAATTCAAAATAGTCAACATAAATTAATTTGCTAAAATCACGATTCATATTATAAGATTCGATATAAAACAAACTAAAAGATAAAATCAAAAAAAATCAATTAAAAAAAACAACCAAAATAAATACAAGTTAATCTATTAAACCCGTGATTTTAATCATAAGATGAGAATAACTTTACAAAAATTTTTTGAAAAAAACTACCAAACTCCATTTTCAACATATTCAATGTTGATACTTGAAATCAAGAAAACAAAAAATAAAATCCATGAAACCAGGATAGCTACACAAAAATAAAATTAAAAAATAAATACGAAGCCCAATACCCAAATAACATATTATCAAGTAAATTTTTTAAAAAAAGATTGAGTTGTTGAAAAGATGAAATTAAAAAAAAATCAATAAAAAAAATAAATTAAATAAATTTATTAAAATTACAACTTTATCATAAGATCAAGATAACACTATATAAAAGCAAATTAAAAATAATAATTATGAAGCCCGATTAAAAAAATACTAAATTAAAAAAGAACCCAAAAAATAAATAGAAAAATGATATTTTAAAAAAAAATTAAAGAAAAAAAAATAAAAAAAACTAAAAAAACATTAAAAAATAAAGATAAAAAATAATAATAAATTGGCATGATAAAAATATAAAGTATAAAAAAATATAAAGAAGACTTATTTTCTAAAAAATAAAATTATAAATTTGGCACCATTACAGTAAAAATTTGAAAATTTTTTCAATTGTGCTATTTCCATGGTAAAATACCATTTCTTTTTAGTATATTAATAAAACAATAACAACGACAATAACTACAAAAAGGAAATTCTAAAACCGATGTTCATAAAACCTGAAATCTTTTAATACCGGTCTAAAAAAACAAAGTTCCATTGCAGCCTCTCATGAACTCAGTGGCTTATCCGGACTCATATCTCGATAACAAGTGAAAACAAAGCCTCCAACTGTCAAAAACCTCAAACTGATGGTTCGCGCGACTAAAAATGCCGCAAGAAATTATCCCACACCACCAAAATGTCACCGGCTCTATTCATGTTAAGTACTTCATCACTGCTGGGGCAAACTCATGGGCGGCTCCTATCTACGTTGTCCCCTGCTGCTATTTTTCCATCCGAAGAATGTGAATAAGATGCATCAGCTTGAAGAAATCGAATGCACAAGCTCATGTTACTAATTGAACTGTTCTTGTGGATTCATGTCAGCATATCATCTGAATGGCAGAAGGCAAAATACAAAACTTTCTGGGAAGAAACCCTAAATGTTCCCCATCAGACTGAACATAAATGCTTCCACTGCCAGAAATGTCCTCCACTTCAATAGAAAATACACTGCAAGATTTGAGAAGAGTATAAATAGTAATTAAACACTTCCTACTGATATGAAACTCATCTGCACTATGATCAAACTGAACTGAACAGAACTGGCTAAACTACAAGAAGTCCGAGTCCTGCTGCTATTTACCCCAGCCCAAAAGACACAGGATAGAACCACTTTTATTAAAAATTGCAGAAAAAATATGATTAACCCAATGAAGAATTAATATCAGATTGCATGATGAACCTTTTCCTCGGCTGTATTAGTTGAATACTAGATAGTTTGAATAGAATGGCTCCACCAAAAATGGCAAAACACCAAAATTGAATAATCATGACAAAACAGTTTCATTTACAGGAGGGACCTACCTTCTTGAAGATACATTCTTCACTGATAAATGTGTCCCATTGTACAGTCTATGTAGCTTCAGAATGAAGTCATACCACTTAAAGTCCTGCAGAATCACAACCTGCAAAATAGAATACAACCAAAATTAAAAGATAATGCCAAATGCTTGATTTATGTTATGCTACAGAAGTACTTTCAGTGAATTAATAACTGTACTCCACCTCAAAGTTTCCACTGGAAGGGTCAGCATTTGGAGTAATTTTCATGCCACCGCCAAAGTACTTGGCATTTCCAATACAAAGAGCTGTCACTAGAGAACATGTTTCCCACTCACCTTCATTGACCTATATACACAAGATTCTGTGGAGTTAGGACAAAAGGACAATTCGCACTCTTAAAGGAAAGTGCACATCATAAGAAGCATATGATTTCACAATGGCATGGATATAAGAAAAGGGCACAGCACAAGACATTTTTCTGAATTCTTTTCGACTAGACTCACCTTGATTCTAAGGTCTTGGTTTTTATGCCCCATAAAAGCTTGCAGAGCACCTATAACATAGCATAGGTTTCCGAATCTCTTGTATCGTGATGCAAAGTAACCAGCCTTGGCACTCCTGTAAATCACAGAGCAACTTTTTTAATACTGGCACATGCATTTACTGAGAGAACTGCAAAACTTCCAAGTTAAACTTACAGATGAATATCAGCAACATTTATGAAGTAATGAGATTCTTCTTCACTTTCTCCAGTAATTACACCAACATCCACTGGTGATCTCAGCCCTGCAGAACAGCTCCAGCAGGGTTTTTATACACAGAAGAAAAACATAAATAGAATAATGACTAGATCATAAAAATTCTCTGCGAGTGAAACCTCTTCTGTTGGTTGACCAAAACAAACTCGATGCATTGAGAAAATAAAAGATTAAGTACCTTTAGCAATTCGATCAATGGCTTCACGAGGATCATTTTTCCTAACAAAAGCAAGTGATGATAAACACATCTGTCATGATCAGGAGCAAATATTATCTCATAAATAACTCATACCAGATTAATCCAGATTGCAGTAGAACCAACTAACCAGCCCAATGTTCTGGCAAAGTCAGACCCAGTCCCTAAGGGTATGAGCTGTAGAAAGATAAAAACATAATTATATCTAACCTTGAGAAATCCACGCCATGGAATTGGAACTTAGCTTTGCAGTGATGCTAAAAGTAAACATGAAATCAAACATTACCACATAACAGGAAATGAACAAATACAAGAACAGAATGGCAACACTTACACCTAGAGCAGTTGAACGTGTAGCCTCTCTACTGTGATTGGCGACAGGTTTCCCAGCCCAAAAGAATCCATTAACAACCTGCTTATTTGAAGCCACGGTTGATGAGAGACAACCATTGACCAACAAAAATGGCATATTTGATTATTATCATATATGCTTTGTATAGACAATTTTAATACCTAAATTAGAGAGCAAAAAATATAAGTTGATTTTCAGTATTTGTTAATCTAATCAGATGAAAAGCCAGGTCTGACCTCGTGAAGAGTACCATCACCTCCAACAGCAACCACAGCATCAGCACCCTCCCTTATTGCCTGCAACCAATTAGATTTGATATAATTCAATCTCTCTTATTTAGTGAAAACCCTAAACCAGTTCAGTCTCAATTTATACCTCCCTTGTAATGTCAATTGCATGATATGGACCTGAAGTCAGAGATTCACATATCTGCCGATAATTTAAATAAAAAAAAACACAAAACAAAATCAGCACTATTTAATTCGAAAGTGGAATTGGCATTAAAATCAACGAAAATGGGCTCTCACGTTACAATTTTTATCGAGGCGTGACCGGAGATAAGGAAGCAGTTTCTTCCAATCCTTGCCTGTCCTCCCATTAGCCCCTGCTCCGAATAATAGGTGTTGTTTTTTTATCTGAATTTTCTCAAGAAACAAACAGGAAATGCAAGAGAGAAAGAGAGAAAAACCTCGGGGATTAACGATGAAAACGAGGTCGCGGCGGGGAGAAGAGGAGGAGGCATCGTGGAAGATCGAACGGTCAGGAGAGAGATCAGAAGCCATGGGTTTGGGAAGCTCTGCTTTGAGAGCAGGAAACGGTTTTAATTTTGAATTAACGGGAAACGAAGATGCGGCCACAGCCACTATTCCTCCTCCCAAGGAAACCTGATAGCAACACGCCATCCTTTCTTCATCTACTGCTTTTAACTTATAACGCCACTTTATATTAATCTCCTCCCAGCTTTAATTAACCAAGGGTTAATAATTAAAGCAAAGCAAGCACGGCACGGCACAGTGCCACAGCACCCTTATTGATTATAGTTTTTGAGAGCTGCTGCTTATGCAAATGGCGACAGAAAGAGTGGCTTATTAGTTATTGGTGACGCGGAGAGATAGAGAGAGAGGGAGGAGTCGTTATTAACAATGAACAGTTGATGTCAATTAAGTTTCACAGCACTGTTAAGATTTGTGGATGCACCTGTTTGGCAACCCCGTATTACCGTGCTTCTGAAGAAATTCAATTTTTATTTTATTTTAAATTATTTTTATATATATTTTTGAAAGTTTTATATATTAATATTAAAAATAAATTTTAAAAATATAAAAAAATATTATTTTAATATATTTTTAAACATAAAAAATATTTTAAAAAACAATAACTATCATATTATTAAACAAATTATTATTATTATTATTATTTTTTGTGAAAACTAACCTAAAAATTAACAAAACTTAAGGTCGGAACTCGGAAGGGAAGTTAATGTGTTCTGATATATTTATTATTATAAATAATTAATGCATTAATATTAAAAAATATTTTTTTAAAATATATATATTTTTAATATTTTTAAATAAAAAATATTTTAAAAAATAATCATTACTAAAATATCAAACAAACAGGCTGTGACAGCGTACCTGATTTTCTAGTTGTATGAACTGATTACTCACCAGTATTGACAAGTGGCACCTCCTTTTTCTTTCTTTTTTTCCCGTCTCCTCTTCAGATTGTAGTTTACTTGGCGAAAAAATAAAGTTTGAAGCCTCTAATCATACTGCTCGGCCGGTTCAACATGATAAAGTAGTGATCCTGTCACACTCGTGAAAAGGAGATTTCCATGAACGTAGCCCTGTGCAGTGATCCTGTCATTCACGCTACCACAACAAAAAAAAAACACTACTTAATTATTTTCCACGCGCCACTTAAAATTAAAAATGAGTAAGAAAATCAATAAACTAATTAAATTGAAAAAAATAAAAAATAAAAACAATTAAATCAATTAAAATATTTAAAAAAATATTTGGTTCAGTTCGATTTTGATTTCATAAACCTGAAACCAAAAAAATTTAGCTGAACCGAACCAGTTTAATAAAAAATAAACCAAACTGAACTGAAAAAACCAAATTAAAACGAAACTCATCAGAAAGTAAAAAAAAGCCCAAAAACAATATAGTTTTTTATTTTTAATATAAAATAACCAAATCAAACTGAACCGAACAGAATCAAAATCGGTCGGTTGAGTTTTGATTTTTGATATAAAATAATCGAATTGAACCAAACTGAAACCGGTCGATTGGAACCGGTTTCGGTTTTATTCTTTGTATTTTATAAAATTTTGGTTTGGTTGTTTTTATAAGTAAAAACCAGACCGAAATGAAAATAATGACCCCTAACTTAAATGGAAACAACAATAAAGTTGAAAAAAATGGGCAAAACTGTTTTCGCCCCTATAAGTTTGGAGATGTTTTATTTCGATCCCTGTGGTTTAAATGTTTTCAAAATTTCAAATTGTTTTGATATATTAGCTATTTACACCA